>OGZA01001950.1_pt1 | contig 13250 bp, 17 predicted proteins | sample 1576591 | NCBI WGS metagenome assembly OGZA01 (sample SAMEA3541565, study PRJEB24748) | human gut metagenome | biome: human gut; feature: human-associated habitat; material: faeces | place: China | collected 2012
TTGACTGCCCCAAAAGGGCAGGGCCCTTTTGGGGCAGTCTTGCGGGAAATCCCCCGGCCGGAGCCGGGGGATTTCCCGTTATAGGAAGGAAGCGTATGGGCTTATTTCACCCGTCTGCGCCGCAGCGCCGGGGCCGCCGCCAGGGCAGCCGCCGCCGTCAGCAGCAGGGCGGTGTACACCGCCACGGGGGCGACGTCGCCGGTCTGCACCGGCTGGGAGGCGGTCACCTGCACCGCCAGCCGGCTGACGGCGCTTTCGTTGCCCACCCGGTCCACGGCCTTGGCATACACCGGCGTGGCGGTGGGGACGAAGGGGCCGGTATACAGGCCCCACTCTGTGCCGTCATAGCTGTAGCACAGGGTCACGTCCTCCTCGGCGGCGGTCAGGGTCACCTTTCCGTCGCCGCCCTGGGCGATCACCGGGGCCTCGGGGGCCGCGGTATCCTTCACCACGGTGAAGGTTACGGTGGTGGCGCTGCCGGTGGCCTCATCGGTGAACTCCACCGTCACCACGTTCTCGCCCTCCTGCAGCTGCGCACCATAGGAGAACACCTGGGTGAACTTCAGCTGGGCGTCCTGGCGCATCTGCATATCGGGGTGGGAATAGTTCACACCACTGTCGATAACGGCCACCACAATGCCCTCACCGGTATTGCCGCCATTTTCGGCCTTCCACAGCTCCATGTCGCTGGTCATTTCCTTGGCGGAGGTCATCCGGGCCTGATAGCTGGTGACCTCGCTGACGGATACCACGCCGTCCAGAGCCGCCACCTGCTTCATCTGGGCCCGGGTCATGTCCATGGAAAAGGCGCTGACCAGATACCCGGACTGGTTGATGACGGACCGGCCGGTGATGCGCCGGGCCTGCCGGACGATGTTCTCCTGGGAGCGCAGGGTCCTGCTTTCGGCGGACTGGACGGCGGCGGTGTAGTCCGCGTTCTCGGTCTGCTCCACGGCGGCGGGCACATCGGTGACCACCATGGCCCGGACCACCTCGTTGGGGTCCTTCCCGGCGTCCACGTCCACAACGGCGCTCTCCCGGACGGTGTTCTTCAGCCGCTGCACATAGTCATTGCCGCTGTAGGTCGCCGTTGGCGGCCAGGGCCGGGACACACAGCGACACCGTCAGCACCACCGCCAGGCACAGGGACAGCGCCCGCCGGAGAAGCCGGTGTACGGATGTGTTTTCTCTCATATCTTTCCTCCTGAATAAACATTCACGCGGTCCGTTTTGCCCACCGGGACGCATGTCCCCCGTCCCTGGCAGGAGCGCCTGACCGCGTGCTCCGAAAAAATGCCGGATACTCACGGTGTACTCGAAATTTTCCGGCAAATTTTTCGCCATGATATACCCCTTTAGCGTAAAAAACAATCCGAATACCCCTTGATTTTTCCTTCTGCCTGCCATTAATCATTCTTGTGGATATGCATGAATATACGAATGGCGCAGCCGCCCGGCTGCGCCCTTCGTATATTCAGCTCTGCTGCTTTTCTCTTGTAAAGACCGCGGCGGTAATCAGGGCCGTCAGCGGGATGGACAAAATCACGCCCACGCTGCTGGCTATGCCGCTGACCACCTCCATGGACACATACGCCGAGCTCATCAGCTGGCGGAAGGACAGCCCCAGGGAGTACAGGTACAGGATCAGTGTGAACCCACTGCCCAAAAACGCCAGGATCAGGGTGTTGGTCATGGTGCCCACCATGTCCCGGCCGATGTTCATGCCGGAGCGGAACAGCTCCCGCCGGGACAGCTGGGGATTGGCGGCGTGGACCTCCGCCAGGGAGGAGGCGATGCCCATGGTCACGTCCATCACCGCCCCCAGGGCGCTGATGATGATGCCGCCCACCAGCAGGCCCCGCAGGCCGATGGGAGTGCCGGTCTGGCGCAGCTGCAGCAAAGGCTCCACGTCCTCGATGCGCAGGCCGTCCACCCGAGCCAGGGCCTGGGCCAGCAGGCCGAACAGCAGGGCCAGGGCCGTGCCCGCCACGGCTCCCAGCATGGCGCACACGGTCTTTTTCCGCACGCCGCCCACAATGGTCAGGCTCACCACCGCCACATAGGCGCACACGATAAAGGTCATCAGCAGGGTATTGGCCCCCTTCATCAGCGCCGGCAGCAGCACGCCGAACAGGCACACCAGCGTCACCGCCAGAGCCACCAGCGACTTGGCCCCGGTGCGGCCGCCTACGATCACCGCCGCCGCGATGAACAGCACCACCACGATGACCAGGGGGATCAGCCGGTCGAATTCATACACCGTGGCGTTGACGGTGCCGTCGGAATAGCTGGAGATCAGGATGGTGGCCCGGTCCCCGGCGTGGAGGGGCCCGCCGTACAGGGGACCCACATAGTTATATACCTGCATCTGCTGGCCCTGATAGTCCCCGGACCTCACGGTAACCAGCAGCAGCTGCTCTCCCCGGTACCCGTTGTCGGCGGCGGGGTCCTTCTCCGTGGAGTCCGACAGGACCTGCTCTACCACGGCGGATTCATAGTCCGCCCGCTCCTCCGGCTGGCCGGCTTCCACCCGGGCCGGGGCTGCCAGCAGCCGCCCCGCCATCAGCAGCACCAGGGCCGCCGCCAGCACCGCGCAGGTCCACTTGTTTTCCCGCAGCCAGGCGGCAGGACCCGCCTGTTTTGTCTTTTTCTTCATAAGAACCTCTTCCTTTCGGCAAATGGAAAGCTGTCCCCACCAGCATAGCAACTTGCGCCCCCCTTGTCAAGCGGCGGTTTCGCGCCGCCGCCGGGGATAAAAGCCCCGCCGCCGGGCAGACTATAGGCGAAAGGATGTGCTGCAATCATGGATATGTCACCCCAGGAATACCAGGCCTATGTCAAGGGCATGCAGAAGAAGTCTCCCCTGCTGAAGGACATGGCCCTGGCCTTCGGCATCGGCGGGGCCATCTGCGTTATCGGACAGCTGATCCAGACCGGCTGGCTGATGCTGCTGCCCCGGGAGGACGCCGCCTCCGCCACCTCCATCAGTCTGGTGTTTCTGTCGGCCCTGTTCACGGGGCTGAACCTGTATAACAAGCTGGCCCGGTTCGGCGGAGCCGGGACCCTGGTGCCCATCACGGGCTTTGCCAACGCCGTGGTGTCCCCGGCCATGGACTTCCGGGCCGAGGGCCTGATCACCGGCATGGCCGCCAAAATGTTCCTGATCGCCGGGCCTGTGATCGTATTCGGCACCGCCGCCAGCGTGGTATACGGCGTGGTGCTGTGGCTGCTGGGGGGATAAATGCAGACAGGGCGTACCGCAAGCGGTACGCCCATTGCTTATTCCCGGACCTGCTTCTGCCGCCGGGCCAGCACCAGGGCCCGGACGCCGCCGTAAATGACCCAGATCACGCCGATGGCCAGATAGAGATACTTCATCTCGCTCATAGCGTTCCATTTCAGCAGGGAATACCCCGCCAGCAGCACGCCGCACAGCAGATACACCACATAGCGCATGATGCTGTCGGTTTTTTTCTTGTTGTCCATAGCGGCCTCCTCAGTGGTGATACTACCATTATAAGGGTTCTGCCGCCGGTGTCAATGCTTTTTCAAGGGCAGGCGGGGCGTGTGCGATGCCCGGGGCCGCGCCCCGCCTGCCTTTTATCCCGCCCGCCGCTCCCTGCGGTGGGCTATCCCAGATGCTCCAGGTCGTCCTTGCCCAGGCTCATATGCCGCCAACGCTCCGGCATTTCCGGCCCGATCAGGGGAAACAGATTCTCCGTGTCGGTGGTGGGCTGGATATTATAGGTGCCGTACTGGTTCACCAGGTCAAAGCAATTCTGGGGCACGCCCCGGAACTGATGCACGTCCGGCGCGGCGTCGTAGGGGAAGCCGCGGTCCTTTCGCTTCATCTCTCTCACCTCCGGCCTTAGTATGCCCCGGCGGCGAAAAATCTTTCACCGGTTGACATTCGGCGGCGTATGGGGTACGATATTTTCAGAATCTGAAACAGGAGGAGACGCGAAATGACCGTATCTCAGGCACTGGAAAAGCTGGCCGCCTATGAAAAGCAGGCCTTTGCCTATAACCACGCCTCCGGCGTGCTGTATTACGACGGAGCCACCGTTGCCCCCAAGGGCTCGGCGGACGTCCGGGCCGACACCCTGGGGGAGCTGTCCCGCATGAGCTACATTCTGACCACCGCCCCGGAGACGGTGGAGATGCTCCGGACCCTGGTGCAGGCCCGGGACCGGCTGGACCCCGTCACCGCCCGGAAGGTGTCGGAGCTGTGGCGGGACTATGAACAGACCCACCGCATTCCCCAGGAGGAATTTGTGGCCTATCAGCAGCTGGTGTCCAAGGCCGACGCCGTGTGGCACGAGGCCAAGGAGCGCAGCGACTATGCCCTGTTTGAGCCGTATCTCCAGCGGATCTTCGACAGCTGCCGCCGCCTGGCGGGCTATCGTCAGCCGGAGAAGGACCCCTACGACGCCCAGCTGGACCAGTTTGAGCGGGGCCTGACCCGGGACACCTGCGACCGGTTCTTCGCCGCCCTGCGCCGGGATCTGGTGCCCCTGATGGAACAGGTCCAGGCCCATGCCGGCCGGGTGAACGACGCCCCCCTGCACCGGGACTTCCCCGTGGCCATCCAGCGGGAGTTCACGGACTTCGTCATGGGCGTCATGGACATCGACCGCGGCCACTGCATCGTGGGGGAGACGGAGCATCCCTTCACCATCAACTTCTCCCGGGACGACGTGCGCATCACCACCAACTATCACGCGGACTTAGTGGCCTCGTCCCTGTACTCCGTGGTCCACGAGGGCGGCCACGCCCTGTATGAGCTGCACGTGGGCCGGGAGCTGTCCCGCACCTGCCTGGGCGGCGGCGTGTCCATGGCCATCCACGAAAGCCAGTCCCGGTTCTATGAGAACATCATCGGCCGCAGCAGGGCCTTCTGCGGGGTCATCTATCCCTGGCTCCGGGAGCACTTCGCCCCCCGGCTGGACGACGTCAGCCAGGACGCGTTCTACCGCATGATCAACAAGGCCCAGCCCTCCCTGATCCGCACCGAGGCCGACGAGCTGACCTACTGCCTGCATATTATGGTGCGCTATGAGCTGGAAAAGCGGATGTTCGCCGGGGAGCTGACGGCCCACGACCTGCCCGCCCAGTGGAACCGCCTGTACAAGGCGTATCTGGGCGTGGACGTGCCCAACGACCGGGAGGGCATCCTCCAGGATTCCCACTGGGCCAATGGCAACATCGGCTATTTCCCCTCCTACGCCATCGGCTCGGCCTACGGCGCCCAGTATCTGCGGCAGATGCAGAAGGACTTCGACGTGTACGCCGCCGTCCGCTCCGGCAGGCTGACGCAGATCAACCGCTGGCTGGAGGAGAAGATCTGGAAATTCGGCTGCATGAAGGACCCCACGCCCCTGTTCGAGTCCGTCTGCGGCCCCTTCGACCCCGCCTGCTACACCGCCTATCTCCGGGATAAGTTCACGGAGGTCTACGGTCTGTAACTCCCCCGGCATAACAAAGAGAGCCGCACATTCGTGCGGCTCTCTTTGTTTGAGGATAGAAAGGAAAAGCAATTCATGTCGTAGGAATTACTGTAGCTAAGATACACCATGAGAAAAAATTTGTAAAGCGACAAAATCTCATTTTACCATTACACAATGTCATGGAATCATCCGAATTCTACGGTTCGTGCAGGATAGCTTCCTGAAAATTGGGCAAAATGCATAGAATTCCTCTCTTGCCTGGGGAAAATGTACGTTGTATAATAGGACCATGAAATTCTTTCATGGCGGGAGGCGCACATGGATACGAAGAAACTGGAGGCCCTGGCGGCGGCTGTGGAACATGGCAGCTTCACCCGGGCGGCGGAGGCCCTGGGCTATACCCAGTCCGGCATGACCCACATGATGAACAGTCTGGAGCGGGACATCGGCTTTCCGGTGCTGCTGCGGGGCCGGGCCGGTGTGCGGCTGACTCCGGCGGGGGAGCGCATCTATCCCCTGGTTCGCCAGGTGCTGTCCGCTTCCCAGGCCCTGGACCGGGAGATCGCCCTGATCAATTCCCACAAGGAGGACACCATCCGGGTGGCCGCCTATTCCAGCATCGCCATGCACTGGCTGCCGGAGGTGATCCAGCAGTTCCGCCGGATCCACCCGGAGCTGACGGTGGATATCCAGATGGGCAGCGTGGAGGAGGTGTACCGCTGGGTCCGGGAGGACAAGGCGGACATGGGCTTTGCCAGCCTCCAGGACGGGATGGCCATGGACTGGCTCCCCCTGGCGGAGGATCCGCTGCTGGCCATCCTGCCGCCGGAATATGACCTGGGCGGCCGGGAGCGGTTCGACGTGCGGGATTTCAGCGGCCACGAGTTTCTGATGCCCTCCATGGGCTTCCACCTGGACATTCTCCGGGCCTTGAACCGCTCCGGCGTCACGCCGGTGATCCGCACCACCCAGGTGTCCGACAGCGTCATCATCTCCATGGTGGAGCACGGCCTGGGGGTCAGCGTCCTGTCGGAGCTGGTGCTCAAGGGCCGCCGGGACGCCGTGCAGGCGGTGCCCCTGGACCCGCCTGCCTTCCGGGAGCTGGGCATCGTTACCCGGGACCGCCGGGAGCTGCGGCCCGCCGCCCGGCGCTTCATCACCGAGGCCCGGGACATCATTCGCCAGATCAAATAGGAGGAGCCTATGCTGACATTTACCCCCATTACCCTGGAGCATCACGCTCTGCTGCGCAAATATTACGCCGGGTGCGACTATCACCTGTGCGAATACTCCGCCGGAACCAAGCTCATGTGGAGCCTGTATCTGCGCCCGTCCTTTGCCGAGGAGGCGGGCTGCCTCATCGTCCGCAACCGCATCGACGGCGAGTGGGTCTTTGACTACCCGGTGCCCGGCCCCGACGGCGACGTGGACGCCGCCCTGACGGCCATCGAGAGCTACTGCACCGACACGGAGACGCCGCTGGTGATCTCCGTGGTGCCGGAGGAGAAGGCCCCGGAGCTGCTGCTGCGCTGGCCTCGTCTGCGGATGAACAACGAGCGCAACTGGAAGGACTATCTCTATCGGGCGGAGGACATGGCCGCCTTTGCGGGCCGGAAATACAGCGGCCAGCGCAACCACATCAACAAATTCCGCAAGGAGTATCCCACGGCGAAATTTATCCCCCTGACCGGGGCGGACATGCCCCTCATCGAGAATTTCTGGGCGGATTATGAGCAGGAGTTCCAGAAAACCAGCTTCAACGCCAAGCGGGAGCTGGCCTATGCCAAGGCTCTGGCCCGGCTGCTGCCGGAGGGGTGGCTGCTGGGCGGCGGCCTGCTGGTGGAGGACCGGCTGGTGGCCATGAGCCTGGCGGAGAACTGCGGCGGCACCCTGATTATTCATGTGGAGAAGGCGCTGTACTCCCACCAGGGGGCCTATCCCACCATGGTCCAGGCCTTTGCCGCCCACTTCGGCGGCGGCTGCGTCTATATCAACCGGGAGGACGACGCCGGGGACCGGGGCCTGCGGACCTCCAAGCTGCAGTATCTGCCGGTGCGCCTGGCAGGGAAGCTGCGGTTCGAGGTCCAGTGCGAGGCGGACCGCCTGCGGGAGATCCCCACCGTCACCACCCCCCGGCTGACTCTGACGCCGCTGGAGGAGCGGGACGAGGCTGCCTATAACGCCCTGTGCCTGGACGATGCGCGCAACCGCTGGTGGGGTTATGACTATCGCCAGGACCTGAAGGGGAAGCTGACGGAGGATTACTTCCTGTCTGTGGCCCGGCGGGACTTCGCCGCCCGGCGGGCGGTGAACTTCGCCGTCCGACTGGATCGCCAACTGATCGGCGAGGTGGTGCTGTACCGGTTCGACTGGCGGGGCGGGGCGGAGCTGGGCTGCCGCATCGACCCGGCCTATGCCGGGCACGGCTACGGCGCTGAGGCCTTCGCCGCTGCGGCGGACTGGGCTCTGTTCCGACTGAGCCTGGCCCGGATAAAGGCCAAGTGCTATAAGGAGAACGCCGCCTCGTATAAGATGCTCTCCGCTTGTATGCGCCCGGCAGGGGAGGACGAGACCTTCTTCTATTTTGAAAAAACCGTGTGACAGCAAAAGTAGGGAGGCCCGCCGGGCCTCCCTGCTTTTGCTGGACGTTCTTTACTTCACGCAGATGGTCTCGATCTCCACCAGCGCGCCCCGGGGCAGAGCACCCACTTCCACGGCGCTGCGGGCGGGATACTGGCCCTCGGTGAAGAACTCGGCGTACACTGCGTTCATGGCGGCAAAGTCGCTCATGTTCTGCAGGAACACGGTGGTCTTGACCACGTTGTCCATGGTCAGGCCGGCGGCCTCCAGAATGGCCTTCACATTGGTCAGCACCTGGCGGGTCTGTTCCTGGATGCCGCCGGGAACGAATTCACCGGTCTTGGGGTCAAAGGGCACCTGGCCGCTGGTGACCAGGAAGCTGCCGCAGTCGATGGCCTGGGAATAGGGGCCGATGGCGGCAGGAGCGTTGGTGGTGGCAATGATCTTTTTCATAACAGATCTTCCTCCTTATGTAATATCCTCCGAAATATCCTCCGAAGCAACGGGCCTTCCGGCCCACAATTATTATATCACACTTTTCCCCATTTGGCAACACTTGACACCGTGGGCTGTCTGCGGTACAATAGAGGCAGAAAGAGGCGCTGCGACAAGCGGTTAGCCCAGTATCAGGAAATCAAGAAAACCTTGAAACCGTCACTTGGCAGAGTGGCGGTTTCTGCTTTTTACGATGATCGTGACCGTGAAAGGCCCGATATGTAACGTAATCCGCATGAGCCTCACCCCCTTTCGGGTGGTGTGGCCAACCGCCTGCCGTTCGTGCAGCGCCTGCGAGCAATATATCACATTTTTCGCCGTTTGGCAACACTCGCCGTTTTCACCCGAAGCACAGGCGCACCGCCCAGGCGGCGGCCACGAAGGCGGCCAGGTCCGCCGTCAGGGCGGCAGGAATGGTATACCGGGTGCGCCGGATCCCCGCCGCGCCGAAGTACACCGCCACGGTGTAGAAGGTGGTCTCCGAGCAGCCCAGCATCACTGCCGCCGTGCGGCCCACGGCGGAGTCCGGGCCGTACTGCTCCATGATCTGGCTGCCTACCGCCAGGGCCCCGGAGCCGCTGACCGGCCGCACCAGCAGCAGCGCCGCCGTCTCCGGCGGGATCCCCAGAAGCCCCAGCACCGGAGCCAGCGCCGCCGCCAGGGCGTCCATGGCCCCGGAGGCCCGCAGCATATACACTGCCGTCAGCAGCCCCACCAGCGCCGGGAGAATTTTCGCCACCACCGTCAGGCCCTCCCCGGCACCCTGGGTCAGGGCGGCGTATACGTCCACCCGCCGGGTCAGGGCGTACAGGGCCACCCCCGCCAGCAGACAGGGGATCACAAATGCCGTGGGGTCCATGTCAGTCCCTCCACACCCGCTGGAGCAGCCGTGCCGCCAGCAGCCCCGCCGTCACGGAGATGGCCGACGACAGCCATACCGCCGGCAGGATATCGAAGGGCGTCCGGCAGCCGCAGGCCGCCCGCACCCCGGCCACCGTGGTGGGCAGCAGCTGCAGCGACGCCGTGTTCAGCACCACCAGGCGGCACAGCTCGTCGTCGGCGGTGCCGTCGGTTCCCCGGGCCATGCGCCGGGCCGCCCGGATGCCCAGGGGCGTGGCCGCATTGCCCAGACCCAGCAGATTGGCGGACACGTTGGCCGACACCGCCGCCAGGGTCTCCGGGTCCCGGCTGGCCCGGGGCAGAAGCCGCCGCAGAGCGGGCCGCAGCAGCGCCGCCAGCTTTCCGGAAAGGCCGCAGCGGGACATGATCTCCATGACTCCGCTCCACAGGCACAGCACCCCGGCCATGGCGATGCACAGCTGCACCGCCGCCCCGGCCCCCTCCAGAGCCGCCGCGCCCACGGCGTCCATGGTGCCGTTCCATGCGGCAAAAATCAGCGACACTGCCGCCATCCCCGTCCAGATCCAGGCCATTGCCATATGCATTCCCCCTCCTGCCCATGTATATGACCGGGAGAACACACAGTATTCATGAAGAAATTGTAAAAATGCCAAGCACTTTGTTGACTTAACGGAGAACTTGTCGTATAATAAAAAAGCGTAGTATTTTCACTTTAATGAGGGTCAATACGAAATGGGGAGATGGCAATATGAAGTCAACCGGTATTGTGAGAAAAGTGGATGAGCTGGGCCGGATCGTTCTGCCGGTGGAGCTGCGGCGCACCATGGACATTGCGGAGAAGGACCCGCTGGAGATCTATGTGGACGGCAACTCCATCGTCCTGCGGAAGTATCGCCCCAGCTGCATTTTCTGCGACAGCACCAAGGATGTGCGGACCTTCCGGGGAAAGAACGTCTGTCCCCGCTGCCTGCGGGAGCTCCGGGAGCGGACATAAGCATCATATAACCCAAACGGCAGGCCCTGGGGCCTGCCGTTTCGCGCGCCCCGGCGGACACACCGGCCTGCAATGCCGCCGACTCCGGGGCTTGCGCCCGGCGGCCCGGCGTGGTATACTGTATAAAAAGTGCCGCTTTTAGCAGGCATAAGCACCGCGCGTTGGATTTTTGCCCACGGCGTGGTATGATATAGGGTAACATGAAAAACGGGAGGTTTTTTTACCATGGCGATGATCGGATATGTGGCCCGGGTTCTCACCGGCGTCCGCTTCAAGAAAATGAACCACATGATCGACGTGGTGCACCAGAAGTGCGGCCAGAACAAGGTCCGCACCTTCTTCGATATGCTCTGGTGCGCCGTGCGCTACGGCGCGGGGTACTATGATTACACCATGTTCGGCTTTTACGACATGACCGGCGCCCAGCGGGACACCTATCTCACCCGGGTCCGCAACAAGAAGGTCAGCAACATCATGAACGACATGGCCCACGACGACGATTTTGACGACAAGCTGCTCTTCAACGTCCGCTTCGCCAAGTATCTCCGCCGCCCCACCCTCAACGGCGAAACCGCCACCCCGGAGCAGATGTCCCAATTCCTGGAGGGGCAGGAGGCCATCTTCGCCAAGATCAACCACGGCTCCTGCGGCAACGGCGTGGAGAAGCTGTATGTGAAGGATTTCGCCTCCCCGGAGGCCATGCTGGACTATATCCGGGAGAAGAAGCTGGTGGTGCTGGAGCATGTCCAGGCCCAGCATCCCGATATGGCGCGCCTGCATCCCCAGTCCGTGAACACCATGCGCATCTGCACCGACCTGGTGGACGGCCAGGTGCACATCGCCTACATCACCCTGAAAATGGGCCGGGGCGGCGGCGTGTGCGACAACTCCGGCCAGGGCGGCATCCTCTGCCGGGTGGATATCGACACCGGCAAAATCTGCTCCCCCGCCACCGACGACTATTTCAACGTCTTTGACAAGCACCCCGACACCGGCATCCCCCTGGTGGGCTATCAGCTGCCCATGATCGAGGAGGCCAAGGCCCTGGCCTGCCAGGCTGCCCTGGAAATTCCGGAGGTGGGCCATGTGGGCTGGGATATGGCCATCGGCCCCGACGGCCCCGCCATCATCGAGGGCAACGACTTCCCCGGCACGGACCTGTGCCAGCTGGCCCCCTTCTGCCCGGAGAAAACCGGCCTGTGGCCCTATTACAAGGAGCTTCTGCACCTGTAAGTGAATCAAACACAGGAGCGGCGCTGCCATGCAGCGCCGCTCTGCTTGTCAAAAAAGGGGTGCAGTCTGCCGCGCGGAGCCGGTTCTGCATGTACGAGTTGTTTGGTACATTTGGAAACATAAACGCCTGTCAAAATCACGGAAACGGCTGTTTTATCCTACAAATAAATGTTCTTGGTACAAGTTTTTGTTGCAATCGGCGGGCGCTTGTGGTACCCTATCCATAGAAAGCGACGCGCCGCCCGGCGGCGCAGGAATCATCGGAACATTAATAGGAGGTACCCCATGAGCTATCCCAAAACCGGCGAAGAAGTATACGTCAGCCTGAACCTGTCCAACACCATGCTTACCGGCATCGGCAAGGGCACCATCACCCGTGAGGAGGTCTCTGCCGACTATCTCAAGCGCCTGTTTGCCCGCTACGGCGTCATCGTATCCGCCAAGCCCGAGCAGCGCCGCCTGCTGGAGCTGGTCAATGATAATTTTGATCTAGGGCTGGAGATCCCCGAGACGCTGAAGCTGTTCCAGCTGTCCGAGCAGCACCGCCGCCTGGTGGTCATCAACGTTCAGGGTCTGCGCCGGAAGAACGGCTCCCTGCTGCCGGAATACACCGAGGAGGAGTTCAACGAGGCCACCTTCATTTTCGTGAAGTACTATATCCAGGGCCGCCACTATGACGAGCTGGTGGAGGAGAACAAGAAGCTGCAGTTTGAACTGGACCAGGAAGTGGAATGGCGCAACCGCACCGATAACGGCTGAAAAAATCACGCATAATCCCGCCCCGGCGGGTCAGAATAAGGTCAGGCCTTGCGGCCTGACTTTATTTTTTGCAAGGAGGACCTTCGCTATGAGCAAGAATTGTACCAACGATGGGTGCAGCTGCACCCCCAATATGTCCATCAAGTGCTCCGTGACCAGCTGCGCCCATCACTGCCAGGATATGGACAACTGCGGCCTGTCCAGCATCCAGGTGGGTACCCACGAGAATCACCCCTCCATGGACCAGTGCACCGACTGCCAGAGCTTCCGCAAGATCTGACCTCGCTGTCTCTCCTTCGGCAGACCCTGTCCCGGGCCCGGAGAGAACGATTTCTCTCACAGCTGCCGGAAAGTCCTTCTGGACAACGGTCTGCTGCGGCAGATAGCCGATTTCATTTTTCCTCAGCCCATCGCCTGTCAAAATTTTGCCGCTGATAGGTGGCTGCAAGCCGAGAATCGTTTTCATAAGTGTACTCTTGCCGGAACCATTTTCTCCTACGATGCAGAGATAGTCGCCTGCAAAAACCTCAAAATTGAGTTCCTGCAGAACGGACTTTCCCTCATAGCCGACGCAGAGCCTTTGGCAAGTGAGCTGAGCCATGAACCTGCCTCCTTATCTCAATACTTCCTTCAGCACGGAAAGGTTTTTCTCCATAACGGAGAGGTAAGTCGTGCCGTTTTTCACATCTTTAGAAGTGGTGGATTGCATGGAATCCATCGTCAGCACCCTTTGATTTTTCGCTGTCGTGTTCCGAACAATGGTTTCGGCAATCTTGTGCTGTGCGCCCTCAATAGTCAAAACGCAGGGCAGCTTCAATTCGTCCACCCTCTTGGCAAGGAACGAAATGGACTCAAAGCCGGCTTCGGTTTCAGTGGAGCAG
>OGZA01001960.1_pt1 | contig 13191 bp, 10 predicted proteins | sample 1576591 | NCBI WGS metagenome assembly OGZA01 (sample SAMEA3541565, study PRJEB24748) | human gut metagenome | biome: human gut; feature: human-associated habitat; material: faeces | place: China | collected 2012
AATCACGCTTGAGCTCGGACGAAGCATTGCCGCAATCTGCGGTAAATACTACACGCATATCGTTGATAAAAAGTGCAACAAAGGGGAGAACTACCTTCTTGTTGACGGCGGAATGAACCATATTGTGTACTACGGTCAGCATATGGCAATGAAACAGCCGTACCTTTCGGTTTGCGGAAAAGAAACCGAGCCGTGTACCGAATCATGGAATATCTGCGGTTCGCTTTGTTCAATGAATGATATAATCGTAAAACAGATTTCCTTGCCTGATATTGAAATCGGTGATGTAATTTGTTTTGAAAATACAGGCGCTTATTGTATGACAGAGGGAATTTCTTTGTTTTTAAGTCGTGATATTCCCTCGGTTTACATAAAAAAGGAGGACGGAACATATCTTTGCGTCCGTGATTCCTTTGAAACATTTAATTTAAACAAACCCAATTACAGAAAGGAAACGAATTAAAATGGATGAACTTATTGAGATTTTAGAGGATATTAAACCTGATGTAGATTACGAAGGCTGCGAAAACCTTATTGACGGTCACTATCTTGACTCTCTTTCAATCATTTCTCTTATTGCTGAGATTGAGGACGCTTTTGATGTGACAGTTCCTGCAGTGGAAGTTGTTCCTGCAAACTTTAATTCAGTAAAGGCAATGTGGAGTATGATTGAAAGACTCCAAGAGGAGGAATAAGATGGATCTTCCATCATTACTGATGGCGGGCAGTCTTGATACGCTGACCTCATATTTTTCGGTAGCGTTTCTTGCCATTTTTCTGCCTGTTTCAGTTGTTGTGTATGCCGTCATTCCGCAAAAAGCAAGAAAGTATTTTCTGCTTATTGCAAGCTTTGCTTTCTTTTGGCTGATAAGCGGTCAGTTGATTGCCTATTTATGCCTGATAATAATGGGTGTCCATTATTTCGGCTTGTGGCTTGACAGGATTCAAACGCAAAAAAGTGCGGCACTAAAGGCTGTGCCTAAGGAGGAGAAAAAGGCTCTTAAAAAGGTATATCTCCACCGCAGTCGCAGAGTTCTGTTGTTTGCCGCCGTACTTATGATAGGCGGTCTGCTTGTAATCAAATACTCACCGTTTTTTACAACAAATGTAAATTCGCTGTTATTGCTTTTGAATATTCCGATTCAGTTTGATATTCCGAGTTATATAATGCCGATTGGTATTTCATTCTTTACTTTGCAGGCTGTATCGTACCTCTTTGATGTTTACAGAGGACTTATTAAAGCCGATGACAACATATTAAGACTTGCGTTGTTCATGTCTTTCTTTCCACAGATTGTAGAAGGTCCTATCTGCCGTTACGGTCAGACAGCCAATCAGCTGTGGAATGTAAAGCAAATTGAGTTTGAAAACTTAAAACTCGGTGCAGTCCGTATTCTTTTCGGTCTTATGAAAAAACTCGTAATCGCTGACAGACTTAATCCTATGATTAAGCAGATTTTCAGCCATTACGATGACTATCAGGGCGGAATAATCGCTCTCGGAGCAATTGCCTATACAATTCAGCTCTATTGCGATTTCTCCGGTACAATGGATGCCGTAATGGGTGTTGCTCAGATTTTCGGCGTTACAATGCCCGAAAACTTTCAAAGACCTTTCTTCTCAAAATCAATTTCAGAATTTTGGAAAAGGTGGCATATTACACTCGGTACATGGTTCAAGGATTATATCTTCTATCCCGTCACCATGTCAAAGCCGATGAAAAATCTTACATCTTCCGCACGCAAAAAGCTCGGCAACCACTTTGGTCCGTTGCTTGCGGGAAGCATAGCGTTGTTCTGTGTATGGTTCTGCAACGGACTGTGGCACGGTTCTGCGTGGGGTTACATATTCTTCGGTATGTACCACTTTGTGCTTATTCTGTCGGGCAACATCATTGCCCCTGCGGTTACCGCATTCAATAAAAAGCTTCACATCAATTCCGAATGCTTTGCGTACAAAGTGTTTCAGATGGTTCGTACATGCATACTTGTTGTTATCGGCGAAATGTTTTTCAGAGCAGAAAGACTTACAACAGGTCTTTCAATGTTCGGAAAAATGGTGACCGATTTCAGCTTTTCAAGCCTTAACTATGAGCTTATGAAAAAGCTTAAAATTGATATGCATGATGTTATGATTGTGCTTATTGCACTTGCTTTTATTTTTGTAATCAGCGTTCTCAATGAAAAGGGAATATGTGTGCGTGGCGCAATTGCAAAGAGAAATGTTGTTATAAGATGGGTGGCTGTTTACGCTCTTATTATGTTCATCATAATCTTCGGTGCTTACGGCAAGGGCTATGTTGCCGTTGATCCGATTTATGCGAACTTCTAAGGAGGTCTGATTATGAAGAAAATAATTAAGAGAATTGTCAGCTGTGTCCTGTTTGTTGCAATACTTCTCGGATTACTTCAGGTGTCCTCACTCATATTTCAGCCAAAGTCAAATGACAAGGCGGCTGGCATTCATTATCCGAGAGCAAACGGTATTTTCAGCGAACCTAAAGACAGTATTGACACTGTGTTTATCGGTGACAGTGAGGTGTATCATTCGTTCATTCCGCTTAATATCTGGAGGGATTACGGAATTACCTCGTATGATGTTTCTTCTCCGGCTCAAAAGCTTGTGTACTCAATGGAATTCTTGAAAAAAACTTTTGAAAAACAAAGTCCGAAGATTGTGTTCCTTGAAACCAATGCGATTTTCAGAAAATCTTATTTTGAGGATGAAATCACATATAAGGCAGAGCAGATTTTCCCTGTGTTCAGATATCATGACCGTTGGAAGAATCTTCAGCTCAAGGATTTTTCGGCTACAGTTGAATATACTGCGAACGAGAAAAACAAAGGTTATTACTTTACTAAAAAGTCTAAGCCTGCGCCAGATAAGGCTATCAAGAAATATATGAAGTATTCCGATGTTTCTGCACCGATACTTTCTACCAACAAAAAGTATCTCAAAGAAATTGCGAAATTCTGTAAAAAGCACGGTACAAAACTTGTGCTGATAAGTACCCCAAGCACAAAAAACTGGAACTACCAGCGACATAACACTATGGAAGCAATTTCAAAGGATCTCGGTGTTGATTATATCGATACCAATCTTCTCCGTGACGATATCCCAATTGATTGGAAAAAGGATACAAAGGATAAGGGCGATCACCTTAACTATAACGGTGCGGTGAAGATGACGAATTATATCGGAAAGTATCTTGACGATACAAAGCTCTTCAAAGATAAGCGTAACGATCCGTCATACGATAACTGGAATACCTGTCTTGATAAGTTTGAAAAGAAGGTCAAAAAGGTAACAAGTTAGGAAAACTGATTTATTTAGAATCTAAAATCTTTCCCCTGTGTTGCAATTCAATGCAGGGGAAAGAAATATTAAAAAACTTTTAAAAAAGTATTGACAAAATTACAGTTTTACCGTATAATCAATACTGCTCACGAAAAAAGTGAGAGATAAATGCGAGTGTGCTGGAATAGGCAGACAGGCACGTTTGAGGGGCGTGTGTTTCACGACGTACGGGTTCAAGTCCCGTCACTCGCACCATAGAAAAGACTTGATACCTTGCGTATCAAGTCTTTTCTATTTTATGCAAGCAAGCGATGAAGGGACTTGAAGGCGACCGTTAAGAAAACAGTCCTGTGGACTGTTTTTAGGGAGAGCGTTGATGAAAGTATGACGATGAACAAGCCGCATTGGCGAGGACGGAAGTTTGACATATAGCAATCACCGTCACTCGCAGTTACCGTTATATCAATTTGTATTAGTGAATAATGACGGGACTTGTTGTTTTACCACATAATTTTTTTGTAGTCAGTAGGGCATTTATCGGACGCCCACAGGTAAAGTAACATATCTACATCTCCATACCTTGACAACCAAAATCCGTTGTGATAATATCGTTTTGGCAACGGGAGTCCGTTAAACATATTTAATTTGGAGATATGAATTTATGAAAAAAGCAGTTTTATTTGACCTTGACGGCACATTGTGGCACACTTGTGATGTGATTTTGCCTGTGTGGAACGATATACTTAAAAAACATAAAGAAACAACAAAGCAAATTACACTTGAAGAAATGAACAGCTATATGGGAAAAACGGTTGAACAGATTGCGTCAATAATGTTGCCTGAGCTTCCGCTTGAAAATTCGGTCGCAATTGTAAAGGAGTGTTGTGTGGAACAGATTCCGTCACTTCGCAAAACAGGCGGTCATTTGTATGATAATCTTGAAAGTACACTTGAAATTCTTTCAAAGAATTATTTTCTCGGCATAATCAGCAATTGTCAATGCGGATATATAGAGGCATTTTTGTTTGCTCATAAGCTTGAAAAATATTTCTCCGATTTTGAAATGTCAGGCAGAACAAATCTGACAAAGGGGGAGAATATAAAGCTTGTTATGGAGCGTAACGGCATTGATAAGGCTGTGTATCTCGGCGATACAATCGGCGATCAAATCGCCGCAAAAGATGCAGAAATACCGTTTGTGTTTGCATCATACGGATTCGGCACAACGGAAAATCCCGAATATACAATCAGTTCGTTAGATGAATTGCCAAAAGTTGCAGAAAAAATTCTCGGATGATTGCCAAAAAATAGGATGATGTCGGGATACAGCCTATCCCGATGTCATTTTTGTAAAAGCATAAAGTTTCAGTTTTTATGCGTTTTTTGCAGATAGAGAAAAAATTATGTAAGAAAATTGAAAAAACTTTCAAATATGTGTTGACAAGTTAAATGCCTTATGATATAATCTTGATTGTTGAGTTGAGAAACCGACAAAAATCTAATAAATGCGAGTGTGCTGGAATAGGCAGACAGGCACGTTTGAGGGGCGTGTGTTTCACGACGTACGGGTTCAAGTCCCGTCACTCGCACCATAGAAAAGACTTGATACACAAGGTATCAAGTCTTTTCTATTTTGCAAGCAAGCGATGACGGGACTTGAGGTAGCCTTGCGACCGCCGCCTGTGGCGGAAAAAGGGAGCAAAGCGCTGTCTGAAATAAGGAGCATAAGGAAGTGCGTCCATGCACAACGCAATGCGACTATATTTCAGACGGGGAGAGAGTAACCGTAAATAAAAGTGGATAGAAGAAAACAACTGTTTTTAGGGAGAGCGTTGATGAAAGTATAACGATGAACAAGCCGCATTGGCGAGGACGGAAGTATGACATATAGCAATTTTTCTATTTCAACGGATAAAACCGTTTAAACGTTTGCCCGACACAAGCAAACACAGCTCAATGTTTTGGTAACCAGAAAAAATAAAAATACGGAACAGATTTCTGTTCCGTAAAAATTATTTAAAGAATATCCAACTTTCAACCTTGTCGCCATCAACCATAAAAGCTTTTTCTGCAATTTCCGCAAGCGGCGAATCACTGTAACTGTCCGAATAAAAATTGTCAATTTTTCCGTCAGGAAAAGCCTCATAAAATCGTTTTACCTTTTCCTTGCCGTGACAGTTTACACCCGAATATTTTCCGCTGTGCATATCTACCTTTGACGCCATAAGGTTTTTTATTTTGAGCCTTTTGCAAACGGGTTTCAGCAAAAATTCGGGTGACGCCGAAATAATTACATCATCATCTTTCTTTTGTTCAAGGTAAAACGGCTTTATATTTCCTATGTATTCCTTCCAGAAATCATTTACATCCTTTTCAGTATCGCAATAGGTAAGAAATCTGTACATTTTTTCTTTAAAATCAGTTTTTGTACCTTTTTTGAATACATAGAATTTTAAAAATGCTCCCAAAAGCGATGGGGCAAGAGTGAGTATTTTTTTATGCCTTTTAAGGCAGAATAAATAGAAGTCGGCTGTTGAGTCCCCATAGTAAATCGTTTTGTCAAAATCGTAAACATTCATAATATGCAAATTCCTTTTTAGTTTTGCAAATAATTTTTGACATTCAATTCTTAACAGAAGAGAACATCTGCACTATGATTATAATATGAGAAGAAAATTTTTGCAACATTTCCCGTTAACAAGCTCATTTTGGCTGATTATCCAAAGAATATACCGTTATTCTGTTGCTTTTAACTCTGTTTTGTTGTACAATATACTATGTATTATTGTATAAAGGAGAAAATCCGTGTTTGGTTATTTGCAGATTCAAAAGAGCGAACTGCTTGTTCGTGAATCCGAGGCTTATAAGGCTGTGTATTGCGGTCTTTGCAGGCAAATGGGTAAGGATTACTCCGTGTTTACAAGATTTACGCTAAGCTATGACTGCACATTTTATGCAATGCTTTTAATGTCGCTTAACCGTTCATGCAAAGGCTTTAAAGACGGCAGATGCACCTGTAATCCTCTTAAAAAATGCAAGTTTGCAACAGATTCCGGTGACGCATACAGAAAGGCTGCCGCATTTTCAATGATATCGGTTTATTATAAAATCATTGATGATATTCAGGACAGCGGATTTTTTAAAAAGCTTTTGTGCAGAATCATAAAGCCTTTCTTTTCTCATCAGAGGAAAAAGGCGGCAGATAAGTATCCCGATATGGACAAAGCGGTTTCTGATATGATGAAAATGCAGTATGATGCAGAACATTCGGAAAAGCCGTCTGTAGATATGTCGGCTCATCCAACGGCATTAATGCTCGCTGCTGTATTGTCGGCTGAGGCTCACGATGAAATTCAAAAAAGAGTTCTCTATGAATTCGGCTATCATATCGGCAGGTGGATTTATCTTGTCGATGCCGCAGATGATATAGAAAAAGATATCAAATCAAACGGATTTAATCCGTTTGTAAACAAGAAAACAGGTGAGGTAAAATCATCGGATTTTATAAAAGCGGTGCTGAATCAGTCACTTGCAAGGGCATATGATGCCTACAATCTTTTGAACTTTACCGATTTTAAGGGGATTTTAGATAATATGATGCTTTTGGGATTTCCTGCATCACAAAACAGAGTAACAAGCAAACTTGATACGGAGGTCAATAATGAATAATCCTTATGAGGTTCTCGGTGTGTCTGAAACAGCTACCGATGAAGAAGTAAAAGCAGCGTACAGAAACCTTGCTAAAAAATATCATCCCGATAACTACACCGACAGTCCTCTTGCGGATGTTGCGGAGCAGAAAATGAAGGAGATTAATGAGGCATACGATATGATTAATCAGATGCGTCAGAAGGGCAAGGGTACAGGCTCAACAGGCAGTTCGTCCTATAACGCAAATTCTTCAAGCTCACAGTTCTACAATGTAAGAATTTACATTCAGAGAGGACTTCTTGATCAGGCCGATCAGATTCTTGAAAACACAGCACAGTCGATGAGAACCGCCGAATGGCATTATCTCAAGGGCATGATTGCATACCGCAGAGGTTGGTCTGAACAGGCTTTTTCATATTTCACAACTGCGTGCAATATGGACCCCAACAACACGGAATACCGAGCCGCTCTTAACAATATGCAGAGCCAGAGAGCATACAACTACGGCGGTTATACTCAAACAAATCCTAACGCAACAGGTTCATCCTTCTGCGATATTTGTGCAGGAATGATGTGTGCAAACTGCTTGTGTGATTGTTGCAGAATGGGATGTTAATATGAGGAAAATCGGTATCAAAAAGGGGACAATGCGTATTGCGGTTTGCGGAATTATTGCGGCGCTCTCACTCGTTTTTATGATGATGACATCTCTCGTTCCAATCGGAACATACGCTTTGCCCTGTCTTGCAGGAATTCTCATTTCCTGCATAGTTGTTGAATACGGTTATGGATGGGCAATCGGTGTGTTTTGTGTAACTGCCGTGCTTTCAATGCTCCTTGCCGGCGATAAAGAGGCTGTTATATATTTCATTGCACTTTTCGGCTATTATCCCATTTTAAAGGGCGCTTTTGAATTTAAAATCAAAAACAGAGCAGTTCAATACATACTTAAGTTTGCGGTATTTAATGTTGCCGCCATCGGTTCGTTCTTTGTCGCAACATGGCTGTTGTCAATTCCGACAGATGAATTTACCGTTTTCGGTTTTTATGTTCCGTGGGCATTTTTGATTGCCGGAAATATTTTCTTTTTGCTCTATGATTATGCAATTACCGTCTTTGTTATGCAGTATGTTCGCAGATTAAGAGGTAAAATATTCGGTAATTTTCACAAGTAATTATAATTCAAAGAAGTTTTGAGAAGGTGGACTTAAATGAAAAAGCAAAAATTGTTTGTCCGTATAGTCTGCATAGTCCTTGTGGTTCTTATGGCAGTATCGGTAGGTGCTGTTGCAATAACTGCATTTTCGGCTAATGCGGCTCAATCAACCGAGGAGGTTTCCGCAAGCGTATCAGCAGGCGCATCAGGCTATATAAATGCGTCGTATGTAAATCTGAGAAGCGGAGCAGGCACGAATTATTCGGTTATAACCTGTATGGCAAAGAACACAAAATTTACTTTTGTTAACGGAAAGCTCTATAACTCAAAGTGGTACAAAATCAAGCTTAAATCAAATTCAAAGACAGGCTATGTTACAAAGGAATATGTTGCCGTAAGTTCTTCGACAACGGCATCAAGCGTAACAGGTTATGTTTCTGATGATTATGTAAATCTTAGGAGCGGAGCAGGCACAAATTATTCTGTTGTTGATTGCCTGAGAAAGAACACTAAGCTTACTTTTGTAAGCACTTCACTCTACAACTCCGCCTGGTATAAGGTTAAGGTTACTTCAACTGCTAAAACAGGTTACATAAAAAAAGACTATGTAAAAATGAACAGTTCAACCCAACCTGCAACGAAGGCAACACAACCCGCAACTCGGCCGACTGCGTCAGTGTCAACCGTAAGCGGTTATATAACAGACGATTATGTAAATCTCAGAAGCGGTGCCGGTACAAGCTATTCGGTTGTTGAGTGTATGCGATTGAATACAAAGGTTACTTTTGTAAGCACAAAGCTTTATAACAATGATTGGTATAATATTAAGCTTACATCAAATTCAAAAACAGGCTATGTAAAAAAAGACTATGTTAAGATGAACGGTCAGACACAGCCTACAACGACTCAGCCTACAATCGCAAAACCGTCAACAGGTTCATCTGTTAAACTTTCCGTATCAAGCAAATCAATTTTCACAGGCAACAGATTTGCAATCACAGCAACAGCGTCGGGAAGTGTTTCATGGTCAAGCTCAAATACAGGCGTTGCAACCGTTGACTCTCGTGGTATTGTAACAGCCAAGAGAGCAGGCTCTGCAACAATTACTGCGAAAAGCGGTTCGCATTCTGCAACCTGCAAAATCACCGTAAAATCCGGCTCATCTGTAAATATATCCAACAGCAATGTAAATCTTCCGTGGCAGAAGTCAATGCTTTTGAAATCAAGAACAAGCGGTGTCACATGGTCAAGTTCAAATACGAAAATCGCAACAGTTAAGAACGGTGTTGTTGACACGGTAGGCAAGGGCTATGTAACAATCACTGCCTCAACATCATACGGTGCGGCAACCTGTCTTATCCATGTTATGCCGAGGGAAAGCGTGCGTTTCTGCTATGCGTCACCAAACTCCGCTCCGCTTAATTCAAATGTAAGCTTTAAGGCTATTACCGACACAGGCAGGGTAGGCGTGTATTTTGTAGTTACAAACGGTTCAACCTCTTATAAGGTCACCGCAAAAAATAAGGTTAAAGACGGTAACTCCTATATTTGGACAGGTACACAAAAGCTTTCAAAATCAGGCAAATGGTCTGTAAAAGCATATTCTAAATTTAAAACCGAATCAAAGTATTACACCACGGCAGGCGGCGGTGAGGGCGAGGTGTTTGTAACCTCAACAACCAATAAAACCACCACAGCTTGTGCCGAGCGCAGAGCGAGTGATGAGGTAATCAAGCTTATTGCAAACTATGAGGGATTTCTCTCAAAAGTCACAGCAGACAGCATTACAACCGATCCTACACTCGGTTACGGTAAGGTTGTAATTTCAGGCGAACAGTTCTACAACAACATAACTTCAAATCAGGCATATGCTTATCTTTGCCAGACCGTGAATAAGGGCGGATATACCACCACAACAAATTCCTACCTTGTAAATAACGGTATAAAGTTCAATCAGCAACAGTTTGACGCACTTGTGTGCTTTGCATACAATGTAGGCAGCGGTGTGTTCTACAATGATTCCGAACTTCAGTCTGTTCTCTTGAACACAGGTTCAAGCGGTACTATCAAAGCAGGCGCTTCGGGTACGGTTACAGGTTCAGATGTAAACCTCAGAAGAGGTGCAGGAACTAACTACTCTGTTGTTACCCGTATGAACTACGGAACAAAACTTAAATTTGTTGACGGCAAGCGTTATAACACAAACTGGTATAAAGTTAAGCTTTCAAACGGCACAACAGGATATATTCACAAGGACTATGTTTCTGCTTCGGGCGGTTCAAGAGATTTGAATAATGTCAATAAGCAGAACCTTATTGATGCACTTTTGCAGTATCACCATGCGGCAGGTTCTTGTTATTGGGGACTTTTGTACAGACGAGTTGACGAGGCGGAAACCTTCCTCTACGGCGATTATGACCGTGACGGTCAGCACAATTATCACAACTTCCATTTCTCATGTTACTCAAACCCGAGTTTCGGTATCTGATATTAATTTTTGCAAAGAAGGTCTTAAAATGAAAAAAATAGGTTTCATAGGCGCAGGCAATATGGCAACAGCCATTATAAAAGGACTTATGGCACAAAACGACGGCAAGGCTGATTTTATCAATGTTTTTGATGTAAGCGAAGAAAAGTGTGCCGCTATGAAAAATATGGGTGCAAATGTAATGACATCTGCCGATGAAATTGCAAAGAACAGCTCAATTGTTGTTCTTGCAGTCAAGCCGCAGAATTATCCCGAAGTTCTTGAGTCCCTCAAAAACAGCATTACAACAGCCAAAACCGTAGTATCAATTGCCGCAGGCATATCTATTGCATATGTAAGAAAAGGTCTTGAGTGTGACTGCCCTGTTGTAAGGGTTATGCCTAATACGCCTCTCTTGCTCAAAAAGGGTGCAACAGCCCTTTGTCCGTCTGAGAATATCAGTGATGATGACAAAACAATCGTTTACAATATGTTTGCAGGCAGCGGTGTTTGCGAATATATTGACGAAAGCCATATGAATGAAATAATTGCGGTAAACGGCAGCAGTCCTGCTTATATTTATCTTTTTGCAAAGGCTATGGCTGATTACGCAAAGAATTGCGGAATCGACTATGACAAGGCCATGAACCTTGTCTGTGCAACTCTTGAGGGTTCGGCAGCAATGCTCCGTGACAGCGGTGAGCCTGTTGAAACACTCATTGACAGGGTTTGCTCAAAGGGAGGCACAACAATTGCCGCTATGGATAAGCTTAAAGAACACGGCTTCTATGAGGCTGTTCTTGACGGCATGGACGCTTGTACAAAGAGGGCAGAGGAGCTTGGCAAATAATTTTGTCTTAACATAAAATGAATACATTCCTCATATATTTTAACGGACAACCAATGAGAGGAATGTATTTTATGAAAAGCATTGTATTTTCTTTTAAAAAGCGTTATCTTTTTCGCAGATCAAAGGGAATTTCACCGTCTGATGTCAGATTTTTTATAAGGCGATATTCCGTGGTGCTTATCTTTGTTTCGGCTTTTCTTACCGGACTTGTTTTCGGTTCAATTTATGCATCAAAAGCCGATAAGCAAATGCTTGATTCCCTTGATTTTCTGTTTACTACAAATCTTGATGCAAGGCTCGGTCAGAATGCCGTCAGCACATTTTGTGCCTGCTTTGCATCTGATTTTATATTTCTCACAGTTGTATTCCTCTTGGGACTTGCACCGTGGGGAATACCGTTTTTGCCGTTTGTTTCAGCATTTAAAGGCTTTGGAACAGGACTTACTGCGGCATATCTTATTATTACATATTCACTTAAAGGAGCAGGTTTTTATCTGCTTGTTGTGTTGCCGGGAACATTTTTGTTCTGTCTGGCACTTGTAAAGCTGTCGGCATATGCTTTTGAAATTTCAAAACAGATGTTTTTCAGCTTAATCGGTCATTCTCATCAAACAAATTCTTTGAAAAATGAGGTGATTGATTTTTGTTCCCGATCTGTTTCGGCACTCATAATGACCTTTTGTTCAACTTTGCTGGATACGGCTTTGTGGTGCTTGTTTTCGGGAGCGTTCAATTTTTAATTTTGGAGGGCGCTATGGCATCGGAAAAGAACGCTGTAGCATTGACAGGATTTTTCTCGTCATTGTTTCACAATTTACCACGACTTTTGCTAACGAATGTGCTTTTTGCATTGCCGTTTGCCGTAATATTCGGAATTTTCTTTTTGATTAATACCCTTACTGGTCTTAATTCAATGTTTATATATTTTCTTACGATAATTCCGCTTTTTCCGTTTTATGCCGGCGTAACTCAGGTTACTTCCCATATGGTAAGGGGAGAGGAAAATGTTGATGTTTTCTCAAATTTCATCGGCGGAATAAAGGAAAATCTGCTCAGATTCCTCATACACGGCGTTGTGATGTATGCCGCTGTTTTTATCAGCTACTACTCAATTGTGCTTTATCTCGGACTCGGTTCAAAGAACGGAATGTTTTATGTTCCGCTTGTTATTTGTATTTTAATTGCAATTTTCTTTCTGTTTATGTTCTTCTATGTTCCGCCTATGACGGTTACTTTTGATATCAAGATGAAGGATATTTACAAAAACAGCGCACTTATGACAATCGGTGAGCTTAAACACAATCTGTTTGCAGTTTTCGGAATTTTTATTTTATTCCTTGTTTGCGCAACGGTGCTTATGTGCAGTTTTACTCCGGTACTGCTCATCATTTTCACAATTGTTCTTGCATTGTTCATTGTTCCGTCAATTTTATCTTTTATAATCAATTCTGCAGTTTATAAGAATATGTATTCAATGATTGTTGACAAGGATTCAAAGAGCAAAACAATTGATAAGAAAATGGAGAACAGACGCAAAGGTCAGTTCCGTGATGATGAAGAGCCTGTTGCAGAAGATTATTCGGATCTTGAAATTGATGAATCGGCTGACGGTGATGAATTTATTTTCTATAACGGAAAAATGATGAAAAGAAGTTATCTTTTAAAGCTTAAAAAAGAGGCTGAAGAAAGGAAGAACGCAAAATGAGCGGTAAACACGCAGTTAAAAGTTCAAAAAAATCATTGATAATAATTATTTGTGTTGTTGTATTT
>OGZA01001966.1_pt1 | contig 13166 bp, 10 predicted proteins | sample 1576591 | NCBI WGS metagenome assembly OGZA01 (sample SAMEA3541565, study PRJEB24748) | human gut metagenome | biome: human gut; feature: human-associated habitat; material: faeces | place: China | collected 2012
AAGCTCATCTGCGGACGCCGCTGGACAAGGCTGCATTTCTATCAAACTGCCAGCCTTGCCCATGCAGTCGGCGCAGGGGTTTCCGTTTTGGAAGCCCCTGTTCATGGGGTGGTATATTGCCACCCCATCCCGCCGCCTGCCTGCGTCAACTCTGCCCGGAACAAATCCCCCGAATATGTTCCGCAGCTTGACACAGATACAGGGGTGGAACGATTCGCTCCACCCCTGTTGGTGGTACGTCGCATTTCACGACGTACCTGTTGCAATCGAGTACGGAAGAAGGGCTGCTGCGTTTCACAGTAGCCCTTTGGAAAGGATGGTAGACAATGGCGATTTATCATTTAGAGGCCAAAATGGTCAGCCGTGGAGCCGGACGCTCTGCCGTGGCTGCTGCGGCCTATCTGAGCTGTTCTCGGTTGCTCAATGAGTACGACGGAGTGCAGCACGACTACACCCGCAAACAGAACCTTGTGTGGCAGCAGGTTTTTCTGCCGGTTGCCGCTCCCGCAGAGTGGCAGAATCGAGAAATATGGAATGTGTGCGGATGTGGCGATTCATGATCCATACCCTCCCGGTCACAATCCCCACGCTCACATCCTGCTGACGGTGCGCCCGCTGGATGAAAAGGGAAAATGGCAGTACAAGACCGAGAAAGAATATCTCTGTGTCAAGAACGGCAAGGAACAGGGCTTCACTGCCGCCGAGTTTAAACAGGCACAGGCCGATGGATGGGAAAAGCAGTACCAGTACAAGGTGGGCAAAAAGAAGGTGTATATGGTCCCTTCATCAGCACAGGCGCAGGGCTATGAAAGGGTGTCCAAGTACCCCAAAAGCACCAAATACGGCAGACAAAATCCAATCTCTGAGCGTTGGAACAGCGAAGAGCAGCTCGTCTTTTGGCGTAAGGCATGGGCAGATGTAACCAATCTTCATTTGGAACGTGCCGGACAGGAAGGACGTATCGACTATCGCGGCCATGCAGAACGAGAGCTTGAGGAGCAGCCCACCATTCATGAAGGTGTAATCGCAAGAGCACTGGAGAAAAAGGGGATCGTCTCTGATCGCTGTGAGCTGAACCGTCAGATCAAGGCGGACAATGCCCTGCTGCGGGAGTTAAAAGCGCAGATGAAGAAGATGGCACAGGCTGTCAAAAACAGTTTGCCTGCTATTGCGGAAGCTATGGAAACATTGCGTGCCAATATGATCGTATTTCGGTATCAGCTTCGTCATATCAGCCGGGGTAAGTACAAACTGAGTCAATATCTGGATGCTGCAAAGCCTACCTTTGCGGAGTATCTGGCGTTAGTGCAGAAAATTAAAACTGCCGCAAAGGAACGAAAAACCATGCTGACAGAGAAGAAAGAAATTTCTTTCTGGAATGTCTCAAAGCATAAGGAGCTATCTGCTAAAATTGCAAAGCTGACCGAGGATATTGAGGAACTGAAAACCGAAAAGGCTGTATTGCTTAATCAGCTGGACTGTGCGGATGATAGTGGAATTGCTGCTATCAAAAAGGACATTGCTGACGTAGAAGCCAGTCTTTCCAAGTTGGAACAGCAGGAAGAAAAATATTCCTCTGAACTTGAAACTGCCCTTAGTGAATATGCAGATCTCAAAGAACAGAGTGCAGACTTTGATCTTGCTGAGCTATATGCACAGAGAATGGCACTGCGTTCAGAGAAGTCTGCCTCTGCATCTAACCGCGTCCAGTCTGCTTATGGCAAAAAGTATGATCCTCTGCTGATGCTCGATAGTCAGAGAGACATAGCTAAGCTACTCCAAGATGATGCAGAAAATCGTGTTTACCAGCAAGAGATGGAACAGCGAAAACGGCAGGAACAAAAAGAAAAGCCCAGACATGGTGATCCGGAGCGATAACGCACCAATTTACAAGGAATTGCTTGAAGGACGAACAAAGGCGACCAACCGTAAAAAGTTGGTCGCCTTTGTTTTACATATTTCCAGATGATTCTTCTTGATTGATATGGTCTTCCGAGCTAAGCAGCCCAAAGTATTTTTCGAAAAATGCTTTCAGTTTTTCGATAACTGTCTGCTTTTTCTTATCACGGGAACCACCGCCGCCAAAGCGGGAAACAGGTGGTAAAATCCTGTCTACATCAGTACCGGTTGTTTTGAGCACACCGTCACGGAAAGCATTTGCTACAAACTTTTTTGTTTCTTCCGGTTTTAACTTTTCTTCAGCAATCAGAGACTGTATATCAGTTTCCCGTTGCTCTCTTACAAAACGTTGCCAATCATCGGTTACATTTGTGTCAGCGTTGATTGTTTCAATGAAGTTCTCAATCAATTCTTTTTTTGAGCGCAGCTGCAAGCTGGATTTGATCGCTTTATCGATTGCAACAAGGATTTCCTTATTCTCGCAATTATCGTCATGGTATTTGGCAACCAGCATAAGGATATAATCGATATTGACTTCTACCTGCTTTACCAGTTCCAACTCAAAGACGACATCATCCATAATACTGTCTTTGTCACCGGCTTTTGGCTTGATTTCCTCATATACGTCATGATAAGTACCCGTATAATCCTGAAAATCAATAGGGGAAAGAATCTCATTGCCGACAAAACGGTCGAAGGCAGTTAGAATATTCCGAAGGCGGAGGATATTGCCAAATAGAATGATAAAATCCTTTTTATTCTGCTCACCGATGATAGGCTGTCCAAGAGGATATTTTTGCATCAACTCGGCAATGCGTTCCTCATAGCCTTTTTGTTTACGCCCTTTTTCATCTACATAACCATAGTAATAATCATCATAGGATTTCAAAAGGACAATGCCACTGGCATTTTTGTCTCCAAACAATTTGATTGCATCATTGGTCGCTTCTTCTAAATCACGGAAGCAGACAATATTACCATAAGTTTTGACCGAGTTAAGGATACGGTTTGTTCTGGAGAACGCCTGAATTAACCCATGCATTTTCAGGTTCTTATCCACCCAAAGAGTGTTCAGCGTCGTAGCATCAAAACCTGTCAGGAACATATTTACTACGATCAGCAAATCTACTTCCCGCTTTTTCACTTTGTCGGACAAATCCTTGTAGTAATCCTGAAATCCCTTGCTGGAAGCGTCAAAGTTGGTCTTGAAAATCTTATTATAATCGTCAATCGCCATCTCGAGAAAATCACGGGAACTCTGATCCAATTCATCGGTATCAAAACTTTCGTCCTCTAAAATTCCATCTGCACTATCTTCTTCATTTTGAGCAAAGGAAAAAATGGTGGCGATTGTTAAATCCCGATGCGTTTGGGCAAGCTGTTTTTTGAACTCCAAATAATATTTTTTACAAGCAGGGATGGAACTGACCGCAAACATGGAGTTAAATCCGTTTACTCGCTGACCTTTCAGGCTGTAATAGGAATTTCGCATAGTTTTTTGGTCAAAATGTTCCAGAGCATATTTTACTACTTCAGAAATACGTTCTGGTGAAGCAAGAGCTTCTTCCGTATCAATAGCCGTCACCTGTTTGTCTTTACTATTTTCTTTCTGCTTAATAGTATTGATATAATCAATGCGGAAGGGGAGTACATTTCCATCGTTGATAGCATCCACAATGGTGTATGTATGCAACGGTAATACTTTTTCCCCTTTCTCATTCGGCTCTCCGCCAAATGCCTGCGCCGTAGTTTTCAGATTGGGATTTCCACCGCTTGACGCATTCACAGAGAAGATTGGTGTTCCAGTAAATCCGAAAATATGGTAGTTTCTAAAATACCGGTTTACCTTAATAGTCTTTTCTCCTTTTTTGATAGTTCCGCCTACCATCCGGGTATGCATATCGCCAAATTGACTGCGGTGACACTCATCAAATATCAAAACGATATGCTTATCCCGAATAGGATGCGCAGGATTTTTTGTGATAAAGACATCTAATTTTTGGATAGTTGTGACGATGATACGGGAGGTGCTGTCTTCCAGTTGTTTTTGCAAAACAGCAGTACTTTTGTTCCCGTTGGCAGCTCCTTTTTCAAAGCGATCATATTCCCTGATTGTCTGATAGTCCAAGTCTTTGCGGTCAACCACAAAAAGGACCTTTTCAATATAGGGAAGATTGGTCGCAAGCTGCGCAGTCTTAAAAGAAGTTAATGTCTTACCGCTGCCAGTGGTGTGCCAGATATATCCACCAGCTTCAATAGTTCCAGCTTGCTTATAATTGGTGGATGTTTCAATACGGTTTAGGATGCGTTCCGTGGCTGCAATTTGGTAGGGACGCATCACCAGTAGAAGCTCCTCTGTGGTAAACACACAGTACTTTGTCAGGATATTTAGCAATGTGTGCTTTGTAAAAAACGTCTTGGTAAAATCCACAAGATCGGGAATGGTGCGGTTATTTCCGTCTGCCCAGAAAGAAGTAAACTCAAAGCTATTGGAAGTTTTTTTACTACGTTTTCTGGATGCAGTCTCATTTTCCTTGATATGACTGAATCGGGTAGTGTTAGAGTAGTACTTGGTATTTGTGCCATTGGAGATGACAAAAATCTGTACATACTCATACAAACCAGAACCAGCCCAAAAGCTGTCCCGCTGATAACGGTTGATTTGGTTGAACGCCTCCTTTAGGGCAACACCACGGCGCTTCAGCTCCACATGGACAAGGGGCAAGCCGTTTACCAAAATGGTCACATCGTAGCGGGTATCATGTTTCCCGCCGTTTTCTTCGTATTGGTTCATCACCTGCAAACGGTTATTGTGGATATTCTTCTTATCAATCAGGGAGATATTCATGGTAGTGCCGTCCTCACGGGTAAGGTTCTGCACATGATCCTCCTGAATCTTACGGGTCTTTTCCACGATCCCGTCGTTGTGATTGGCAATTTTATGTTTGAAAAAGCTGTCCCATTCTTTGTCGGTAAAGCTATACTGATTGAGCCGCTCCAACTGCATGCGGAGATTGTCGATCAGAGCATCTTCGCTGTGAATAGTAACGTATTCGTAACCCTGTTCCACCAGCATTTTAATGAATGCCTGTTCCAGTGCCGCTTCACTCTGGTAAGAATCAGAGCGTTTTACCTGCGGTTCGTACTCAGCCACAACGGTGCTTTCATTGCTCGATAGAATCATATTGTAGGTGCTCATAACATCACCTCAATTCTTCATTTTTTCATTTTCTCTAACTAATGATTCATAAACAAACTTTAAAATATGTGCAAATGCAAATAAGAACTTTGGATTTGCCGACATTGCTTTTGCCTCACACATATATCTATACTCAGGAAAAGCTTGGTCTTGTTCTTGCAGGCATATGTAGAATTCTTTTTCTCTATTCTCAATAGCTATGTTTTTTGAGATATATTCCTGTTCATTCTGTGGCAATTTTTCAAATAAGCCTTTCAATCCATGTGTTTTTGAGAAATCTACACCAAAGCCGTATAATATTGCTTTCAACAACAACTCACACGAAAATGCCACATTTGCTAATGTTACAGGCATCCAATTCAAATTTTTTATTGTAAAACAGGATACTTCAAAATACTGAACTCCCAACTTATAAAAACTCTTCCTCAAAGATTCTTGATCTTTTTTACGATCAAATTTTCTGGTTTTGGATAAATCGAAAGGTGCAAAACAGTCTTCGCTTATTGTCATATATTCGTCTCCTTAAAGGTCAGCAGCTTATCTCGATAATATTCATACTGCTTTTGACGAGCTTCGATTTCAGCTGGCAAGCCGCTTGTTAGGTCGTTGCAAAGAGTATCAAATTTGGTGAGAACACCGACGATTCTCTTAACTTCATCATCTGACGGAACAGGGATAGGAATTCTGTTTAGATTATCTTGATTTAATTTTGGCTGTGCTCCACCTGAAATATATTTACTTAAGTCGATAGAGTTTAGATAAATCTCAACATATTTTTGCAGCTCTGCAAAGTTGAATTTTAAAACATGGGCATGGTTGTTAACCCAATTTTTTCCTGATATCGAAAAGGCAATCGGGGTGCTTCTTGCCAATAAATTTGCTCCATCTTCAGATACTAAAAGGTAATCTCCGTCGAAAATGTAATCAGCGACATGGTCTACAACACCGGAGGCTCCGTAGTACGGGTATACTCCTGCTTGTCTATTTCCCTTTGTAATAGGCTTTCTTTGTCTGTCACAGTTTTCTGATATTTCGGGCAATGTTTTAAATACAATTTCACCTGTAAAAGTGAACAGTGTATCCCGATAATACGCATACTGCTTTTTGCGTGCTGTAAGCTCTGCTGTAAGCTCTGCTGTAAGCTCTGCTGTAAGCTCTGTGAAATTGTCCAGAATACGGGCAATTTCACTTTGAACGGGAAGCGAGGGGAGCGGCAATTTAAAGGTTGAATAGGTTCCTATCCAAAGTCGCTTATGTTCATCAGAAGTAAATGCAATTTTACCCATCACATGATAGATATATCTCAAAGTAACCTTTGTTTCATCTGCTGTCAGAATTTTCATTGCAGAGGATTTGACCTTGAAGGGAAAGTCTACCCATTTGAAGGCACCTGTAAAATCGTCAAAAATAATTACTGGAGATTCTTTCGACGCGTTGTATATTCCCTTAGTTTCGTTGGTATATCCCAGTACAAATGTCTGACCAGCAGTCAAAACAGGCGTCTCGTAATCATCGTTGTAATCTGTATTTTTTACAATGTACTTTGATGGCTGCTCATAATTAACCACCTGCCCAAAGGTGCATGAAAGCACACCATCTGGACAGAATGTTTGTAATAATTCTTCCAATTTACTCAACTGAGTCACCTCCATCAGAAAAGCCGATTGCCTCCAGTGCTTTTCGGATCTCTTCATTATGCTTGATTTCTTCTTCCTTCTTTTTCACGTTTTCAATTACACCAACAACCAGTCTTCGAAGTGGCTCATATGATCGAAGTGCTGTTTCCTCATCAGAATTACCATGAGCGATATTGCTGAGCTTTTTAAAAAGTTCGTATCCATTATCAGAATAAATCACAGGAATAATAGAACATTTTTCGTCAACTGCAATCAAAACATCCCTAAATGTTTTAAGATTTCCTTTTTTGTTGTAGATATCTGCTCCTGCGCTTTCCCCCACTTCAATTGTGATGCGTTCAAATGCTGCACGCAGATATATAATTGAACCCGCACCAAGTCGCTCTCTATATGCGATTTCTGCCTTGCCCAACCACTCTGAAAACTTATCTGCTGTTTCAATAGGCAACTTTATGGCATCAGGCAGCTTGAAATTTTGTTTTACAATGTTCACTCTCGGAAACGGGACAGACAGGTCATCTACACCAACTAAAAACCATGCCTGAACGCAAGGATTACAATCTCTACATTTCGGATTTTCTTCATCGTAATCCATGCACTGCAACTGGCAATCAATGCTAATCATTGTATCGTTTACAATCAGGCAGTGAAGCCGTTTAGGTGATATAAAAGTTACGCTGTCATCACACGTTGTTGAATAGAACGGTAATGTAATTCTACCAATTTGTATTTCAACAAAATCCCCGGTAGAAAGCAGGTGGACTTCATCCGTTACGTCTTCCGGCGTCATAGTATATTTTGCCCAGTCAATAAAAGTTTCTACTTCACCGTTGCTTTGACTTTTATCGGATAACCTACTACTCAACCTCATAGTTATCCCTCGATTTCTGCGATGATTCTCGCAATCTCATCCCGCAATACCTGTTCTCTGGCCACAATCTGCTCAATCTCGGCATTGAGCTTTGTAATATCAATCACTTCCCGGGTGTCCTCCGGCTGTATATAGGTGCTAACCGAGAGATTATATTCGTTGTTGGCAATTTCCTCGTAAGGTACACAGCGGGCAAAGTGGTCAGTATCGGCACGGGAAACAAATGCATCTAAAATTTTCTTGATATGATGCTCTCTCAACTTATTGTTATTGGTAACTTTCTCACATTCAGCGGAAGCGTCAATAAACAGTGTACGGTTATCCGTTTTGTTCCGCTTTAACACCATGATACAGGTGGCAATGCTGGTTCCATAAAATAAGTTGCTGGGCAGCTGGATCACACAGTCAATAAAGTTGTTGTCAATCAAATACTGACGGATCTTTTTTTCTGCTCCGCCACGGTACATAATGCCAGGGAAGCAGACAATTGCTGCTGTGCCATTGCTTGCAAGCCATGCAAGTGAGTGCATAATAAATGCAAGGTCAGCTTTGGATTTTGGCGCTAAAACTCCGGCAGGAGAAAAGCGGGGGTCGTTAATCAACACCGGATTGTCGTCTCCCTCCCATTTAATGGAGTATGGAGGATTGGAAACAATTACTTCAAAGGGTTCATCATCTAAGTGCTGCGGATGCGTCAGCGTATCTTCATGCGCAATATCAAACTTATCATAATCAATATCGTGCAGGAACATATTGATACGGCAAAGGTTGTAGGTAGTCAGGTTGATCTCCTGTCCAAAAAAGCCAAGGCGAACATTCTCTTTTCCAAGGATTTTTGCTGCCTGTAAAAGAAGCGAACCGGAACCGCAAGCAGGGTCATAGACTTTGTTAACTTCTGTTTTTCCCACTACCGCTATACGAGTCAGCAGTTCGGAAACTTCCTGCGGGGTAAAGAATTCGCCGCCGCTTTTCCCGGCATTGGAGGCGTACATACTCATCAGATACTCATAGGCATCACCAAAAGCATCAATGGAATGATCCTTATAATTTCCAAGCTGCATATCCGCAATGCCATCCATGAGCTTTACTAAGTTTGCGTTACGCTTGGCAACAGTTGCCCCCAGTTTATTACTGTTTACATCAATATCATCAAACAGCCCGGAAAAGTTATCTTCGCTTTCGCTGCCTTTTGCGGATTCCTCAATATGGTTAAACACTGCTTCCAAGGTCATATTCAAATTTTCATCGGCAGCAGCATTTTTTCTCACGTTACAGAATAGCTCAGACGGAAGAATGAAGAAACCTTTGGTCTGAACCAAATCTTCACGAGCCTGTTCTGCCTCGTCGTCAGATAACTGGGCATAATCAAAGCCCTCATTTCCAGCTTCGATTTCCCCCTCATTGATATAGTTTGTCAAGTTTTCGGAGATGTAGCGGTAAAACATCATACCAAGCACATAGGATTTAAAATCCCAACCATCTACACTTCCACGCAATTCATCTGCTATCGCCCAAATCGCTTTGTGCAGTTCATCACGTTCTTGGTCCTTTTTGATATCGGCCATTGTTATTGCTCCTTCTCTTCTGGAATGATTTCCATAATATCGTCTATTGTACAGCCCAAAACGCTGCAAATTTTTACAAGTACCTCGACACGAACGTCCGCATTTTTTCCCAGCCGTGCCATGGCGTTGGTACTGATCTTTGCTTCTTTAATTAGCTGCGTTTTGCTCATATGTTTATCAATCAATATTTTCCATAATTTGTTGTAGCAGATAGCCATTTTATACCTCCTGCTTAGTTCCTAATGCACATTTACATCCATATTAAATGTAGCATAAACTGTCTCAAAAGTCAATTTATATTTGAGTTTTGCAATCGAACCTGATTGCTTATTTTAGTGAAAAAGTAAGGCTCACTGCTGGTTACCTCCAGCCGTGAGCCTTTTGTGGATTACGATATTCTTTCGCAGAATTTACCCTTGACAAATCTATTCTCATTTGCGTATACGGTGCATTTACCGTAAGAAAAACGAATGGCGATTCCACTTTAGGCCGTCCATATTTGATGTAATCAATAATGGCCCAACCAACATCTTCCAGTAACGGCTGTATAATTCGTTTGCCAGTTTTGTGTTGAATCAGTTCAATCTCTTTCCGATTCCATTTCAGGCTCTCCAACTGCAAATTTGAGATATCCGAAACTCTTAAACCAAGCTGAATAACCAGCAAAATGATTGCATAGTCACGTTTTCCAGCTGGACTGCCACGGTCTACTTCCTCAAGCAACCGCCTTAAATCATCTTCCTCCCATAGCGCTGGAACATTCTGGTTTCTGGGAGCGAGTACCTTTGGGACAGCAAAAGACCAATCATATTCTAATATGCTATTTTTTGTCAAAAAGCGGAAGTAAAAGCGCAAAGTTGCTAAGCGTTGCTTTGTATAAACCGGAGCCCCTCCTTGAAGTGACATTGCATAGTCTGAAATAATTTGAGCTGATATATCGTGGATCCCATTTACCTGTTTGGATGCTAAAAATTCATAGAAATGCCGGATATAATGGATGCGGTGCTTTTTTGTAACCTCACTGTTATCTGCCGTCTGTACGGATTCGATATATGCAGTAATAATTTTTTCGTCTCCAAGTCCCCAGTTTCCCATGTTATCCGGCCCTTGAACTCGCATTCGAAATACTGCTCCATATAATTGGTACTCACCGATTCTGCGGACACAACGAATCTTGCTTCCTTCTGCTGCCGTCAAGGGATGCGGTGTTTCAAATGGAAAATTAATCGTTGTACGCAAATACTCCGCTCCGAGTTCCTCACTAAAAAATTCATCTCCTGTTTTCTGCCGAATAAAATCGGCCAAGTGGTGTACCTCGGAGCGGAAACTACGAATAAATCGAGAAGAGTATTGGAGCCGTCCCATTTCCGCAACAATGCACTCCTCAATCTCACTTATCCTTTGCTTGTTTTCCATAATCTTCCTCCTTAATATTATTTCCGCCTTTATGGACTACTAACATTGTAAAAGATTATGAAAAGTTTTTTGCTCATTAATCCGCTATTTTTCAATCTTTTTGGAGGCGCAAATTGCAAGTGTAAGTTGGACACCTGCACGGTAGAACTTAGTGAATCAGAGCGTCGGTCAGGATGGAAGCCGCTGGCTTCCGTCCTGGGCGATGCTGCCGCAGCCTTCGGCTGCGTAAACAGAGTCGAGGAACTCGTCAAACAGCTCCTCCGGGGTGCGGTAGCCAAGCTTCTTGCGAGGCCGTCCGTTCAATTCATCAGCTGCAGCCAAGATATACTCAGCAGAGAAAGCCTCAATGGACACGCCCTTCGGAACGAAGGCTCGAAACAGCCCGTTGTGACGTTCGTTTTGGGGACGTTCCCACGAGGTGTAGGGATGCGCAAAGTAGACTGCACAGCCCCAGTTCTCGACCTGACTGAACGCAGAGAACTCCGAGCCGTTGTCCACGGTAATGGTCTTGAAGACCTGTGAGAACTTTTCTCCGAATCCTTCCCTGAGTGACTGCATGGCGTTCAGAACGGAGTCTGCATCCTTGCCGGGAATCCGAATGGCAATATAGTTCTCCGTTTTCTTCTCCAACAGGGAGAGGACAACAGCCTCCTTACTGCCCCTCTTGCCGACCACGGTGTCACCCTCCCAATGACCTTCCTCGATGCGCAGAGCTGCGATCTCAGGCCTCTGAGAAATGTCTGTGCCGAAGTTCTTCTTACCTGATTACGTTTGCAATCATGGCGATTACCTCCATCATCACCAGCGCTCTGACTTCCAAGGCAAAGGAGATGACTGCGGAAGCCATACGCAACGGTCAGGAGTCCAGCGCACTGTATTACCTGACCAGCCATTTGGCGGATGCGGAAAGTAAAGATCAAATTGCGGGGATTACGGTGGAAACGGTCAGCCGCATCATGGACTGCAAAGCCGCCTGCCTCTGTGCGGATGACCAGGGAAAACCGGAGCGTACATTCATCCAGCAGAAATCGGAATCTGAGCAGATTCGGAGATGTGTTCCCGATCCGGACGAAATTCAGCACCGAATCGAAAATCTGCGGACGGATTTTGATGCCGGGGAGGAATTCTATGACTGGCCAATTTACGGAAGTGAGTCTGTCCTTGGCGTTCTGCGCATTCCAAAAGAACGGGCTGAGGTGCTGACAGATCAACAGAAGAAACTGCTTCATTCCATGATCGAAAGCACGGCTATGGCCATGGACCGGCTGCGGGTGATCAAGGAGCGAATCCGGTCCCGGGAGGAAGCTACTCAGAAGCGTTACCGGGGAAATCTTCTACGTGCAATTTCCCATGATCTGCGGACACCGCTGGCGGGGATCATGGGCACCAGCGAAATGATTATGGATATGACAGACAAATCGGATGCCCGGTATGCACTTGCGGACGGCATCTACAAGGACGCGGACTGGCTTCACGCGCTTGTGGAAAACATTCTCAGCCTGACCCGGCTGCAGGATGGGCGACTCACGCTGCACAAAGAGCAGGAGCCGGTGGAGGAAGTGATCGGCGCGGCGGTGGCTGCTATGGAAAAGCGTGCGCCGGAGCGGGAGATTGCCGTCCACATTCCCGACGAGATTCTGATGGTTCCCATGGATGCCAGACTGATCGGTCAGGTGCTGACAAATCTGCTGGACAACGCAGTCAAACACACGCAGCCGGAAGAAGAAATTTCCGTGACCGCATCCAAAGATTCGGAGCAAAAGATGGCAGTATTTACGGTTGCTGACCGGGGAACCGGCATTTCAGCGCAGGATTTGCCCAACATCTTTCAGATGTTCTACACCACAAAAGGAAAAGGCCCGGATGCCAAGCGCGGAATTGGGCTGGGCCTTGCCATCTGTGAATCCATCGTAACAGCCCACGGCGGAACGATCAGAGCACAGAATCAAGAGAACGGCAAGGGGGCGGTCTTTACCTTTACCTTGCCTTTGGAGGAAAACACAGATGATCAAACACAGTGAAACAATTTTGGTTGTGGAGGACGATGCCCAGATCCGCAACTTTATCACTTATACATTGAAGCAGGAGGGATTTCCCTGCCTCACAGCCGGAACGGCCCAGAATGCCCTGACCCAATTGGTATCCGGGCAAATTGATCTGGTGCTACTGGATCTGGGCTTGCCGGATTTTGACGGCATGGAGGTTATCAAAAAGGTGCGGGAGTGGTCGGAGGTGCCGATCATCGTGGTCTCCGCCCGGGATCAGGATAATGAGAAGGCGTCGGCACTGGACAACGGTGCGGACGACTATCTGACAAAGCCCTTCTCTGCCACGGAGTTGATGGCCCGGATTCGGGTGGCGCTCCGTCACTCCTATAAAGCGGTGGGCAATAAGGCGCAGACTGTGTTTACAGTCGGCGGTTTATCCATTGACCTGGAGCGACACCAGGTCAGTCTGGACGGAGAAAATCTTCATGTCACCCCGATGGAGTACAATTTGCTGGCGCTGTTCTTCAAAAATATCGGAAAGGTATTGACAACGCAGTATATCATCAACGAGATCTACGGCCCCGGATACGG
>OGZA01001997.1_pt1 | contig 13062 bp, 12 predicted proteins | sample 1576591 | NCBI WGS metagenome assembly OGZA01 (sample SAMEA3541565, study PRJEB24748) | human gut metagenome | biome: human gut; feature: human-associated habitat; material: faeces | place: China | collected 2012
GATTCTCCGGTTTCCGTTTTATGCCGCGGTTCGCTATTTGATGACCTCGGCGTCGGTTACTTCTTACAGTACCAGATCGCTTGCCGGATAGGCGTTCGCCGGGATGTTGGAACTGTCGTAAATATCTGAAAAGGTATAAGAGCCGCTGCCGGTCAGCCATTGCCATATCTCGGGATATACGTCTTGGATGTGAGTCGATTCCTGCGGATAGTTGAACCAGTCTTTTCCGCAGACACCCGCCTCAGCCAAGAGAAGATCGGCGATACGACAATCACCGAGATCGAGAAGCCGTTCTTGTCGAACGATTTGTCCAGATAGGTCGTCGAAAGCGCGTACAGTTCCGTATTGCCGTCCACGACGATGTACCATTCGACCCGGGGTGCTCCTTTATCTGCGATTTTGTTGATTTCGAATACTTTCCGGGAAGAGCCCATGTACTGATTCAGGTTCGCCCGCTGGTTCACCTCGTTGCCGAACGTATTGATCATGCCTTCCTGATCCTGGAAATATTGCGTTCTGCAGTCGTTGTATTCAACCGTCGCGCTGTTCGTTTCCGTAATAAGCCCTTTGAATAACTGCGTATTCCCCTTATAAACGACGCAGCCCAGTTTGATCGGTTTGGTCGAACCCAGCGCGATCGGCTGGATGATGAATCCGAACTTGTTTCCCCGCGTTTGGTACTTGACGTGGAATACGAAATCGTTGTAGTCGTAGTCGCCTTCCCGGGAGTCTTCGAAACAAACTACCTGGAACAGTTTGGTATTGTTTTTCATTTCGATATCGTTCGGGTATTCGCTCGTCGGGACGTACGAAAGGGACACGCTTTCGCCCGCTTTGCTGCCCGATTGTTTGGGGATCAGAATCGTTACCGGCGATACCGCTTCGGCAAGCAGGGTTCCGTTCATGCTTACCTGGGTCACATGCCCTTCCCTGACCGGCACTTCGTACTCTTCGGCGGTTTGCAACCGAACGGCCTGGGATTTTTTCCCTGTGTCGATCGTAGTTTCCTGTTTTACGCAGGATGTGCATGCGACGGCTGTAAGCAGGGAAGCCAGTAAAAGCGTTTTCATGATGTTCGGTTTTTATAAATTCGCTTATGAGAAATGAACGGAGTGATTGTTATTTGTGGCAAAGATATGGGAATATTTATTATTTGGTGCGTTTTTAGAGGAAAAAACGAGGTGAATTTCGAAACGGGTGATTTGGAGACGTGGTTTTGATAATATTGTCTGTCGGAATCTGGCGGCTGTTAAAAAATGCTTTGCATCTTATCGGAAATGTCGGTTGTCTTCTATGTAAACGAAAACGCGGGAGGGAAAATTTTATTTTCCCTCCCGCGTCTATGGCTCGGAACCCTTCGGGCTGCGTAATTTATTTCATTGCGGTGTACTGCGCCTGCATCACCATCAGCATTTCGCCGTCGTGCATCAGCATCAGCAGGTCTCCGTCGATCCGGTAAGAATCCACCCGGTCGAGTTCTTTGATGAATTTGTCTTCCTGAGCCTGATTCGCACACATGGCGCGCGTCGAAGCGACCGATTCGATTTTGATTTTGCCGTTGTCGGACAGCGTGTAATTGCCCATGATCGAATTGCAGTCGCCGCGTCCGCCGAAACGGCCTTTTTCTTTGCTGAATACCAACGTATAGTTGTTGTCGGCTTTGAACGGCTGTCCTTCCCATTCGACCATCGCCCAGGTGGTTTCGGTCAGGGGTTTGGCATTCTTTTTTCCTTTGCGACAGGAGCAGCAGGCCGTAACCGAAACGGCGAGAGCGATTGCGAGAATCAAACGTGCGGTTTTCATAATAAGTTGATTTTATTTGTAATTGTTAAAAATATCCTCCGAAAAAACGGCAAGCAAAGCTAATAATAATTTCCGAGAACCCGTCCGGATTCCGGATGATGTTTTAAATTTGCACGACAGTATAACCGATAAATTACAGAGCCATGAAAAAAGTTATTGCAACCGCGGCGGCCCCGCAGGCCGTAGGCCCTTACAGCCAAGCCGTCGAAGCGGACGGGACGGTTTACGTTTCCGGCCAACTCCCGATCGATCCGATCAGCGGTACGATGCCTGATACGGTCGCCCGGCAGACCGAACAATCGCTGCTCAACATCGGGGCGATCCTCGCCGAAGCCGGATGCTCGTTCGACAACGTGGTCAAATCGACCGTTTTGCTCGACGATATCAGCAATTTCGGGGCCATGAACGAAGTCTACGCTCGATTCTTCACCGGGCAGATGCCGGCCCGGGTGTGCTATCAGGTCGCGGCGCTGCCCAAAGGCGCAAAAGTCGAGATAGATGTGATCGCCGTGAAATAAAACGGGAAGAATAGTTTGATTTTAAAGATACCCTACTTGGAAAATGACGGGTATGGGTTTATTTATGTATTTATTAGGGCGAATTCATTCATTTAATTTGCTGAGAAGTTGTAAATTTATTAAATTCGAAATACCAAACTTAAAAATATTGCTTATGGGATTGAAATTTTTATTTTAAAATGACGGATTTCTGTTTATTGGATTATGGCAGAATTTTTTACAAAAAAAATTATTGAATTTTTAATTATCATGTAATGAAGAAAAAACGTTTATTGTATTTATTGCTGTAGTGGGGATTTTTGCGATTGTCAATTATCTACACATTTTTTATTCTGATACTGCTGAACGTAGTTTATTAATGGCTAATGTGGAAGCATTGTCACAAGATGAGACTAATGTGCCTAACGGAAGTGTGGCGGAGGTTAAAGAAACACGAACCTATACGGAGTATAAGACTACTTCGCCGGGATGGTCGTGGAGCGTAGGTGTAGGTTGGTTGTTTCACGGAGAAGTCTCCAAAAAACCGGCTCCTAGCTACACCAGCGAAATCGTTACCAAGGAAGTTACATACAAATGTTGTCGTTTGGGTGGCTTTGAAAAATGCACCCTTCCGTCTTGTGAATAGAATATAGAATCAGGCAGGATTAAAATTCCTGCCTGATTTATTAAATTATGAAAAATATGCGCTATCTATTATGGGTGGGAATTATCTGCCTGATTATGTTGGAAGGATGTACGAAATCGAAAGTCATAGATGCCGGTAGTGCGGTACGCATCGTAGTGGATGTTTCAAAAAGTAAAGTGCAAAACCTTTCCGACGAAGCGGAGATTACGGAAATCATTCCTCTGGAGACGGTAGAAAAGTCCCTTTTGCGAAATATTGATAAATTATATGTAACGGATCAATATATTTTAGTTGTCGATCTGAGAAAGAGCGAAATCTATTTGTTCGATCGCGACGGGCGTTTCCGGAATAAAATCGGGATCAAAGGACGTGGGCCGAAAGAATATATCGCGTTTGACGATGTGCAGTATGATGAACGAAACGGACTGATTTATACCCATGAACGGATGAGACATCGAATGCAAAGTTACGGGACGAATGGGAAACTGATAAATGAAAAAGAATATCATCAGTGGTTAGATTCGTTTCTTAAAACAGATGACGGTTACTGGATATATACCTGCTATAACGAGGACGTTTCAACGAGGTATGCTTTACAGTTGATCGATAGTGCGTTTAAAAAGGTGATTGGGCAGTATCTGCCTCAGAAATGTTTCTTTACGACTACATTCTTACCTCGATTCTTTCAGGACGGACAAGGGGGAGATTATTTTGCTTATCCATATAGCAATATAATTTATCGATTGGAGAACGGGATTCCGGAACCCTATCTGACTGTCGATTTTGGAGAAAAAACATTGCCATATGAAGAGATAAAACAGCTTAAAGAACAGTCTGAATATGAGAAGTTGGTTCTAGACAAAGGGTATTTGGGCGATTTGAAAAATATGTTTTTTTGTAATGGTAAATTTTATTTTTCTTTTTCTGAATTAGCGTCCGGGGAAACGACATTATACAGGGCTGTTTACGATATGAATACTTCGGAGGTGGAAATATATGATCGTTATGCGCCTTTTTGTCCTTCTGGACTCCAGCGATATGCTTTTAAGAAATTGCCGCTTACCGAACTTTTAGGTACCGACGGGAAAAGTTTGATTTATTCGGTGTATCCTTATAATCTGTCTGAGGAAAATCTTCGTGTGTTAACGGAGAAAGTATCGCCTGAGATTAATCAGGAAGCGAATCCTTTACTGTTTTTCGTAAGACAAAAATAATTTGGAACTATGAAGAGTATTTTTGTTTTGCTTGGGTGCATATGTTTGTCTTCTGTTTACGCGGCTCCTGTGAACGATACGGTTAAACGGGTAATTGTAGAAACGGTAGAGTACAGCAGCCTTGAACAAGGATGGAGTTATTATGAATCGAAATGGAAATATTATAACAAACCGACGAACCTGACTCCTGTCGATTATAATTTGCATAAAAGCATTAAAACGACTACGGATACGGGACGAGGAGAAGAAATGTCGACGGAAAAAGTGGAAATAAAATCGAGAGGATATTATCGAACGAGTGAAAAGGGGTGGGATTGGAGAGATCAGCGGTGGTATTGTAATGGAACGGCGGTGGAGAGTTTCCCGTTTTCATTTATCAGGATTGCTGTTGTCGATTCATGCGTATGTGGTTCAGGGATGAAAAAAAGCGTGAACGTTGTTATGGAGACGAAAGTGCAATATCGGATTAGCGGGTCGGGATGGAAATGGAATATCCGTCGGAGAAAGTGGGAAAAGAACGGTAGAAAAGTCGACGAACAACCGGAATACGGGATTGTCGAATCTATTAAAACGATTATTTCGCCATAGGTGGCGATTCCTGTCGAAGCCGAACGCGGTGTGGGAGTGTCGGTCGATGACCGTTTCACCCGGCAATATTGCAATTTCGGAGCCATGAACGAAGTTTACGCGCGGTTTTTTAACGGGCAGATGCCGGCCCGGGTGTGCTATCAGGTTGCGGCGCTGCCCAAGGGCGCAAAGTCGTGATCGCCCTAAAATAGGCGCGGTACGGCTTTCGTATCGGGAAAACGACCGGACAGCAACGTCCGGTCGTTTTTGTCGTTGGGAAAGCGTTGCCGGCGGGCGTCCGCTTGTGGGATTATTCGAAGTCGAGGGTCTTCAGGGTTCCGTTCGGATCGACGTACCGGATCAGGGCGTTCGCTCCGTCGGCCGATTTCGTAAAGTCGGGACTCCCGGTATACACGTTCCCGATACACCTGCTGCTGATCTGCGACCGGTTTCGAATGGCGGTGCCGTCCATGTTGAAAATATTGCCGTCGATCAGCAGGTTGCCCGAGTTGGGAAGGATGTCTATGCACACCCTGTTCGGCGATGCGGGTTCGGTAAATTGGTTGTGCGACACGATGAAATCGTTCACGGCGTCGCATTCGATGTCTTTGGATGTGTACGACGATACGCTGTCGGGGTCGGCATGCCACCTGCTCGCAGCCCGGTTGAAGCAGTAAAACAGGTTTCCGGAGACGAATCCCTGCCGGATGCCTTTCAGGGCCAGTCCTTTGACCTTGTAGTGGATGTGGCTGTCGGTCAGGTGGAACGCCGGTTCGCCCCACCCGTCCGTCCGGTCGGACAGCCGTACCCGTATCCCGGTATCCTGCCCTACGAAATAACTGTCGGATACGATTCCGTCTTCGCTGTATATTTCGCTTCGGTACAGCAGACCGTATTCCGCCGCGCCCCAGAAGTAGCATTTATCGACGAGCGGGCTGTAACAGTCCAGCAAGGCGAATCCCGCAGCCATTTTACCGTGCGAATCGCCGTACTCGGACGTGATCTTGACATTGTCCAGCATCGGATACCAGGCGTTCTTTACGACGATTCCGTTGGCGAAATAGCCGTTGCTGAAATGCGGTCCCCGTACCAGCAGGTTTCTTGCCTGGAACATCCTCGAATGGTGGTCGCCGGGATTCTGGTCGGCCGTGTTGAACTCGACGGCCGTGCCGAAGCCTTTTTTTACGGCGACCAGCGAAAGGTCGCAAACGGTCACGGTCAGCATATTTGTCGCCAGATTGAAATAAAGCCCTCCGTCCTCGTTGTCGCAGATTAGTTCGGTCGCGTCCTCCCCCGCTCCCCTGACGCAAATTCCCGAATGGTAATCGTATCCGCTGAACTGCGGCTGGTCGAAAACGATCCGTCGGGATATCCGGAACGATCCGGCCGGAAGGACGATCTCGACCTGCCTTTTGCCTTCCATCCGCCGGAATATTTTCTCGAAGGCCGGGGCGCAGTCGGTCGTCCCGTCGTTTTTCGCTCCGAAGTCCAGGATGTTGTAGGTGGCGCATCCGCGGTCGTCGCGGTCTTTCGGCCGGGCGGCTAGGCTGTCGCAGCCGGTCGCGATGCAGAAAAGCGTACACAGCAGTAAGGAATGAAGTTTCATAATTTTCTGTTTTACGGACTTTTGAACGGTACGGTTAAAACCCGTTCGGGGTGTTTCCGACACGGAATGCAATATTGCAAAGATTTCCGGAATAAATCAACGACGGACAGACTAAAGATGGGTATTTTGTCCACATACCTGATTCGATTTAATTTATCAGTTAGTGCCAAATTTGCATGTAAAGATTAATCGGTTTATCTTCGGGATGATATAAGTATATGCCATTAGGCGCGTTGTGCGCGTCTTTTGCCGTAATTGTTTTCTTAAAGAGTAACCTCATTTGAACAATGATTTATAGTTGATTGCCGATGTACAAGTCGTCGTTTATCTGTTTCTGGGTTTCTGTTTTGTGGATCGCTGGCTGTACTTCGTCCGCAGAATCCGGATCCGCCCCTGTTTTTACGGTGACTGTTCGGGAAGCGAATACGGGTTTATGCGATTCTCTCTGGCGTTATTCGAAACCGGTATTTCTGGAAACCACTTCCGAATCGGCGCTGAGTATGATCTCGAAAGTCGTTCTGTGGAACGGTCGGATCTTTGTTTCGGATAACCGCTATGATAAAATATGCGTGTTCGATACCGCCGGAAAGTTTTTATGGAATATTCGCCGGGTCGGCAGAGGACCCGGGGAGTATATCGGAATGACGGATTTCGTGATCGATCCCGACCGGGAAGAATTGATCATCTATGCTGATAAGCCCTACAAATTGATTCATTGCGGTGTACAAGGCGATTTCCGGTATGAAAGCCGGTTGCCGGACGCTCTGTTCAAAGAGTTGGCTTTTACGGAAAAGTACCTTGTCGCGATTAACAGCCAGCAGATGTTTCCGGCCGATTATCTGTCCCTGATAGAACGGGGACGGGAAGATGGATTTGTAAAAATTCCTTTTGAACGTCCGATTCCTTTCAATACCTATTCCATTGGGCGGCAGCTCGTCGTTTCCGATCATCTGAATTTTACGTGCCGGTACGACAATACGGTCTACCGATTGGACGGGAAGGAAATCGTACCTTGGTTCCAAATCGATTTCGGGGAGAAAAATTTCCCTGCGTCGCGGTTGAATGTACAATTGACACAGGAGGAGTTTTGGGATTTGCTGGTAAAGGGTTACGTTTATTCCGTTACGAATGTCACCGAAGACGGGAAAACGGTTTATTTTACGACGAACCTGTCCGGATTGGGGAAGATCGATCTGGAAGGACGGCAAACAACTTATTTGCGGTCTCTTAAAGATGGACGTCTGGGGGTTTTCCTCGAGGAAATGCTTGCCGTCGAACACGTCGGAGGGCATCCCGTGGTCGGGTTCTCTCAGACTTTACAGCAATTGAAATTGTCGGTATCCGACCGGGGAAATTCAACGGATTCGGTTTTCCTGAGCCGTGTGCGGACAGCCCGGGAGGATGATAACCCGGTTTTGTTTTTTTATTCGAATCATCCGTTCGAATAAAGGTTGTATTGCCGAACTTCTGAGCGTAAGTACCGCTTCCCGCTACCTGCGGCGTCGCAACCAAAGTTAAAAAGAAGAGCGCTTGTTTGTTTGGCAAGGCGCTCTCTTTTTTACGGACTCCCGGCCGCATCGTCGGCCGACACGCTTTCGGGGCGGCAAAGCGTCGGACGGGTCGGATCAGTCGGACGTATCATAAAATCGTATACGATTGCGGAAATGCGGGCGATTATGGAGGCGTTCGTCGGATCGTCTTCCTGCGAATCGCTGACGAATACGGCGATGTAGTATCTTTTGCCGTCCGGCGTCAGCACGAATCCGGCGTCGTTGTCGGCGATTTTGACGCCCGTTGAGGTGCGGTCGGAAGAGCCCGTTTTGTGGCCGACCGTGCAGTCCGGGGGCAACAGACCTTTGAGCTTGTCCTGCCCGGTCGAGGTTTCCGTCATGATCCGGATCAGGAATTTTTTGTACTTGGATGCGAACAGCCGGTTTTCGAAAAAGGTCTCGATCAGGCGTGCCGTCGCCGTCGGCGTACTACGGTTCAGGTATTGGTTCTCGATCCGGTCGTGCATCGTTTTTTCCGAGGCGGAAATGAACGTGTTTTCGATGCCGAGGCCGCGCACGTATTTTTCGACGACTTCGGGGCCTCCTGCATATTCGAGCAGGATGTCACAAGCGTTGTTGTCGCTGTGCGCTACGCTGTATCTCAGCAATTCCGCTATCGTAATCGAAAAGTCCCGGCCGGGGTGTCGTTCTCTCAGCGGGCTGTATGTGTCCGGGTGCATGTCCGAAGCTTTTATGCGGACGACGCTGTCCAGCCGGGTGCGGTTCCTGTCCATGCGGTCGAGTACGGCCAGGGCGATGTGGAATTTGAATACGCTCATCAGCGGGAACAGGATGCTGTCGTTCGCCGCGACGATTTCGTCCCGGTTGGACAGTACGGTCACCCCGACGGTCGCCCGGTACCGGGACAGCACGGAGTCGATTTGCCGGACGAGCGTTCCGCATTGCGGTTTTGCCGTAGCGCATAAAGCCGCGAACAGGCATACGGCCGTCAGACAGCCGTATGCGGCGATTCGTCGGACGGTTTCGGCGGTCATAAGCGGTCTGCGCATTTTAAAATCCGAAATCGTCGATTTTGATGTCGCTGCCGCCCGATCGCTCGAACGGTTTCGCCTGCTGTTGCACCGGATTGCCTTCCACGTGGATCGCCCGGAACGGTCGTGCCGGGCAGACGTATTCGCAGCCGCCGCATCCGACGCAGATATCCGGGTCGATCGACGGGATGGTCAGTCCCTCCTTGTACGGGATCATCGTCACCGCTTGCGTCGGACAGTGCTCGGAGCAGGCGCCGCAACTCGTTTCGTCGGCATAGACGATGCAATCTTCCTTAATGAATACGACGCGCCCCACCTGCGTCAAGTGCTTTTGCTCGACGGTAAGCGGATGGATCGCCCCGTTCGGACATACGTCCGAGCAGACGGTACAGTCGAAATTGCAGAATCCGCGGTCGAAATACATTACCGGCTGCATTACCCCGCCGAGTCCGTATTCGGTTACGGCCGGTTTCAGTACGTGCGACGGGCATTTGGCGATACATAGGTGGCAGGCCGTGCAGTGTTTGAGCAGGTGCTCCGGGCTGACCGCTCCCGGGGGGCAGAGCGGATGCTGCCGTTTGTACCCTTTGCGGCCCGATAGCAACTCTTCTTGTTTTCTGGCGAATGCTTCGGGCAGCAGGGCGGCGGTCGCCAGCAGCGTGCCGAGGAACCGCCGCCGCGACCGGCGATTCGGGAGCGCCTGCCGTTTCGGGCGGGCTGCAGGGGGCAGGTTGCGAAGACGTAGGAACCGTTTGCGGGATACCGCCCTTTTTTACGGCCAACGGAACCGCCGCTTTCGATGCGGTGGACGAGAACTGGATCGCCTGCTGCCGGCAGTTGTCCAGGCAATCGAAACAGGCTACGCAACGGCTGTAATCGACCGTGTGCGTCTTGCGGTCGATGCACGACGCTTTGCATTTCGAAGCGCATACGCCGCAACCGTTGCAGTTGTTCTTGTCGATCCTGATTTTGAACAGCGCGTATTTGCTCAGGAAACCCAGCAGCGTGCCGACCGGACAGATCGTATTGCAGTACGAGCGACCGTGTTTCCATGCCAGAAAACCGATGATTCCGAACGTGGCCAGTGCGACGATAAAAGCCAGCGGGCTGACGACGGCGACTTCCGTGCGGTAGAAAGTATAGTTGTCGAATTTCGTGAAAATCGCTTCCAGCAGGTTGTTGCCGGCCATGTAGACCGGGCTGAAGACATTCGATACCAACCGCCCGTAAGCCCCGTACGGATCGAGCAGGCTCAGCACGACGGTCAGGCCGAACAGGTACGTGACTACGACGACTCCGAGCACCGACCACCTTAGGATCGTTTTCGCCGGCGCGAACGCGAACCGTTTCCGTTTTTTCTGCAACCGGCCGGCGATTCGGTTCACGATATCCTGGAAAATGCCCGTCGGGCAGACGACCGAACAGTAAATCCGCCCGAACAGCAGCGTCGCCAGAATTAGCCCGGCCAGCGTGACGAGGCTCAACGACAGCACCGCCGGCAGGAATTGGATACTGACCAGTCCGTGAAAACTTTCCGGCAGCCATCCGGCGAAGTCGAGGAAGTAGAGCGTAATCAGGGTAAAGGTCGCCGCCGCCGCTACCACACGCAACTTTCTGAGCATGATGTTTTCGTTTTTTTACAGTTTGATCCGTTTGACGTTCAACTTATCGAGATCCGTCGTGCCGATGTTCAGCGCCTGGCCGTTGGCCAGATGTCCGACCGATTCCATCGGCATTTCGCGGATCTGGTTGAAGAATTTCGTGGCGGCCGTGTCGACGGCGACGATGTCCGGCGATACGAAAAGCCCTTTGGCGAGCACCACGTCGTCGGCCGACTGACCGCGCGGTCCGTTGGTCTTCATCACGCGGTAGGCGTCCACCACGTTCAGCACCGGTTTCTTTTGCAGCGTGCAGATGTCGGCGATGCACTGCTGCAGGTCGTCGCGGTGGAATGCGCCGCGATCCCAGACGATGCCCATCAGGTTTTTCATCGAGATGGTCAGGTTGGCTCCCCCGTGGTGTTTGAGCACCGGTACGTTGATCCAGACGTCGCTGTCGAGGATCGCCCGGTGCACCTTGGCGTTTTTGAGGATTTTGCCGTGCGGCAGCGAAATGTCGCGGTAATAGGACTCCTCGTGGGCCGGAACGACTTTCGCGCCTGCGGTTTTGGCGGCCTCTTCGATGCCGCTGTTTTTATAACATTTGATCCAGTCGTCGCAGGTGTGGTCGAAAACCGCGACCTCCTTGGCTCCGGCGGCCAGGCATTGTTTTACGATCTCGGCGATCAGCTTGGGGTTGGTGTTGCCGGCCAGTTCGGGCGTTTTGTCCCAGCCGATATTCGGTTTGACGGCCACTTTGGCCCCTGCCTTGACGAACTTTTTCATGCCGCCCATCTCGGCGATCGCTTTGCGGAACATGGCGTCCGGTTCGCCGCCCATGACGGCGATCAGGTCGGTTTTTCCTCCCGTAGCGGGGTCGGTGACGGATTGGGCCAGCAGATCCATCGTCCCGCCCGGCTTGATAATCATCGCAACCCCCGTCAGGGCGATCGCCTTTAAGAAATCTCGTCTGTCCATCTCGTTTGTTTTTAGTCGGGTTGTTTTCGAAGTATATCAGAAGCGCAGGTTCATGCCGCCGAAAACCGTGGCTCGGGGCATCGGGTAACCGGCGTTGATTTCGTAGTCCTGGGCCAGCAGGTTCTCGCCCCGCGCGAAAAGTTCGACGACGGAGCTCGCTTGCCACGAGGCGCGTAGGTTCCACAATACGTATTGCTCCGTGCCCGGCGCTTTCAGATCCGTATAGAGTCCGCGGATGTATTGCACCCCGGTCGATACGCTCCAGCGCGGCCGGATAAAGTCGATACCGGCGTACAGTTTGTGCTGCGGCGCCGCCAGTATTTTGTATTCCATGTGCAGCCAGCTGTAATTGCCCGAGAAGGCCAGCGACCGGACGGCCCGGTATCGCGCGGTCAGTTCCACGCCGTAGTTTTCGATCCGGCCCGTGTTGACGTTTATCGGCCGGTTGCCGTCGAAAACCGCCTGGATCGTGTTGTCGCCCTTAAGGTAGTAAACATTGGCGCTCAGCGACAGTTTGCGTTGCCAGAAACTCTGCGTAACGGAGAACTCGTAATTCATCAGCCTTTCGGGTCGCAGGTCGGGATTTTGCGGCGGAAACATGTACATTTCGCGGATGGTCGGCGTCCGGAATCCTTTGCTGAGGATCGCTTTGAGGACGGTTTCGGGCGCTATCGGGAAACTGATCCCGAACTGCGGGACCCACTGCGCGCCGAAGTGCGGGTTATAATCCATGCGGACGCCCGCGTTCAGCGTCATCCATCTCGCGAGCGTCTGCTGCATGTTCAGGTAGACCGCTACATCGTTCAGCGTCTTGTCGGCCAACTGTTCGTCTCGGTTAGGATAGCGGTTCCAGGCGCGTCCCCCGCTGCGTTGGTAGTCCGCTCCGAGCGTCGTCTGGTTGCCCGTAAACAGCCGGTACGACTGGTAGGCCGTGATGCCCAGCATCCGGTCCCGCGAACGGAAACGGTAGTCCGGCGACGGTTGTCCCGGGCTGTGCCCGTCGTCGATTTTGTGATATCCGAAGTTGTAAAAGAATTTCAGCGATCCCGACGTGCGTTCGTAGCGGTTGTCGAGCGAGAACGAGGTCATTCCGCGGGTAATCAGCGCATCGTTGTCGATCAGCGGAGCGGTGACGGAACCGGGGTTCGAGGCGGCGAAATGGTTCAGGTTCACGTCCGCGAACGCTTTCCAGTGCGCGGTGAAGTCGTAGCCCAGCTTCAGGTAGCCTCCCCAACCGCCGAATCCCATGTCCTTGCGGTGTCCGTCGGTACGACTGTAATTCAGCGCGGCGAAACTGTTGAATTTTCCTTTCCGCACGGCGTTGCTCACTTCGACGTTCAGCGTGTTGAACGAGCCGTACATCAGGCGGGCCGTGTTGTAGACGCTATCCGCTTGCCCTTTTTTCGTGATGATGTTTACGACGCCGCCCATCGCGTTCGACCCGTACAGGATCGAGGCCGGGCCGCGCACCACTTCCACCCGTTCGGCGTTCATCGACTGATAACTGTCCGCCAGCGGATGCCCCATCAGGCCCATGTACTGCGGATGTCCGTCGATCAGCACCAGCACCCCGGAAGTGGGTTCGCTCCCTACTCCCCGGATTTTCATACC
>OGZA01002009.1_pt1 | contig 13024 bp, 10 predicted proteins | sample 1576591 | NCBI WGS metagenome assembly OGZA01 (sample SAMEA3541565, study PRJEB24748) | human gut metagenome | biome: human gut; feature: human-associated habitat; material: faeces | place: China | collected 2012
GAATTACGTCGTGCATCAGGTATATGACGGCCGCGGCGCCGAAACGGAAGCGGAAGCGGAAGGCCATGTAGATGAGAATGCCGGCAAGGGCGAGCAGCAGCGCGTATGTCGCCTGCGCGCGGAGCTCGCTGCCGACTACGGGGCCGATCTTATCTATACGCAGGACCTTATAGTTTCCCACATCGGTCTTAAGCACGTCGAGCACATCCTTACGGACCTGATCATCCTGTGCCTGGAAGCGCAGGAGCACGTCCGTGGCGTCAAAGGCCTGTATCGTCGCGTTGCCCTGGTCGATCTTGCTCAGCGCCGAGCGCACCTCAGCAATGTCGACCGGCTTTTCAAATTTGACCTGAAGGACGAGCCCTCCGGTGAAGTCAACGCCGAGATTCAGCCCTTTCGTCATCAGGAGGCCAAACGATGCGAGGATACATACGAGGCTGATGCCTATCAGCATCTTCCGGTACTTCATAAACGGAAAGTTGAGTTTTGAAGCGTCAAATGTAGCCATTTCCTATTGCCTCCTTCTTATAGAGTATGGGTCTTACGCGCCGAGAGGACTATTCCCAACAGCGTCCGTGTGACCACCGTATTGCAGAAGACGGAGGCGACGACGCCTATGCTCAGCGTGACGGCGAAGCCGCGTATCGGGCCGCTTCCGAAGTAGAAGAGTATCGCCGCGGCGATGAGCGTAGTAATGTTCGAGTCCAGGATTACGATAAGCGCCTTGCGGAAGCCGGTGTCAAGGGCCGCCATCATCGTCTTGCCGGAGCGGAACTCTTCTTTCATTCTTTCGTATATAAGAATATTGCCGTCCACCGCCATACCTATCGTAAGGATCATACCTCCGATGCCGGGAAGCGTAAGCGTCGATTTAAGCATAATGAGCGCGGATACGACGAGTAACATCGCTACGGCAAGCGCGATATCGGCGGCGATCCCCAGCAGTCCGTAGTAGACCACCATAAAGATGACGACGAGCGCCGCGCCGATGAGGCCGGATTTGATTCCGTCATGTATTGAGTCCGCTCCAAGGGCTGGTGGGAGTATCTGCTTGTATGTCGCTGATGTTCCCTACTATTTACGGCATTGCTTTGTTGGGACTGGGCGATGATGCCAAGTTTGGTGCTGCGGGATTGATCATGGCGATTCTGGGAGGTTCAGTATTGCCGCCGCTCCAGGCAAGCATCATAGATTGTGGTACATTGCTGGGCATGCCTGCCGTGAATCTGTCGTTCATCCTTCCGTTCATTTGCTTCGTGGTAATTGTGATTTACGGGCACCGGTCCTATTGCAGGGAGAAAATGCGAAAGTAATTATAGATACTTCTGAATTTGATGATGGAGAACCTTTTATAGAAAAAAAGGTTCTCTTTTCTATTTATATAAGTTGTATTTCTTCTTTTTTTGCTACTTTTGCATTGCAAAATGAAACAAGCAAATATTTCGCATAACATAAAATTCTTCTGGTACAGATGAAAAAATATTTCCTATTTCTGCTTTTCTATCTCTTGTTTGTGAGTTCGGCTTTTGCACAAAAAGATACGATAGATGGTAAAAGTTATATCCTTTGTATAAACTCATATACGGAATCATCCCCTTGGAGTAGTCGGCTCATTTCCAACGTTACGGAATTCGTTCAAAAAGACCCTGAAATTACTCTCTACATAGAGCATCTGAATATGCTGCTGGTTGAAAATGATTCCATTCTGGAAGAATCCAAACGCAATATATTCGATAAATACAAAGATCTTTCTCCGCGCATGCTGTTATTACTGGGAAATTCGGCATTGTTGTTGCGGGATGAATATAGAAAAGCTTGGGGAGATATTCCCATTGTACTTTGTGCACAGGAAGATTATTTGGATTCTTATGAAGCTTATATCCACAGGCGGACTTCCATACCGGAAGAACGAACTCCTCTCTCTTATTTGGTTGATCCCTACAATTTAGTTTATCTGTATGCCGATTTGTATATTCCGGAAAATATTCGCCTAATGAAACAGATGATTCCCGGCATGAAAGAGTTTATATTTATAGGTGACGGGCGTAAAGTCAATCAAGACAATTCTGCGCTTATCCAGCAAGAACTGAATACGAAATATCCGGAAATCAAGTATCGATTTTGGTCTGCTGAAAATATGACAACCAATCAGTTGTTGGACTCCCTGTATTTCGTAGACACTAAAACGACGGGAGTTCTGTTCGCTTCATGGTTCTACAAATACACATTTGCCGGTAACAGCATGTTAGCCACTAATTCTCACAAGCTTATAGCTGCTACCTCCGTCCCTATCTTTTCTCTTAGTATGGTAAATATAACCAGTGGAAAAGAAGGTATGTTGGGTGGATATACTTACAATCAGGATCGGTATGATGCGGCATTGATTCAAACTATTTCGGATGTATTAAAAGACAAACAGGCACGTCAGATTCCTTGCTATATTCCCACAGATGGGGCACCCATTATTAATTATGAAATACTGGCGCGTAACGGGATTTCTCTTTCCGCATGTCCTGCCAATACCCGTTTTCTGAATAAACCGCTTACATTTTGGGAGCATTACCGGTATTTCATCTTGGGAACTCTCTTCTCTATTTTGCTTATTACACTGTTCTTCCTATATCGTATTCACAATCTGAATGCATTAAAGAAAGCACAACAGAACGAGATAGATGCAATGGCTACCTACAAGATGCTGGTGAACAATATGCCTTTACTTTATATGCAGGAAGAACTGGTGACCGATAAGAACGGCAATCCCATTGAATTAATTTACCGGAATGTAAATTCAGAATTTGAGAAACATTTCTATCGTAAGGAAGAAGTCATAGGCAGAAAAGGGAGTGAAATATTCCCGGAATCCATGCCCGAATTCTTGCACTTCACAAAGATGGCGTTGACCGAGAAAAGAGCCATTACATTCCCTTACTACTTTAAAGCCATCGATACTTTTTACGATGTGGTATTGAAAGGAACCCATCAGGGAAATATGATTGATATCTTCTGCCTGAACAGCACAGAACTGCACAAAGCACAGCAAAAGCTGAGCGCTACCAATAGTAAACTGGCCATGGCTCTTGAAGTTGCCAATATCGTACCCTGGAAGTGGGATCTGAAGAGCAAAACAATCCTGTGTGATATCAATAGACCGATTGAACTGAGCACTGACGAACAGGAGGTGGAAGATTCACAACTATCTGTGCCCGATTCCCAGTATTTCTCTAAAATCTTCAAGGAAGACCGTGAACGGGTGAAACAGGCCTACCGGGACTTGATAGAAGGACGGGCGGAAAAAGTGAAAGAAGAATACCGTATCGTCAATGTGCAGAAAAACAATCTGCACAAGGTGGAGTGGGTGGAGGCACAGGCCGCCGTAGAAGCCCGTGATGAGGATGGAAAGCCATTGACCTTGGTAGGTTCGTCTCTTGTCATTACCAACCGGAAGAAGATGGAGCAGGAGCTTACAACTGCAAAAGAGCTTGCCGAAGAATCCAATCGTTTAAAGTCGGCCTTCCTGGCTAATATGAGCCATGAAATTCGTACCCCGTTGAATGCTATTGTCGGTTTCTCGGGGATATTGGCATCTACCGAAGAAGAACAGGAAAAGCAGGAATATGTCAGCATCATCGAGAATAATAATACCTTGTTGCTGCAACTCATCAGTGATATTCTTGATTTGTCGAAGATTGAGGCAGGAACATTGGAGCTGAATTACTCTAATATCGAACTGAATGAGTTGATGAGGGAACTGGAGCGTGGTTTCTTGTTGAGGGTAAAGACGGATGCGGTGAAACTGGAGTTTGTGGAGCCTGCCGGACCATGTATGGCCTATACGGAAAAGAACCGTTTATCACAACTGATGATTAATCTTGTGACAAATGCCATTAAGTTTACTGAAAAAGGTAGCATTCGTTTTGGCTATGAAATGCGGGAGAATGAGTTGTATTTCTATGTAACCGATACCGGATGTGGAATTCCGAAGGATAAGCAACAAAACATTTTCGGGCGTTTCGTCAAGCTGAATTCTTTTGCCCACGGAACCGGGTTGGGACTTTCTATCTGTAAAACGCTAATGGATCATATGGGTGGCAGAATCGGCGTAGAATCGGAAGAGGGAAAAGGCTCTACTTTCTGGTTTACGCTTCCCTACAAACCGGCTGTGAAGGAAGATAAGAAACAGATGCTCAAGGACATTCAACCCGTTTCGATAGAAAGAAACAAACTGACCATACTGGTTGCAGAAGATAATGCAAGTAATTATAAGCTTTTTGAATCCATCCTGAAGTACGACTATCATTTGATTCATGCTTGGGACGGTATGGAGGCCGTAGAAATGTTTCGGGAACATAATCCTCAGATTGTATTGATGGATATCAATATGCCTGTAATGGACGGGTACGAAGCTACCCGGGAGATCCGCAAATATTCTGCAAAGATTCCTATCATTGCCGTTACAGCCTTTGCCTATGCTTCGGATGAACAGAAGGTAATGGAAAGCGGATTCGACGGATATATGCCCAAGCCTATCAATGCCAAGTTGCTGAAGGCACAGTTGATGGATATTATGCAGAAACGTATCATCTTGTTATAAGATGAAAGTTTTTCATTTTCAGTTGAATGTTTTTCAATGCTGCGGTTCAACGCCCGCGATGCCACACCTGAGCGGTGCCGATGCCACACTTGGACGAGCGTGAAGTGTGGCGTTTGTTCTGCTCAGGTGTGGCATTTGCCCCGCTCAGGTGTGGCGTTTTAGAGGCTTGGGTTGCAGACTCTGTTCTTCCATTCTCTGTATTATGTATTCTTTTGATATTCCGCCGGTGTCATTCCCGTCATCCGTTTAAAGAATTTACTGAAGAATGACGGATTGGGGAATCCCAACTCATCCGAGATTTGGAATACCAACAAATCACTGTGTTTCAGCAGCACTTTTGCTTCAAGAATAATGGCTTGGTTAATCCACTGCATTACTGTCTGCCCGCTTACTTCACGAATAACCGTACTCAGATAATGAGGAGTCAGGCACAGTTTATCTGCATAGAAGCTGATGGTACGTTCACGTTTACTGTGTTCATTAACCAACCCGATGAAGCGACGGAACACCTCTTCCTGGCGTGAGAGATGCAGCGGGGCAGACTCCTCGCATTTTGCATGGAAATACCTTATATTATAGAGTAACGCTATAATCAAGTGTTGCACTACTTCCCGGCGGAAGGGGACTTTGTGCACAGTATCCCATAACATTGAAAAGAAAGCATCGATTTGCGGCAATTCTTCCTCTGTGGGCGAGATGAAAATGCCATGCTTTGTGTACGAATCCGTCAGTGCACCTCCCTGTGAGATAGGCAGAAAGTTATTATCAGGAACAATGACCTGAAAGTCGTAATCCTCACTGATTTCTATAATTTCTATTAGTGAGTTGCAAGGACTGATAATAATCATTGGTTCCTTTACCTTATATTCTATCAGATTGATGGAGATCCGTGCTTCACCTTTCAGTATCCGGATGATTCTGCTTTCTCTAGTGCGGTAAGGCTTCCCTGTACTAAAGAGGATGCTATCCATTTGGGCAAAACTGACGACAATGCCAAGATCACGGTTGATAAAACGGAAACTATTATTGTTTACAATGTTTTGATTGCTCAGCAGCTCGCCAAGTCCAAGCTCCATGGGCTTACTCTTTTCCATATTCTTTTTCTTCTTTAACTTATCTATATCTGTGGCAAAGATAAGAAAATGCAGGAATTTCTTGTCTTTTTATACTGGTAATCGAACAAATAGAACATCATTACACACAAATAGAATGTATCCATATACTTTTAAACTCTATCTTTGCGTCCTATAAAGAAATAAACAAGAAATGTATATGGAAATGAAACGAACTATTCTCTCCTTTTCCTTTGTTCTTGCGGCAGTGCTGGCACATGCGCAGCTCACGCTGGAGGGATGCCAACACTCGGCACAGACCAATTATCCGCTGGTGCGGCAATACGGTTTGATAGAGAAAGCGCGGGAGTATAACTTGGAGAATGCTGGAAAAGGCTATCTGCCACAATTCACCATTTCAGGAAAAGCAACCTACCAAAGTGATGTTACAAAGCTGCCTGTGGACGTTCCGGGAATTGATATAAAAAGTATGCCCAAAGATCAGTATCAGGTGATGCTGGAAGTGTCGCAGAACATCTGGGACGGTGGAGATATCCGTTCCAAGAAGCAACTGACCCAGGCTACTTCGGAAATAGACCGCGGGAAGCTGGAAGTGGATATGTATGTGCTGAATGATCGTGTGAATCAGCTATACTTCGGTATCCTGTTGTTGGACGAACAGTTGAAGCAGAATCAGCTTTTGCAGGAAGACTTGAGACGCACTCATCAGCTAGTATTCAACTATATGGCAAACGGCATTGCCAATCAGAGTGATCTGGATGCCGTAAGCGTGGAGATATTGAACACGAAGCAGAAACGCATTGAGCTGGAATCTTCGCGACAGGCCTATCTGAGTATGCTCTCTATCTTTATAGGAAAAGAAATCGCTTCCGGAACTACATTGGAGAAGCCTGCCGATACTTTTGAATCCATTTCATTGGTGAACAACCGTCCGGAACTTCGCTGGTTCGATGCCCAAGGCAGACAATTGAATGTACAGGAGTCTTCATTGAAGACGCGCTTCCGTCCCCGCTTCGGGCTGTTTGTGCAGGGAGCTTATGGAAATCCGGGATTGAACATGCTGAAAGACGATTTTTCCGCATTCTATGTAGCTGGTGTCCGTATGTCGTGGAACTTCGGTAGCCTGTACACGTTGCGCAATGATCGGAGGCTGATAGATAACAATCGCCGTAAGCTGGAGACCAGCCGCGATGTGTTCCTGTTCAATGCCAACCTGCAATCTACCCAACAAAGTTCGGCCATCCAGTCCATGCGCCGACAGATGGTGGATGATGATGAGATTATCCGTTTGCGTGTCAACATCCGCAAGGCTGCCGAAGCTAAAGTGGAGAACGGTACGCTGACCGTAACCGATATGCTTCGTGAAATCACTGCCGAGAACCTGGCACGCCAAACCAAGGCTTTGCACGAGGTGCAGTTACTGATGAACATCTGGAATCTGAAATATACATTGAATAATTAAAGGCATAAAAATATAGATCATTATGAAATCAAGGAATTTAATGGGACTTTGTTCCCTATTGGCCCTCTTTGCCGCTTGTGGAAACGGTGCCCCGAAACAGGATGCAACAGGAACGTTTGAGACTACGGAAGTACTTGTATCTGCCGAAGCGTCGGGTTGCCTGCTTTATTTCGATATCGAAGAAGGAATGTTGTTGAAGGCCGGTGAAGAAGTCGGTGTAGTAGATACCGTACAGCTCTACCTGAAGAAGCTGCAACTGGAGGCGAGCATTAAATCCGTCGAAGAACAGCGCCCTGATATCCTGAAACAGGTAGCCGCCACCAAAGAACAAATATCTGCCGCCGGGCGCGAACGGAACCGTGTGGCGAACTTACTAAAGGTAGGTGCAGCAAACCAGAAACAACTGGATGATGCGGAAGATCAGCTTGAAGTGCTCCGTAAGCAACTTGTTGCACAGAACTCTACCTTGTCCAACAGTCACCAGAGCCTGACGTGGCAAAGTTCATCCGTCGGTATTCAGGTGGCACAGGTGGAAGACCAGTTGAAGAAGTGCCACATCACCTCTCCGATAACCGGCACTGTACTGGCAAAGTATGCCGAAGCGGGAGAACTCACAGCTATGGGCACTCCGCTTTTCAAAGTGGCCGATACGGAACAGATGTACCTTCGTGCTTACATCACTTCCGAACAACTGTCGCAGGTAAAACTGGGACAGAAAGTAACCGTCTTCTCCGATTACGGCACCGATGAGCACAAGCAGTATCCGGGCGTAGTAACCTGGATTTCGGATACCTCGGAATTTACCCCGAAGACTATCCTGACTAAGAATGAACGTGCCAACCTGGTGTATGCCGTGAAGATTGCCGTGCACAATGACGGGCTGTTGAAGATAGGCATGTACGGAGGAGTGGAGTTTAATAAGTGATAAAGTGATGAGTTTATGGAACATGCGGTTGTTGTAGATAACGTTACCAAGAAATATGGGGCGGTGGAGGCGTTGAAGGGTGTTTCCTTGACGGTTCCTTCCGGAGAGTTGTTCGGCATTATCGGGCCTGATGGGGCGGGGAAGACTTCTCTCTTCCGTATCCTCACCACCTTGCTGCTTCCCGATAGTGGAAATGCTTCGGTGTGCGGTCTGGATGTAGCGAGGGATTATAAAGAAATTCGTCGTCGCGTAGGCTATATGCCGGGGCGCTTCTCCCTCTATCAGGACTTGACGGTAGAAGAAAACCTGAACTTCTTTGCTACTGTTTTCCATACTACCATTGAGGAGAATTATGAATTGGTGAAGGATATCTACCAGCAAATAGAGCCTTTCCGCAAACGCCGTGCTGGAGCTTTGTCCGGAGGAATGAAGCAGAAACTGGCGTTGAGTTGTGCGCTTATCCATAAACCGGATGTGCTTTTCCTCGACGAGCCGACAACAGGGGTAGATCCTGTTTCCCGCAAGGAGTTTTGGGGGATGCTTCGTCGGTTGAAGGAACAGGGCATCACCATCATAGCCTCTACGCCTATTATTGATGAGGCACGCCAATGTGACCGCATTGCTTTTATCAATGAGGGTCAGATACATGGAATAGATACTCCGGAACGTATCCTGAACCAGTTCGCAAGCATTCTCTGTCCGCCGGGGCTGGAACACGGCAAGGTGGAACAGAAAGATGAGTATGTCATCGAAGTGGATAAGCTCACCAAATGTTTCGGCAATTTCACGGCAGTGGACCATATCTCTTTCAAAGTCCATCGTGGGGAGATATTCGGCTTTTTGGGTGCCAACGGTGCCGGAAAGACAACCGCCATGCGTATGCTTACCGGATTGAGCCATCCCACAGGAGGCACGGCCCGCGTAGCCGGTTTCGATATAGCTACACAGTCAGAAGACGTGAAAAAGAATATCGGCTATATGAGCCAGAAGTTTTCTCTTTACGAAGACCTGAAAGTGTGGGAGAATATCCGGCTGTTTGCCGGGATTTACGGTGGGTCAGAAGATGAAATAGCCCGCAAGACGGATGAACTTTTGGAACGCATCGGGCTGAGTGCTGAACGTGATACGCTGGTAAAAAGTCTGCCGTTGGGCTGGAAACAGAAACTTGCTTTTTCCGTTTCCATCTTTCACGAACCGAAGATCGTCTTTCTGGATGAGCCGACGGGTGGGGTAGATCCTGCTACCCGTCGCCAGTTCTGGGAACTTATTTATCAGGCTGCCGACCGGGGGATCACTGTCTTTGTCACCACTCACTTCATGGATGAGGCTGAGTATTGCGACCGTATCTCTATCATGGTGGATGGCGTGATCCGTGCTCTTGATACGCCTGATGAACTGAAACGGCAATTTAAAGTTGCTACGATGGATGATGTTTTCCAACAGTTGGCACGGGAGGCGGTGCGTACGGCGGATTAGCCGATTCATAACATAATTAGTAAGAACAATGAAACAATTTATAGCTTTTGTCCGAAAGGAATTCTTCCATATCTTCCGCGATAGGCGAACTATGCTGATATTGCTGGGTATGCCTGTGGTGCAGATTATCCTTTTCGGCTTTGCCATAACCACGGAAGTGAAGAATGTCCGTGTCGCTGTCCTCGACCCGTCGAATGATATTGTCACCCGGCGCATTATCGACCGTCTGGATGCGAGTGAATATTTCTCCGTCACCACAAATCTGAATACTCCGGACGAGGTTGAGAAGTCTTTCAGACGGGGAGACATTGACCTGGCAGTCATCTTCAGCGAGCAATTTGCGAATCACGTTTATACTGGAGATGCTTGTGTACAGTTGGTGGCCGATGCTACCGACCCCAATACGGCAACCACACAGACCGGTTATGCCGCCAATATCATATCCTCTGCCGGACGCGAAATGCTTCCGGAGGGAATGCAGGTTTCCACTATTGTTCCCGAAGTGAAGCTGCTTTATAATCCGCAGATGAAGAGCGCCTACAACTTTGTGCCGGGTGTGATGGGACTGATCCTGATGTTGATTTGTGCCATGATGACTTCCATATCCATTGTCCGGGAGAAGGAGACGGGGACGATGGAGATACTGTTGGTTTCTCCGGTGAAGCCGCTATTCATTATTCTTGCCAAGGCAGTTCCTTACTTTGTGCTTTCGTTTGTCAACCTGACAACGATTTTGCTGCTCTCGGTCTATGTGCTCGATGTTCCCGTGGCGGGTAGCTTGTTTTGGCTGATTGTGGTATCGCTGCTCTTTATCTTCGTTTCCTTAGCTCTGGGCTTGCTGATTTCTTCGGTGACGCGGACGCAGGTTGCTGCCATGCTTGCATCGGGATTGATACTGATGATGCCTACCATGCTGCTCTCCGGTATGATATTCCCCATAGAGAGCATGCCCTTGCTGCTTCAAGGCATTTCGGCCGTACTTCCTGCCCGTTGGTACATTCAGGCTGTGCGGAAGTTGATGATCGAAGGAGTGGATATTTCACTGGTATTGACGGAAGTCAGTATTCTTGCTGTAATGGCGGTTGCGCTGATTACATTTAGTTTCAAGAAGTTTAAGAACCGATTAGAATAGGAGAGTGGTGGTATGATAAAGTTTCTGATAGAAAAAGAATTCAAGCAGTTGCTCCGTAACTCGTTCTTGCCGAAGATGATTCTTATCTTCCCTTGCATGATTATGATACTGATGCCCTGGGCAGCGAACCTGGAGATAAAAAACATCAATCTGAACATTGTGGATAATGACCACAGCGTCCTTTCGCGCCGCCTTGTGGATAAGATCGGCGCATCCACCTATTTTCGTACAACGGCTCTTCCTGATACTTATAATGAAGGGTTGCGCTCCATCGAAATCGGTTCGGCAGATATTATTCTGGAGATTCCCCGTGATTTTGAAAAGAACTGGGTGACTGGCAAAAGCCCCCGCCTGCTGGTTGCCGTCAATGCGGTGAACGGTACAAAGGGAGGATTAGGCGGCTCGTACCTGTCTTCCATCATTAATGACTATACCCGTGAGTTGCAATCGGAATTACCTGCAAGGGCAATGTCTGTCGGGATGGGATTGCCCCGGATCGGTATTTCAGCACAGAATCTGTATAACCCGAACCTGAACTATAAGCTCTTTATGGTTCCGGCATTGATGGTGATGTTGCTGACAATGATTTGCGGTTTTCTTCCGGCGCTCAATGTGGTAGGTGAGAAAGAGGTGGGCACTATTGAGCAGATCAATGTGACGCCTGTCTCCAAACTGACGTTTATTCTTGCCAAGCTGATACCTTATTGGCTGATAGGTTTCATTGTGCTTACGATATGTTTCTTTTTGGCATGGCTACTCTATGGTATTCTTCCTGTGGGGCATTTCGTAACGATATACCTTTTTGCAGTGGTCTTCCTTTTTGTAGTCTCCGGATTCGGTCTGGTGATTTCCAATCATTCCGCTACGTTGCAGCAGGCCATGTTTGTCATGTGGTTTTTTATGCTGATACTCATGCTGATGAGCGGCTTATTCACTCCCGTACACAGTATGCCGGAGTGGGCACAACTGATTGCTGCGCTCAATCCGCTGAAATACTTTGTAGAGGTGATGCGTACCATTTACCTGCGGGGTGGCGGCATTGTGGAGCTACTTCCACAGTTGGGAGCATTGACGGCCTTTGCGGTGTTCTTCAATTTGTGGGCGGTGAGGAGTTACAGAAAGAATAATTGATGTACCTTTCAGTAATTCCACATTTTATCCTACTTTTGCATCCAAATTAATTATATCTGATATCCTAATGAACACGCAGACAATTTATCTCGCCTCTAAGCCGCATTATGAAATCCTGGATGGATTGCGTGGAGTGGCGGCTGTTATGGTCGTAATATTCCATCTTTTCGAAGCACATGCAGGTGGCAACCATCTCACGCAAATCATTAATCACGGTTATCTTGCCGTTGACTTCTTTTTTATGCTTTCGGGCTTTGAATCGGTTATGCCTATGATGACCGCTGGAACCGGATGAGTATCGGTACTTTCTTCAAACGCCGTGTCATCCGTCTGCATCCTATGGTAATTATAGGTAGCATTATCGGTGCGCTTTTCTTTTTCTTCCAGAAATCTCCCTGTTTCCCGAATATGGATAATATATCGGTCGGAACAGTTTTGATAATCATGCTCTATGGCTGTACATTACTTCCCCTTCCTTTGAAGTGGGACATTCGTAGGTGGACGGAAATGCACCCGTTGAATGGGCCGGCATGGTCGTTTTATTATGAATATATCGGCAATATCCTGTACGCACTGTTTGTCCGTAAGTTCAACAAGGTTGCTTTGTCTATTCTTGTTTTTCTGGCAGCCTGTGCCACTTTGCATCTCTGCCTTACTGCGCCCAATGGTGATATCGTGGGCGGATGGGCATTGAATTGGGAACAGCAGTATGTGGGCTTTGTCCGTTTGCTCTATCCATTCTTTGCAGGTTTGTTGCTTTCACGCTTGGGCTGGCTCATACGGGTGAAGAAACGCGCATTCTGGTGGTGTAGCCTGATGATTGTGATAGTTCTTTCTGTTCCCCGTATTGGCGGTGAAGATGGTTTCTGGATGAATGGACTCTATGAGGCACTTTGCATTATCTTTATCTTCCCGGTCATTGTTTCGATGGGAGCCGGTGGCAAAGTTACGGGAAAACGCTCTGTAGGTATCTGTCAGTTTCTGGGCGATATCTCATATCCCGTTTATATCACTCATTATCCGCTGATATATACATATACAGCCTGGGCATGCAACAATAATGCGACCATTACCGAAGGCCTTCCTTATATGATACTGACCTTTGTCGGAGCTTTCGTCCTTGCTTATGCTTGCCTGAAACTCTATGACGAACCGGTACGCAAATGGCTGACCAATCGTTTCCTGAAAGGAGTGCGTAAAGCAAAATAAATACATCCGGAGATATAAAAAAGAC
>OGZA01002010.1_pt1 | contig 13024 bp, 10 predicted proteins | sample 1576591 | NCBI WGS metagenome assembly OGZA01 (sample SAMEA3541565, study PRJEB24748) | human gut metagenome | biome: human gut; feature: human-associated habitat; material: faeces | place: China | collected 2012
AAACACAAAAATAAACCGCGAAGGATTACCAAACGGAACCCTGCGCGGTTTATGGAGCTGGTGGCCGGACTTGAACCGGCGACCTGCTGATTACGAATCAGCTGCTCTACCAACTGAGCCACACCAGCACGCAAGACAACAATAATATTATACAGAATTTTCAAGATAAGTCAATACCCTGCCGCAAAAATTATTGCTGTCCTGCCCCCAAATATAAAAGTGCTTACTCGGCCTCCTCGCAGAAGGCCTTGAAGGTCAGGTATGCCATGTAGACATCCGCCTTGGAGACGATCTCAAACGGGGAATGCATCGACAGGACCGGCACGCCGACATCAATGGTGTCGATGTCCTGATTGGCAACATACTTGGCCACCGTGCCGCCGCCGCCCAGATCCAGCTTGCCCATCTCGCCGATCTGCCAGACAACACCGTTGTTGTCCATCAGGCGGGTCAGGTAGCTGACCAGCTCGGCAGAGGCGTCACTGGTGCCGGACTTGCCGCGGGAGCCGGTGTACTTATAGATTGCAACGCCGCTGCCTGCGTAGGTGCCGTTGTCAGGCTCAAACGCATCGGCAAAGGTCGGATCATAGGCGGCCGTCACATCGGCGGACAGGCACTTGGCAGCCTTGCAGGCGGTGATGTAGTCCGCGCCCTGTGCAGCGCAGAGCTGCTGCAGGAAGTGGAAGGTGTACATGCTGTTCAGACCGGTGACACCATCGGAGCCGGTCTCCTCCTTATCGGTCAGCACGCAGACGGAGGTGTAGACGGGGTTTTGGATGCCGATCTCAGCCATCAGGGCCGGGTAGGCATCCACGCGGTCATCGTGGCCGTAGGCACCGATCATAGCGCGGTCCAGGCCGATGTCGCGGGCCTTGTGGGCAGGCACAACCTCGATCTCGGCGCGGGTGAAGTCGCGCTCGGTGATACCGTAAGCCTCGTTGAGCATGCCCAGGATGTTCAGCTTGATGCGCTGCTCGGCATCCTTATCGGCGATGGGCTGAGAGGCAATCAGCACGTTCAGCTCCTCGGCGGTAATGCCTTCCGCCAGGGTCTTGGTGTTCTGCTTGGCACCCAGGTGCGGCAGCAGGTCGGTGATGCTGCTGGACTGCATATTGCCGTTCATCGCGTCTTTATATGCGGTGGAGTAGTCCTTGTACATTTTGCTGTTCCACGTCAAGGCATAGGCACATCCGGCAAAGCCGCCGTAGAATATGGGCAATTTCCAGTATTTCCGGTTGTAGATTTGTCCGCCGCCGGGAATTACGAGCGCCAGCCAGGTGGCTTTTGTAGGGTTGGGAACCCATATTTTCTGATCGATTTCTTTTTTGAGGCTGTCTGCCGGCACTTCCGATTCTTTCAGGACGGGAGCGGAAGTCATTTCCAGCAGCTTTTTCTTGTTCTCGGCGGCAATGCTGTCGGCAGTAGCAATGCTGTCTGCCGGGACAACGGCCTGGAGAGGCAGCACTTCTTCCATAGTCCGGTTCAGGCTGTCGGCCTGCATCCGCGCTGCTTGCCGTACGGCGGCAAGAGAGTCTGCCTGCAGCCTGTGTATCCTCTTTGCGGCGGCACGCGGGCGGCTCTGACCATACATAGCAATCCCTGCCGTCTGCATCAGGCAAAGCAGCAGGGCGATACTGATTTGATATATTCTTCTCTTCTTTGTCATTTATTTTTTCAGCGTATCGAGAATACCGATGATACGTTCCAGTTCTTCTTCGTTACTGAACGGGATACTGATTTTTCCTTTGCCTTTTTCGGAGCAGGTCAACTGTACTTTGGTGCTGAAGAAACTGGAAAGCTGCTGCTTCAGCATATTGAACTCTTCGGGCAGTTTGGCGCGCTTGGGGGCTATCTTGCGGCCGCCGCTTTTCACGGCTTCTCCTTCGCTCAGGGATTTCACGATTTCCTCTACTTTGCGTACGGAATAACCTTGTTCGAGTATCTCTTCAAAAATCTTCACTTGCAGTTTGGGGTCTCCCAGCGTTACCAGTGCACGGGCGTGCCCCATGTCTATCTGCTTGTTTTGCAATCCCATCTGGACGGGAGCCGGCAGTTTCAGCAGGCGCAGGTAGTTGGCAATGGTGGTACGCTTCTTGCCTATGCGTTCGCTGAGGCGTTCCTGCGTCAGTCCGTATTGTTCCAGAAGGTGCTGGTAGGCAAGCGCTATTTCCACGGAGTTCAGGTCCTCGCGCTGTATGTTTTCGATGAGCGCCATTTCCATGACATTCTCGTCGTCGGCCGTGCGGATATAGGCGGGGATGCTCGTCAGCCCTGCCATTTGCGAGGCGCGGAAGCGGCGTTCGCCGGCAATAATCTGGTATTCATCATCGGACAGCTTACGCAGGGTGATAGGCTGGATGATACCAATCTCTGCAATAGAATCGGCAAGCTCCTGCAACGCTGTCTGGTCGAACTCGCGGCGGGGCTGATTGGGGTTGACGGCAATCTTCGACAATTCTATTTCATTGATAGAGGAAGAGCCTTCGGTCTGCACCTCATCCATGGAGAGCAGGGCGTCCAGCCCACGTCCTAATGCATTTCTTTTCTGTACCATCTATTCTTTTCTGTTTTACGATTTACTGTTTACTATGTTTGCCATGCGGGCGGTTAGTCCTCGTTGTGGCTGATTAACTCTTTTGCCAGTGCGATGTGGTTTTTGGCTCCGGTGGAGTCCGCATCGTACAGGATTGTGGGGAGTCCGTAGCTGGGGGCTTCGCTCAGTTTCACATTGCGCTGGATGACGGTGTTGAACACCAGTTCCTGGAAGTGGCGTTTCACCTCGTCGTATATCTGGTTGGCCTGGCGCAGCCGCGAGTCATACATGGTCAGCAGGAATCCCTCGATTTCGAGTGCGGGGTTCAGCTTGGACTTGATGATTTTGATGGTGTTCAGCAATTTGCTGATGCCTTCCAGTGCAAAGTATTCGGCCTGTACGGGAATGATAACCGAGTCGGCGGCCGTGAGCGCGTTGATTGTAATCAATCCTAACGACGGTGAGCAGTCTATCAGGATATAATCAAACTCTTCCCGTAGCGGGGCGAGTACCTCTTTTAGTATCTTTTCCCGGTTTTTAAGATTGAGCATTTCTATTTCGGCGCCTACCAGGTTGATGTGGGAGGAAATAACTTTCAATGTATCAATCTCCGTGTCGTGGATAGCGTCGCGCACATCGGCGCGGTCTATAATACATTCATAGATAGTACATTCTGCCTGCTTGATGTCTACGCCCAACCCTGACGAGGCATTTGCCTGCGGGTCTGCGTCTACGACAAGCACTTTTTTTTCAAGTGTGGCGAGAGAAGCTGCGAGGTTTATGGTTGTTGTTGTTTTTCCTACACCACCTTTTTGATTTGCCAAAGCAATTATTTTTCCCATAATTTCAATGTTTATTGGCAGCGAAATAAGTGATAATTCCGTATAGCACCTACTAAAAAAGAGAAAGATTGCAAAAACGGTTGATAAGTCACCCTTTTTGTTAATAACTCCCGGATGCCTTTACCGTTCCGTTGCCTGAAGACGTGTGTCTCAGGCACTCTTTTTCCTGATTAGTGGGGCAAATATACGTATTTATCTTGAAAAGGAACAGCTTTTTTGTCTCACTTGCAGAAGATTAAGATTTCTAAAGCAATGAGATGGCGGGCGGCGGGATGTTCCGGTGATAAGCTGCCGCTGCTGCCGTGTCCGGGGAAATGCGTGCCGTTTCTCCGGAGTTTACAATAGTTTGTCCGAATTAAACTCGGAGTTTATTCCTATTAAACTTCGGGTTCATTAGGATTAAACCAGAAGTTTAATGGGGATAAACTTATGTTAAAGCAGTGCCGATGCAAACTCCCATGCGAAGTATCCGCACAACACGCATTTCAGTACCGTGCCGAAGAGGAAGCCGAACAGGGAGCCCAGTCCCGACTTCAGAGCCTGCCGGGTTTCCCTGCCGCCGAAAAGTTCGCCGATAAAAGCCCCTAAAAACGGGCCGAGTACAATGCCCCAGGGCATGAAGAACAACCCGATGAGGGTTCCGGCAAGGCATCCGCGTGTTCCCCAGCGCGTTCCGCCGCTGTATTTGCTGCCCAGCATGGGGACGAAATAGTCGAGCACCTGTACGATGACGACAATCAGCAGCCACAGCAACAGTTGGGTGGCAGAGTACTGCACCTTGTCGGTGAAGTGCAGCAGCAACAAACCGGCATAGGCCACGGGCGGACCGGGAATTACGGGCAGGAAACAGCCTGCCAGTCCCGTTATCAGGCAGAGGATACCCATCAGAATGAGAAAGACGTCTAACATATCTTTTTGTGTATTGGTGGTTAATATGTGGTTCTCTTTTGCTAAATTTGTAGCAAAATTAAAAAGAAATATGGAAAATCAGAGACCTTTGATATTGATTTACAATGACGACGGTATCATTGCGAAAGGAATCAGCGAGTTGATAAAGTTTCTCCGTCCGCTGGGGGAGATTGTGGTAATGGCGCCGGATGCGCCGCGTTCGGGTAATGCGTGTGCGCTTACCGTGACAGAACCGGTTCATTATCAGTTGCTTCGCAAGGATGTGGGACTGACGGTCTATAAGTGTTCCGGTACGCCTGCCGATTGCGTCAAGCTGGCATTCCATACGGTGCTCGACCGCAAACCCGACCTTGTGGTGGGCGGCATTAATCACGGCGATAACTCCTCGGTCAATGTGCATTATTCCGGAACAATGGGGGTGGTTATCGAAGGCTGCCTGAAAGGTGTTCCCTCTATCGGCTTTTCACTGTGCAACCACGCGCCGGACGCCGATTTTGAGCCGGCGGGAGAGTATATCCGCGAGATTGCCCGCAAGGTTCTGGAAAAAGGCTTGCCGCCGTTGACCTGCCTCAATGTCAACTTCCCCGATACCAAAGAGTTGAAAGGGGTGAAAATCTGCGAACAGGCAAAAGGACAGTGGACCAACGAGTGGGAGAACTTCGCCCACAGAGGCGATGCGCACTACTATTGGCTGACCGGAGAGTTTGAGGAGTCGGAAAAGGAGAATGAAAAGAGCGACCATTGGGCGCTTGCCAACGGTTATGTAGCGGTGACCCCGACCACGGTAGATGTAACCGCCTATGGTCTGATGGACGAATTGAAGACCTGGTTCTGACGGATTGCACAGGATATTGAAACATAGGCGCTTATGAAGTATTATCTGATTGTGGGCGAGGCCTCGGGCGACCTGCATGCATCGCACCTGATGACTGCCTTGAAGGCGGAAGACCCGCAGGCCGAGTTCCGCTTCTTCGGCGGTGACCTGATGGCGGCTGTGGGCGGAACGTTGGTGAAGCATTATAAGGAACTGGCGTATATGGGCTTCATTCCCGTCTTGTTGCACCTGCGTACCATCTTTGCCAATATGAAGCGTTGCAAGGAAGACATTGCAGCCTGGCAGCCAGATGTTCTTATTTTGGTGGATTATCCGGGGTTCAACCTGGATATCGCCAAGTTTGTCCATGCCCGTACGCAAATACCGGTGTTCTATTATATTTCTCCCAAGATATGGGCCTGGAAAGAGCACCGTATCAGGAATATCAAACGGGATGTGGACGAACTCTTCTCCATTCTTCCGTTCGAGGTGGAGTTTTTCGAGGGCAAGCACCATTATCCCATACATTATGTAGGCAATCCGACGGTGGATGAAGTTACTGCCTTCCAAGCCGCTTATTCGGAAACTGCGGATGAGTTCAAACGGGCCAACGGCCTTTCGCCGAAGCCTGTCATTGCCTTGCTGGCAGGCAGCCGCAAGCAGGAGATTAAGGATAATTTGCCGGATATGATTCGGGCGGCCGCTTCATTTCCGGAGTATCAGTTGGTGCTGGCGGGAGCGCCGGGTATCTCTCCGGAGTATTATAAGGAATATGTCGGCAATGCGGACGTGAAGATAATCTTTAACCGTACTTATCCTTTGCTCCGGCATGCGGAAGCGGCATTGGTTACTTCGGGCACGGCAACGCTGGAAACAGCATTGTTCCGGGTTCCGCAGGCGGTGTGCTACCATACGCCGATAGGGAAGGTTATCGCTTTCCTGAAACGGCATATACTGAAAGTCAGGTACATATCTCTGGTAAACCTGATTGCCGACCGTGAGGTGGTGAAGGAACTGGTGGCCGATACCATGACGGTGGAGCAGATACGTGCGGAGCTTCAACGTATCTTATACGATGAGGCGTACCGCCGGCAGATGCTCGACGGTTACGAATATATGGCGTCCCGCCTGGGCGAGGCGGGAGCACCTGTGCATGCAGCCCGTGAAATGGTGGCTTTGCTTAAGAAACGTTTTAAAAAGTAGGACGATATTTAATTTCTTGTTAAAAGGAATAAAGCCGGTGCAGTAAATGCCCGGCTTTTGTATTTTCTATACAGAAAGAAATAAACAAAAGAACTTTGATTATGAGAAAGCTACATTGGTTATTTATGGCAGTTTGTCTGGCTGTGATGCCGGTACTGCAATCCTGTGATGACGATGAGGGGTATTCGATCGGTGATTTCACTCCGCCGCTGTGGGCTACGGTGCGTGTTACCGGCAATGCTTTTTATTTGGACTGTGATGTGTGGGGAACGCTCTGGCCTGTGAATACAGACTTGTGGTGGTACGAGCCGGTTGACGGAAAGCGTGTGATTACCATGTTCAATCCTTTGTCCGATGAGTTTGACGGTTACGACCATGCTGTGAAGATCCTGAGTTTGCAGGATGTGCTGACGAAAGAGGTCGAGACGCTGACTCCCGAGACCGAGGAAGAGTTCGGCAATGACCCTGTCCTGATATTTGAAGGTGATATAAGCATCAGCGGGGGATATATGAATATCATATTTATGCAGAATCTGCCTTCCGGCACTAAACATCGTATCAGCCTGGTACGTCCGCAAGATGATGCGGAGTTGTATGGAGAAGACGGTTATATACATTTGGCTCTCCGCTATAACGACTATGACGATTTGACGGGGTTGCGCAAGCCCGGTGCGGTGTCCTATAATCTGAACAGTCTCAACGTGACCTCTGAAACCAAAGGTATCAAGCTGAAAATTAATTCGGAAAAGAATGGCGAGGTGGAACTGACGTTCGACCTGGTGGTTACCGGTGATAATACGAAGAATATACGGGACCTTGACTTGTCGAAGATGCAATTGAAGTAAGCGTTTCTTTATATCGTATATATAGACCAAAGGGCATAGAGGTTACAGTATCTTTCCTCTATGCCCTTTGGCTTATATTCGTTTAAGATTTCCTGTCAAATCATTGTCATTACATACAGGTAGACTACCGCTGCGGGAATCGCCATGAGAGCGCTGTCGAACCGGTCGAGCATTCCGCCGTGTCCCGGAAGAATGTTGCCGGAATCCTTGATGCCCAGTTGACGCTTCATCAGCGATTCGGTGAGGTCGCCCCAAGTGCCGAAAATCACTACGGTGACTGCCAGTCCTGCCCATTGCCATGTAGACATGAATGGGAAGAAATGGGCAAATACAAAGGATGAGGCGATGGAGAAAAACGCGCCGCCTATGCTGCCTTCCCATGATTTCTTAGGCGAAATGCGCTCGAACAGGCGATGTTTTCCTATTAGAGAGCCCACGCAGTAAGCACCCGTATCGCTCAGCCAGATGAATACGAATATGGAAAGCGGCAGGATGGGGTTATAGGTTACGCTGCTCGTTTCAGGTGAATTCTGGAAAGCGAGTACATTCAGCAGTGCGAAAGGCAAGGCTACATATAGCTGGCTCAGCATTGCATACGCCCAGTTGCCGATGGGGTTCTCCTTTTTCAGGTATAACTCCGTAATCATCAAATAGAGCAATAAGCCCAGATAGGGAAGGAATACGCGCGCATCGATGGCGGATGTGCAGAATCCCATGAGTGCAAGGAACAGATAGGCTCCGCCTAAAGCGGTAATCGTCTTGTTGATGCTGACTCCGCCGTTCCTGTTTACCAGATGGGCAAACTCGTGTACGCTCAATGCACCGATGATAGTGAATAGAATCCCGAATGAGAGGGGGCTGTAAAGGATACAGCCCACCAGTATAACTACAAATAATGCACCTGTAACAGCACGTTGTATGAAATTATTTTTCAAGGTGTTTTCGTTTTAATTGTTCGAGCCGGTGTTATGGCTTTCTTCTTCTTTTACCTCTTTTTCCGCTTCCTTTGCCTTGGCAGCCTCTTTTTCTTCGGCTTCTTTCAGCTCCCTGGAAGTTTTGCTTGCGCTGATAATCTCTTCGGAACGGGAAGCCCACGGACGCTTGCCGAAGATTTCTTCCACATCTTCTGCAAAGATTACTTCCTTGTCTATCAACAGTTGGGCCAGCTTGTTGTGCCCTTCTTTATTGTCGGATAGTATCTTCTTGGCACGCTCGTACTGTTCGTTTACCATACGCTTCACCTCTTCGTCTATCAGTTCGGCGGTCTTCTCGCTGTACGGACGGTTGAACGAGTATTCGTCGTTATTGTAATAACAGAGATTCGGCAGTTTGTCGCTCATGCCCAAATAGGCAATCATGCCGTATGCCTGCTTGGTTACACGCTCAAGGTCGTTCATGGCGCCGGTAGAGATTCTTCCGATGAACAGGTCTTCTGCGGCGCGTCCGCCCAAAGTGGCGCACATCTCGTCCAGCATCTGTTCCTTTGTGGTAATCTGGCGTTCTTCGGGCAGGTACCAGGCTGCTCCCAAAGCACGTCCGCGTGGAACGATGGTTACCTTAATCAGCGGGTTGGCATATTCCAACAGCCAGGAGATGCTGGCGTGTCCGGCCTCGTGTATGGCAATGGAACGGCGCTCTTCTTCGGTCGTGATTTTGGTTTTCTTCTCCAGACCGCCTACGATACGGTCTACCGCATCCAGGAAGTCCTGCTTCTCTACAAATTTCTTTCCATGACGGGCGGCAATCAGGGCGGCTTCGTTGCAGACATTGGCGATGTCGGCGCCGGAGAATCCCGGAGTCTGGCGTGCCAGTAACTCTACATCCACCGTATTGTCTATCTTGATGGGGCGCAGGTGTACGCCGAATACTTCTTTTCGTTCATTCAGGTCGGGCAAGTCGACGTGTATCTGGCGGTCGAAACGTCCGGCGCGCAGCAGTGCCTTGTCCAGTACATCCACACGGTTGGTTGCGGCAAGGATGATGACACCGCTGTTGGAACCGAACCCGTCCATTTCCGTCAGCAGTTGGTTCAAGGTGTTTTCGCGTTCATCGTTACCGCCCATGGCGGCAGCTTTTCCACGGGCGCGCCCCACGGCATCGATTTCATCGATGAATACGATGCAAGGCGCTTTCTCTTTGGCTTGACGGAACAGGTCGCGGACGCGGGAAGCACCTACGCCGACAAACATTTCCACAAAGTCGGAACCGGCCAATGAGAAGAACGGTACGTTGGCTTCTCCTGCCACAGCCTTTGCAAGCAGGGTCTTACCTGTTCCCGGAGGGCCTACGAGCAATGCACCCTTGGGTATCTTACCACCCAGGTCTGTATACTTCTGGGGTTGTTTCAGGAATTCTACGATTTCCTCTACTTCCTGCTTGGCCTCTGCAAGTCCGGCAACGTCCTTGAAAGTAACCTTTACCGGAGAGTTCTTTTCAAACAGTTGGGCTTTGGATTTGCCGACACTGAAGATGCCGCTGCCGCCACCCATGCCGCCACCGCTGCTCCAACGGCGGGACAGGAATATCCAGAAGCCGATAAGGAATGCAAACGGCAATATCTGCCAGAGGATTGCACCGAAGTAATTGTGTTTCTTTTCGTAGCTGATAGAACCATCGAAACGTGTCTCGTCCTTTTCTTTCTGCAGGAAGTCACCCAAGCTTTCGCGTGAGGGAGCTTCTGTTGTAATCAGGGGATTCTTGCCCACACGGCTTGAATCTGCTTTGAATACATTGGGCACATATTGCGGCTTGACGTATGCCTCTACGGAGTTGTCGTCATAACCGGTCACTTTGCTTATATAGCCGTTGCGCACATACTCCTGAAATTCATCATAAGGGATGTTTTTACTGGCCGAACCGCTTTCATTGGTGAGGTACAGTCCCAGCAACATCATGGCTATAATCATATACAACCAGTTCAAGTTGAACTTGGGCATATTGGTTTTTGTGGGCTTTTTATTGGTGTTATTGTCCATAAGTCTAAATTAATCGAGATCGGGGATTTGGGTTAGTTTGGCATCTGCCCATAAGTGTTCCAAGTTGTAGAATTCACGCGCTTCCGGCTGGAAAACGTGAACCAGTACATCAGAGTAGTCCATGGCTACCCACTCGGCATTGCGCAGACCGTCTATCGCAAAAGGTTTGCTGTTCGCTCCTTTGCGGGTGAAGTCTTTAACGGACTCCACTATGGCGCTTACTTGGCTTGGGGAGTTTCCTTGACAGATGACAAAATAATTACATATTGTGTCGTCTATCCGGGTAAGGTCTGCTATGACGATTTTTTTTCCTTTTTTATCTTGAATACCTTCTGTTATTTGTTGAATTAATTTTTTAGCTTCGTTCATTACACATTATTAATATTAAACAGGCGACAAATATACGTTGATTTATCATATCAAACACGCAAAAGGGGAAAAGTCTTTCATTTTTTGTTTTTTTTTAGGTATATAATTCTTTGTGTCATGGTATCTTATCAGATTTTAATGAAAAAAATAGCGAAAAATGTTTTGGATTAAAGAAAAGTTTGTATCTTTGCACCGCAAAACAGAAATGAAATGCTCAATTGGGCTATGGTGTAATGGTAACACTACAGATTCTGGTCCTGTCATTCCTGGTTCGAATCCAGGTAGCCCAACAACACATCAACAAAAACCCACTAAAATCGCAAGTTTTAGTGGGTTTTGTTGCTTTTCGGCCATGTGCAAATTTTTCATAATCGGTATTCGGGTTCAGTTTGAAAACTCGGTGGTCGAATCGGTGGTTGTGTCAAAGCAAGAATATCAGCAAGTTCGTTTTGACACAACCACTTTTTATATGCTTATTATTATAAGATTATCACATCTACCCCCGGCTTTAGCTTTTCTTGATTTTGCGGATCGGCAATCTGCATATCCGTCACCTTGCCTTTGCTTCTCTTTATTTGTACAACACAGGGTTTCAGGGCTTTTACCTTTATTTCTTCATTGTCGAAAGTGCCGGGCTTGAAGAATACGATTTGCAGAATTCCCGATTTCCGATTATTGACGGCTTGTATTTCCGTATCATTCCGTTCTATTTTCAGATGACGGCAGGAGTATGTTTTCATTTTTTCCGGATGGTTGATTCCCGGTACAACGATATATGCGTAAGATGCGTTTCGGGGAGATTGTCCGTGATTAATGACCAGATTGAATATCGGCATGCTGATTTCCGTAGCAGGATAATTGAAATTGATTTTTGCCCAGTTGCCTTTTTGTCTGTTCATCTTTAGCTTTATATTGTTTCCCTGAGGGAAGAGATAGGCGATGCTGTCATGCCAGATCCATTGCGGAGCCTGCTCAAAAGCAAATTCTCCTTGGGTTGCTTGCCGGAGCGCTTTTCCCGTATTTATCCATACATTTCCATCCAGATGGCATTGATTGACAGTGGTAACGATGTCTGTCGGAACATTTGAACCGATTCCGCTACCTAAGCAAACCACTTCGTTGTCGAACATAAACCATGATTTTTGAGCTTTTACACCATAGTCATCCATCTTGAAAGTCATTACACCGTATTTCCCGTCGGACACTCCCCCTGTGAATGTGCAGGTTCCTTTGCTTCCCCAGTCAACGGGATTGCGTTTTTCGCCTGCAGGCAAGGTGGTTCCCGGTATTCTGTCCCACTCCCAGACGGGGAAGATGTCGGCATACTCATTGCCGTTGACGCGAATGTTGGTGGCGCCGTCACTCATATAGGTCCCGTATAGATTTTCACCGTTACCGCTTTCGGTCTTGTTGGTGCGTGTTGAAGAGGTGCGTACGGAAAAGTCGTAATTTTGCCGGTTGTGTAGCATATAGTCTGAGCAATGATACATTGTATTCTTGTCCAAACGCTGATACGATGCTTCCTGGGTGAGGAAACGGCGGGCAATGTCTGCATATTCGCCGGCATGTTTGGCATCAAGGGCCTGCAGGTTTCTGAACAGGGCTGCGCAATCCCCGTAATCCAATGTTCCTTTGCGGCTGACACCTCTGCCTGTTACACTGAAGTCCAGATACCTGCTTCGGAATACATTGAAGTAGGTGTTGCGGATAAAGTTGGAAAACAAGGTGAGTTTCTCCGGATTCATGGCATATTTTGTACCGTTGAGGATATTGCCCATGCGGACTATGTTGTCAACGAACACTGTTCCGTATCCGCCGATGTAAAGTTGCGGTCCGTGCTGGTGATAAGACAAGTCTTCCTGTATGCCTTCGTTTGCAACGATTTGTACGGGATAGAATATTTCATCGGCATTGATACGCACAATACTGTCATTCTTCAACAGGCAACCTCTTATTAAATGATGAATGGCAATGTCCATTTTATTGGCGCCGGTCCATTTGCGTGGGTCGCTGCGTTCGCCCATTGCTTTTAAAATAGGCATACGGATTTCGGACGGAAGTTTCTTTTGTCCCGCATCCATCAGAGCAAGGAGCGAGGCTTGTGTTTGCGGAACGGAAATCTGGTTATACCACCAGTTGAAACAGGTAGGGTCTTGTTTCACCCAATACTGCAGGGCATCTCTGATTGCATTGTATAATACCTCGTTACCGTAATAACGTGATTGCTTGTCGGTATATGAGGCGGCTATTGTAACCAAACGTTTCAGGTGCTCTACCGGTTCCCAGTTGGTACGGAAAAAGCAGGCATAATCGAGGTCGCTCCATTTACCTTCCGGAAGCATGGAGCGCAGTAATTTTTCCGTTGCTCGGTCTGCTTGCTGTGTGGTGGTTTTAGCATACAGTTCTTCGCGTATCCGTTCAAGTATCTGTTCATATTCATCTTGCGGAATATAGGTTGGGCTTTGGCTTCGCTTTCCGTTGGCGGGATTATAGCGGGTAAAAATTATCTTTTTGATTTGGACGGAACTTTGCTT
>OGZA01002013.1_pt1 | contig 13011 bp, 35 predicted proteins | sample 1576591 | NCBI WGS metagenome assembly OGZA01 (sample SAMEA3541565, study PRJEB24748) | human gut metagenome | biome: human gut; feature: human-associated habitat; material: faeces | place: China | collected 2012
CCGGAGCTTACAGACAAAAATGCTTTGACTTTCTCATCCAGCGCGCTCATCGCTTCCACTCCTTCACGCCGCTGATGGATGCCGTGGCCTTTTCGGTGCAGGGGATCACCTGGATCACCCCGGTCACTTCCATCAACGGTACCGTCACAGTAAACTTGCAGTCACCGGGGGTCTTGGTGCCGTCCATAGCCAGTTGCTCGATGGCGCAGGCACCGTTCCAGTACCACAGTTTGCGCACATTGGTCATGGTCGCTTCCGTGCCGCGTCGGTCCTTGATGCCACCGAAAAACACGCCTGCGCGGTCGCAGCGGACAATGTACATCTGCTCGTTCTTCTCATTCATGGTATCTTTCCTCCGTATTTTTTATTTCACCGGAATGCCGGCGTTTTACTGGTTTTGATTTCGTCCGCCGTAGGAACAGAAGTCCTCCGGCTTTCGCTTCTGCCATGCCGCTGAGTGTACGTTGCCGTCCGAGTAAATTTTCAGGCAGACGCCCATGTCGTAGTGCTCGCAGTCCTTGCAGCGTACCACCGGAGCAACATCAGCGGCGGAGTCCTCCGCTACCAAAATGCCCTGCAAATTCGCTGGCAGTTCAATGAAGTTGCTTTTGGTCTCCAGTTTTCTCAGCATCTCATACCGAAAATGCTCATCCTTTTTGGCCGTGGTATTTTCTAAAATTAGTTTTGCCTGTTGGCGAGCTCTCTTCATGTCGCCATCGCAGACATACCGCAGCAGGATTTTATCTCGCTCGTTCATTTCTGTTCCTCCACATAGCACCAGCTCTGCGGCGAGCGCTTAATATACCCGCCACTTTCGCATGATGCACATCCAAATTCATCGCACACTTTGTCTATGCAGTTTTCAAACGGGCGCGAAAACTTGCTCAGATCCTTCGGCGTGTCGTAGATTTTCAGGTTGGAGATGTGCCAGCCGTAGCCCTGGTAATGTCCAAGATAGCCGTGCAACTCATCGTCTGTCATAGCCACACACAGGCCACACTTTTCTTCGGCAGCTTGCTTGTAAACGGATAGTCCCCCGGCCTTAAAAAGAAAATCCGTACTATCCTTGTCAATCTTGTAAATCCGGTCACAGGTAAACTCGCCAATAACACGCCCTCCGCGTCTGAATTCCATGATGTTGTCCTTCTCCACCCAGCCCTGTGTTTCATAAATGTAGCACTTGAACGGTGTTTCCAGCTTTGGACGGTTCTTTCGCACCTCAATGGTCTTTTCCCCGCTGCAAATTTTCTCGCACCACTTCGGGCGGATGCTTATCATCACAGCCTTGCTCATGTCTTTTCCCTCTTTTAGCTCATATTTCGCACTGTCAGCGCGGTATACAGGATACACGCACCCAGCCATTGCAAACTGGTAGCCCAGTCTCCCTTGCTGGCGATATTTACCACCAAACTGCCCAGCGCACCGGCTACCATCAGCAGCGGGAAAACAATTTTCAAAATTTCCATCACTTCACTCTCTTTCGCACATCTCGCATATCGCTGCACTTACGGTAGCCATACGGGAAAAAATGAGCCGATGGGCAAACATCGCAGAAAGCGCAGTAGTCGCACGGGTCGTATGTGAGAGGCTTAACTTGTACAAATGATGTGACCATCACTCCACCTCCTGACCCCAGAACTCGCGGCGGCAGACATCACAACTCTTAAATTTTCCTACAGTGGCATTTTTATCAACACAACTAACGTCAGCGTCCAAACATTTAGGGCAAGCTGTCAGTAATTTGTTCCTATCTCTTGGGGCATTAGGATAATGCTCCAAAAACACGCTCTGCCGCGTTTTGACCGGGTGTGCGGCAGACCATTCTTCGGTGTTCTTCACAATTTGCGCCGCATCAACGCCCCACACCTCACTCATGGTGCCGCACATTCTGTTCCGCTCCTCAATAAACTTCACAGCGTCCATCACGTATCCCTCCATTTGCACCCGTCACAGGCGCCCTCGTGTGCTTGTTTGTACTTCCCGCAGTATTGGCATAGCTCGTTGATAAGAGCTTTCCTGTCTGCTCCCAGCTTCATGTTGCTGTCAAACAGCGTTTCATTGATGGCGGCGTACTGCTCGGCGGTGTTCTTTGCGCTCTGCAAGCCCTCCCGTACTTCCAGAAGCTCCGCGTTGCGTTGGATCAGGTCGCATTGCAGCTTTGCGATCTCCTCCGGCGTGTAGCCGGTGTCCTCGTAGTCTTTTAGCCGCCAATAAATCTCCATCGCGTGTTCTCTCACAGCGCCCCCGTCGATTATGCTCCTACGGGTAGTGTGTTCGTCCACTCGCACATCAGGTACAGTCAGTCGTTCCATTGTTCTCCTCCTTCTCCGCCACGGCCTTGGCAAACTGCGCAAGTCCATCACTCATGTCCGCGATCTGCGCATCCCGCCGCAGTACAGTGTCCCGCAGTCCGGCGTTTGCTTTCATCAGTGCCTCGATTTGCCGCTGCTGGTTCTCGATCAGGTCAGCGGCGTATTTCATCGCTTTTTCGATACATCCAAACTCGGCAACCAGAGGACACGCTCCTTCGCATTTCTTATGCTGCTCGCAGCACCGCAGCGCCGCCACGATCTCGTCTCTTGTCATGTCATTCCTCCTCGCCAAATGGCAATCATGCTGGGAAACGGTGCCGTTCCCATCGGCTTCCCGTCCAGTTCAAATTTCAGCCGGCCGCGCAGAAAGCGGATCTCCGCCTTACCCAAAACATAGTCGTGAAAGCTGGCTCTGTCTGTCCGCGCCGGAATCAGCAGCACCACTGTTGTCCCCGGCTTCTGTCCCTCCCGGCAGCACTTCTCTGTCCACAGTCCGGTTTCCTTGCTTCCGTAGGGCGGGTTACAAAACACTGTTTCGCCCCCCCAATTTTGCCGCAAACCGTCATCGTTTTGCGTAAAATACCGCGCACACTTGTGGTTTTTGTCATTGGCGGCGGCATCCAGCGTGAAGTGGAACTCCGCGTCCAGCTCGTCAAACAGCTTTTGCGGCGTTTCCCAGAAATTCTTATCGCTGGAAAACAAAGCGTCGTTCACCATGTCATTCCTCCTCTCGCATCTCCGCCCCACTGCTCTGCCATTGCTTTGGCAACTCCAGGAAATGTTTTTGCCCTGTTTTTTGCTCTATCCGTGGTAAACATACCCTTGTGCCGTTCGCTATGCTTATGGCTGTAACTGCCGCTTGGGCACCATGTCGCCGTCGGTTTTACAACATTTGTCGGCATCAAAGGCTTTACCCCGCGCTCCCACAGCAAAGTCTTTTTTGTAAACTCGTGTCCATATTGATATGGCTGAATTGCCTGCGTCGGTTCTGGATACTCAAATACTTTACTTGGTGTCGGATTTTCAATTATAACCTTGTCACAGTCGGCTGCCCATATTGCCAAAAACAACGCTTTGCCGCAAAGCCCTTCATAGTAACGGCGAAGATTTAACCTGCCGCCTTTATACAAATGTCTTGCCCCGGCATTGCTCGTTTTGGTACACGGAGGAAAAGCGATAATCATATCCCATCGCCCCTCATCATGCACCTGTCCGTCCATTGTGGTCACTTGCCCCCCCTCGATGGCCTTTAGAGCGTCGCCTAAAATGTGCCATTCCGGGTGCCCGCCAGACGGCTCCTGTATGTCGCAGGAATACGCCTCATGCCCAAGCGCACGAAACGCAATACACACCACTTGGCTTTCCTCACACGCAACCAGAACTTTCATATCCTAATCTCCAAACACAACGCCGCACTCGTCCTTCAGCATATCCTTGATGTGCTTGCGCTTGATGCGGCCTTCATTGATCTCCTGTGTGATCTTTTCCAGACACTCGTACAGGTACGCGATACTCAGTGTGTCCCGGCTGTCCGGCGGCTCCTCCTGGACGTGCCAGTCGCACTTGTCGATCAGCGCCATTGCCACCATGTCCATGCACTCCTGCGTACCTCTGCGCTTGCCGTCCATAAAAATACGGTCGTCCCGGCTCAAATGCTGCTTTCCCATGTCAATACCTCACTCCTATGTAGTCCAGCACCCGCGCATAGCCGAGGCCGTCTTTCGTGGGCTTCCACAGCCCGTCCGTGTCAAATGCCCCGCCGCCGATGCAGAACTCGTAATGCTTCGGGTGCGTCAGTTTCATGCGTTCAAAGCGGTTTACGCCTTTTTCGAGATGCGCCCCGAACGCGCAGAACATACACCCCGTCCTCTGGCATCCCGTACAGTGCAGTTTGCAGTCGATCAGCGTCGCGCCGTAGTCGTTCTCGCCGTCGCTGGCCACGATGTCGCCGTACACGCTGGCGTAGGGTAGGTTGCGCTCCACGATAAACCGCAGCACATCCTGCTCCGTCCAAAAGCTCATGGGCTTTCCCATAGGCCGCTTTCCCTCAAAGGCGTTGCAGCCGGTCGCCGTCCACTTAATCATCCGAAGGCGGCTTTCGTCTGCCATGATCGCAGTGGTCGGTACGCGCTTTTCTCTGTGCTCATAGCGGTGCATAGGCGTTTTTTTCATAACCTTGCAGCATGAATCGGAAATCAAGAACGGCGCAGACAGTAGAAAGCCCCACTGTTCGCAATTATAGGGAGACTTATTTCCGTCTTTGTCCATATATTCGCCCCGCAGTCTTTGCGCGGATTTACCGTCAGGATTTATTCTCGCGTTACCGATATACGCGGAAACCTCTTTGCTCACGATACTGTACCCGTACTTCGTCACCACCTGCCGAATGTTCATCTTCGGACGTAGACGGTGGAGGCTGACGGTCACGCGGGGGAACTCCCTCCGCAGCCAGTCGGCGTACTCATTGACAAACTTCTGTATCTCCGGGTACTCCAGCCCAGTGTTCACAAACACCAAGTTCAGCTCCCACGGCGGTGTCCTGAAGCTCGACAGGTACCGCGCCGCCAGATACGCCAGAACCGTGCTGTCCTTGCCGCCAGAGAAGCTAACGTAGCACCTCCCGCCCCATGCGGTGTACCACTCGTCCAGTTTTTCGTAGGTTGTCAGCTCCTTTTCCGTCAAATCCAGCGCCATGAGCTTTTTCGCCGCCTCATGCGTCAACGGCGTATTTGTCGGCGTCATCACGCGTCCTCCTCCACTCTCACCACCTCGTAGCAGCCGTAGCTGCCGCCGTGCCGGAATGCCTTGCAAATCGACGAACGAACATTCTGATACTTCCTCCCGGAAAGCCGCGCCAACTCCGCCGTGGTCGTGCCCCACCAGCGGGGCAGGCGGTATTTGTCACGGGTGACGATCATGTATACGGTCACGTCACACCTCCCGTATGGCAAATCCGTACCGGCTGCGGAACAACTTTGCTTTCATGGCATACTCGCGGGTACGCATCCCCTTCACGTCCTCCACCACCGGCAGCCAATACCGCTGGCCGTAGCTGTCAGGAGCCGTTCTGCGCTCGTACACGAAGTCCGCGATGTAGTCGATACTTTTCACGCGGTCGCCATCAAACGTCGTGTACGCCTCTTGCAAGCAGTACCGCACCTGCAATTTCAGCCCCCGTATCTCCCCGGCCTTTTGCAGCAGCATCAGCGCATCGTAGCGCTCCGCCTCCTTCTTGCTGTCAAAGGTCAGCTTGCCGCGCCGCGTCTTCTGCGCCTTGTACTTGCTTGTCTTGCGCATCTTCTCCATGACCTGCTTCTGTGCCGCAGGCCCCAGCCGCATCAGATCCTCACTGTTCATCCAACAACCCTCTTTTCTCCAGTCCGCGCTTGCTCATGGTGTAGCGCTTGATCGTCGTCATTTTCTGCGCTTTTCCGCAGCGCTGGCACACGCCCTGCGCCCAGCCGTGGAACGCTGGCTCGATGATGTAATCCACCGCCATCTCCTGCAAACAGGCCACGCACAGCCGCGCTCTTGCCACGCGCCAGATGCCTTTATCCATCCAGCGCCTCCTTGGCCTCCTGCCACGTCATCCCGTGTTCCCGTGCATAGAGGGAGATACGGCCCAGCTTGCGCTCCTTGTGGACGTAATCCCGCATCCAAGCAAAACGCTCCATCGTGTCCGGCGTTTCCTCCGGCGGCTGCTCCTCCTGCGGTGCAATGCCCATCGTGATATCCGCCACATCGGGGAAAAATTTATTGCGTCTGGCATAGGCGACGGCGGCGGCTCTTACGTCCGCGTAGCTGTAAGGCTCTAAGGCGATCTCCCACGCCATCTTCATTTTTGTCGTGACCTGCTTGTTCGGCCAGAACTGCGAAAACAAGGTAAAAAGCTTCTCAACCTCGCATCTGTCCATTTCTTCCTCCTCCGGTAGTGCATACTCCCGCCGCCGTAATATATAACATTCGTTCTCTTACTCTCCCTCTCTCTCTTACTCTCTCTCTTTCTCCCCCTCTTTCTCCTTGTGCCTTTGTTTCGCGTTTGTTCCACTTTTGTTATACGTTTGATTCTGATTTGTTCTGGCGGTTGGCGGCTTTATTTCTGCCGCTGTCCAGTGTTGGGCGAATCAAATTAAACGCGACACTGGCGGTGGGGGAAAGACTGCTGGACGGTTCTGTTTCGTTCAGCGCATAGTCGCAGATCGCCAGAAGGATCTCCGCCTGCTGCTTTTTAGGAAGAGGCTGTATTGCATCCCAGTAGGAGCTGTAAAACGTGAATTGTTTGCGCTTCACACCGCTTCACTCCTTCTTCATCGCCCCGATGACGTAAACGCCGCGCTCCTTGTCAAGCGCCACCTGCACGGTGTAGTATGTCAGCGCCTGCGTCACCAGCTCCGCAGGGATCTCCAGATGGTAGCCCCACAACGTGTCGCAGTCCTCACGCTTCTCGCCAAACTGTACGGCACAGGCGGCGTAGTGCGCATCCACGCCGCGCCTGAACGCCTCGTTCACGCTCTCCGCGTCCTCGATGTGCTGCCGCTGGCGCTGTACGACGTTTTCCAGGTGCCGATTCTGCCGCCGCAGACCCTTGATCTCATCCTGCATCTTTCCCATTCTTTTCTTCCTTTCTCTCGTACTCGTCCGTCAGGTGCCGTGCGATGGTGCAATGCTCCCATGCACCGGCACAGAATTGATTCATGAAGCGGGATGCCGCGCCGCCCGTCTCGAAGCTGACGCGGCTTCCGCCCTCGCAGCAGACCCGCCGTTTCTCGCTGCTGGTGAAGTAGGGGCAGGTGTACCGCTTGTGCCAGTAATCCATGCCGCTTACCCCTCCCATCAGAACGGCAGGTCGCCGTCGTCCTCAATCTCGGTAAAGCCGGTGGGGCGCACCGCGTCGCTGTCCGCGTCCTTTTTGGCATCACCAAAGTAGATGTTGTCCGCCAGCACCTCGGCGTTTCGGCGCTTGTTGCCGTCCTTGTCCGTCCAGTCCCGCAGCTGCAAGCGCCCCTCCACAACGGCCATGCGCCCCTTGGAGAAATACTTGGACACAAACTCGGCAGTGTTGCGCCACGCCACCACGTCAATAAAATCCGTGTCCTTGGTGCCGTCCGCGTTCTTAAAGTCCCGGTCTACCGCCAGCGTGAAGCTAGTGACAGCGGTGCCGTTCTGCGTCCTGCGCAGCTCCGGATCGCGGGTCAGGCGGCCCATGATAAAAATCTTGTTCAGCATTTCAAATCTCCTCTCATAAATAACTTTTCCCGAACTCGCGCCGGAAGTCCTCCTCCGTCCAGCCCTGCTCCTCCATTGCCTTGAGCTGTCCGTACCGCCTCAGACGCCGCATCTGGTCGCCGTTCTTGTGTACCGCGCCGCGCCCGTTCCGGTGGCAGCGATTGCCGCACAGGTACACCACAAGGCCGTACTTCTCGCTCTTCTTCCGGTTCGCGCCGCCGAGAATGTGGTGGCGCTCCAGCGGGTCACTTGGGTCGTTCCGCCCGCACAAAAAGCATCGCTTGTCGTTCATACGCTCACCTCTCCCCACCGGCTCACAAGGGCATCCAGCTCTCGCGGCGTCATGGTCTCAATGCCGACATCCCGGCAGTCCTGCACGATGGCGTCTATCAACCGCGCCATCTGCTCCGTGTCGTATACGGAGCTGCCGTACCAGACGGTCACGTTTACGCAGCCCTTGATTTTGCTGGGGCCGGTATCGGTCATCCAGCCGATACCGTTCCGCTCCCAGCTCCGGCAGAAAGCCTCCGCCGCCTTTTCCCGCAGGCACAGCACCTCGCTCACGCCGCCGATGCTCTGTATCTCCTGCCGGTATACCTTCTCTCTCGAAACGCCGTAGTGCGCCGCCAGCTTGTCCAGCAACACCCACGCATAGGCGTTCACATCGAGGCTCCGCCCTTTGCCCTTGATGGTGGCGGTGTACTCCTTGCCCTGTTTCAGCGCATCACAGACCTCCATCGCCGCCTCCGGTGACTTCACCCGCAGGCAGAGCCACGCGCCCTCGCTGTCCTGCGACCAACGCGCCGCGTTAACCGTTACCTGCCGCATGGTTGTTCTCCGCTCTCATGCAGCCCCAGCAGAGCCGCTTGCCGTACTTCTTTACCGCGTTCTCTACGATCTCGTTGGTGGGATACACACGATCCCCGCACTTTACCGGTTTGATGGGCAGTCCGCAGCACTCACACAGCACCGGGGTCTCTGCCTTGTTCTCCGGCTTGTCGTACTTGCTCCTATCCGCCTCCCAGTACACATCCGCGCCAAATCCAAGCGCCTTACATGCCACAGAGATAGCGTCCGTCAGCGCCATCTTGAAGCACTCGTCGGAGGTATAAGGCCCGTTCTTCTCCTTAGCGACAAACGCACTGCCGCCCGTGCCGGGGATCGCGTCAGACCACACGCCGTCGGCCTTTACAAACAGGTCAATGTCCAGAAATGCGGCTACTTCGCCGTTCGCGCCCTGCTCAAGCCGCTTGTCAGTGATGACGTATTTCCATCCAAAGCCGCAGGGGCCGAACTTCTCTGTCAGCGCCTTAATGCGCCACATGGGGTTTATGTCCGTTTTGCCCTTCAAGCGGCCCGCCTCGATGCGCCTTTTTGCGCTGTCCGGCACACTGCGGACTTCGTTATAGATCGTCAGATTATCCATCACTTCACCCCCATGTTCGACCGCTCGCACAGCTCCGCGCCGGCCACAGCCACGCCGGACCTGAGCAGCGGCGCAATGTCCGTCTTACTCACCGTCGGCTGGGAATAGGTGATCTTGCCGTCGTACCCGTTGTCCATGCACCACTGCACCACCGCGTCCATGTCGGTGATCTCCACCGCCGTGCTCTTGCGGTATGTCACGGCGCATTTGGCCGTCTGGAACGCCGCGCCGCCCAGCGCTTTCTCTGCGTAGTCCAGCAGCTTCTCCCGCTTGCGCTCCAGCTCCTTTCTCCGCTCGGCAAGCTCCTTCTCCTCCTCGCGGATGGCCTTTGCCTCCGCCGCCAGATTCTTTGTCCAGCAGAGCACACCCTCGATCTTGGCGTCCCGCGCCATTTGCAGTGCCTCGAACGCATCAAAATCCAGCACCTCGCCGGTTTCCTGGTCGATGAGGCTCTCCAGCTCTCGGTCGATGTGATACAAACTCATACTCATTTCTGTTCCTCCCATGCGTCCATCGCTTCAATGCAGCAATCGCATCCAACGATGACGCCGTCCTTGTTCTTGTAGTAGGTGTCCGTCTCCTCCCCGCACACGGGGCAGACGGGCAGATCGTAGTCCTTCGGCTCTAAGGGTCGCTCCGGTTCCCAATACTGCATCACGCTTCTCATACCGGTCGACCCGCCGCTTTCAGCACGTCCCGCATCGGCTTTCTGGCCTTGAGGATGGACATGGCCCGCGCCGTGTCCCGCCTGTACTGCCGGTACAGGTCTCCCAGCTCCTCCGTCTGGTAGTATCCCTCGCCGTCGTTGCAGATCATCACGCCCTGCCGCTTGGCTTCGCTGACGGCCTTGCGCATCATCCGGTCAGAGGTCTGCATCGCCGCCGCCAGCTCCGCACGGCTGATGGCGTTTCGCCGCCCGTGGGGGATCAGCGCCGCAATGCGCTCCGTTTCCGCCGTCCGCTGGGGGATGTCGGCCTTGTCCTCGTCGCCGTACAGATATGCCCTGCTGGTACGCAGTGCCGCCTCCAGCGCCGTCAGCACCTCCTCCGTGGGCAGACACACGCCGTTTTCAAACCGGCTCACCATGCAGGTGTCGATACGGGGATCCACCAGCTTCAGCACTCCGCTGACCGCCTCCTGCGTCAGTCCCAGCTCCAGCCGCCGTTCCTTCAATCGGTTCATCGTCCTTCCCTCTTTCTTTTTCTCACCATTTTGGCCCTCTCGCGCCTTGCGTTGTTCATGCTGTAAAAGTCGATCTCGCTGTACGCCGCGTAGCGCTTGGCCTTGTCAGCCTTGATGTCCTCCAGATACGCCGCGTACTCCTCGCACTGTCCGTGGCACTTCGGGTGTCTGCTCCGGCAGTCCTTGCAGGGCGTGCCCACTCTGTTCGTCAGACCTACCATTCCCACTGCACCATTGCTTTCGCCACACCGGCCTGCGCCGCCTCCTCGTGGGTCATCAGCACGTCCACCGTGTAGCCGTACACGCCGGTGTCGGCGGCGATATACGTTTTCCCGCCGATGGTCACGGTGCTGCCAAGCGGGATAATGTCCGGGTCTACCGCCACCGCCTCGCCGATGGTCACCCACCGTCCGGAGGCCGTCAACACCTGCCCTGCCTCGTTGCGGTTGATGTGGGCATAGGGCGTGCAGCACGCGCAATAACCGGTGATGTCGCATACCAGCAGATTCTCCGGCGGCTTCGCGGCGGACAGCACCGCCGCCTGCACCGCAGCGGGCAGGGGAGGGGGGACGTCCTCCGGCTCCTGTGCCTCCGGCAGCGTCAGCGCCCAGAGGAGGATTCCGATGATCAGCAGGATCATCAAAGCGTTGAGGATCCAGAGCCGCCTGTTCCACCGACGCTCCCAGCAGCGCTGGGAATACTCCCGCGCCCGCCTGTTCCGCTCTCTCATCGTCCCAGCGCCTCCACGCCCTTGACGATAGCCCAGCTCAGCCATGCCGCGCCGATAAACGCCAGCGCCCATGCAAACGCGCTCATTCCTCCACCGTCCTTTCCGCGATCCATGCGTCCAGCTGCTTCTTGAAGATCTGGAACACAGGGCTTCGCTCCATCTCGATCACGATCCCGAAGGGATATACCCCCTGCTTGATGCCCTGCCGCAGCGTATCCGGCGATATGCTCAACCCGCGATCCCGCAGGTACTGCGCCGCGTCCTGCGGCGTCAGTGTTGCGATCCTGCTCATTCCTCCACCGTCCACACCGCCGCGCACAGCGTGTCGCACAGATTCTTGCAGGGGCAGGAGGGGCAATCGCACTCCAGCGGGCTTTTGTTCTCGCACAGTGCGTCCGTCCGTGCCAGGAAAACGCTTTCCAGCGCCCTGTACTCGTCTCTGCTCATTTCTTTCTCCTCTCGATGATGGTATCCAGCGCGTTCTCCATGCGCTTCTGGATGTCCTTCGGCTTCTTCACGCCGTTCAGGATCTGGCACACATACGCCTTTCCGATCCCCAGCTCCGCGCCCAGCTCGGCGTAGGTAATGCGGTTGTTGTGCATCCTCCCGATCAGTCGTCCCGTCCATGCTTCCGGCATTTCTTATCTCCTTTCAATTTATAGTTGCAAAAGTTTACTTTTCGTGATACCATAAAGTTGTCACACATCATGCATCACGAGGGCCTTATGAATGAACTTAGAGTTTTGCGTGCGTTGAAACGAAACGGCGGCGAAATGCCTTACTCTCGGCTTCTGTCTCTCCGTAAGGGGAAATTGCTCCAAATACAGGGCATTTTGTTCCGGCTCAAGTCCTCCGGCTGTGTAAAGGGAGAACTTGACGGGGACTTGACCGTTTCACTAACGCCTACCGGTTACGCCAGATACGATGACCTGCTCCACATATTCCTGATGGAGCTGGTCGCTGTGGCTACCTTAGTAGTATCCGTAACAGTGCCGCTACTTGTGCGATAAGCGTTGCAATCGCAATGCCGTCCATCACACGCTGTTTTCTTCGTCTTTGCTTCGCCTCCCACTTCTCAAATTCTGCGTATTCAAGCTCCGTCACTTCATCACCGCCTCTCTTTGTTGCGTTTGTTACCTAACATGATGCCATTATATAGCTAACATTCGCAACAGTCAACACGAAATATTGCGTTTGTTCACTTTTGTATCCTTGCACAACAAGGAGGTATAAATTTTGTTTTATTTGACGTTTATTGAGCTATGCTCAAAAATAAAAAAATCCCCATCCGCAGTCGCAGAGGAGATGGGATTCAAAAGATCAGTTGTCACGCGCTGGCGAAACGGGACAGTCCCCCGCGATGCCAACTTGCAGCGCATCGCTGACTATTTTGGCGTTCCGGTCGAAACCCTGACCGCAGGGCAAAAAGAAAAAGCCCCCGGCCGCATGGCCGAGGACTTGAGCGCCGAGGAGCTTGAAATTGTCTCTATTCTTCGCAAGATGTCTCCTGAGCAGCTTGCGCGGGAGCTGGCGTATCTGCGTCAAGCTGCCGCAGATGGGCAAGATAAGTAACTTTCCGCTCTGGTGTGAGCTTGCGGTATAGGTCGATCAACGCGGTGATCTCCTGTTCCGCAATCTGTGTTTTCCCCATTTTCTTTTCCCCTCTTTCGTCAAATTGTATAGTTTTCTTGCTCCGCGTCTGGCTATATATCCAAATTTACTTTCTTAACTTGTTTACATTCCGTGCAGTTTGTATAATGTTGTCTGAAAGGGGGTGAAGTCGTGCTTTTAGTGATACTTGCGGGGTTATTGCCGTTCATTGTGCTCGAAGCTATCCCGTGGATAATCGCAGCGGTCGTTAAGAAACCAACGTCTGGTTCATGGTATAAAAAGCTTTGCATTGTTTTTGCCGTGTATTCCGCGTTTTCTATATTCACGTCAGGCTTTAACTCTAATCAAGAAATCGATACCGTATGTTTGATTTTAGTCTCTATTGTATGGGGAATAGCCAAGTATTGGCTATTAAAAACGATTGGGTTTTCTATCTTGAAAAAAAGAGGAAAACTTGAGCAATCAGAGATGAAAAAATGAAACTTTCCGGTCAAAGCGCCCCCGCCGCCTCCGCAACGGCGGCG
>OGZA01002014.1_pt1 | contig 13010 bp, 8 predicted proteins | sample 1576591 | NCBI WGS metagenome assembly OGZA01 (sample SAMEA3541565, study PRJEB24748) | human gut metagenome | biome: human gut; feature: human-associated habitat; material: faeces | place: China | collected 2012
TAACCTCTGAAACTTAATATTATTTATGCGGATCAGGAGTTGGATTGTGTTCATAACCCTGCAAAAAGCGTGCATATCTGGCGGATATATATTAGGAAAAGAACAGGAGTTAAATGCATTTTCTCTCGAAGCGTTAACCTTAAACAAGCCCACTCTTCGAGAGAAAGGATTTTACAAGCTTATTCCACAGCCTTTTTATAACGCAACAATGCTTCTAAGAAATAATAATCGGCATAAGAAAGCGGTACATCTACTTCGCTATTTTCCGGAAGATTACCGACACTATGCTTTAGAATAAAATTACAGTTAGTTCCCGGTTCAGCAAGATAATGAGGTGAAGCTAGAGTTCGAAGTTGTTTTTCAGCTATTGAGAGATAATTTTGTCCTGTTTTCTCATCTGTAACAAAACCACTCAGCTCTACAAAAGCAGAGGCCATTATTGCACCGGCTGAAGCATCGCGATATTCATTACCGTTAGGAGCATCAAAGTCCCAATAAGGAATACCATCAACCGGAAGACGTGAAAGAAGCATATCGGCAATATTTTCTGCGTGTTCCAAATACTTTTCATCTCCGGTCATGCGAAACATCATTGTATAGCCATAAAGTGCCCAGGCTTGCCCTCTCCCCCATGATGATTCATTGGCATAACCCTGTACTGTTTGCCGGCTACGCACATGTCCATCTTCAGGATCATAATCTACCAGATGATAAGAAGAATAATCTTTACGGAAATGATTTTTAAGGGTAGTATTTGCATGTGTACGAGCTATATATTCCAAAGTATCATTATCAAAGGTTTTCGATGCAAACATCAGCAATTCCAAATTCATCATATTATCAATGATAACAGGGTATTTCCAACCACGGCGCAAGAAATCCCAGCTTCGGGTTACTCCAGTTACAGAACTAAAGCGGGTCGCCAATGATTGTGCCCCTTGATAAAGAACTTTCTTATAATCTTCATTTCCCGTGAGACGAAAACCATTACCATAACTACAATTTAACTGGAAACCTACATCATGATCATTGGTTACGTATTGAATAGGATCCAGTTTCAACGTATTCTTTTCAGCCAATGTCTTCACGACTTCATTTTGAGTATACTCATAAATATACCAGAGTGAACCGGGATAAAACCCGCTACACCACCAATAAATTGTCGAAGATTTGAATGTACTGTCCGGAGCTATGGACTGCGGTAAAGTAGTACTTTCCAAACGAGTATCCATTGTCAAATACTGCTGTTCAGCAACGGTAAATACACGTGCCGTCAATGCATCCATTGATTCCTGTTTCGAACACGAAACAAGGAAACCAATTAAACTTAATAAGAGCCATTTCTTTTTCATAAATCCTTTTTATAATTTAATTAACAAATAATTCATCTGATAAGATTTAATGTCACTTTCAACAAATTCTTCCGGTTTGCAGGAAGATAAGTTTCAAAACCTACACGCATACTTCCCGGATTAGGTTCATCAAAAACATGGAGGGGGGCATTTGACCAAAGTTTCATTTCAACATCATCCGGTGCAGCCACGGTAAGCAACATTCGGTGTCCATCCTTAGCCAATTCTATTTGATTCTTACCGATGATTTTTGCTTCAGCCGGTGTTACCATAATCCAAGTTACCAAAGCCTCTTTTTCTCCCGTAACCAGTTCATCTTTCACAATCAGATCATCTTCTTCATTCAGATAAATGATGCGGACAACTTTTTCCATATCATCAGCAAAAACGCTTGTAAGATTTACTTCTGCCCCTTTCCTATCTTCACTTTTATATATTCTGCTTATGGGAGCATAACTATTCACTAAATGCCGCTTATTATTTATCGTAAGCGTATTATGTGCCATATTACCAAGACGGAACACTTCCCACCGTTGGCCTTCTTGAGACTGATCCCATAAATTTACTCCTCTACTCTCCAGACTTAAATAATTTTGCATACCGAGATCTATCCCCCAGCGTATTCCCTCCCTTTCATAAATAAACGAACCGGCATCCATATGCGCATGAGAAGTTAAGGGAGAACCTCCTTTTACGGCCAAATAGCTATCCTTTTTACTATTCCATCCGCCACGATAAATAAAAACCGGTGTCTTTCCACCATTATGCCAAAAACGACAGGAAGGCGGTTGTATATTACTCAAATCCTGATGAGCACAAAAAATCAACAGACAGGGCAATAAACGATCTTCTGCAAAACTAACTAAAGGATTCTCTAAATATTGATTTTCTAACCATAGTAAAGATAAATCCCCCATTTTCTTAGCAAACCAAAACATCATCATATTACATCTCACTCCATTAACAGCATCCGAAAAATTAAAGTATTCGCCACTTGGAGCTGTCATAAATTCCATAAAGCGAGCTGATTCCAAAAAACCGGGATATCCGGATAGCCCGGCATCCGTCCCCAATGCACTTTCAAGGGCAGCAATAAGTAACACCTGAAAACTAGTACCGTATCCCCAATAATGAAAGCCCTCCGGATACCCTCCATCCGGTCCATAAGCCACTAAAGCTTTAGGATTAGTCAACAAGCACTTCTCTATAATTTTTTTTGCCTTATCCGGCACATCCTCAAAAACTGCAAGCGCACCACACAATAAACCACCATTACAAACAGAATTCCAGTTAGATACCGCCCTGTAAAACCATTCATCAGGAGCAGCGGCATCCAGACCTTTTTCTACAATTGCGTCACGTACTATAGAACGTATTTCCGGTTCCAAATACTCATAAAGCCAATCATAACCTATGGATAATGCCAACACCATTTCTCCCACGTCCAAAAAGTGAGATGGATTCCAATCTGGAAAACGGCTTACCGAAAGCATTTCTTGTGTCGCACGATAAGCATACTTTTCTTCCTTCGTCATGCGATAGGCATATGAAAGATAGAAAATCCGTTTTAATGCCAAACGGGAAACACCCAGCAACCGCTTCCCTTCCATAACTCGTTCCGCCATTTGTTGGATGAGTATCTCATCAGATTCTTTCAAAATACGCTCATGAACCTTCAATAACGATGGGAAGCTTGTTATTGACCTCTTCACAGCTTCTTCTCCTCCTTGCGTTAATAATAAACGAGGATGAGGGTTCATTCTTTCATAATCCAAAGACTGCGCACACAGCACTAAAGAATAAAAAACTAAAACTGACAATAAGATTGTTCGCTGTAGACGAGGTTTACAAAAAAGGAATAAATATATCATCATATTAATTACTTAAAAGTTCAACAACATGGCAAATATCACAATATTATAGAATAATATAGAATCATTATCTGCAAAATCGACGGGAACGTTTTCCTTAACTAAAGCTAACCATCTTTCTGTGCAAGGTATGCAAAAGTATGTTTTTATATAGGAATAATCAACTATATAACAAGCTATTAACATTAAAAACCTACAAAATCGTTCCCGATGATTTTCATCATTCTTTGCATAAGTTATCATATTATTTCAGAGATTTGCATGTGTAACTCAATATATAACATAAAACAAATCTAAAATGAGCAGAATAGAAACAACATTATTATCCAGCAATTTTGAGGTTGAAAATCATAAAGTTGCAATCAGTAAAAGCCTAATAAATATCTAAATACTAATTATTATTCAGTTATATGAAAAACAATTTATCACATCCATGCATGTGGCAGCAAGGTCACACACGATGCTATCGTCTGGCCCAATCAGTAGTTCTGACTGCTTTGTTGGGCATTGGCACAGTACAAGCTGGTCAGCCCTTTATTACAACATCCCTTTCAACGCAGATTCATAGTGTTGCTATGGAACAACAAACGGGCAATATATCAATAAAAGGGCATGTAGTAGATAACAAGGGAGAAATCCTTATTGGCGTTACTGTCATGGTAAAAGGTACCAATAACGGTGTCATCACAGATATGAATGGTAACTTTACCATTACCGCAAAAAACGGCCAAACACTAGTTCTTTCTTATATCGGATACAAAGATGTGGAAGTCAAAGTACAGCAAAGCAATCTGAACATTACAATGCAGGAAGACGCTCAAGCACTTGACGAAGTTGTAGTTATCGGATATGGTACAGCTAAAAAGAAGGATTTAACTGGTGCTATTTCAAACATTCGTCCGACCGACTTAAAAGCAGAAATGCCCCGTAATATGCACGACTTATTGCGTGCTAATGCTGCCGGTCTGAATATCTCAGTCAACAACGAAGCAAAAGGTGGCGGCGACTTCCTTATACGTGGTAAAGGTACTTTAAAAGCCGGTTCACAACCGTTACTTGTTGTAGACGGAGTTATTTATAATGGCGAACTTAGCGAATTGAACCCCAACGACATCATTTCAATCGACGTACTGAAAGATGCCAGTTCTGCTGCCGTATATGGTGCAAAAGCAGCAAACGGAGTCATTGCTATCACTACACAAAAAGGTATAGCAGGCAGCAAGCCAGTGATTAACGTCAATACAAGTTGGGGATTGGTCACTCCTATTAAGAGCCGCAAACTCAGAAACGCCGAGCAATTTCTTGATTTCCGTCAAGCATACGAAATCGGTAGGCAAACGAATGAATACCTTGAACAATATCCGGGAATGTATACCGATCCAAGGAAGCTTAATGGAATAGATAAAGTAGACTGGTATAATTATGACCAGAAGGATAAAGTTACGTCTGTATCAGAAGAAGAACTAATAACGAAATGGTTGTCACGTCTGGACCTATCTACCCCTGAAATCAATAATTATTTCAATGGTAAACTAACCAATTGGCAAGATTTGATGCTAAACAATGCAGTACAACAAAACTACAACGTCAGCATTAGCAAGAAAGGTGAAGATTACCAATACTATTGGTCTATTGGCTATATGGACAATGAAGGTATCAAAGATGGTGATGTATTTAGCCGTTTCACTACCCGCCTGAATCTGGAATCCAATGTCAGCAAGTATATCACAGTGGGATTGAATATGAACTTCTCCAGCCGTGACGAAAGTGCTATTGCTGTCGATACTAAAGCTTTGACATGGTTTTCTCCGTATTGTAGTAATGATGTTAACAATCCAGAAAGTGCTAACCAGCACTATCCTAATGGTTCAAACACCATCGCCAACCCATTCTATGACCGTAAATATACAGATAAGAAACAGGTATACATGAATCTGGACGGAACTATCTACGGACGCCTGAATTTACCATTCGGTTTCTCTTACCAGATGAACTTTACTCCGCGCTTGGCCTGGAACGAAAGTTTTGAGCACAAATCAGCCAAGAATGATGCTTGGGCAGGAGAAGGTGGTTCCTCCTTCCGCCAGCATAATAAAGCCTTCAACTGGCAGGTAGACAATGTCTTCAACTGGAAATATGAGTTCTTCGATAAACATAAAGTAGAAGCTACTTTCCTAGTCAACGCCGAAAAATCACAAAGTTGGATGACTAAGAGTACTAACAAGGGATACAATCCGAGTGACGCGTTAGGCTATCATGGTATCCACTTGGGCAACAATCCTACTGCATTAAGTACTGACCAATACACTACCGGTGACGCTTTGATGGGACGTCTTTTCTACTCCTTTAGCAATAAATATATGTTGACTGCTTCTGTTCGTCGTGACGGTTACTCAGCTTTCGGTATGATGAACCCACGTGCTACATTCCCTGCCGTTGCTTTGGCATGGGTATTCACAGAAGAAAAATTCATGAAGAAAACCTCCTCATGGTTAAGCTATGGTAAATTACGCTTCTCTTGGGGTGAAAATGGAAATAGAGACATTGGTATCTATGCCGCTCTCGCGGAACTGACCTCTAACCCGACTTGTTGGATCAATGGAAGTGGTAAGTTTTATACCACAACTTATACATTGAACCAAAAAATGCCAAATAGCAAGTTAAAATGGGAACGTGCTAAATCATATAATATAGGTTTGGACTTCGGACTCTTCGGAGATATCTTAAGTGGTTCTATCGAAGTATACAAGAAAATGACCAATGATTTGCTAATGGACCGTGCCATTCCACCTATCACTGGATTTAGCAAAGTATTGAGTAATATGGGACAACTCCAAAATACAGGTTTTGAATTGACATTGAATGCCAACATCATGAGACGCAAAAACTTTGAATGGAGTGCTACAGGTAACTTTTCACTCAACCGCCGTAAAATCAAGCACCTGTACGGTAATATGAAGAATATTCTTGATGCCGAAGGTAATATTATCGGGCAGGTAGAAGACGATGACATCACTAACGGATGGTTTATCGGTGAAGATCCGGACCGCATCTGGAATTATGTAGGCGATGGTGTATGGCAACAAGATGAAGCTGAAGAAGCTGCAAAATATGGTTGTCAGCCGGGTGACTTTAAATATCTGGACCTCAATGAAAATGGGAAATTGGATCAGGATGACAAGAGACATCAGAAATATACGACTCCCCGCTTCCGCTGGACATTACGTAACAATTTCCAATTGTTCAACGATTTGGATGTTTCATTCATGTTGTACTCTTTATGGGGACACCACGGATCATATGCTGATGCTGCCAACAATAACTTTGATGCTTCTATCAGTTGCGGTTACGACCAGCCTTACTGGACACCGGAAAATCCGATCAATAACTATGCACGTATCGGTTCAAAGAACTTGGGAACACACTATGTAAACAAGTCATTCATCCGTCTGGACAACATCACTGTTTCATATCGCCTGCCACAAAAATGGACAAAAGTTGTAGGTATCCAAGATTTACGCTTCAATGCATCCATTCATAATGTAGCAGTCTTTGCTCCTCATTACGATGGCTGGGATCCTGAATCGAACAGCCCAATGGGAAGAACATTCAATTTTGGTATTAACTTTACACTCTAATTTGAAAAAACAATGAAAAAGAATAGAATATTTAAGACTATCAGTAGTGCTGCCTTATGCACAGCACTACTAACCGGATGCAGCGAAAGTTGGCTGGAACCTAAACCCCTCTCTTTCCTTACTCCTGAGAATGCATATGTTGACGCTGATGGTCTACTCACCTCCTTGGCAGCTGCCGAACGTTCCATGCGTCATGAATATTTTGGAAATGGAAGCGGATATACCTGCGAACTTATCTTCTCCGATCTCTGCATCAGCGGAACGACTGATAAGGCAGGTCCTTTACAAGATATGGACCGGCAATTAATGCCGGATGCCAATTTTACTACAGCTGAAAACTCCTATTTGACAAAGCATAATTGGGATGAAAACTGGAATCAGATAAAATATACGAATGTAGTGCTTTCACGTATGAAGGATACTAAATTCGTCAATGAAGCAGAAAAAAATAAAGTATTGGGCACAGGTTACTTTCAGCGTTGTTACAGATACTGGCGACTGATCAACCAGTTCGGGGATGTCCCCTTCATTGATGTCGAAGTCACATACCCACGGTATGATTTTAATACATGTGACCGTTGGAGCATCCTGCGTCGTATGAAAAAAGAACTGGAATTTGCATACCAATGGGTACCCGAACAAGTAGACCGTGGACACACCACCAAATCAGCCTGTGGAGTACTGTTGATGAAAGTCTATATGTCACTGGGAGAATTCGACAATGCTATCAAAGTTGGAAATGAAATCGTAGCTAAGCACCCACTGATGGTCAACCGTTTTACTTCCACTAAAAACAATCATCCCAACCTGATGTTTGATCTGCATAGCGTAGAAGCCAAAAGTGATCCGGCCAACACAGAAGGTATATTATATGGTGTATCCGAACCGAATAATGCCAGTGGCACAGGTTCTGCAAAAACAGAAATCATGGCTAACTGTGTTCCTATGTGGAATAATAACGTAGTAAAAACTCCGAGTGGTAAAACTGGTTTCGCCGTCACTCCCGACAGCAAAGACGTTACAGCCGGCATTGTGGAAGACGTGAACAAAACATATGGACGAGGCATTGCCCGTGTACGCCCCACCAACTACTTCCAATATACCATCTGGACAGAGAAAGAGAAAAATGACTTACGTGGCCGCTACAACCACGATAGCTGGAGACGTATGGAAGACCTAATTTATAATGACCCGGCCCTGAAGAAAGCTAATGATCCCTGGTATGGAAAGAAGGCAGTAAAACCAGTGAATATGTCTTGCGGTGATTCAATCCGCTGCTGGTTTTCATGGCCGCACTACAAAGTTTATATTCCGGATCCGACAGCAGGTAGCGGTCAATGGAAAGGTGGTTCAAGCCCTATTTACCTGATGCGTAGTGCCGAAGTTTACCTGATGCTTGCCGAATGCTATTATTGGAAAGATAATCTGAGTGAAGCAGCCAATATGCTGAATGTAGTCCGTAACCGTGCAGGCGCCGATCCGCTGACTGCTCAAAACATCAATATCGGTGAAATTCTGAACGAACGTGCACGTGAACTTTATTACGAAGAACATCGTCACATTACATTGGTTCGTATCGCTTATACATACGCACTGACAGGTAAACCTTGTGAAATATTCAACGGACGTACCTACAAAATGGAAAACTTATGTGGTCCAAAGGGAGCCAGCAACTTGAAAGATGCCGGATACAATTTCTGGTTCGACTGGATCAGTCAACATAACAATTTCTATAACAAAGGTGTAAAGAACAGATTTGCTGAATACACCATGAGTGTTCATCACATGTTATGGCCTATTCCTAACAAAGATATCAGAGCCAACACCAATGGGCACATTAATCAAAATAATGGTTATTTAGGTTGTGAAAATAATGTAACTCCCTTGCAGGTACCCGAAGAAGGTCAGTTCATGAAAGATTAATCGTGGATATTCACTTTTATGAAGAATTACCCCTGCCACATATATTTGTAGTAGGGGTAAATTTTATAATTTACAAAGCATAAAGATATGTACAAGCTTTCATATAACATTTCATTTGCCGAATGGAAAAGAAAATGGTTACTATTGTTGATAATCAATTTCTGTATAACACCCATAGAAATGCTGGCAAACTATAAGATTGAATCTTCCAATTATATTTTAAGAATAGCATCCAAAGATAAAGGAAGGTTGCTGTTGCAAAACAAACAATCGGAGACATTAGTACAACTTGGCGAGCTGAAACTTGGCCAGTGGCCTCAACTGGAACTCGAAAACAATTGTAAATATGAAATAACTGAGGTGAATGGGGCAAGTGCCATTCGTATCCATTATTTTTTTCCTCCATCAGTACCGACTTCGATGAAACTTACAGGTACATTCATAGTGCATCAAGACCGGGTGGACGTACAGTATTTGCTTTCAGGAGTTCCCGAAAAGTATAAGGCTGACTGGAAAGGATGTCAGTTCCGTTTCTGCCTGCCCGAAAACGCCGGTACTCAAAAACTTCCGGAAGCCAAATTGGGGATATGGCAGCGGGATGCTAAAGGAGGACTTCCGTTAGAAACAGCCGATGCCAAAATATTCCCGTTTTTGATAAAAAACCGCTTGCTTTGCCTTACTTATGGAGCCGATAACAAAGTCGACTCAAATTGGCAAAGCGAGGACTACAGACATACGATTCTACCTCGTCAAGAAGACGGCAACTATTTCACTCAGTTCTCAATCCTATTTCCTCCTTATGGATGGCCTTACGAAGCTATCAGTGCAAAATGGCAGAAACGTCCATTTGCCTTAACACTCACCACAGAGAAAGTCTATAACTGGTGGGAGGACGCAACTGCTCCAATCGGCGTACAAGCTAAAATCATCAATACGTCACCAGTTCCACAAAAATGCATACTTAAGTATTGGATTCGTGACTATGACGGAAATTACATAGTGAATGACTCCAAAAAATACTTCTTAGAAACAGGAGAAGTACAAGTTCACCCCATTGAATTTACAGCAGACACAGAACGGGAAATTTATTTTGTAGAAGTCTCCGTTGAAGATGAAAACGGAAAAGAACAGATTTTCTCGAGGACAAGTCTGGCTATATTGCCTCCTCATGAGTTTAAAGCCACACCCGATGAAAACATTATGGGGCTTTCAGCCTATTGGGCCATTCCCGATTCCATGAATCTAAAACGTTTATTAAACCGGATGGGAGTCCGATGGGTACGTAACGGAATCACCAGCAGTTTCAAAAACATAGAAGCCACATTTCACAATAACATAGACTGGAAGAAGAAATGGAAAGATACAGAGCGGGAAGAATTGATACGTTCCTTTTTCCGAAAGATTGTGAAGAATGGGAACAAAATATGGGAATTTGGCAATGAACTGAACATGAGTTCACCGGACATTGCCGGTGCCGGTGAAGGCATTGGTAAGGCTAGTTTGGCCGAAGCATATATAGAGTGGTTGAAAGCCATACGCAAAGTTCAAAAAGAAAAAACTGAATGGCAGAACATTCAGATTATCTCATTCGGAATAGCAGGTGCAGATGAGGTCTTCCTGGAAAAGATTGTAGAATTAGGAGGATGGGACTTACTGGACGGAATCGCATTGCATCCGGGCAGAGGTAATTTTACACCAGATTTCCCGGTAGCCGCTCCTTGGGAAGATTTCAAGAAGCCTACTTCCGGATATCAATACTGGAATTATTACGGTTCTATACGAGTAGTCAAGAACTTCATACAAAAGCATGGAGGCGACAAAGATTTGTACCTCACCGAAATATATGCGCTTGATTATCCCAATCATTCATGGAACGACACCCCTCGCGAGGCGGCGGAGAATTTATTATTATCATATGCGCTTGCAGCGGCAGAGGGAGTAAAGAATGCGCTTTACTATCAGCTATTTAACTCCGTATGGTTCGACCATTTAGGAGTAAATGCCACTAACCGGGAGTATTTCTTTGGGATGATCAACCGAGATTTAAGCTTCAAGCCTTCTTTGATGGCCTTTTGCAACACGGCTGAAGTATTGGATAAAGCCACATTCAAAGGCTGGATACGGATGGACGAAAAGCATCCGTGCAGCAGAGGAATTTTATTTGATACTCCTCGGGGAAGCATGGCTGTACTTTGGGACAGGACAGAAGGAAATATCCTGACTCATCCCAACGGAGATATTTTTCCGGAACCTTGGGTAAGCTCATGGAAAACAAAAAAGAGACTGACATTGCCAAGCAATGTTCCAGAGGTCACCTTACTGAATGCCATCGGACAAAAACAGATAGTGCCTACTACCGATAATCAAGTAACTATAGAATTGACTGGTGCTCCTTGCGTAATATACGGAATAGATGCATCACGAATTCAGCTTTATCATTAATCAAAGATACCATAAAGTTCAAAAGATTAAGAATAATATAAACTATTTACCATGAATACTCCCAAAAAGATTACAGGAATCTTGTGCTTCTTACAGTGTTTCGTGCTTACGGTGTTGGCTGAAAGTCTTCCTAAAGACACTATCTTCAGATATCTTGCTTCTAAAGCAAATTATGAAGAAGAAAACATTCCGAATTACGACCTACCTAATCCATTGATAATGAAAAACGGAAGCACTATAAATACCCTGAAACAATGGAACCAAAAACGCAGGCCGGAACTACTCCGGCTCTTCGAAACGGAAATGTTCGGCAAAGCACCTAAACATCCGAAAGATATGCACTTCAAAATTCTGACAGAAGACAAAAATGCGTTAGGCGGTATAGCTACACGTAAGGAAGTTTCGGTTTACCTGACAAAAAGTGACAAACACTACTTTACAGTCCTCATATATATTCCGAACAAGCGTTCAGGAGCAGTTCCTCTATTCTTCGGATTAAACTTCAAAGGTAACCATACCATCAGCCTAGATCCCGGTATATCCTATCCAACTCCCGAAAAACAAAAAGAATTTTTATGGAAGAGACTGCCTCCCCGAGGCATTGCAGCTGCCCGATGGCCCATTGAGATGCTAATGGAAAACGGATACGCCCTTGCCACTATCTATCGCGGAGACATTGACCCCGATTTTGATGATGCATTTAAAAATGGAGTTCACCCTCTATTCTACAAAAAAGGACAACATCATCCGGCTAACGACGAATGGGGAACCATAGCCGCGTGGGCATGGGCCATGAGCTGTGCGATGAACTATTTCGAAACAGACAAAGATATTAACACATCCCAAGTAGCCGTGTTCGGACATTCACGGCATGGTAAAGCCGCCTTATGGGCAGGAGCCACAGACCAACGTTTTGCTATGATTATCTCCAATTGCTCTGGTTGCGGAGGGGCCGCCCTTTCCCGACGTGCAATCGGAGAAACCATTCAAGCCGTCAACCAACAGTTTCCCCATTGGTTTTGTCGCAACTTCCGGAAATACAACAGCAAAGAGAACACGCTTCCTTTTGACCAGCATGAGTTGATAGCTCTTTTAGCCCCACGTCCAGTTTATATTGCCAGCGCCACCGAAGATCAATGGGCCGACCCTAAAGGAGAATTCCTATCCGGAGTACATGCTACTCCGGTATATGAGTTTATATTCGGAGCAAAGGGGCTAGATGCCAAAGAGATGCCTCCAAGCGATACTCCTCTACAAGACGGTAGTATCGCCTACCACATTCGTTCTGGCAGGCACGACATCACTCAATATGACTGGAAACAGTATGTGAAGTTTGCAGATAAATGGTTCAGAAAGTGACCTAACACCGAGGCATATGGGGCATGACCCACAAGATAGATAGAAGTGTTAGCCAAGCAAAAAGATTGCTTTGTGTAACACTTCTATCTTAAGGATAATATAAACTGTTCTATTGCTTGATAACCTTCTTGGTTATGCGTTCGACACCATTTATGTCGAAGACTGCGTAATAGATTCCTGCATTGATTCCGGTCACGTTTATGCTGTATTCCAAGGTATTACCTGATACAGGAATTGATTGACTTACAATCTGCTGCCCGATTACATTATATATATAGAGATGCATTTGCTTGATGTCCGACTGAAAATTAGCTTTGATGAACAATCGATCCTTTACTGGATTGGGACTTATTCGTATATCTTTCCCGTTGACATAAAGGTTCTCTATGCTGGTCGGGGCATCTCCGTGAAGCTGCATCTGAGAG
>OGZA01002015.1_pt1 | contig 13003 bp, 14 predicted proteins | sample 1576591 | NCBI WGS metagenome assembly OGZA01 (sample SAMEA3541565, study PRJEB24748) | human gut metagenome | biome: human gut; feature: human-associated habitat; material: faeces | place: China | collected 2012
TTTTGTAAAAAATTCTTTTGGGAGGTTTGCGGAATTGTGACTGCCAACCTCCCGGTCAGATCACAATATCCATTTGGTTCATATTAAACAAAAAATTACCTCATGATTTCATAGTTTGGCTGCGCGTCCTGCGCAGGTAAACGGATTACCGGATGTCCTCGTCGTCGAACTTGTCGCCGCACTCAGGGCAGAATTTGGGCGGATGCCGGGGATCTTCCGGCTCCCAGCCGCACTTGTCGCAGCGGTACAGCGGCTCAGACGCGGGCTTCTTCGCGCCGCATTCGGAGCAGAACTTGCCCTTGTTGACCGCGCCGCAGGAGCAGACCCAGCCGTCGGCGGGCTTGGAAGCGCCGCACTCCACGCAGAATTTGCCCGTATTCACCGCGCCGCAGGAACATTTCCAAGTGTTTGCACCGGCCGCGGGTGCAGCGGGGGCGGCAGGAGCGGGCGCGGCGGGCTGCTGCTGACCCATCTGGAACAGGGAAGCAGCGTTGAAACCACCGGCGGACTGCGCCATGTTCATGCCCATGAAGCCCATCATCGCACCGTTTTTGTTTCCGGCGGCGGTCTTCATTGCCTCGGCCTGTGCCTGCACCATGTGCGCCGCCGCCATGTTGGTGTTACGGAAGACGGCGGACTTCTGTAGCTCCTTGATGGTGGCCTCGTCCTCGGCGGAGGCGGTCACGGAGTTGACGCCCACGGCGACGATGGCCAGACCCCGGGTTGCACCCCACTTGCCGGACAGAACTTCGTTCATGGCCTGCGCCAGCTCCATGGTGTGGCCGGGCAAGGCGGAATACCGGATACCCTGGGCGGAAATCCGGGCAAACGCGGGCTGCAAAGCAGTGAGAAACTCGGATTTCAGCTGGCTGTCCAGCTGGTCGCGGGTGTAGTCCTGAGATACGTTGCCGCAGACGTTCTTGTAGAACAGCATGGGGTCGGCGATCTTATAGGAATATTCACCGTTGCAGCGGATGGAAACGTCCATGTCAAGGCCGATGTTGTTGTCCACGACCCGGAAGGGGATGGGGGCGGGGGTGCCGTACTTGTTGCCGACCAGCTCTTTCAGGTTGAAGAAGTACACCCGCTGATCCTTGGCGGTATCTCCGCCGAAGGCGAAGCGGCGCTTGAGGGTTTCCCAGCTGCCTTCCAGACCTTCCAGACCGCCCTGGAAAATGGTGGGTTCGCTGGAGGAATTCCAAGTGTATTCGCCCGCTTCGGCGGCGAACTCCACGATCTTGCCCTGCTCCACGATCATCATGCACTGCCCTTCGTTTACCGCGACGACAGAGCCGTTGGAAATGATGTTGTCAGAGCCTTTGGTGTTGCTGTTGCGGGAGGAGGTGCGCTTTTTGCCCTTGGTGACCAGAACGTTGGCCGCCATGCTGTCACAGTAGAAATACTCTTTCCACTGATCGGCAAGGACGTTGCCCACCGATCCCAATGCTGCTTTGATCAGACCCATAATGCTTTCTCCTTATGTAAAAAATTTTTTGATATCAAAACTTTCCGCCTCCGCCACCGTGGCTGCTGCCGCTGGAGGACGTGTGGACGGAACTGCCGCCACCGCCGGAGCTGCTGCTTTCCTGCTGGATGCGGGTTTTGGTGACGTTGCTGTACAGGAACAGATCCCGATTGGTGCGCAGGTGATAGGAGCTGTCGTTCAGGTAGCTGCCCGCGCTGCGCTGGGGGCGCTTGGTATTCATGCAGGCGCGCATGATGAGGACGGTGATTCCGCCGATGACCACGCCGATCACAATGGAAATCCAGACGTTTACGTGCCGGGGCTGCTCATAATAGACCACCTCTTCCTGATCGCCGTGGTAGTAATCGCCCGAGGTGTCTGCGTACCCGTCAATGGGAGAGCCGTCACGGTAAGCGGAAAAATAGGTGGGCAAAGCATCCAGAAATGCGTCGAAGGCGCTATAATAATCGCCGTTTTTCAGGTACGGAAGGGCGGTTTCGCCAACCTGCTGAATGCCATAGTCCGTCAGGGCGTAGATGGCGTTTCCCTTGGTGGAAATGTACCAGTCCCGTTCCTCCATGGACAGAAGGAACAGCAAGCCATCATCTGCATAGCCGTTGTAATCGTAGTAATCGTCGGCGTACTCCTGGGGGCGTTTTCCGTCCAGGCTGTCCACCGTCAGGATGACCACGTCCATCCCGTATTCCTGGCGAAGCGCCTGCGCCTTTTCGTCCAGTGCCGCTTCCTCCGAGGAAGACATGAGATCGGCGTTGTCAATGACATATTGCTGCTCCGCGCCGGCGCTCAGGAACAGAGAGGGGAAAAGCAGCAGGCACAGAATCAGGCAAATCATTTTGTGTTTCATACTGTCTCCCTCCTTAAAGCATCAGAAGCTGCACCAGCGACGCAAGCAGCGCGACACCGGCGGTGATTCCGGCAAACCATGCGGCGGTCTTCTTGGGGCAGATGGGGAACGCGCCGGTCATTTTGCCGGTCTGGCCGTTCATGGCGAAGGTGTAGATTTTGTCCTTGTACTTCGTATTCAGAATCCACACGGGGAAGAATACGTAGCGCGCTTTGTTGTGCTTGATGTTCAGCTGCCGGGAGGTGGGAACCACCGAGGAATAGCCGGCAAAGGTGCTTTGCAGCCGGTCGTCCATGGCGGCATCCACCCGCTGACGAACCCGCTGCTCACCGTTTTCCGAGGGAACGTCGTACTTGTCGGCAAGATACCCGGTGAGATACGCCATATCGAAGGATGTGAGCAGCTTGTAGTCAAACGGCTCAATGGACTCCATAAAGTCGTCCTCCATTTTGGTAGAGCCGTCCATGGGAATGCCCACAAAATTCGCTGCCGCATCCCGCTTCAGCAGGAAATGGTCGGTTTTGGTGTATTCATACTTGGAATCCGACCAGGTATGTACCCGTGTGGCCTTGTAGCTGCCGCTGAAATCCGCGGCGCAGTCATACAGCCAGAAGGGAACGTACATTCCGGTGATCTTCTCCAGCCGCTGTTCCGAGGTAAAGCCCTTGGGAAGAAGGGGCTTGCCCTTGCACAGACGGAGAAAGGCGGCCTTGGCGTCCTCCTTGTTTTTCTGGAAGGGGATGACGCCGTCGGGCTTCAGACCGCCGCTGAGACGGGCGGGCATAATGGTGGGATTTTCGCAGTAGGGACAGAAGGAAGCCGCCGTGTTCTCGTCGCAGAGGATTTCTCCGCCGCAGGAGGGACACTGGAAGACACGCAGGGTGCTTTCCTCGTCCTCGCTGAATGACTCCGTCTGTTCCGGCTCCCACTGAAATTCCTCGTCGCCCTGGGGGCTCTGGCTTTCGTTGAACGCCCGGACGGTGTCGAGGTCAAAGGTGTTGCCGCAGTATTCGCAGGTCAGCTTCTGAGCGTCCGACCCAAAGTGCAGACCGGCATTGCAGCATGGGCATTTGTATTCCAGGACGCGGGTTTGTTCCTCCATGGTTTTCTCCTCCAATCATTCTTTCATATACTGTATGGCGCAGTCCACAAACACGGCCGCGCCTGTGGAAAGAACGCTCTCGTCGAACTTTACCTTTGGATGGTGCTGGGGGTAAGGGTAGCCCTTGGACGGCTCGCCCGCCGCCAGCGCCAGCATCAGGGACGGGACTTCATGACTGACGTAGGCAAAATCCTCCGAACCGCCGCCCCGGGCAGGTTTGCCGCCGTTGAGTTCCGCCGTGGTGAACGCGTGGCTTGCGCCCAGCAGGTCTTTGAGATACCCCGTGACTTTTTCCGAAAGGTCTTTGTCGTTGACAAGGGTGGGGCATCCGCTGCCGAAGCTGACCTCGGCGCTGGCACGGAAGGCTTCCGCCACGTTTTTCGCGATGGCGGTCATGCGCTCTTTCAGATAAGCACGGGTCTTTTCGTCGTAGGTGCGGATGGTGCCGCCCATTGTCGCCGTGTCGGGGATAACGTTCCCGGCCTCTCCCGCGTGGAAGGTGCCGATGGTCAGGACTGCTTCGTCGGAGGCGGACAGCTCCCGTGCGTGTATCTCCTGGAGAGCGATGAGGATGTGCGCCGCCGCCGTCAGGGGGTCAATGCCGTTCTGGGGTGCGGAGCCGTGACAACCCTTGCCATGCACCCGGATGGTAAAATAGTCCGCCGCAGGGGCGCTGACGCCGGGGGCGGAGACCACCACCGTTCCCGCCGGGAGCGGCATTCCCGCCGCAACGTGAATCATCAGGGCTGCGTCGGGTCTGGGATTTTCCAGCACGCCGGAGGCAATCATGTCCTTGCTGCCCTCGAAAATTTCCTCCGCAGGCTGGAACATGAGCTTGACCGTACCGCCCAGTTCCGATTCGTGGGCTTTCAGGATTTTTGCCGCGCCCAGCAGCATGGCGGTGTGCATATCATGGCCGCAGGCGTGCATCCGTCCGTTTTTGCAGGCGAAATCCACGTCGGCTTCCTCGGCAATGGGCAGGGCGTCCATATCCGCCCGAAGCAGTATCACTTTTCCGCCGGGCTTGCCGACGGTTGTAACAAGTCCCGCTTTTCCACACTCATGGACGGCATAACCCATCTCCGTAAGTGCAGATTTTACATAAGGCTTCGTTTCCGTCAGATCAAATCCGGTTTCCGCGTGGGTGTGAAGCCACAGACGATGGGATTTGATCTCCTCCTGAAGCGCTTTGGCTTCCTGTAAAATTTGTTCCTTCGTCATATAAATTAGCCCCTTTCATCTTTAGTATGCCTCGCTACAGAGAAAAGTCCTCATTGTCGTACTTGGAAAAATCCACAGCCTTGGGCTTGGGCGGGATGCGCTTGCAGGGGTCATATTTGAATTTGCGGCACTGGTCGTCCACCGTTTTCAGTCCCTTTTTGGCGCACAGAATCTGCCCGCCGCCCAGACGGGCGCCGTTCGCGCAGTAGGCGCAGGAGCGTTCTATTTTCTTGCGAAACAGCATGGCGGCATCCTCCCAACAATCGTTCTTGTATTATACACCAAATACTCCGGAAAAGCTACCCCTTTTTTGAAGCTTTATCACCAGTGCCCCGATGGACAGCACCCCGAAGGGAAGCCAGACACCGTATGCCATCAGCGCGGCAAGGGCGAGGGAGAAAAGCGTTTGCAGCAGCTTCCCCAAAAAGTACGGTTTTAAGGAAAGTCCTGCCGTGACGGACACGGTCTGCATGGTGACGCACAGGCCGCCGAAGGCCAGTAGCCCCGAGCAAATGCAGAACCGGGCGGAAACATCCGCGACGGCAAGCAGCTCACAGCAGCCGTTGGAAAGCTCCAGAATTCCCGTAATTGCAACCTGCGCAGCCGCCGGGAGAATCCAGAAAATCCACCGTTTCAGAAATGCCAGCAGAACCCGGAAAAGCACCACCCAGCCGCATACCGTTGCCATGACCGTAATCGCGGTGTTCAGGGCGGAAGCGGGGGAGTGGGGACTTGTTTTCGTCAGCCTGACGGGGGCGGCGGGTTTCCCCGGAATTAGCAGCGCCGCAAACAACGCGCCCACGATGTGGATGCCCCACAGCGCCCACGCCATCCACCGGCGGGGGAACATGGCCGCCGCCATGCCGAACAGGAACGCAGGCCCCGCGTTGCTGCAAAAAGAAAGCAGCCGTTCCGCCTCCGGTTTTGTCAGCTGCCCGCTGCGGAATGCGGCGGCGACGTTCTGCGCCCCCACGGGATACCCGCCCAGAAACGCCGGAATCAGCAGGGATTCCGCCCCATCCGGCATTCCGAACAGCCGCCCCAAAGGCCGCAGAACCGCCAAAGAGCTGCCAAGCAGGGAGCTTGTCAGCAGAATGGACAGCACAAAAAAGGGAAACAGGGATGGAATCACTGTCCGCAGGCACAGCTCGATGCCCTGACGCGCCCCATCGATTGCTGTCCGCCCGTCCAGGATCAGCGCCAGCATCCCCAGACTCACACAAATTCCCGTCCAGAAATTTCTTCGTTTCACCAGACCTCACCTCGGAAGAATCTATGCAAATCGCAGGCTGTCCATTCATATGCTTTTCCCAAGGGGGCTGGTTTCATGGGGAAGGGACGAATGATTTTGCAGCGGCTGGCGGATGGGGCTGACCTTTCCGCAGAGCCGCTGCCGGGGCAGCCCATTGTGGAGATCGCCGGCGACCGCCGGGTGCTGATCGAAAACCACTTCGGCGTCAAGGAATACAGCCGGGAGAAAATCGGAGTCAAGGTGAAATACGGTCTGGTCTGTGTCTGCGGCTGTGATCTGGAACTGATCCGCATGACGAAGGAGCAGCTGATCATTTCCGGGAGAATTGACGCGGTAACGCTGATCCGGAGGGGGTAACATGGATATCTGGAAGTCTCTGGACGGGATGGTGGAGGCGGAGCTGACCAGCGCGGAACCGGGCGCGGCGCTGGAAGCAGCCAATGCCCGGGGCATCCCGCTTTATGACGTGATACAGGTCGGCGACCTGACCGCCCGGTTCCGGGTACGCAGGCGGGATTACCGGACGCTGGAAGCCCTCAGCGAAAAGCGGGGGGAGACGCTGCGCCTTTGCTGCCGGATGGGCGCGTACTGGACGCTGAAACGGCTGCTGAAACGGCCTATGCTGCTTGTTGGGCTGGCGGTGTTTCTGGCAGCGGCGCTTTATCTTCCCACCCGCATCTTTTTCGTGCGGGTGGAGGGCAATGTGACCACGCCCACCCGGCTCATTCTGGACGCCGCGGGGGAAAGCGGCATCCGCTTCGGCGCTTCCCGGCGGGCGGTGCGGAGTGAAAAAATGAAAAACGCCCTGCTGTCGGCGCTTCCCCAGCTGCAATGGGCGGGAGTGAACACCTCCGGCTGCGTGGCCACCGTTTCCGTGCGGGAGCGGACAGACCCGGAGGTGACGGAGCAGGATTCGGCGGTGAGCAGCATTGTGGCCTCCCGGGACGGCTTCATCGTCTCCGCCACGGTGACCCGGGGCAATTTTTTGTGTCGCGTGGGGCAGTCAGTGAAGGCAGGGCAGGTTCTGATCTCCGGGTACACCGACTGTGGCATCTGCATTCAGGCGACCCGGGCGGAGGGGGAGATTTACGCCCAGACAAGCCGCGATTTTGCCGCCGTAACCCCGGTAAAGTGGACGGCTCGGGGGGAGCAGACTGCCGTCAGGCGAAAATACAGCCTCATCATCGGAAAAAAACGTATAAATTTATGGAAAGACAGTGGAATTTTGCAGGGCAGTTGTGATAGAATGGATAGGCGATATGAACTGACCCTGCCGGGCGGCTTTCGTTTGCCGGTCACGCTGTGCGTGGAGGAATATACTTTCTACGATGGGGAAATGATGACTCTGGAGCCGGACGCGGCGGAAGCGGCGCTTTCCAGATTCGCTCAGAGCGCCCTGACCCAGCAGATGGTGGCCGGGCGGATTTTAAGCCGGGAGGAATCGATCACGCAGTCGGAGGATAAGTACCTGCTGGAAGGGACATACGCCTGCGTGGAAATGATTGGCCGGGTCCGCAGAGAACAGATTGGAGATACAAATGGGAAAAGTGGTTGAACGAATCGTCAACGCCGAGCGGGTGGAAGACCTGATCACGGTGTTTGGCTCTTTTGACGAAAATATCAAACGAATTGAGGAAGCCCTGAACGTCCGGGTGGTGAACCGGGGGACAGACCTCCGGGTCTCCGGGGATGAAGAAATGGCGGATAAGGCCGTGCGCACGCTGGAAGGGCTGCTGTCTCTGGCCGCCAAGGGCGAGACCATCGACGAGCAGCGGGTGCGTTACCTTATTACGCTGGTCAACGAGGGCAACGACGCCCAAGTGGCGCAGATGGCGAAGGATGTGGTGTGCATCACCGCCAAGGGAAAACCCATCAAGGCCAAGACCGTAGGTCAGCAGAACTACATGAAGGCCATCATGAAGAATACCATCACCATCGGCGTCGGCCCCGCGGGTACCGGCAAGACCTATCTGGCAGTCGCCGCCGCCGTGGCTGCCTTCCGGGAGCGCACGGTGAACCGCATTATCCTCACCCGCCCGGCGGTGGAAGCGGGGGAGCGGCTGGGCTTCCTGCCCGGCGACTTGCAGAACAAGGTAGACCCCTATCTGCGGCCGCTGTATGACGCGCTGTACGATATGCTGGGGGCGGAGACCTTCCAGAAGTATCAGGAGCGCGGCTCCATCGAGGTCGCGCCGCTGGCCTATATGCGCGGCCGCACCCTGGACGACAGCTTCATCATTCTGGACGAAGCCCAGAATACTACCCGGGAGCAGATGAAAATGTTCCTGACCCGTCTTGGCTTCGGCTCGAAAATCGTCATCACCGGCGACGTGACCCAGATTGACCTGCCAGACGACAAGGTTTCCGGCCTGAAGGACGCCGTGCGGGTGCTGGACGGGGTGAAGGACATCGCCATCTGCCGCCTGACCGCCGCGGACGTGGTGCGCCACGCGCTGGTGCAGGAGATCATCAGCGCCTACGAGCGCTCCGCCCAGAAAAAGGAAGTCAAAAAACCGACCCGTCAGATTCAGGGCCGTTACCATCAGAGGAAGAATTGACATGAGACATAAAATCAACATCGTATTCGAGCAGCTGAGCCTGCAAAAATTTGCCATCAAAAGCATCATCCGCACGTGCATCAACGCGGTTCTGGACGCAGAGGGCATCAATGTCCCCTGCGAAATCAACGTCCTTGTGACGGATGACGCGGGCATTCGGGTAGTCAACCGGGAGAGCCGCCACATGGACAAGCCTACGGACGTGCTGAGCTTCCCCATGTTCCAGCTCATCGCCGGGGAACCGCCCACGGACTGGACGGACTTTCAGGATCCGGAGACCGGGCTGGTGCCGCTGGGGGATATGTGCATTTCTCTGGAACGGGCAATTGCCCAGGCCAAGGAATTCGGCCATTCCACCCGCCGGGAGGTGGGGTATCTCACCATCCACTCCATGCTCCATCTGCTGGGCTATGACCATCTGGACGAGGGCGAGGAAAAGAAGAAAATGCGCGGCAGGGAGGAAGCCATTGCCGCGTCCATCCCCAACATGAGCCGGGACTGAGGAGACTGGAAAATGAAAACAAAATCCGCTATGATCACCATTGCCGGACGCCCCAACGTGGGCAAGTCCACCCTGACAAACTATCTCGTTGGCGAAAAAATTGCCATCGTATCCAATAAGCCCCAGACCACCCGCAACCGCATCTGCGGCATCGTGACGAGAGGCGACACTCAGTTCGTGTTTGTGGACACTCCCGGCTACCACCGGGCGAGAACGAAGCTGGGCGATTATATGGTAAATGTTGCCCGGGAATCCATTTCCGACGTGGATTTGACCATCCTCGTGGTGGAGCCGATCGCGTCCATCGGGCCGCAGGAGGAAGGGCTGATCGACAAGATCAAGAGCAGCCATTGCCCCGCCATTCTCGCCATCAACAAAATCGACACCGTGGAAAAGGACGCCCTTCTGGAGGTCATTGCCGTCTATTCTCAGGCGGCGGCCTTTGACGCCATCATCCCCATTTCCGCCAAAACCGGCGACGGGGTGGAGGATCTGCTGGAAACCTGCGGCAAATACGCCGAAGAAAGCCCCTTCCTGTTCCCGGAGGACGTGACCACCGACCAGCCTGAGCGGCAGGTGATGGCGGAGATCATCCGGGAAAAGCTGCTGTGGTGCCTTGACCGGGAGGTTCCCCACGGAACCGCCGTGGAGATCACGAAATTCTCCGAGCGGGACAATGGAATTATTGACATCGACGCTACCATTTACTGCGAAAAGGCCAGCCACAAGGGCATCATCATCGGCAAAAACGGCGCCATGCTGAAAAAGATATCCTCCATGGCGCGGGCTGACTGCGAAAAATTCATGGGAACGAAGGTGTTCCTGACCACTTGGGTCAAGGTGAAGGAAAACTGGCGGGACAGCGACTTTCTGGTGCGCAATTTCGGCTACAGCGAATAATTTCCAGTGGTATTTTCCTGAAGTATGGCAAACCCTACTTTCAGGAGGGATGTCTATGAACGCTTTGGATTACTGGCAGCTGTTTCTCGAGACCGGCGCACCGGAAATGTATCTCATGTACTGCAAGCACAAATCGGAGGAAACCCATGTATTTGACGATTCAGGGCATCGTCCTGAGAGTTACGGACTACAATGACAAGGACGCCTTGCTGACCATGCTGACCCGCCGCCATGGCAGACTGACCGTGAAGGCGCGGGGACTGCGGCGGAAAAACAGCCCGCTGATCGCCCCGTGCCAGCTGCTTGCCTACGGGGAGTTCACGCTGTTTGAATACCGGGGACAGTACACCATCAACGAAGCCCAGTCCATCGAGCTGTTTACGCCCCTGCGCCGGGACTTGACCAAGCTGTCGCTGGGTACCTATTTTGCCCAGGTTTCGGAGGTTCTTTCTCAGGAGGATATGCCGAACCCGGAGCTGCAATCGCTGCTGCTCAACTGCCTGTACGCCCTTTCCAGGCTCGACCTTCCGGAAAGTCAGGTCAAGGCCGTGTTCGAGCTGCGCGCCGCCTGCCTGTCCGGCTATACCCCCGACCTCACCGGCTGCCATGTCTGCGGCAGCCAGACGCCGGAGCGGTTCGACCTGTCGGCAGGTATGCTGGAATGCCGGAATTGCCGAAGCCCTGAGTCGAACGGCATCCGGATGCCGGTGCCGCCCTCCGTGCTGGAAGCCATGCGTTACATCTGCTATTGCGACAGCAAGAAGCTGTTTTCCTTTCAGGCGGGGGAGGATACCTTACAGCAGCTTTCCGAGGTGACGGAGGCATACCTCGCCACCCAGCTGGAACGGGGCTTTTCTACCCTTGATTTTTATAAATCGTTACTTATATAGGAGAAAACCATGTCAGAATTATACGAAAAATCTCTGCGAAAACTGGAACTCGATCAGGTTTTGCAGCTTCTTGCCGAATGTGCCGGCAGCGAGGGCGGCAAGGAAGCCTGCCTGTCGCTGCGGCCTTCTTCGGACTTGGAGGAAGTGGAGCTGATGCTGAATCAGACCACCGCGGCCTCCGACCTGTGTACCCGGAAGGGCAACCCCGTTTTCGGGGACGTGACCGACTGTTCCGCGTCTCTGGAGCGGGCAGACCGGGGCGGCAGCTTGCAGCCCGTGGAGCTGCTGCGTATTGCGGGCATTCTCCGCTGCGCCCGGAATATCAAGGGCTACGTCGCCGAGGACGACAAGGCGACGGTGCTGGACGCCCTGTTTCAGGCGCTCAGCCCTAACAAATATTTAGAGGACAAAATTTTCGGCGCGATCCTCTCCGAGGAAGAAATCGCGGACAACGCCTCCCCGGAGCTGTCCGACATCCGCCGCCATATGCGCATTCAGGCGGGGAAGATCCGGGACAGCCTGCAAAAAGTCATTTCTTCCCCGGCATATTCCAAATTCCTGCGGGAGCCGATCATCACCATCCGTCAGGGGCGGTACGTGGTTCCTGTGAAAAGCGAGTGCAAAAACGACGTGCCCGGACTGGTGCATGACGTGTCCGCCACGGGTTCTACATACTTTGTGGAGCCGATGTCCGCCGTCAACGCCAACAACGCCCTGCGGGAGCTGGAATTAAAGGAAAAGAAGGAAATCGAGCGGATTCTGGCGGAACTGTCCAGCGAGGCCGCTGGCTACCGGGAAGCCATTGACCTGAATTACCGGATGCTGGTGCAGTTGGACGTGATCTTTGCCAAGGCCAAGCTTGCCTACCGGATGCGCGCATGGGCGCCCATTATGAACGATCAGGGCAGGGTGGAGCTGCGGAATGCCCGGCATCCGCTCATCGACCCGAAAACCGTCGTGCCGATCTCTCTGCGGCTGGGTACGGATTTCGACACCATGATCATCACCGGCCCCAACACCGGCGGCAAAACCGTCACCCTGAAAACCGTGGGCCTGTTTACTCTGATGGCGCAGGCCGGGCTGGAGGTGCCTGCCGAGCTGGGCACGGAGCTGGCGGTGTTCGATCACGTTTACGCGGATATCGGCGACGAGCAGTCCATCGAGCAGTCCCTGTCCACCTTCTCGTCCCACATGACCAACATCGTGCGCATTCTGGAGAACGTGACCGCCCGCTCCATGGTGCTGTTCGACGAGCTGGGCGCGGGCACCGACCCCACCGAGGGCGCGGCGCTGGCCATGTCCATTCTGGACGACCTGCTGAAGAAGAAGGTCATCACGCTGGCCACCACCCATTACAGCGAGCTGAAGGCCTACGCGCTGAGCACCAAAGGCGTGGAGAACGCGTCGGTGGAGTTCAACGTGGAGACGCTGCGGCCCACCTACCGGCTGTCCATCGGCGTGGCCGGCAAGTCCAACGCCTTCGAGATCTCCCGCAAGCTGGGCCTGTCCGAACGGCTGATCGACAGCGCCAAGGAGCTGCTGAGCAAGGAGGACGTGCGCTTCGAGGACGTGATCGCCAACGCGGAGTACCACCGGCAGATTGCCGAGCGGGAACGGGAAATGGCGGAAGAAACCCGCAAGGAGACCGTCCGCCTGCGTAACGAAGCGGAGAAGCTCCGCAAGGAGATCGAGCAGAGCAAGGACAAGAGTATGCAGAAGGCCAAGGCGGAAGCCCGGCGCATTCTGGAAAACGCCCGCCGGGAGGCGGACGGCATTATCGGTGAACTGAAGTCCATGAAAAAGCAGGTGCAGATTCCCGAACACGAGCTGCAAAAGCTGAAAAAGCGCATGGACGACAATCTGGACGCGGTCAGCGAGGGCATTGGCGAGGCCAACAGCATCGGCGCGGTGTACAAGGCCAAGGACGACGCCGAGGCTCCCGTGGACTCGGTGCGCGGCAAGGAATTCACCATCATCGCCATCACGCCGGTGCTGAACTCGCCCATCTGTTTCAACGAGGAAGCCATCTCCGACGACGACCGCACGAAGATCATCGACTACTTCTGCTCCGACAAGGTAGCCAACGACAAGGCCATCTTCATCGATCCCGAGGACGAGAACGCCAAGGGTCTGTTCGAGAAGGATTCCGAGAAGACCTGCTTCGTGAAGACCGACGACGCCTGGTACGAGCCCATCCGCAAACTGGGCGGGACTGCGTAATGAGCGAGGTGCTGGGAACATCTCCGGT
>OGZA01002017.1_pt1 | contig 12994 bp, 19 predicted proteins | sample 1576591 | NCBI WGS metagenome assembly OGZA01 (sample SAMEA3541565, study PRJEB24748) | human gut metagenome | biome: human gut; feature: human-associated habitat; material: faeces | place: China | collected 2012
GGATGGATGGGATGTAACAGCGAGGGTTACAACGGTATAAATCCTGCCCCTGGGGGCAATGCGAAAAATGTCGAATACGCGCGAATTTTGTCGAAAGTGCATAAATATACATTTTAATGCATAAAAATAAACGGGGCTATTAATAAACCCCGTTTAAAATTTAATAAATTAAATAGAAATTAATTGCACCATTCGTGATCGAAATAGATTGTATTGATAACGAATTTGGATTTGAAGTATCACAGCCTGTAATTTTTAATTCACCTGCCGCAGTAACTTCTACGTGATTGGCATCAAACACTTTATTCGAAAATAAAAACGTACCCGATGCAGGTAAAGCTTTTGCTGTTCCCCCTAACGAATAAAATTCCGTTAACTGTGATGTTAGAGAACCAACGGATGCGGGGGCATTCTCAGTAGTAGACAGATAATCAAAACATATTTGACAAAGTGATTGAGTTACAATAACGTGTTTTAGGTGTTTTTTGTCTTCACTTGTTTTACACGTTATAAAATCTTTTATCGCGTGCATCCCTGTGGAGATATTATAGGCTGTTCCTATAAATGTTTCACCGCTTATTATATTTCTCCACATGAATGTAAACAACTCATTTATTTTAGGGGGTCTATTAAATGCGTCATCGTTATCAGCGAACTCAGTTCCAAGGGTAGGATTCACCGTTCCATTATGAAATTTAATCATATACAACGGCTCTTCGTCTACAATATGATACTCCCCGCTTTCCATCGCACCGTTACTTTCGAACTCGGCCACACCTGTTATGGTTCTTTCGTTGCCTCTTTCGTTTATAGAAATAGTCGTCGGTTTTTCCAAACTCATATAGTTCGGCAGACTTGTAGGCACATCGAAAGTACCCGCTGTCCAATCGGTACCATCAGTGTATTTCCCCTTTAATTCAAACTTTGCCATAATTACACCTCAACTACTTGTACGGACGCGATGCCTTTTCCCGTAGCACCTGGCGAACCTGTTGCACCCGTTGCGCCTTTAATAGATGTACGGTATTGTGCAGAAACATTTGTACCGCTTATTTCAGTTACTTGGCACACTTTTCCGTTGGCGTTTACGAGGAAATCATCTACCTTTATTCCTGACGGCATGATTTGGGAGAGCAATGTAGATATCCCGCTCGTTCCTGTCGATGCGTCCGTAGTGTAATAAAATCCTACACCGTCGGCTCCGTCCTTACCGTTTTTACCATTGGTTCCGTCTGCTCCTTTCTGACCTGTAGCACCCGTTGTAATAATAAATGAAAAAAGAACACAAGTCACGTTACTTTCTACAACGGATTGAACACCCCATATTCCTATATAAGATTTATCCGTATCGTATTGGCATATCGAAAAAAATGTATCGTTAAATTCTAATTCTTGCGATGAAAAATTTCCTAAAGGCAACGTTTTTTGTGCACCTTGGACGGGTTGTTCTGTTTCAATAGTTAATAAATATGTTATCGCACTTTTCCCGTTCGTACCGTTGGTTCCGTTCGTACCGTCTGAAACTGTAAACGTACCCGCGGTATAATCAGTGTCGTCCGTGTATTTACCTTTTATTTCATAAGTTCTTGTAGCCATTTATTATACCTCCACGATTTGTACTGATTGAACGCCGCGTCCGTCTTTCCCTGGAACACCAGGCACGCCGCTTACATAGATTTCCCATACGCTTGTATCTGTAGGAGGAACGCCTGTAGTATCGGTTTCCCCTACATGTACATAGCCTTGCCCGTCTTCTGCATATACAACAGCGTCGTTTTTGCTGTATACTGTTGCGCTATCGTATATCCCTTTATAGTTTAACCCTCCGAGCAATAACGCCTGTTTCAGCATTAATTCCATGCGGTACAGCAGTTCCGCGACGGTTTTAGGCTCATGTTCCGATGCTGAATAGGTCTTGTCATTTATTGTAGCCATCGAGATATCTCCTATAGAAATTTTGTATTGTAACGGTATTTATGAATATGGGATTGAAACTATCCACGAATTTATAAATAATGTTACGGTTCCGCTCCGAGTACGCGAGCCATTTTTCGAACGGGTTCCCTGTTTTGGTCGAGTTAAACGTACGTTCCCCTGAACCTGAACTTTGACCCGTTCCCTCGGAAGTATTCATATTCCTCGAGGTAAGCCCTGCGTCAGTATCCTTGTTGTACTGGTTCGGTACGTTCGTAAACTTGCTGTCCCCGCTCGCGTTCGTCGTTGAAGTAGATGTTGCGCTCGTGTTTTCGGTATAATCTTCGGATTGGTCTTGGAATGTCATTTTCTGCGCGTTCTCTACGTTTTGTTTCATGATATAGAACCCACGGTTCCATATGTTCGTAAAATACTGCTGAAACTCTTCAATGGTTTCGAACGACATTTCACGGAACGCATACTCGTTCATGATGAGCGTTTCGATATCTGAAGTACCCCAGTTTTCCCCGAGGTACTCGATATCGATATCTCCCGAGCACATATCGAATACACCTTGATGCGGTTCACGCGGAGAAGTGATGCCGCCGATTATCAAATCAATCTCTTTCAGCGTCAGCGTCAGGTTCGCCATCTTTCTTCTCCTCCTTTTCGTTGAAACCGTTCAGGTTTACTTTTATGTTCACGCCCTCCCAGTCCTCTGGCCAAAGCCTTTTCGCCTGTTCCAAAGCGTCGGTACGGTTTTTAAGGCGCTTGGTTATATTCATGTTGTATTGGTCTGCCGTGACTTCGATTTCGGAAGTTATCTGCCGTTCTTTCTTTTCGTTCTGGTTATGCGCTATGCCGAGGAACTCGAACATTTCGTTTTTGTAGTTCTTGATTTCTTCGGATAACTCTTTCCCGAAGTACTGCGCGTTGGTGCTCAGCGTCTTGAGATACGGCACGACACGGGAGACGAAAGCGTCCTCGTTATCCTCGGTCGCAAGCAGTAACTGTTTGATTTCCAAAGACAATGCGTTGGCGGTCTTGATAGTATCCTCATCGCTTGTATCGATACCGAACAGCATTGGAAGTTTTATCCAGTTTCGGTTGACCTTTTTCGCTACTTCGCAGTCGGCTACCATCTCGGCGTACAGTTCTATCGCCTGAAATACCGTGAACGATGTGTTACCCGCCGTAAGCGTAGGAAAGAAGAAGTCGGAAACGATAACGCAGTCCTTATTGACTATCATGTCTTTGAAATACTGCGACCCGCCGAACGCCGCGTAAGGACGCACCACGCCGAACTCACCGTAACAGTCCAGACCGTATGAGCCGGTAAACGGTAACGCGAGGTATGTCTTTTTCCGTACCATATGCCCGTCAAGATTTGGGAACGAGTAATAATACGGGAATATCGCCACGCGGCCGCACCGTGCAATCATGCTTTCGATACGTTTACTGTCGAATCTTGTACCGCCTACGATTTCCTTTGGTTCAGGTAAGTTCTGCCAATCGAAAATGGATATAGCCGTTTCCTGGAAAGAGTTCATGTATAGCCGTTTCACATGATTGCGGAGTTTCGCCCTATCGCTTTTCTCGACCTTTGCGCGCGCCGCCTGTGCGGTCAGTTTAAATATTTGCTCGCGCAGGATTTGGTTATCCTTAGACTGTTTTTGGTTGGCGGCTTCCAATTGTACGAGCCTGTCATTTAATTTTCCCATTTTACACCGCCTTTTCTGGATTTTCTATCGTAAAGTTTTTCATGTTGTTATAATCGTACCACACGCGCACACCTTTCGAGAACGTATCTTCTACTTGACTGCGTTCCATCTCATCGAGGAAAACCTCATCGGTATTCAGGACGGTATCGTCCGCGCGGTAGTAATCGAACAGCGTATGCTGTTGGAAACTGTCGGAAATATCTATCATGCTTTCAAAACCGAACGCCTTATGATATTTCACGATTTCATCATAGAATATATTCTTGAACACAACGACCCGCATATACATTTTATTCACGATAAACGGAACGATAGAAGAGCCGAACGAAACTTCTGACGGAGTGTTTTTCAAGTCTTGTATCTGAAACTCTTGCAGTTTCCGTTCTTTTGCTTGGTTGTTGTTCAGCGTGAGATAGTTTGAAATCGTGTTCGTTGCAAAGTCTGTCGCTTGTTTTGCGGCGTTTACCCCTGCCAATGCAGGTGCGGTAGCGTTTTTATTTAAGGCCGCCGATATCTGTCCTCCTGCAAGTGTTGCGCCTATTCCTACCACCGTATTCGCCAGTCCAGCCGCTGTACGCACGCCAAGATTTTCACGTTCGGTTTCCTGTTTTACTTTCAACCCCATTATTTGGGAGTTATAGTTTTGGCGGTACCAGTCTGCGTACGCGCTTGAAAAGTCCATGAACGTGGTATCGTTATTGAAACTGATAAAGTTATTCGGCGTGTATTGTATTCGCTCTTCGTTAAAGTATAATGTCGTGCGATACGGCGGCACGAAAGATTGTTTATACGTTATTCTCGATACGCCCCCGAACGGAACGATTTGTCGGGTATCGTATTCATATACGTTTCCACCGTTAAATATATTCAGTTTTTTGTATTCAGGAACAGAATACATATCAATCGGCAGATTTTCTATAAATGTTTCGAAAGCATCAGGTAACTTTTTTATTACCATAGCATTTCCAATATCTGCCAAAGTCATCTGCCTTAAAAAATTATCGTCTATTCCCGAAATTCTTGCTCCATAGTAATCATCATATTTTGTTACGGTCACATTTATCTCATTTTTAAGATTGAGATAAATCATTGAAGAAACGATATCGAACCCCGCCGTAGTCTGATTAAGGAATTTTCCTAAATCAAACACGTCTAAAACTCTATCTCCGCTTGCGGCAAAAATTTTAAAATCTTCCCTTACGCTCCCCGTCAGAGGGTCGTATATAAAAGGTAAAACGTAATTCCTTAAAGGATATGTTGTATTTCCCTCTATATATGCGAACCCGTCCCCCTCGTCGCGCTGATATGTAGACGTAAACACAATAAATCCTACTGCAAGCGTCGGAAGTCCAGAACTTTGAAAATATTTCAGCAGGTTGTATTCTTCCTCGATTTCGTATATCTGCCCTGCATCTATCGCTTTATACTTTCTTCTGTTCGCCGTCAGTTTATTGCTGTTATACGTACACATGGACGGATAGAACCTTGCGAATTTCAACTGCCAGAATATATTGGATACTAAATCCTCGTCGCAGACCATGCGGCAAACCATATCGTTTACGTACTCGAAATCGCGTATGAAATAATACCGCGTCACGCTCGGCTCGGTATCGTCGTTATTTACGTAATACTTAAACCGCGCATAGTTATACTTCCGCTGATATTCAAGGTAGTTTCCCTCTAAACGGAACGGGTCTGTAGGATTGAACGGTGCTTTTATGATTTCCGTTTGAACTCTTAAACTGTTCAGGGAGAGTTCACGGTTTTCTTGTGAACTCCCCACAAACAGATTTTCCTCGTCAATCGTAGTCATATAAAGTTTGATGTCTACAAACATATTTGACTACTCCTTTTTAATTTATTACGCGCCTGCGGCTACGTTGGAAACGCTGATGATACGGTCGGACTTGAAGTCGTCTGTAATGACCAACGGAACATTTACATACGCGGGGCACATATCGAAACAGTAATCCTGGATTTCGTTGTAGTACGTGGTACGCGCGTTCAGAGGTTTTGAGATAGCGGATTTGAACCCGAGGCCGAACTTCACGGCGTTGAAGTCTACGATACGCCCGATGAGTTTACCGCCCGTAATAGTCGCTTTCGTCATGTTCATGGGGTCGAGGTTGGTATTCGCGGCAAGCGTCGTAGGATTGAGCGCGTCTACCTCGATGATACGGGAACGCTCTTCCTGCATACCGTATTTATCGCTGTCCTCGGAACGGAACAGGAACGGTTTCAGATACTGCTTGTAGGTGAACTTCTGCGCGAAGTCAAACGCGAACTGCGTATCGATGATAAGCACGAAATCGCCCGTACCTCTCGTGGTGTTGAACTTAACTTTCTTGTACTGCATGTTCGATTCGGGGTATATCTGCATTGCAAACACTTTATGCATGAACGCATTGAGGGACGCCGCATCGCTGAATTTCTGTACGTTGGCGTAGGTATCGTATTGATACTCTTCGCAGTTCAGAACGTTGTTTTCCATGGCATACTCAGCCGCGTTATTCTCGGACTGGAGCACCGCAAGTTTGCCCATGATAAAATCATCGAGCGAATTGTTTTTGAGCGCCATCAACATATCAGCCGCATCGTAGTCAATCATACGCTCCATTTTCGCGTTGATTTTATAGATAAACGAAAGCGGGTCTTTGCCGTAATCGAATGTTACGTAAGGGTTCGTAATGGTCTTAGGCGCATATTTCTTCCCGCCGTACAGATTATCCGCACCTTTATCTCGCGCCTGTACAAGGACTTCCTGGAACATACCGTTCAGGCTCCCGCCGTTCATTGCGGCGTAGCCTTTTTCAAGCCCGCGCAAAGGGTTATCAAGTCTTGCAACTTCCACGCGCTGGATCTGTACGTACGACATCAGTTTGTTGAAGATAGGCTCCAACGTGTTTACGATTACGTTCGCGTCTGCGGTATTGATGGCGGTGATTTCCTCATCGGTCACTCCCGCGGCTTTCAATACCTTTTCATTACTCATCAAATGCGACATTGTTTATACTCTCCTGTTTTTAAAATATTCGGCAACTTGTTTTGCCTCTTCCTCGTCTTTCTTTTTCTGCTCGTCCTCGGGCGTTACTTTCGCCTGTGCGCCGAGCAGTGCGTTCTGCTGTCTGAGCAGTAGTATTTCATCTTCCAACGCTTTTATTTTCGCGTCTTTCTCATCATCTGTTGCGGGGGGCTCAGGCTCTGAAGTGGCGGCAGGCTTGAACCCCTTATCCGCAAGCCGAGTAAGCAGTTCGTTAAATTCTTCTTCCGTCATTATTCATGCTCCACTTGGTCTCTACGCTGTTTCAGTTCCGCGAGCACACGTTCATACTCCTCGATTTGCACGACCAACTGTTTCAATTCACCTTCTTTTCGGTTGAGTTTATCATAGCACGCCGCGCATACATCGAAATCTTTGTACTGTTTCGCCTCGGACACTTTTACCTGTGCCCCGCACTTATCGCATAAAAATACTGCCATAGGTTCCAACTCCTTTTCTTTTTCTTTCTGCTTTTCTTTATTTATATTCATCACCGTATCGGTGTTTTTGCTACGTGCTTCTTTGAACGCTTTCCGTAGTTGCGCTATCAGCAACAGTATCCACGTTGCAAGGCATGCGGCGTAGGTCGCTATCCTGAACCCGAAATCTAACCATTCACTCATTTCTTACTCCTTTTTGTCGGCAATATATTTACAAAGGTATCGAACACCTTCGCATTCTCGAACTCGATAAGCCCGCTTTCGAATATCTCCACGATAGCCGTTTCAAGGCTTTTCAGTATCAACCTGTTATCAGGACGGCATAACTTGATATCGAACACGTAAGTCGTGTAATTATTCCGCGTCGGTTCCGTGATATAATACTTATTCCGCTCCAAAGACTTCCAAAATGTGACGCGCCGTTCTCCGTCCGAGAGATTATACATCGCCTTGCGCTTGTCGGGTTTGCCCGTAATATACCTTACATCGGTATTCACGTATGCGTTACCCGTCGAGAACATATCCTCTTCCTTTCCTCGGGTAATCATGCCTACGATGCTCTCCTCTCGTGCCGCGAGCCACTTCGGGTTCGGCTTGATATGGCACCATACCGCAAGCGGCTTTATCGGATAACTCGGCTTATAAATCGTATAAGATTTTTTGATTCCGTAGGAAATATCGAGCGGCTGTTTGAAATTGAAATTTTCAAGAAATATATCGTACGGCTTTGTAATGTTGCCGCATAGTATAACCATACAATTGCGACGAAATCGAAAAACTGTTTCCAAAAAGTGTAGAAATCCATGGTATCTTTTATCGTCCGACATTTTCGGGGTAAGCGGGATAAACTCGTCGAAGAACGCGGTGGTGGTCTTTTCGATATTGTTCTTGACGAACTCTTCCATTTCCTCGATCTGTTCCTCGAGTTCCTGTTCGCGCCTCGACTTTACGGCACGCTGTCCTACGGGCGATACCGCGCCGCGGAACTTCCCATACGTGGAAAGAGCGACCGCATATCCTACAATGATACCGTCGATTATCACTTTATTGCCCATGGTCGTGTATTGGTGACCTTTGTACTTTTTATCGTCCAATAGATAACTGTCCCAAAACGCGCCCGCGAGCATATTATCCACTTCTTCTTGCGTTTCGCGCACGAGTACGAAGTACTCGCCTTTCTTGAAATACTTATTCAAGATATGCTCATGCACGGGGTAGGTTTTTCCCGCTCCGCGCACGCCCGTCAATACTTTTATTCTGAATTGGTTATAGTCAAACACTTTCCGTGCCTGGCTCTCGTAAATGCTGTTTCCCATGGATAGATAGGGGGGCGGGTAGCCTGGTCTTTCGGACACTATGGGACGGCTCGCGCCGATTAAAATTGCGATAAAACCCAAACAGTACTACTTTGTCGCCCCCTCTCCCTGCTTATATTATACTATTTTTGTATGAATTTGTCAATAGTAAAAACTAATGATTTGGCAACAACTTCAACCCATTCACCCTGATACCACAAATAAACTTTACTTCCACCATATAATTGCTGAATACTATTACTTTCAATTATCTCGCCGTTATCAGCCCGCTTTCCTCTAAACAAAATCTCTCTCATCTTAAAACCCTCCGTTTCCTTATTCTGAAAACACATAAATTTTATTATTTTTTATATAAATCTCGGATATGATGCAATTCTCAATTTTTAAGTCCAAACATGAATTAAAAACTCGAAAAGCATTTCCTTCTATTGTTTTATTTTTATTATGAACCCTTACAATCTGATTTGTTTTTAAAGTATAGAAGAAATTAAATATACTCATCTCAAAATCCTCATTCATTTATTTCTTTCTCCCGAATAATCCGCCGAACATACCGCCTCCGTCCTCATAATTCATGCCGTGGGCCGTGCGGTAGTCGTCGCGGAAATCGTTCAATGCTTTTACAAGTTCTTTTAACGTGCTTTGAAACTCAAAAATCATTTTGTCTTTATCTATAATCATTTTGTCTTTATCTATTGGGCTGTTTTCTTTTTCGGGAATGTCTGGACATTTATCAAAAATATCTATGACTTCTTTCGCATAAAACTCGCCTTGTGCTTTCGTAAGTTCAAAATTATATTCTAAATATCTTTTTAACGTTTCATATAATATATTTCTATTTTTCATTTTCTGTCCCTCTCCTCTACTAACTGATAATATTTCAAACTCTGTTCCACGAACACTACAGGCTTGATAAAACCATAATCCGATTGTTGTAGCAATAACGTTTCAAACCCGCCGTCGATAAACTGTTGATGGGTAGGAGGCTCCATAATTCTTCGGCCAGACAATCTTATGTCTTGCATGATTTCGCCGTCCTCGTTGGCAAATATCGCGCTGTAATTGGATATTTCCTTTACCGCAAACTCAAGATAGTATTGACGTAGTTCCACTTTCCCGACCAAATCGGAGTACCTGGAATTAAACCTTAAATCCATTTCGATGGGGGCATCTGATACGAAACCGTCCGTGTTGGCGTATATGATATGCTCCCAGTTCGATTGCAATAACCTGCAAATCTTGACTTTGGCCGAGCCGTTCACGTACAGATACAACGGATAAAACGCTTTCTTGTCTTTCGTTTCATATGTTATCGTCGCGTTTACTCTGTTTTTCTTGTCCCCGCCTATCATGTACTCGTACACGGGATATTGGTCGTTCGCTCCGAATGAGCCTATCAACGTATTGTTTTTCGCCTTGTTATACTTACGTATAGGCTTATCAGGCGTGTAGATATTGTCCTCGATAAACTTATCGAATATGCTTTTCTGCATCTTGTATGAGTATTTGAACTGTATCGCGTATTCCACGTCGTAGAACTCTTCCAAACATTCCAACATATCCTTTGTAAGGTACGTATTAAACGGCTGTTTTTGGTTCTCGATGAATTTATCGAACAATCCGAAAAAGTCGTATACGATGGGAATACAGCGGTATACGCGTATCTTGGCAATATACCAATGCTTTACGGGTACCTCTATCAATCCTCTTGTGCCTTTCCCCTGTGGAAATAACGAGTTATATAATTCAGACGGGAACGACGCGCGGATATCGTAACTGTATACGTCCTTATAATTTCCCGCCTTTCTCAGGTACATGAACGCTTTCACGCTTTCTTTCGTTTTCTTCCACGTAATGAACTCTTCCTCCTCAGGTTGCGGAAATATCTTGTCGAATTTGTATCGGTTGATGAATTCGTTCTTGCAACCAGTTACGCACTCCATGAACTCCGCTTTTGCCGTCTGCGTGCACGTGGGTTTGAAATATGTATCCGTAAGCATCAGACGCTTTGCCGTTTCCGCGTCCGTATAGTCCTGCAGGAATTTCTTTTCGTAGGAGCATATCGTTATCTTTTCTTTTTTTGTGCGGTATATTTCCATATAATCGCCGTATACGTTCCACGACATGGTTTTGTCCGACGGGTCGCGTTGCTGATGGAATTCGGGATTATTCAGCAAACACCATATCAGCGACGGTTTGCAGATGGAAAACGATACAATGATAATAAAGGAGTTTTCAGGGTCGTATTCGTTAAATCCGAGTAAGTCCTCTATTCCTATTATCCCATAACTTTCATCTGGCTCATCATAAAAAAATACCGTGGTTTCCAATCCTCTTTCGGTTGTTTTTATATCTGGATAAAATAATTTCATGCCAACTCCCTCGCCTGAATATATGTCTGCGCGATTTTTTTCAATTCCTCAAGGTCGTTTATTCTTCTGATTTGGCTTTCGTCAAGTTCTGTGTTCTTGATTATCCAATCCTGTAGAGGTACAGGGTCGGACGGTTTATGCGAGTAATCGTGAGGAACGTACATAAACGTACCTTTTTTCAGTAATATTTCGGTCTGTTTTACATCGAAATTTGTGCCGTAGTATTTGTTTACCTCGTTATAAAATTCTCGCTTAAAACTCTCCTCGTCGGTCGCAATGCCTTTCAGGTATTTCAACGCTTCCAATATCTGTTGCGGCTCGTAGTGCCCTTTCTTTTCTATGACATCGCTCAATTTATACGGGATTTCCCGAAGTATCTTCGTATATTCTTTGTCCATGCCGAGAAAATCGGGAAACTTCGCGTTTTTGCTGTATTCCATCGATAATTTTATCGATTGCTGTTGTACCTTTGAAACATTTGCCACTATATCTTTTATTTCAAATACGCTCTTTGCCTGACCTTTTATTCCGACCGTGATGTTGGATTTGTTTCTATGGATATAGTTATATCTTGAAATTGCCATTTCATACGCTCCTTATATGCTTTCGATACTGCTGAAAAATGTGCTCCGTCTATATCCCGCAAGGATAATCAAAGTATTGCGCAACTCTTTCAAATTCGTTGACGAAAGGGCTTTGTGTAGCCCCTCCGCCATCGTTTCATAATCTACTACTATATTCATATTAAAAAGGACAATCCTCGTTATTCACATCGAATTTTTTAGGTGCTTTATCGTCCCCTTTGTTATACACATCGAATTTTTTAGGTGCTTTATCGTCCCCTTTCTTGGGCTCAATGAGTTCCAAATCACGCACAAGCACGTTCACAGACCTGCCATTGCTACCGTCCTCGCGCGTAAAATCTCGGATACGTAACTCGCCGTTCACTGCTACTTTATCGCCTTTTTCTACGTAAAGTTTAAAGATTTCTGCCGTCTTATCGAAGAGCGTGATATCCACAAACATCGTCTGTTTATTTCCCTCGGCATCCTTTCCTTGGTCTATTGCCAAACAGTTATTCACCATCTTTTTCTCGGTTTTCGTCTGGACGTATTCGACGTCGCGCACCACTCTTCCAATCAGATAAATTTTGTTCATTGCTACAAAAACTCCTTTAAAAATTATTTATTATACAACGCATCAAACTCCGCGTTATATTCCTCGATTTTAGATTTAAACGGTTCACGTTCTCGTTCTTCCTCTTTCATTGCCAATCCGCTTAAAACAAGTCCGTATAAATATATCATTTTATATTTTCTATGCTCTCTCGTTGTGTTTTTATTTAATATTATTCTCCAACTGTCTATTGTTTTTAAATAAAATACAAAATCTTCCACTTCCTCAACAAGAAACACTTTCATGTTTTTGAAATTATTAAAAAGCCTTAAAATTTCCTCATACTGCAATGTCTTGAAATACAGAACATCTGCTTTTATGCTATCTGTCATCCCACACTCTCCTACAGCCTCCTACACTTAATACGTTGGCAACGTAATCGATGATTTCCCGTACCTCTTCTTCTTTCGTCTTGGCACTTGCCATTCCGAGCAATTTTAAAATCTCAATCTCTTTCACGTTCGCAATCCGTACCCTATACCCGTTATACTTGGTATATCTATACACCATATTCTTTGCGCTTGGCTCGTTCTCGGAATATACGTGAAATGTATATTTCAACGCGCTTTCCTCTCCTGGTCTGAATGCTTCTACCTTGTAAAATTTCTTCATATCATGTTCTCCTTAAATTTTATTTGCGCGGTATTGACCGACCGCGCGTGGTTTCGTTCGTTATGAGTCTTTAATCAGGTCTTTTATCCTGAATAATGTTTCGCCCCAAAACTTTTCTAAAGCGTCAACTTCTTCATCGCGTTCTTCAAATACCGATTTGTCGAACCAATATTCCCAACGCTTTTGTATCGTCAGATACTCTTCTTTTAATAAGTTCTTTGCCTTATTCATGTTTACCACCTCTCTTTTTTTTGTACTTATATTATAACATATATCATTTGATTTGTCAATATCATTTGAAATATTTTTTTTGTGAAATGTTGTGAAATTATTTTTCGCTAAATTTTCACATAACTATCACATTTAAAAAGGGAGTTGTAACCCTCGCTGTTACATCCCATCC
>OGZA01002023.1_pt1 | contig 12981 bp, 13 predicted proteins | sample 1576591 | NCBI WGS metagenome assembly OGZA01 (sample SAMEA3541565, study PRJEB24748) | human gut metagenome | biome: human gut; feature: human-associated habitat; material: faeces | place: China | collected 2012
TTATGGCCGTTCTGCCGGGCATTGCGCATCGTCGCGCAGGTCGACGTCAGCAAGCTCTCACGCGCGGCGTACACCTCGCAGCAGTACACGATAGTTTACCCCGACGGCACGGATACGAGCAAGCTTTCCGAGAGCCGCCGGACGCCAGAGACGATAAACTTCATGGTCTCGGCGCAGACCTCGAAGTCCATTCAGGTGCGCGGCAGCTTTGACGGCTCTCTTGCCGAAGGCTACACGGCTGAGATGCCGGTGTTCGAGCCGTCGACGATCACGATAACAGGCTCCGAGGCGTATCTGAAAGACGTCGAATACGCATGGGTGACTTTCGGCAAGGAGAATGTCGACAGCACCTATTCTGTGGAGACAGGCTTCACGCTGATGGATGCGAACAACGAGCCGTGCTCCACGACCGGCATCAGCTTTTCGACGGACGTCGTCACGGCGACGCTCCCGCTGCTGACGCTCAAGGAAGTGAACCTCGATGTGAACATCATCGAGGGTGCGGGCGCGACAAAGGCGAATACGAAGATCACCATTGATCCCGTGTCCGTGACGCTTGCGGGAGACTCGTCACTGCTCGCGGGCATGAACAAGATCATCCTTGCGACGATAGACCTGACGGACTTCAGCTCTACCTTTACCGAGACCTACACGATACCGATAGATAACGAGCTTAAGAACACCACCGGCATCACGAAGGCGACGGTCACGGTCGAGATAGTCGGCCTTGAGACGAAGACCTTCAGGGTCACGAACTTCTCCTGCATCAATGCAACCGAGGGCTACGAGGCGGATATAACCACCGAGAGCAAGGAGATAACACTCCGCGGCACGCCCGAGGCGCTGGCGCAGATAAAAGCTGAGAACATCCGCGCGGTCGCAGACCTTACGGATTACAAGGAGTCCACAGGCACCTATATGCCGCAGGTCAGGGTATATGTTGACGGATTTACGGACGTCGGCGCGATAGGCGAAAACACGATATCGATAGAGATCAGGAAGGTAAGCTGATGACACAGGAAGCAATAGTGACAAGGCGGCTGCCCGACGGCATGGCTGAGGTCGTGGTCACGCGCGGCACCGCCTGCGGCAGCAACTGCGGCAACTGCGAAAGCTGCATATTTCAGAGCGAACTCAAGACCCCCGCGAATAACCTCATTGACGCGCAGCCGGGGCAGAGAGTCATAATCCAGAGCAAGTCGTCGAAGATATTCGGCGCGGCGCTTCTGGTGTATATCCTGCCGATAGTAATGATACTGCTGGGGTATTTCATCGCGTACTCTGCCGGGGCGAGCGAGGGCATCTGCATTCTGGCGAGCTTTATCGGGCTGCTGCTCGGTGCGGTGATAATAGTCATAAGCCAGCGCATAAAGAAAACTCAGAATATCACCTTTGATATAATCCAATTCAATAACGAGGAATAACTTGGAGGGAACATGATAAAAAGTATGACGGGTTACGGCAGCGCGAAGGGCACTGTCGAGGGCTTGGGGATCACGGTCGAGCTCAAGAGCGTGAACAACAGGTATCTGGACGCCTCGGTGCGTATGCCGAGAAGCTTCCTCTTTGCCGAGGACGCTGTCAAGTCCGTTGTGCAGAAGCACATAAGCCGCGGCAAGGTCGATGTTTTTGTGAGCGTCGATTCATCCGCTGCGGGCGATATGAGCGTCAAGGTCAACGAGCCGCTGCTGCGCGGCTATGTCGAGGCGATAAGGCATATTGCCGAGGAGTATTCGCTTCCCGACGACGTGACGGCGCTGAGCGTCAGCAGATTCCCGGATGTGCTCACGGTCGAGAAGAACGACATCGACGCCGAGGCGATATCCCAGGGTATAATCGAGATAGCGGAGCTTGCGCTTCAGGATTTTGACGCGATGCGTCTGCGCGAGGGCGAGAAGCTGAGAGACGACGTGACGGAGAAGCTCGCCTCGATAGATGCGCTCGTCACGAAGATAGAGAAGGAGAGCCCAAAGACCGTCGCAGAGTACCGCGCGCGCCTCGAAGCGAGGATGGCCGAGGTGCTCGGCACAGCCGGTATCGAGGAGAGCCGCATCCTTGCCGAAGCCGCGGTTTTCGCCGACCACGTCGCGGTCGACGAGGAGACGGTGCGTCTGCGCAGCCACATGAGCCAGCTCAAGACCATGATAAACGGCAGCTCCCCCACGGGAAGAAAGATAGACTTCCTTATTCAGGAGTTTAACCGCGAGGCCAACACCATCGGCTCAAAGTGCCAGAGCTCCGATATTGCCCATGTCGTTGTCGACCTCAAGTCCGAGATAGAGAAGATAAGAGAACAGATACAGAACATAGAGTAAGGCGGACGGTATGAAGCTTGTAAGCATCGGGTTCGGTAATCTTGTCTCAGCCGGGCGCATCATTTCCATAGTCAGCCCAGAGTCGGCGCCCATAAAGAGAATGATCCAGGAGGTGCGCGAGCGCGGCCTGCTGATCGATGCGTCGTTCGGACGCAGCACCAAGTCCGTGATCGTCATGGACAGCGGGAATGTAATTTTATCGGCGCTGCCGCCGGAGACCGTCGCGGCGCGCTGTGAAGATAAGAATGGGGAGGATGGAAAAGATGAAGGATAAGGGCAAGCTGTTTGTTATTTCCGGGCCGTCCGGAGCAGGTAAGAGCACGGTCGTTTTCAAGGCCATTGAGGACAGGGACGATATGTGCTTCTCCGTTTCGGTGACGACGCGCAAGCCGAGACCCGGAGAGGTCGACGGCAAGGAATACTTCTTCGTTGACCTCAAGCGCTTTGACGAGATGGTCGCAAACGACGAGCTGCTTGAGCACGCGATGTACGTCGCTAATTCCTATGGCACTCCGCGCGCCTACGTGCAGGAGAAGCTGGACGAGGGCAAGAACGTGATACTCGATATCGAGGTGCAGGGTGCGCGTCAGATCAACGAGAAAATGCCGGAGGCGGTCAAGATATTCATTATCCCGCCGTCCATGGCAGAGCTTGAGCGCCGCCTGAGAGGCCGCGGTACAGATACAGACAGAGCCATTGAGGCGAGGCTTATCCGCGCCCGTCAGGAATATGGGGAAGCGGATTTCTATGACTACATCATTATTAACGACGATGCCGAAAAGGCCGCAAAGGAGCTTGCCGCGATAATCACTGCGGAGAGCTGCCGCTATGCCGGCCGCGAGCATTACCTCAAGGAAGAATAATCAGCAATCTACCAATTTTGAATATGGCGCGCCGCGGCCTTTACGCGGCAGATAGGAGTAATTATTATGATGCTTTATCCCCCTGTGGCAGAGCTGGTCGACAAGATCGGCAGCCGTTATCAGCTTGTTAACCTCGTTGCAAAGCGTGCAAGAGAGCTTTCCGCCGAGGCAGAGGAAGAGGAAATGCCCCTCGAGCGCAAGGCGGTTTCCAGCGCGATAGACGAGGTATATACCGGCAAGCTCAGCATTGAGCCCAAAGAAGAATAAAGAACCGGCCTGAACAGGGGAAGCGTACCGGTATGGCTCAGACAGTTGCAAAAATCGCGGTCGCAGCCGCGACATATTGGGTGGACAAGCCGTATGACTATCTGATCCCGCCGGAGCTTGCCGAAAAGGCAGTGCCGGGCGTCAGGGTGTACGTTCCGTTTTCGCACGGCAACCGAAGGAGCGAGGGGATAATCCTCGCCGTCTCGGACGGGAGCGAGTATGAAAAGCTCAAGGCGATCACGGCGGTTCTTGATGAGGAGCCGCTGCTTAGCCCGGAGCAGATAAAGCTCACTCTGTTCATGAGAGAGCGCTTTTTCTGCACGGTCTATGACGCGGTAAAGGCCATGCTCCCGGCGGGGCTATGGTTCGACGATGAGGGCCGCACGAAGGTGCAGGATAAGACCGTCGAAATGACGCGGCTGTGCGTCTCCCCTGAGGAGGCTTCGCGCTATGCCGCGGCCAAGCGCAGGCGCGCGCCGCAGCAGGCGGAACTGCTTGAGCAGCTGTGCTCGTTCGAGTGCTTGCCGAGCCGCGATCTGCTCAGGCACACCGGCGCGTCAAGGCAGTCGCTGACCGCGCTGTGCAAAGCAGGCTTTGTGGAGCTGTATAAAAAGGAGACCTTCAGGCGTCCGGAGATACACCTCGGCGATATCGAGCCGCTGCCCGTTCTCAATGATGAGCAGCAGCAGGCGTTTACCGGCATAAACGCTCTTGCCATGTCCGGTAAGAGCGGAGCCGCATTGCTCTTCGGCGTGACCGGGAGCGGAAAAACGAGCGTTTACATCCATCTTATAACCGAGCAGCTTGCGCGCGGGCACTCGGTGATACTGCTGGTGCCGGAGATCGCTCTGACGCCGCAGATGATCCAGACCTTTTCCTCGCACTTCGGCGATACCGTCGCTGTGCTGCACAGCAGTCTTTCGGTCGGGGAGCGCTATGATGAGTTCAAGCGCGTCCGCTCCGGTAAGGCAAGGCTCGTGATCGGCACGCGCAGCGCGGTGTTTGCCCCGGCGGATAAGCTTGGGCTTATCATCATCGACGAGGAGCAGGAGGAAACCTATAAATCGGAGAACAGCCCACGCTACAACGCGCGGGATGTTGCCATATATCGCTGCGCGCAGGCGGGCTGCCTGCTGCTGCTCGGTTCGGCGACGCCGGACATTGTGAGTATGTATAAGGCGCGGCAGGGCAATTATTCGCTCTTCACGCTGCGCGGCAGATATAACGATATGCAGCTTCCGAAGGTGGAGATCGTCGACATGAAGCGCGAGCTTCGGCGCGGCAACGGCACGGACATAAGCGAAAAGCTGCGTGAGGAGCTGGAAGATAACATCAGCCGCGGCGAGCAGAGCATACTGTTCATAAACCGCCGCGGGGCGAACAAGCTTATAAGCTGCGGCGAATGCGGGTATACCTATAAGTGCCCGCGGTGCAGCGTTTCGCTGACCTATCACAGCGCGAATCGGCGGCTCATGTGCCACTACTGCGGATATTCGCAATGGCTGGACGACAGCTGCCCGGAGTGCGGGGGAGAACTCAAGTACGTCGGTGCGGGTACGCAGATGATAGAGACGGAGCTGAAGGAGCTTTTCCCGGACACGGAGGTCATACGGCTCGATACAGATACCGTGACTGCCGCGGGCTCGCATGAGGCACTGTTCGAGCGGTTCAGAAATGAAAAGATCCCTATCATGGTCGGGACCCAGATGGTGACCAAGGGGCTGAATTTCGAGAACGTCACCCTAGTCGGTGTGATAAGCGCTGACCAGAGCCTGTATGCCGGGAGCTTCCGCGCGGGTGAACGCACTTTCTCGCTGCTGACGCAGGTCGTCGGACGCAGCGGGAGAGGCAGCAAGCCCGGCCGGGCGATCATCCAGACCTTTACACCGGAGAACGAAACGATACTTCAGGCATCGAGGCAGGATTATGAGGACTTTTATGAGTCGGAGATCCAGCTGCGGCGGCTCCAGAACACGCCGCCGTTTTCCGAGATGCTGACGGTGACGGCCTCGGGGCTGAACGAGGCGCACGTTTTCCAGGCCTGCCGCTATGTGCGGGACAGGCTTGACAATATCATCGGGCGCGACGGCAGCGCCGTGGTGCTCGGCCCGGCTCCGCTGGCGGTAGTCAAGGTGAACAACAGGTACCGTTACAGAGTCATAATTTACGGAAAGAAGCTCTCGGGGCTGCGCGGCATCGTTTCCGGTCTTGTGATCGAGTGCTGCACGGACAAGAGATTTTCGGATGTTTCGGTTTACGCGGATAACGACCCCGCGGAATGAACCGGAATCTATATATTCGACTGGAGGACAGAATGGCACTCAGACATATACTTACACAGGGCGATCCGACGCTGAACAAAAAGTGCCGCCCGGTGACGGATTTCAATGCGCGGCTGCATCAGCTGCTCGACGATATGGCGGACACGCTTGCCGAGGCAAACGGCGTCGGCCTTGCAGCGCCGCAGGTCGGCATACTGCGCCGTGCGGTGCTCGTGCTCGAAACCAACGTTCCCGAGGGCGAGGACGAGTACGTCATCGAGCTTATTAACCCCGAGATAATCGAGACCTCCGGCGAGCAGGACGGCCCTGAGGGCTGCCTGAGCGTACCGGGCGAGTATGGTCTCGTGAAACGCCCGATGAACGTCAGGGTCAGGGCGCAGGATCGCTTCGGCGAATGGTTCGAGGTCGAGGGCACGGGACTTACCGCGCGCTGCTTCTGCCATGAGATAGACCATCTGGAGGGCATTCTGTTCACCGAAAAGTGCGAACGCATGCTGACAGAGGAAGAAATGAGCAACGGAGAATACTGAGGATATGCGCATTGTTTTTATGGGGACGCCGGATTTTGCGTCGGCCTCACTGAAAAAACTGATAGATGAAAGGTTCGACGTCGTCGGCGTGTTCACCCAGCCAGACAAGCCGAAGGGGCGCGGCATGGAGCTGTGCGCGTCGCCGGTAAAGGAGCTTGCGCTGGAAAACGGTCTGCCGGTGTTCCAGCCGGTGAAGATGCGCGACGGTACGGCGCTTGCGCAGATAAAGGCGCTGGAGCCGGATATCCTCGTCGTCGTCGCCTACGGGCGCATCCTGCCGGACGATATTCTTGCCGTGCCGAAATACGGCGCGATAAACGTCCACGGTTCGCTCCTGCCGAAGTACAGGGGAGCGGCCCCTATACAGTGGGCGGTGCTCAACGGGGATAAGATAACCGGCGTGACGACGATGTATCTCGCAAGTGAGATGGACACCGGGGACATTATCTATACCGCAGAGACGGGGATAGGCGAATATGAGACCTCCGGGGAGCTGTTCAACAGACTCAAGGACATGGGCGCGGAGCTGCTTGTCAAGACCCTGCGAGATATCGATGCCGGTACTGCGCCGCGCGCACCGCAGGATCACAGCAAGGCGAGCTACGTCACGATGCTGGATAAGAGCATCTGCCCGATAGATTGGAACAAAACGCCGCGTGAGGTGCTCAAGCATATATACGGGCTCCAGCCCTGGCCGGTGGCCACGATGGAACTTGAGGGCAAGACCGTGCGCGTTTTTGCCGCAAAGTATACTGACGGGAAAACCGAAAAGGTGCCCGGAGCTGTGGTCAGCACGGACAAGGGCGGGCTTGAGATCGCCTGCGCCGGTGGGGAGACGCTGCTCATAACCGAGCTTCAGGCTCCCGGAAAGAAGCGCATGGGCGCTGAGGATTATCTCAGAGGACATCAGATCAAGGTAGAGTAGGGAATATGCAGACAGGGGCAAGGGAAGCCGCGCTGGAGACGCTTATGCGCTGCCGCCGTGACGGCGCGTGGTCGGGCGCGTCGATTGACGTCGGAATAAAAAAATATGAACTCAGCCGCCGGGATGCGGCGCTGGCGTCACGGCTGTGTCTGGGCGTTATCCAGAACAGCAGCCTCTGCGACTATTATATCGGCTGCTGCTGCGGCGCGAAGCTTGAGCCGAAGGTGCGCGATATACTGCGTATGGGAGTATATCAGCTGCTGTTTCTGGACAGAATACCGGCCAGAGCTGCGGTCAGCGAGGCGGTCGCCCTGTGCAAAAGCCAGGGCTGCGCGAGAGCGGCAGGACTCGTGAACGCTGTGCTGCGCAGGATCGCCGATAACATAAATTCTCTGCCGCCGATACCCGGCGAGGGCGCGGCGGGCTATCTCTCGATTAAATACAGCCATCCCGAATGGCTGGTGCAGTACATTATAGACCGCAAGGGCTATGATTTTACGGAAGAGTTCCTGCGCTGCTGCAACAGCCCCGCACCGCTGAGCATTCAGGTGAACACGCTGAAGGTCAGCGCGGCGGACTATGCGCGGGCGCTCGCGAGGGCGGAGCTTAAGTATGAGCGCTGCGACGCTCCGGAGGGCTGCATCACGCTCCCGGGAGGCTCGGCGACGGAGCTGCCGGGCTTTGACGAGGGCTTATTTTACGTGCAGGACCGCGCCGCGCGGATGGCGGTGGAGATCGCCGCACCAAAAGCGGGGATGCGTGTGCTCGATGCATGCTCCTGCCCCGGCGGGAAATCCTTTGCCGCGGCGATAGCTATGGAAAACCGCGGCAGCATACTCGCCTGCGACATTCACGAGAAGAAGCTGCGCCTTGTGAGAGACGGCGCACAGCGGCTCGGGATAGACATTATAGAGACGGCTGCGATGGATGCGAGGGCTTTCCGTGCAGAGCTTGCGGAGAGCTTTGACATTGTCATTGCGGATGTGCCGTGCTCGGGCTTCGGCGTTATTGCGAAGAAGCCGGAGATACGCTCCAAGACTCCCGAGAGCATCGCGGAGCTTCCGAAGATACAGGGCGAGATACTGGACAACGTCTCAAAATACGTGTGTCCGGGCGGCGTGCTGCTGTACTCGACCTGCACCGTGACGGCGGAGGAAAACGAAAATACGGTAAAAGCGTTTCTTGAAAGAAACGGGGAATATACGGCGGAGCCGTTCGAGGTCTGCGGCGTCAGCGCACCGGAGGGAATGTACACTTTCTGGCCGAACGTCGACGGTACTGACGGATTCTTTGCCGCGAAGCTGAGAAAGCGGCAGTGATATTATGAAAAAAGATATAGTTTCGATGCTGCCGGAGGAGCTTGAGCAGGAGTTTGCGCTTCTGGGCGAGCAGAAGTTCAGGGCAAAGCAGGTTTTCCAGTGGATAAGCCGCGGCGTGCGCGACTTTGATAAGATGACGAATCTCTCAAAGCCGCTGCGCGAAAAGCTCAAGGGCGAATATGAGCTGTACGAACCGAAGGTCATCGGCAAGCAGGTCTCGGCCATCGATGGAACAATTAAGTATTTATGGGAACTTAAGGACGGAAACGCCGTCGAAACAGTTGTGATGAGCTATAAGCACGGCAACACCGTGTGCGTCTCGTCACAGGTCGGCTGCCGTCAGGGCTGCGCGTTCTGCGCCTCGACGATAGGCGGACTTGTGCGAAACCTCGAACCGTCCGAGATATTGGACGAGGTCTTGTTTTCGCAGCTTGATTCCGGGAAGACGATATCAAACATAGTGCTCATGGGCATAGGTGAGCCGCTTGATAATTTCGATAACGTCATGCGCTTTCTGGAGCTTGTGAACAGACCGGACGGCGCGAACATCGGCATGCGCCACATTTCGCTTTCCACCTGCGGGCTGATTGAGCGCTTCGACGATCTTGCCGAACGCGATATGCAGCTTACGCTTTCGGTGTCACTGCACGCACCGGACGATGAGACGCGCTCGAAGATCATGCCGGCAAACCGCGGCCGCGGTGTCGACGCGCTTATCGCCGCATGCCGCAGATATTATGAAAAGACCGGTCGGCGGATATCATTTGAATACGCGATGATAGACGGCGTGAATGACACGGAGCACCATGCGCGGCTTCTTGCAAAGCACGCGAGAGCTGTCGCCGCGCACGTGAACCTTATCCCGCTCAACCATGTTGAGGAGCGCCAGTTCCAGCCCTCGATGCCGGAGCACATGAAAGCGTTTATAAAGATACTTGAAGACAACGGCGTGAATGTCACCGTCAGGCGCAAGCTCGGCGGGGATGTGGACGCCTCCTGCGGCCAGCTGCGCAGGAAGATGCAGAAAAAGCAGTGATCCCCGGCGGGGACACCGGGAGAAAATGAGGACGATATGAAAAGCTTTGGCCTTACCGACAAGGGAAAAGTCAGAAAAGACAATCAGGACTGCTTTATCATTGAGAGCTGCCCTGCGCGCAGCTGCCTTATCGCCGCGCTGTGTGACGGCATGGGCGGAGAGAACGCGGGGGAGATCGCAAGCGCAGTCGCGAACAAGGCTTTCGTCTCGTATATATACGATCGTCTCACGTCCAGGACGATCAAAAACGTCAATTACAAGGAAGCCCTGACCAATGCCTGCGCCGAGGCAAACGGCGTTGCATATGAATATTCGCTGTTTGACAAGGCCTACAGCGGCATGGGCACGACCCTTGTCGGCGGGGTGATTAAGTCCGGCGGGAATGGGTATATTATCAATGTCGGCGACAGCCGCGCCTATCACATCTCCAAGCGTGCAAACAGCATATACCAGATCACGCGGGATCACTCGCTGGTCGAGGAGCTTGTGGAGGCGGGTGCGATAACAAAGGAGCAGGCAAGGCTCCACCCGCAGAAGAACGTCATCACGCGGGCACTCGGCTCGGAGGCTGAGGTCAGGCCTGACTATTTTGATTTCACGCTCCAGCCGGGGGATATCCTGCTGCTGTGCTCGGACGGCCTTTCCAATATGGTGACCGATCTTGAGATGCTCGAATACGCGAAGGAATATCAGGATCCGGAGCTTATCTGCCGGGCACTGATGAGCAAAGCGCTCATCCGCGGCGCGAGGGACAATGTAACCGTCGTCGCGGTGATGAGATGAAGTTTCCCATGGAATATCGTGGAGTATAATATATGGAAAACAACGACAAATATATAGGCACGCTGCTTGACGACCGGTACGAAATTTTGCAGGTCATCGGCGAGGGCGGCATGGCCATCGTATATAAGGCGCTCGACCATAGGCTCAACCGCAACGTCGCGGTGAAGATCATGCGCGAGGATATGCTGGCGGACGAGGAGTTCCGGAGCCGCTTCTGCGCCGAAGCGCACGCTGTCGCGATGCTGTCTCATCCGAATATCGTGGCGGTGTACGACGTCAGCCACAGCGACGCTATGGAATACATAGTCATGGAGCTGGTGGAGGGCATCACGCTGCGGCAGTATATGGACAGGCGCGGCGCGCTTGCGTGGCGCGAGGTGCTGCATTTCACAAAGCAGATCGCGAAGGCGATAGCCCACGCACATGAGCGCGGGATAATCCACCGCGATATAAAGCCGCAGAACGTCATGATGCTGCGCGACGGCACGGTCAAGGTCGCGGACTTCGGCATTGCCGCGCTTGAAAACGAGATATACGAAAATAACGGCCAGGCCGTAGGCTCGATACACTACATCGCACCCGAGCAGGCGCGCGGCGAATGCCCGGATGCACGCAGCGACGTGTATTCGCTGGGCGTCGTCATGTATGAGATGCTCACGGGGCACAAGCCCTATGAGGGAGACACGATAGGTGAGATCGCCGTAAAGCACATGAACGCCGACCCCAAGCCGCCGCATGAGCTGGTCCCGGATATTCCGCCCGAGCTTGAGTGCATCACGCTCAAGGCGATGAGCGCGCCTATAAACGAGCGCTATCAGTCCGCAAATGAGCTGCTTGACGACCTTGACGCCTTTACTCAGGCACAGCTCAAGGCCGAGGAGACTGAGAACGAGGAGCAGGAAGAGGACTTTGAGAACCCGGCGGTCGTGCCCATCCGCTCTGTGAGCGAGATGGACAAGGAGCGCTACGCCGTGCGGCACCGCCGCGCGCAGAGCGTGAGCTTCCTTACTGGCGTGTTCGGCGCGATCGTGCTGAGCATACTGCTGTTCGCGTTTTTGTGGGACTTCTGGCTCGGTGAGATATTCTCCCCGGCGGAGCGCATCAGCCTGCCGAACTTCATCGGCAGCAACTATCAGGCCGTCGTTGAAAACGCTGACCTTGCGGCAATGTACAGCTTCAATGTGGTCTACGTTGTGGACACGAATACCGAGAGCGGTACGATACTCGGGCAGGACCCGAGCCCCGGCAGGAGCATGATGGTGACGCCCGAGGGCATCCGCGTGGAGCTCACCGTCAGCACAGGGACGGTCTTCACGGCGGTTCCTGACGTTGTGAACATCGACTACCGCGAGGCGAAGAACCGCCTTCAGCAGGCGGGCTTCCAGGTCGAGATAGAGAATGCTACATCAAACTCCGTCACAAAGGACTACGTGATAAGCACGAGTCCCGTCGCGAACGACCAGCTCAGCGCCGGCTCGACCGTGTATGTGACCGTAAGCTCGGGGCCTGAGATAGGCCATGTCGAAATGCCGAACCTTGTGGGGCTTACCGAGGACGCCGCGATATCGAAGCTTGAGAGCCTTGGCCTGAGCTACGGCGGCTCCGACAGAGTTTCGAGCGACCTTGAGGCGGGCACGGTCATCGGCCAGAGCGTCAACGCATTCACCGAGGTCGAGGAGCACTCCAAGATACAGCTCAAGGTGTCCTCCGGCCCGGATAATTACAGGTGAGCAATGACTGAGGGAATAATCATAAAAGCGCTCAGCGGCTTTTATTATGTGGAGACAGAGCTTGGTGTGCTCGAGTGCCGCGCGAGAGGGCGCTTCCGGCTTGACGGTACGTCTCCGCTCGTCGGCGACAGGGTGATGTGCAGCCCTGAGGCAAACGGCAAGGGGCGGATAGACTCCGTGCGCGAGCGGCGCAATCGGTTTATCCGTCCCGCCGTCGCGAATGTCGACACGCTTGTATTCGTCGCCGCAAACACGAACCCCGTGACCGATCCATTCCTCGCCGACAGGATCTCAGTTATCGCAGCCGAAGCTGACTGCGAGTTTGTGCTGTGCATAAACAAGACGGACATCGACCCGGGCGATGCACTGTACACGGCGTTTACGAAAGCAGGCTTCAGAGTTCTGCGCACGAGCGCGGAGACCGGCGAGGGCATAGATGAACTGCGCCGGGCGCTGAAAGGGCAGGTCTGCGCATTTACCGGAAATTCCGGCGTCGGCAAGTCGAGCATACTCAACGCGCTCGTTCCGGGGATAAACATTGAGACGGGCGAGGTCAGCGAGCGCCTTGGCCGAGGAAAGCACACGACAAGACATGTTGAGCTCTACGACCTCGGCGAGGGCACATTCATAGCCGATACTCCGGGCTTTGCCTCGCTTGACGTGGAGATGATATGCGAGATCAGCAAGGAGGGCTTACAGCACGACTTTATTGATTTCGCCCCGTACATAGGCAAGTGCCGCTTCAATGACTGTGCACATTTGAAAGAACCGGGCTGCGCCGTTACGGCGGCAGTCGCGGCGGGGGAGATAGCCCCCAGCCGTTATAGCTCCTATCAGCGGCTGTATGAGATAGTCGCACAGCGCAAGTCTTGGGAAAACTGAATAGCGGATACATAAAACGACCGTCCGCCGCGTAGAATGCAGAGAATAC
>OGZA01002030.1_pt1 | contig 12949 bp, 9 predicted proteins | sample 1576591 | NCBI WGS metagenome assembly OGZA01 (sample SAMEA3541565, study PRJEB24748) | human gut metagenome | biome: human gut; feature: human-associated habitat; material: faeces | place: China | collected 2012
GTCGCGCTGGTCGTGGCCCGGAACGCCCATGACGATGCCGGTATAATAGCCCATGAGGACGTAGTCGGAAACAAACATGGGCAGCGCCTTGTGCGTCACGGGGTTCATGACCTCAATACCCTCGAGACGGACGCCGGTCTTTTCCTTGTTGAGCTCGCCGCGCTCAAAATCGGACTTGTGCGCAGCCTCTTCCTGATAGGCGGCGACGGCGTCCCAGTTGGCGATGTGCGGCTGCCACCGCTTGAGCAGCGGGTGCTCGGGCGAGATGACCATGTACGTCGTGCCGAAGAGCGTGTCGGCACGGGTGGTGTAAACCGTGATATCGTCGCCGATGTTGGTCTTGAACGTGATCTCGGCACCGGTGGAGCGGCCGATCCAGTTGCGCTGCTGGGTCTTGACGCGCTCGATGTAATCCACATCATCCAGATCGTCGATCAGGCGCTGGGCGTACTTCGTGATGGCGAGCATCCACTGGCTCTTCTCCTTGCGCACGACCTCGCTGCCGCAGCGCTCGCAGACGCCGTTGACGACCTCTTCGTTTGCCAGCACGCACTTGCAGCTCGTGCACCAGTTGACCGGCATGGTGGTCTTATAGGCAAGGCCGTGCTTATACATCTGCAGGAAGATCCACTGCGTCCACTTATAATAGGACGGGTCGGTCGTGTCGACCGCGCGATCCCAGTCAAAGCTGTAGCCAAGCATCTTGAGCTGCTTGGTGAAGTTTGCGATATTGTTTTTCGTGACAATGGCCGGATGGATGTGGTTTTTGATGGCATAGTTCTCGGTCGGCAGACCGAATGCATCAAATCCGATTGGGAACAGGACATTGTAGCCCTGCATCCGGCGCTTGCGGCAGATGATATCCATCGCCGTGAACGGGCGCGGATGACCGACGTGCAGCCCCTGTCCGGAGGGATACGGGAACTCGATCAGCCCGTAAAACTTCGGGCGCGGATCACCGGTGATGGCCGCGAACGGCTTTTCCGTCTCCCAGCGCGCCTGCCATTTTTTCTCGATTGCCTGAAAATCATACTTCATAGCGTTCACTTCTCTCTGAAAAAATCAAAAACTAGTAAACGGGGCGGCGTGATGACCGCCCCGAACGGTTACTGTGGGCTCAGGCGCGCATGCCGGTGATGTCAATGACCTCGGCATCGCTCCACAGGCGCTCCAGATCGTAAAACTTGCGCGCTTCATCCTGAAACACGTGCACGATCACGCAGCCGTAGTCGAGCAGCACCCAGCTGCCGCTGCGGTGTCCCTCACGGCGCAGAACCGGTTCGTCCACCGCATCCGCCGCCGCTTCCACGGCGTCGGTCAGCGTCTTGACGTGTGTGGAGGAGCCGGCCGTGCAGATGACGAAATAGTCCGCCAGCGTCGTCAGGTCACGGGTTTTGAGCAGCTGAATATTCTCGCCCTTTTTCGCGTCCAGTGCCTTGACAATGACCGCGGCGAGCTCGTTAGCAGGCATCATAAGCAAACATCCTTCCTTTTCGTTACCATTTGTTCGGCCCCTGGACCGTGCCGGAGGTGGCCACGACCTGCCCGTTGGACTCGTAGAGAATGTCCACATTCGCGGCCGTGATCTCCGTCGTGTAGGGGTTGAGCCATGTGTTGAGATACTCCAGCCATTCGTCCACGTGGATGAACACGTAGGACATGCCGTTTTTCACGCCGTTGTAGTTGGCCGGGATCGTTTCAAACCCAATGGCGCTCTCATCGAGCTTCAAAAACTCCTTGACGTAGAACATCACGTTGCCGGCAGACAGATTCGTGATGACTTCCTTTTCATAGATATCAATGAGCTTGTTGAGATTCGGAATATTGTGCAGCTTCAAAAACTGGCTCGTCATGGCCTTGAGCATCTGGTGCTGCACGTCAATGCGGCCGATGTCACCGTTGGCATAGGAATTGCGGAAGCGGAACACACCCATGGCCTCATAGCCGTCAAGGTGCTGATACCCCTTGCTCACATGGATAGACAGATCCTGCCCCCAGTCCTCATAGTCCATATCCACGGGGACATCAAAGTCGATGCCGCCCATGGCATCGATGAGCTCGACAAACACCTCGACATCAAAGATCGCATAGCTGTCAACGCGGTAGCCAAGGATCTTTTCCACACCGGCGATCATCGCCTCCACGCCGTCTCTGCCGTTGTTCTCGGCCGCGGCGTAATACTGGTTCATCTTCTTGGGACGGTAGGCCACGTTCACCGCCGTGTCACGCGGAATGCTGACGAATTTCAGAGATTTGTTCTCCGTATCGAGCATACCGACGAGCACCGTATCCGTCAGGCCGGCCGCGCGGTCCTTGCCCGCGATCAGGAAGGTATAGCAGCCCTTCTTGCGTCCCTCAGTATCGGTGGTAATGCCGTCGTCGGGGTTGCCGTCGCTCAGGCCGCCGCTGAGGCTCGGCGGGCTGACCCAGTGATCCATCAGTACGATAAACTCACCCACGAGCAGCGCCAGCACAACGACCACGATGATCGCAATGCGCACTTTTTTCTTCTTCCGGCGCTTATCCTGTGCCTGCTGCGCCTTCACGCGGTGATTGGCCGCGGCGGACGTCTCGGAAAACGGGTCGTCCTGAAAGCCGCTGCCGTCGTCATATCCATCGTCATAGCCCGCGTTTTGATAGCCGGCATAGTCATCCGGATAGCGGCCGTCATTCTGTCGTCTTTTCATATTCTTTTTCCCTGCCTTGATACCAGTTTAATGCCTGCACCGTATTCTCGTGCGGCGTGATGCCGCCGGCGCGCAGATCCTCGAGGCTCATTTGCAGACCGAGCACCATGGCCGCGTCCAGATCGATGTAAGCAAGGCGCCGCAGCTCGTCCACGCCGTCAAAATCCCGTGCAGGCTCGATGTAGTCGGCCATATACAGGACCTTTTCGAGCGTGGTCATATCGGGTTTTCCCGTCGTGTGCCAGCGGATGGCATTTTCTATCTCAGGTGGTACGCCGAAACGAACCCGCGCCACGGCAGCGCCGGTTTTTGCGTGCAGCAGCTTGGTGTTGGCCGTTTCGACCGTGTCGTTTATGATACCATATTTATCAGACAATAGCAATTGGTCAGATAGCTCGAATTTTTTCGTGCAATCGTGTAAAATTCCGGCTTCGGCAGCAGCATCCGGGTCGCAGCCCCAGCGCTCGGCAAGGCGGCGCGCCTCATGCTCGCAGCCCCAGACATGGGAAATGCGCCGCGGCTTGAGCATGGGATATGCCTGTTCGCGCAGCCAGTTGAGGTCGGGCCTGGCGCCATAGAGCCGCTGCTGAATGATGTGCGCGTACACATCGGGGGCGAGATACTCGCTGCCGCGCCGCTGCGGCAGCAGACGGCGCACGTCCGTGCTCGTGACCGGGATCGGCTCTGCCGGCAGCGCGATGACGCGCGCACCGTACGTCTCGCGCAGATAGGCGCTGAAGTGCTCGACCTCGGCGTGCTCATCGCTTGTGCGCGCAAGCGCGACGAGCGTGACCTGCGCAAGCAGCGCGCGGTAATCGTGCCACTGCTCAAACGTCGTGAGCATATCCGTACCGACGACGAGGTACAGCTCCGCGTCCGGATTGCAGTCGCGCAGCTCGCGCACGGTGTCGACCGTGTAGCTCTTGCCGGAGCGGTGCAGCTCCATGTCGGAGACCTCCACCCCCGGCTCGGAGGAAAAGGCCAGCATCGTCATGAGCAGGCGCTCCGACGGCTCCGGGCTGCCCGGTGTGAGCTCCTTGTGCGGCGGGATGCGGTCCGGAATGACGAGCATCACATCCGGCTCGATTGCCGCCCGCACGGCGCGCAGTGCCGCCGTATGGCCGAGGTGCGGCGGGTTAAAGCTGCCGCCATAGATGCAGATCTTCATTTCTTCGCCTTTTTCACGAGCTCGATCTTCGGCTTTTGCTCGTTGCGCTTATAGAGCACGAATTTCGAGCCGATGACCTGCACAGGCTCTGCACGGCAGGTCACAGCAAGCTGGTCGCACGCCTCGCGCGCGGTCAGGAGCGAGTTTTCGAGCACGCGCCCCTTGACGAGCTCGCGCGCCTTGAGCGCATCGTTCATCTGGGTGACGATGTTGTCGGTGATGCCGCCCTTGCCGATGTGGACGATGGTATCCTCCGTCGCGGCCAGACCGCGCAGCTGGGCGCGCTGTTTACTTGTCAGCATAGTAATTCCTCAATTCTTCTTTCAGGATTTTAAGCGCATTTCCACGGTGGGAAATGGCGTTTTTCTCTTCCGGGCGCAGCTCCGCCATGGAACAGTCGTAGCCATCCGGCAGAAACAGCGGGTCATAGCCGAAGCCGTTTTCCCCGCGCGGGGCAAACAGGATGCTGCCCTCGCAGGTGCCGCGTGCGCGCAGCACGTCACCGTTCGGGAACGTGCAGCAGATGCACGACACGAACCGCGCCGTGCGGTCGGTACGTGCGCCGAGATTGTGCAGCAGGAGCTCGTTGCGCGCGGCGTCCGTATCGTCGTGCCGGCCGGTATAGCGCGCCGAGTGCACGCCGGGCGCACCGTCGAGCGCATCGACCTCGAGGCCGGAGTCGTCCGCGATGGCGGCCTGTCCCGTCGCGCGAGTCACGGCGATGGCCTTCAGATAGGCGTTTTCCTCGAAGGTCTCGCCGGTCTCGTCGACCTCAAAGTCGCAGCCGGCCGCGCTCTGCGGGATGATCTCGATGCCCATATCGGCAAAGATGGCGCGAAACTCATCGAGCTTATGTGCATTATTGCTTGCAAGGATCATGACAGCAGCGCCTCCACAAATTCCGCAGGCTTGAATTCCAGCAGGTCGTCGATCTGCTCGCCGACGCCGACATATTTCACTGGAAGCTGCAGGTCGTTTGCGATCGCAAAGACGATTCCGCCCTTGGCCGTGCCGTCGAGCTTGGTGAGCACGATGCCGGTGAGATCCGCCGTGTCGAGAAACTGCTTGGCCTGAATGAGACCGTTCTGACCGGTCGTGGCATCGAGCACCATGAGCGTTTCAATGTCGGCCTCCGGCAGCTCGCGGCGGATGACGCGCGTGATCTTATTGAGCTCGTTCATGAGGTTTGCCTTGTTGTGCAGGCGGCCGGCGGTGTCGATGATGACGACATCCACGCCGCGCGCCTTTGCCGCCTGAATGGAGTCGAACACCACGGCGGCGGGGTCAGAGCCCTCCTCGTGCTTGACGATCTCCACGCCGGCGCGCTGCGCCCAGACGGTGAGCTGGTCGGCCGCCGCTGCGCGGAACGTATCCGCGGCGGACAGGAGCACACGGTTGCCCTCCTTCTTGAGCTGGGAAGCGAGCTTGCCGATCGTCGTCGTCTTGCCGACGCCGTTGACGCCGACGACGAGCACGACCGACGGCTGCGTCGTGAGCAGGAGCATGGTGTCCTGCACCTTGAGGATGCGCGTGAGGATCTGCACGAACTCCTTTTTCACCTCTGCGCCGGTGGTCAGCTTTTTGAGCTCGATGGCCTTGCGCAGCTGCGCGATGGCCTTGGTCGTCGTCTCCACGCCGGTGTCGGCAAGGATGAGCGTCTCCTCAAGGTCCTCAAAAAACTCCTCATCGCCCGGCGCATAGGCGGCAAAGATGCCGGTCAGCTGGGCGTCCATCTTCGTCTTGGTCTTGGTCAGGCCCTGTTTGATCTTATCAAAAAATCCCATAGACTATCTTCTCCGTTACGATATGGTTTTAGCCGCTTCATCCAGCGAGAGCTCGATGATGCGCGACACGCCTTTTTCCTGCATGGTCACGCCGAACAGGTGGTCGGCCTCCTCCATGGTGCCGCGGCGGTGCGTGATGACGAGAAACTGCGTGCTCTTGGCGAGGCGGCGCATATACTGCACGTAGCGCGTGACGTTCGCCTCATCGAGCGCGGCCTCAATCTCGTCCATGACGCAAAACGGCGTCGGACGCACCTTCAAAATGGCAAAGTAGAGCGCGATGGCCACAAACGCCATCTCGCCGCCGGACATCAGGCTCAGCGTCGAGAGCGCCTTGCCGGGCGGCTGCACCTTGATCTCGATGCCGCTGTCGAGCACGTGCTCCGGATCCTCGAGCACGAGCGCCGCCTTGCCGCCGCCGAAGAGTTCCAGGAAGGTCTGGCGGAACGCCTGATCGATCGCCTGAAACTGGGTAGTGAAGATACCCTCCATCTCCCCTGTCACGTCGGCAATGATTCCAGTTAACTCACGCTTGGCCTTGAGGATATCGTCCCGCTGACCGGTGAGGAAGGTGTAGCGCGTGTTCACGCGCGTGAATTCGTCGATCGCACCGAGGTTCGGCGTGCCCAGCGCACCGATGCCGCGGCGCAGCTCGGCGATACGGCGGCTGGCCTTGCTCATGTTCTCGATTGGCTGGCGCAGCGCCTCGGCCGCCGTGCGGCTGAGCTCGTAATTGTCCCAGAGCTTATCGAGGATCTGCTTTTCCTCCATGTCGGCCGAGAGCTTTTTCTGCTCAAAGCGTGACACGAGACCCTGCATATCCAGCAGGTCGCGGTTGCGCGCCTGCGCATCGCGGTCGGTGCGTGTGCGCTGTCCCTCCAGCTCCAGCTTGCGGCTGCTGCACGCGGCAAGATCGCTGCGCAGTGTCTCAGCGCGCTGGCGAAGCTCCGCCAGACGGCGCTCGTGCATCTGCAGCGTCTGCTGCAGATGCTGCGTGCCGGTCTCCGCCTGTGCGATCTGATCAAGGCGCGCCTTGCGGTCGCCGGCCATCTCCTCGAACAGATCGTGGATCTGCTGCGTGGTACGCAGGATGGTCTCGCGCTCGGCTTCGAGCGACGCCGTCTCTGCCCGCAGCCCGGCCAGCCGGTCGGCCAGCTCCTGCCGGCGGCGGTCAAACGCACCGCGGCCGAGCTCACTCTGATCGCGTTCCGTGCGAAGCTGTGCAAGCGTTTTCTCCGCCGAGGCTGCATCGGCGCGGGCAGCGGCGATGCGCTCCTGATTCGTCTTTTGCTGCGCGCGGCAGGCGTCGATGGACGCGTTTTGCCCCGCAATGGTCTCCTGTGCGGCGTTTTGGAGCAGCACGACCTGTGCCGCCTCGCTCTGCGCCCTGTGCAGCGTCTCGACCGCCTGCTCTAACTGCGCCTGTGCGGTGTCGAGCTGTGCATGCGCCGTGTCGAGCGCCGCCTGCGCATCCTCGAGCTCGAGCGCACACTGCTGCTTTTCGAGCGTGAGCGCGTCCAGCGTCTCACGCAGGCGCTTGAGCTCGTTGGCACGCGACAGAATGCCGCTGCCCTTGGCGGCGCTGCCGCCGGTGAGCGAGCCGCCAGCGTTGACGAGCTGCCCGTCAAGCGTGACGATGCGGTAGCGGTGGTCATAGCGCCTGGAGATGGCAATGGCGTCTTTCATCGTCTCGGCGACGACGGTGCGGCCGAGGAGATTGCTGACGATATCGCGGTAAGCGGCCGCGCAGGTGACAAGCGTGTCGGCCACGCCGACATAGCCCGGTTCCTGATCCGGCACGCTGTTTAAGTGCATGGGGCGGATGGTATCGAGCGGCAGGAATGTCGCACGGCCGGTATCGCGCCGGCGCAGCAGCTCGATGGCCTGTGCGCCGCAGCTCTGCGTCTCAACGACGATGTTCTGCGCCGCCGCGCCGAGCGCCGTCTCAATGGCGAGGGCATAGCGGTCGCCGGTCTTGATGAGGTTTGCCACCGGGCCGCGCACGCCGCGCAGCGTCCCCTTTTCGGCCGCGTGCATGACGGCCTTGACTGCGCGGTTGTAGCCCTCAAAGTCCTTTTCCATCTCGGTGAGCATACGGATGCGCGATTCGGTGCTGCGCAGGTCGACCGTCAGACCGGACAGCCGCTCCTGCCGCTTTGCCAGCGCCTGCTCACAGGCGGAAAGATGCTGTGTTTTTTCTCTCTGCTGTGTGCGCAGCGCGTCACAGGCGGACTGCGCCTGCTGCTGCGCGGTCTGCTTTTCCTGCGCCTGCGCCTCGAGTGCGGCCAGACGCTCGGCCGCCTCCGCAGCGGCGGTGACGATGGCGTTTTCCTGATCGAGCAGCTCCTGCGATTTGTCGGCCAGAAGCGTGATGCGTGTGCGGCACTCGGCCAGTGCGCTGCTCTGCGCGCTCTCCCGGGCGAGCAGCTCCGTATACGCGCGCTCGGCCTCGCCGGAGGATGCGGCGTTGCGCTCGATGTCCTCGAGCACGGTGTCGATCTGCTGCGCGTGCTGCGCCTTTTCACGCTCGATCTGCACCAAACGCTGCTGCTGCGCGTCGATCTGCGCCTGAAGAGCGCTGGCGCGATCCGCCTGCTCGGACACCTCCACGCGCAGACGCGCGATGCTGTCGGCGCTGTTTTGCAGGTTCGTGCGCACGACGGCCGCAGCGCTCTCACACTCGGCCGCGGCGCTCTCCGCCTCGGAGATCTGCTCGCGCGTGCGCTCAGACTCCAGATCCTTCTCGCGCATTTTCTGCGCGATGTTCTCCGACGCCGCATAGAGCTGCTCGAGCTCGCGCTGCGCGCCGGCAAGGTTTTCCTTCGCGGTCTGATAGTCGTGGTTCACGGTCTCGGCCTGCGCGTGCAGCCGGTCGAGCGTCTCCATCCAGACGGAGACCTCGGCGCTCTTGAGCTCGTCGCGCAGGTGCAGATATTTCTTCGCCGTCTCGGCCTGCTTGCGCAGGGGCTCGACCTGCAGCTCCAGCTCATCGACCTTGTCGTTGATGCGCAGAAGGTTTTCCTCCGTGCGGGCAAGCTTGCGCTCCGACTCCTCCTTGCGGTAGCGGTAGCGCGAGATGCCGGCCGCCTCCTCAAAGATCTCGCGGCGCTCGTTGCTCTTGCCGGAGACGATCTCTGCAATGCGCCCCTGCCCGATGATGGAGTATCCCTCTTTGCCGATACCCGTATCATAAAAAAGCTCATTGATATCCTTAAGTCTGCAGGTATTGCCGTTCAAAAGATATTCGCTTTCACCGGAACGGAAAACACGTCTTGTAACCGTTACTTCGCTATAATCAATATCAAGTTTTTTATCTGAATTGTCTATTGTCAGGGACACGCTTGCAAAACTTACGGGTTTTCTGGTTTCTGTTCCCGCAAATATTATGTCTTCCATTTTGAAACCACGAAGCTGTTTGGCACTTTGTTCGCCAAGTACCCATCTTACAGCATCTGCGATATTACTTTTTCCGCTTCCATTAGGTCCGACTATGCCGGTTATACCGTTATCAAATTCAAACAGTAATTTATTCGCAAATGATTTAAAACCCTGTACTTCTATCTTTTTTAAATACATACCTATGCTTTACTCTCCATATCCATAATTGCATTATATGCAGCCTGCTGTTCAGCAGCTTTTTTGGTACGTCCTTTTCCGCTGCCTATTAACCTGCCTTCAATCCTTACCTCTGCTTCAAATACCTTACAGTGATCCGGTCCGGACTCACCCGTTATAATATACTCAGGTCCTTCTTTGTATCCTGCCTGTATCCGTTCCTGCAATATTGTTTTGCTGTCCACAAATAACTGTTTGTCCTTGATATCAGCTAAAATAAATTTGTTGATAAATTCCTTGGCACATTCAATGCCTCCATCAAGATAAATGGAACCTATTACTGCTTCCATTGCATCACTTACAATAGAGTCCCTGAATCTGCCACCAGTCAGTTCTTCGCCTTTTCCCATAAAAAGAACTTCTGGAAGATTAATTTCTCTTGCACACATTGCTAATGTTGGTTCGCAAACTATGCTTGCTCTTTTTCTTGAAAGACTTCCTTCCGGCATATTACATTCTTCATTAAAAAGATAATCACTTACCGTTAGTTCCAGTACTGCATCTCCTAAGAACTCCAGTCTTTCATTATTGTGAAGTTTATCTTTATATACTTCATTTCCGTATGAACTGTGTGTAAGAGCTAACTTAAGTAAATCCACATTATTGTATGCGTAACCTATCTTTTTTTCAAATTCTTTAATATTCATATTACTGCTCCATTATTCATATAGAAAAAAGCCCATAAAAGCGGGCTTTTCACTTATTGTCAGAAATTCATTCAAACTTCCTAATATAATATACTTTTGACTTAGTTAAGAGCATTCTTAATCTGCTCAACAGCATCAGCAACAGTAACGATTGATTCTGCTGCTTCATTAGGAATTTCGATATCAAATTCTTCTTCAATTCCCATTATTATCTGGAAAACATCAAGAGAATCTGCACCTAAATCATCTACAAAAGTTGTATCCATTGTAATCTCATCAGGTTCAACATTCAATACCTCTGCAATAATCTGCTGTAACTTTTCAAATTCCATATCTTTACCTTTCCTTTCAAAAAATGCTATATTGGGTAATTAATTAACATCTGTTAATGTATCTCTTATCTTAACATTAATATCAGCATCTACAAACTGAATACACTGTTCAACAGCATTCTTAATTTCTTTTGCATTAGAACTTCCATGTGCCTTAACCACAAGCCCGTTAAGCCCTAACATAGGTGCTCCGCCATATTCTGTAGCGTCATACTTCTTAAGAACCTTCTTAAGAGATGGCTTAATAAGCAAAGCTCCGAGCTTACCTCTGAATGTGGAAAGCATACTGTGCTTTATCTCGGATAAAAGTGTATATCCCACACCTTCAAACATCTTGAGAATAGCATTACCAACAAATCCGTCACAGACAACAACATCTGCATTACCCTGCGGAATATCTTTGGTCTCGACACTGCCGATAAAATTAATACCGTGACATTCCTTAAGAAGCGGAAAAGTATCCTTTACAAGCTGATTACCTTTCTCTTCCTCTGCTCCGTTATTGGCAATTCCTACTCTCGGATTCTTAATTCCAAGAACATATTCACTATATATAGAACCCATTCTCGCATAAAGTACCAAATGATCCGGTCTTGAATCAACATTAGCACCACAATCCACAAGAACAAGCGGTCCCTTGGCTGTTGGTAAAACAGGAGCTAAAGGCGGTCTCTTAACCCCCGGAATACGACCTATTATCGCCTGTGCCCCGACTAATATGGCACCGGTACTTCCAGCCGAAACAAAAGCATCCGCCTCGCCGGCCTTAACAAGATTCATTGCTACTACCATGGATGAGTCTTTCTTTCTGCGAATTGCATTCACAGGATGTTCTGCAGTCTCAATAACTTCGGTAGCACCAATAACTTCTATTCTATTATGGTCATATGTGTACTTGCTTAATTCAGCTTCAACCGCTTCCTTAATCCCTACAAGCTTGACAGTAACACATTCATTATTATTAACGGCATCCACGACACCCTTAACAATCGCAGCAGGTGCATTATCTCCACCCATTGCGTCAACTGCTACGGTAATTGCATTAATCATATTCCATGCTCCAAAATATACTTATTTATATCGGTTATAATATACTAAATCTCTAAATATATTTCAACTGTTTTTTACATTGTCACATTAAAAAACCTCCCGGAAAACTCCGGAAGGTTTCTCAATTAAGCTTCCTGTGATATGATTTCCTTCTTATTGTATGAACCACAAGCCTTACATACCCTGTGAGACATCATAAGAGCACCACACTTACTGCATTTTACTAAATTTGGTGTACTCATCTTCCAGTTCGCTCTTCTCTTATCTCTATGAGATCTTGAAGATTTATTCTTTGGACAAATAGACATGGTATTCGCACCTCCTTAACATTGACCATATACTAATCAACTATTTTTACTAAATTGTTCAAAAATATCATTAATTGCTGACATTCTTGGATCGGGTACGAACCTGTCGCATCCGCATTCACCATCATTGAGATTATGACCGCATACTGTACATATTCCCTTACAGTCTTCCTTACAAAGTACCTTATGCGGCATGCTAAGTAAAATCTCTGTATACAGCATCTTGTCAGTATCAACATAATGTGATTCGATAAAATACTGTTCTTCATCATTATCATCAGCGTCAACCGAAACTTCTTCGTCAATATCAAACGGAATTACCGTGTTAACATCTTCAAGGCAACGGCTGCACGGAATAGCAAGTATAATACTGCCGCTTCCGGTAATGTGAATCTTATTCTTAGCGGGACTTACAATTCTAAGTTCAAACGGTTCTGACGAAACCACTCTGAAATCTCCGTCCCTGTATGAAAATGTATCACTTTCATAACTGACTGTATACTGCTTACTTCTGCCTGTATCCATGAGTTCATTTGAAATATCTAATATCATATTCTTCTCCTTCACAAACATATGCTTCAACAGCACACCTGTATCATTATACTAATGACATATTTGTTTGTCAAACACTTTTTTACTTTGTATTAATTATTTTACAAGGGCCACCGTTTCCCTTGCAATAGCAAGTTCTTCATTAGTAGGTATTGCAAGAAGTTTTACCTTTGAATCAGCTGTTGAGATAATGCCTTCCTCGCCATGCACATCATTCGCCTTATCATCAACTTTGCACCCGAGACATTCAAGGTAACTGCATATTTTGGCTCTTATATTGCTGTCATTTTCACCGATTCCTGCAGTAAAAGCTATGGCATCAGCTCCATTTAATGCAACAAAATATGCGCCGATATATTTGGCAATCGAATAACAGAAAATCTCAATAGCAAGAGAAGCTTTCTCATTACCTGCTTTGGAAGCTGCTTCAATATCTCTTATATCACTGGAAATATTTCCTGATAAAGCATATATTCCCGATTCTTTATTAAGTATATGAAGTATTTCATCTATTGACTTATTCTCTTTGTGGGCAATAACCTCAATTATTGAAGGATCGATATTACCGCTTCTGGTACCCATCACAAGCCCCTCAAGAGGAGTAAGTCCCATTGATGTATCAACGCATCTGCCGTTGGAAATTGCTGAAACTGATGCTCCGCCGCCTAGGTGGCATACAATAAGTTTGCTTTCTTCATAAGGTTTGCCGATAAGTTCTGCGGCTTTCTTTGAAACATAACTGTGGCTGGTTCCGTGGAAGCCGTATCTTCTTACCTTGTACTTCTCATAGTACTCATATGGAAGGC
>OGZA01002031.1_pt1 | contig 12948 bp, 12 predicted proteins | sample 1576591 | NCBI WGS metagenome assembly OGZA01 (sample SAMEA3541565, study PRJEB24748) | human gut metagenome | biome: human gut; feature: human-associated habitat; material: faeces | place: China | collected 2012
TTCAGCCGGATAGACACAGGCAAAACCGTGTGTTTTCTTGTGTCAGGCGGCCTTTAGGGCGTTCTTTTTTTGCTTATTTCGCCAGCCGCCGGGTGGTGCCGAAGTACCACGCGCCCAGCCCGTCGCTGACCGCGCCGATGACGTTCTCCGCCATCTGGTACGGCTGCTGCCGCCCGTAGAGGGGCACCACATTGGCGCCGTCCAGCAGCAGACCCTCCGCATCCTTCAGATAGGCGTCCCGCGCCTCGTCGGAGGTGCTGGCGGCCGCCACGCGCATGAGGATGTCATAGGCGTTCATGCCGATCTGCGCGTAGTTGCAGCTGTTGCCGCTGCGCCACATGTCCAGATATGCCGCCGCATCGTTGTACAGCGCGGTGATCTCCGTCAGCGCCAGCGTGAACTCGCCCCCGTGCAGCAGCTGGTCAAATTCCTCCTCGTCGGCGCTTTGCAGCGTCACATTAATGCCCAGCGTGTCACGCCACACCTGCTGCAGCTGCCGCGCCAGCGTGGTCTGCGCCGGTGTGCTGCGGTGCAGCAGCGTCACCGTGCCCAGAGAGGCAATGACCTCCGGCCGGGTGAAGCCCGCCTCCCGCAGCAGCGTAACGGCCTGCTGGCAGCGCTGCTGGTAGGTGTCCGGGTCGTTGTCGATGACCGCGCCGTTGACCTGGCGGAAGTCGCCGCCCTCGGCGGTGCGGATGCCGTGGGGTACAAGCCCCTCCGCCGGGATGAGCGTTGGATCCGCCATGGACTTGACCACCGCCGCGCGGTCGATGGCCAGACTCATGGCCTGCCGCAGGCCATCCCGCTCCATGTTGGTGGCCATCTGGTTGATCAGCAGCACGCCTACCGTGGGGTCGCCGCCGGTCTGTCCGCCCTCGCCGGCGGCGCCGATGACCACATCCACGCGCCCGGCGGCCTTGGCCGCCTCCGCCGTGCTGCGGAACAGGATCTCAATGCGGTCGGGCAGCGTCCGCCGGGCGTCGTAGTGGTCGGTCTGCTTCACCAGCGTCAGGATCTGGCTGTCGTTCCAGTCACCGGCGCGGCGGAAGGGGCCGTTGCCCACGAACCAGGTACGGCTGCCCGCCCAGTCCTCGCCGCTCTCCACCGCGGCGCGCTGCACCGGCATGGTGGCCGGGGCGGTACACACGCTCTCCAGAAAATAGGGGCATGCGGCGCTGAGCGTCACCACAAACGTCCGCTCGTCCTCCGCCGCCACGCCCAGCGCCTCGCTGTCGCCGGCAGCGGCGTCCTCGTAGCCCTGCACCATGGACAGGATGGACGCGTTGGGGCTGGCCGTCTCCGGCGACACCAGCCGCCGCCACGCGTAGACGAAGTCCTCCGCCGTCACCGCGCTGCCGTCCGACCACCTGGCGTCGGCACGCAGGTGGAAGGTGTAGGTCTGGGTGCCGTCCTCGTTGTCCTGCTGCTGGCAGGACTGGGCGGCGGCGGACACCGCGCCCTCGTCGGTGAGACGGTACAGATTGTCGAACAGGTGCAGCACCGCCGTGCGCTCCGCCGGGGTCGTGGCCAGCGCCGGATCCACCGTGGTCACGCCGCCGGTCATGACCACCGACACCTTGACCTCGTCGTTGGGATCCCCACCGCAGCCCGCCAGCAGCGATGCCGCCATGCAAAGGGTCAGCAGCAGCGCCGCCGCCCGTCTCCAATGTCTCATGCGAATTTCCTCCGGGAACAGATTTTACTCCATTATATACGGTTTCGGTCAAAAAGTAAAGCCGCCCGGATGGGCGGCTCAGCTTTTACGGGAAATGGGGGGCTATTCCGGTGTAAGGGCGGACAGAGGCGTCCGCCCCTACGAAAGTTCTTCTGCGCCTTACTCCTCGATCAGCAGCTGGGCGATCTGCACGGCGTTGGTGGCCGCGCCCTTGCGCACCTGGTCGCCGCAGCACCAGATATTCAGGCCGTTGTCGCTGGTCAGGTCGTCGCGGATACGTCCCACGAACACCAGATCCTGGTCGCTGGTCTCCAGCGGCATGGGATAGCGCTTGTTGGCCAGATCGTCCACCAGCTTGCAGCCGGGGGCGGCGGCGATCAGCTCCCGGGCGCGCTCCACGCTGATCTTCTCCTTGGTGCGCACCACGATGCTGACGCTGTGGCTGCGTACCACGGGCACGCGCACGCAGGTGCAGCTGACCTTCAGCTCCGGCAGATGCATGATCTTGCGCCCCTCGTTCTGCATCTTCATCTCCTCGGAGGTGTAGCCCTCGAAGGCCTCTCCGCCGATCTGGGGGATGACGTTGTAGGCGATCTGGTACTGGAACACCTTGGGCTGGACGCTCTTGCCTTCCCGCAGCAGCTCTACCTCGTCCATCAGCTCAATGGGGCCGCCGGCGCCGGCGCCGGACACCGCCTGATAGCTGCTGGCCACGATGCTCTCGATGGGGCTGTCGTGGTTCAGGGCGTTGATGGCCACCAGCGAGACGATGGTGGTGCAGTTGGGGTTGGAGATAATGCCCTTGTGCTTCTTCACGTCCTGCGGGTTGATCTCCGGGACGATCAGGGGCACATCGGGATCCATGCGGAAGGCGCTGGAGTTGTCCACGAACACCGCGCCCGCCTTGACGATGGCCGGAGCGAACTGCTTGGCGATGTCGTTCTCCGCCGCGCCCAGCACGATGTCCATGCCCTCAAAGGCCGCGTCACAGGCCAGCTCCACGGGGATATCGTGTCCCTTCCAGTGGACGGCCTGCCCCACAGAGCGCTGGGAGGCCAGCAGGTGCAGCTCGCTGATGGGGAAATCCCGCTCAGCCAGCACCTTCATCATCTCGCGGCCTACCGCGCCGGTAGCGCCCAGAATAGCAACTTTATACTGTTTCATAGTGATTACTCCTTTATTTATTCTTTTTTGTCTCCGACGGCCTCTTTTCTTTCAATAGCGAAAGAAAAGTACGCCGCCAAAAGCTATCGAATGGTAAAGCGATGGATCCTGCGTTCAGACGAGACGCAGCGGCGCAGGCGTACTTTGTGTACGGCAAGCCGCTGTAACGAAGTATGAGCGCAGGAGACGCGCTTTACTTCACAAAGCTGTTGTACAGCACCCGTATGGCCTTTTCAAAGTCGGTGCTGTCCACGCCCACGATGATGTTCAGCTCCTCGGGGCCCTGGGTGATCATGCGGATGTTGATGCCGTTTTCACCCAGCTTGCCGAAGATCTTGCCGGAGGAGCCGGGCTGGAAGGCCATCTTCCGGCCGACCGCCGCCACCACCGCCATGCCGTCGGTGACGTGCAGGCCGTCGGGCTTGATCTCCTTTTCCATGTCGCCCAGCGCCTGATAGAGATACGGCGCGGCCTTGGCCGTCTCCACCACCAGCGACACGGAGTCGATGCCGGAGGGGATATACTCCACGTTGATGTGGTAGCGCTCCAGTATCTCCAGAATGCGGCGGATGGCGCCCAGCTCCGAGGACATGCCGTTCTTGGTCAGGGTGATGACGGAGAAGCCCTTCTTCCCGGCGATACCGGTGATCATGCTGCCGCTGAGCCTTTCCGCCTCGGTGTCGTCGAACGTCTCGCGGATCATGGTGCCGGGGTGCTCCGGCTGGTTGGTGTTGCGGATGTTCAGGGGGATATTCTTCTCCCGCACCGGGGAGACGGTGCCCTCGTGGAGCACCTGCGCGCCGATGTAGCTCAGCTCGCGCAGCTCCGCGTAGGTGATGCGCTCGATGGGGCGCGGGTCGGGCACGATCTTGGGATCGGCCATCAGGAAGCCGGACACGTCCGTCCAGTTCTCGTACACGTCGGCGTCCAGCGCCGCCGCCGCCAGCGCGCCGGTGATGTCGCTGCCGCCCCGGGAGAAGGTGTGGATGCTGCCGTCGGGCAGCACGCCGTAGAAGCCGGGGATGACCACCCGGCGGCCGGAGGCCGCCCGCTGCAGCGCCTGATAGCTGACCTCCTGATCCACGGTGCCGTCCATGCGGAAGTGCAGCCACATGGTGCTGTCCAGAAAATCGAAGCCCAGATAGTCCGCCATGAGCCGCGCCGCGAAGTATTCGCCCCGGCTCACCAGCTCATCGGCGGAGATGCCCTTGTCCATCTTCTGGCGCAGGGCGTCGAACTCCTGCTCCAGCGGGGTGGACAGACCCAGCTCGTCCCGGATTTCCAGATAGCGGCTGCGCACCATGTCGAACACCGCGTCGCAACTGACGCCGTATTGCAGGTGGGCGTGGCACAGGTACAGCAGGTCGGTGATCTTATGGTCGTTCTTGAACCGCTTGCCGGCGGCGCTGACCACCACCACGCGGCGGCTGGGGTCGGACTCCACAATGGAGCGCACCTTGCTGAGCTGCTGGGCGTCCGCCATGGACGAACCGCCGAATTTCAACACTTTTAACATGATATTCGCCTCTTTCGCTGTGGTTATTTGGTGCAAGGGAATTCTCGCGGTGACAAAAAAATATTTTTTGTTCACGAGAGAAAAACACTTGCTTTTTTGATGGAGACAGTGTATCATAGCCCTATCGGAAATGCAAGACCCAATTTCAAAAGTTTTTTCGGAGGCTTTTTATGATCTATCACAGCACACGAAACGAACAGCTCACCGCGTCCTCCACCCACGCGGTATTGCAGGGCATCGCCCCGGACGGCGGCCTGTACATCTGCGACCCGGCGGCGCTGCGCTTTGACTGGCGCGCCGCGCTGGAAAAGGACACGCTGTCCATGGCGGCGGACATCCTCCACGCGCTGCTGCCGGACTTTGAGAATATGGAGCAGCTGGTGCGCGACAGCTACGCCGGCAAGTTCCCCACCTCTGACCTGACGCCCCTGACGCCGGTGGCGGATAAATATGTATTGGAGCTGTACCACGGCCCCACCAGCGCCTTCAAGGACGTGGCGCTGAGCGTGCTGCCCCGGCTCATCGTGGCGGCGGCCAAGGCCGAGGGCATGAAGGGCGACGTGGTGATCCTCACCGCCACCTCCGGCGACACCGGCAAGGCGGCCATGGAGGGCTTCCACGACGTACCCGGCACCCGCATCACCGTATTCTATCCCTACGGCGGCGTGTCGGCGGTGCAGCAGGCGCAGATGGCCACCCAGGAGGGAGCCAACGTCCGTGTCTGCGCCGTGCGGGGCAACTTTGACGACGCCCAGACCGGCGTGAAGAACATCTTCGCCGCCTGCAAGGACAGGGATCTCCACGGCGCCATGCTGTCCTCCGCCAACTCCATCAACATCGGCCGTCTGGCGCCGCAGGTGGTGTATTACTTCCGGGCCTACGGCGATCTGGTGAAGGCCGGGCGCATCAGAATGGGCGACGTGGTGGACTACACCGTGCCCACCGGCAACTTCGGCGACATTCTGGCCGGGTATTTTGCCAGGGAGATGGGGCTGCCCGTGGGTCGGCTTATCTGCGCCAGCAACGCCAACGACGTGCTGACGGAGTTCCTGACCACCGGCCGCTACGACAAGCGCCGTCCCTTCTACAAGACCACCTCCCCGTCCATGGACATTCTGGTGTCCAGCAATCTGGAGCGGCTGCTGTATCTGGTCAGCGGCGACGCCGGGTATGTGGCGCAGCTGATGGCGCAGCTGAATGAACAGGGCTGGTATCAGGTCAGCGAGGACATCCTCGCCCGGCTGCAGGCGGTGTTCGGCTGCGGCTGCTGCAACGACGCAGGCGCGGCGGAGGTCATCGGCCGCCTGTGGCGGGAGCAGAAGTACCTGTGCGACCCACACACCGCCGTGGCGTGGTCGGTGGCGGAGAGCCACACCCGCGGGGAAGCGCCCATGGTGGTGCTGTCCACCGCGTCGCCCTACAAGTTCCCCGCCGCCGTGCTGGGCGCTCTGGGCGAAAAGACCGGCGACGACGAGTTCGCCATGATGGAGCAGCTCCATGCCCTGACCGGCACGGACATCCCCGCCAACCTGCGGGGTCTGGAGGGGCGTCCCGTGCGGCACAGGGACGTGATCGACACCGGCGACATGCTGAACTACGTGCTCAGCGACGTGCTGAAATAAGAGAAAGGATACAACGCTATGAACATTGTTTGTCTGGATATGGAGGGCGTTCTCGTCCCGGAGATATGGATCGCCTTTGCCGAGGAGAGCGGCATCCCTGAGCTGCGCCGCACCACCCGCGACGAGCCGGATTACGACAAGCTCATGCGCTGGCGCATCGACCTGCTGCGGCAGCGGGGGCTGAAGCTCAGCGCCATTCAGGAGACGATCTCCCGCATCGACCCGCTGCCCGGCGCCAAGGCGTTTCTGGACGAGCTGCGCAGGGACACGCAGGTGGTGATCCTCAGCGATACCTTTGACCAGTTCGCCATGCCGCTGATGGCCAAGCTGGGCTACCCCACCCTGCTGTGCAACACGCTGGCTGTGGATGAGGAGGGCTATATCACCCGGCACATCATGCGCTGCGAGCACTCGAAGCTGACCACGGTGAAGGCGCTGCAGTCCATCGGCTACGACACCATCGCCAGCGGCGACAGCTACAACGATCTGGAGATGATCCTGCACAGCAAGGCGGGCTTCCTGTTCCGGGGGCCGGACAAGATCAAGGAGGACTATCCCGACCTGCCCGCCTTCGAGGAGTACGACCAGCTGCTGGCCGGCATCAGAAGCGCGCTGTAAGCCGTGTGCAAGTGAAGTACAAATGAAGTGCAAGTGACATGCAAATACCGGAAGAGACCCGCCGCCGGCGGGTCTCTTCCGTTTGTGAGGGGTATGGAATTTGGATATCAGCCCATCTGCACGCGGTTCTCGCGGCTCCAGCTGGTGATGTCCAGATTGGGATAGCGGCGGCGCAGCTCGTCCAGCTTGCCCTCGGTATCGCCCAGAGCGAGAATGCTGTTGACAGCGGCCAGGTCAGCGGCGGGCATGGAATCAGGACGCTCGGCGCCGCAGTCGGCGCAGTGATAGAGCTTGGTGCCCTCGGAATAGGTCACGGCGGTGCTGCCGCAGGCAGCGCAGCGGGTCATCTTGGAAACAATAGCCATAATTTTTTACCTCCATATTCTTGTTTTGTTTTGTTGTCCTTATATTACCACAAAGTTCGCAAGTTGTAAAACGCATAATTGTATTTGCAAATATGAAGAAAAGTATTATAATAAGCACGTGAAGGAGGCGATCCTATGAGCGTGAACAAGTACCAGATGTTCCTGAAAACGGTGGAGTGCGGCAGCTTCTCCAAGGCGGCGGAGGAAATGAACTTCACCCAGTCGGCGGTGAGCCACGCGGTACAGGCGCTGGAAAACGAGCTGGGCGTGACGCTGCTGAGCCGGAACCGGGGCGGCGTGGTACTGACGGCGGACGGCCGCCTGCTGCTGCCGCGGATCGAGAAGCTGTGCGCCGCCCACCACGAGCTGATGCGCTCCGCCGCGGAGCTGAAGGGCATGGACGCCGGCTATGTGCGGGTGGCCACGTTCTCCAGCGTGTCGGCGCAGTGGCTGCCGTCCATACTGAAGAGCTTCGGCGAGCGGTATCCCAACATCGAATTTGAGGTGCTCACCGGCGATTACTACGGGCAGAGCGAGGACTGGATATTGCAGGGCAAGGTGGACTGCGGCTTTCTGCGTCTGCCATCGGTGAAGCGTTTGCAGACCTATCCCCTGCACCGGGACGAGCTGCAGGTGATCCTGCCGTGCAATCACCCGCTGGCGGGCAGCGCCCCCTTCCCTGCCGCGGCGCTGGCCACGGAGCCGTTTATCCGGCTGGAGGAAGGACAGGACTACGAGATCACGGCGGCACTGGACAAAATGGGCATCCGCCCCAACATCAAGTACACCGTTCGGGAGGATCGCACCATGCTGGCCATGGTGTCCAAGGGGCTGGGCATCAGCCTGCTGCCGGAGCTGATGGTGCGGCACAGCCCCTATCCCGTGGCCGCCTGCCACGCGCCGGAGCGGTTTTACCGCAGCATCGGCATCGGCGTGAAGGACAAGAAGGCAATGTCCGCCGCCACGCGGCGGTTCGTGGACTATGTGCGGCAGTGGGTGGCTGAAAACGGGGATAAGTAAGGGCTGCTTCGCGTCAGCGAAAGCAGGGACAACGCCGGCGCACCGGCGGCCGGGACATTTTGCGCGCAAAGAGGCGGAGCTTCTGCAGCTCCGCCTCTTTGCGTATATACCAATTGTGAGGAAACAAATTACTGATTCAGATATTCCAGCGCGATGGCGGTCAGGCCGGTGACGCCGGGCTTGATGACCTCCTCGTTGAAAACGATCTTGCCGTTGTGCAGGGACACCAGCTCGTCGCCGCGGCCGGCATCGATCATCATAAAGGCCGAGGGGGTGCCTGTGAGCCTGCCGAAGAAGCTGAAGTCCTCGCTGCCGGAGAAGGGCTTTTCGATGTACTCCGCCTTGCCGCCGGCACCGTTGACGGCCTTGTCCACCAGCTCGATCATGGCGGGGTCGTTGTACTGGAGGGCGTAGCCCTCCTCCAAATTGACCTCGATGTCGCAGTCGAAGGCGATGCCGATGCCCTTGCAGATGCGCTGCACCTCCGCAATGGCGGTGTCGCGTCCGGTGTCGCTGAAGCTGCGGAGGACGGCCACCATGCGGGCTTCACCGGCGGTGATGTTCACGGCGTCGCCGCCGGACATGGTGCCTACGGTGAGCACGGCGGTGTCCATGGGGTCGATGCGGCGGGATACCACCGTTTGCAGTACGGTGATCAGGTACCCGGCGCAGGCGATGGCGTCGCGGGCGGTGTGGGGCGCGGAGCCGTGGCCGCTCTTGCCGTGGACGGTGATGTGGAACAGATCCACCGCGCTGGTGAAGTAGCCCTTATAGAGCTGCATGCGTCCCACGGAGTCGTTCTCGGAGGGGCAGACGTGCTGACCGAAGATGGCGTCCACATGGGGGGACTCCATAACGCCCGCCGCCACCAGCGCCCGTGCGCCGCCGGGCATCAGATCCTCGCTGGGCTCGAAAATCAGCTTGACGGTGCCGGCGAACTGATCGCGCATGTGGCACAGCGTCCTGGCCGCGCCCAGCAGCATGGTGGTGTGGAGATCGTGGCCGCAGGCGTGCATGACGCCCTCGTTCACGCTGGCGAAGGGCAGCCCCGTCTCCTCGTGGACGGGCAGGGCGTCGATGTCGGCGCGGAGCGCCACGCACTTGCCCGCGCCCTTTTTGCCGTGGATCAGCGCCACCACTGCGGTGGGCAGGGGCTGCTGGATCTCGTCCACGCCCATCTTCTCCAGCTCGGAGCGGATGAGAGCGGCGGTGCGTGTCTCGCGCATGCCGGTCTCCGGGTGGGCGTGGATATCGCGGCGGATGGCCACCAGCTCATCGAAAATACTGTCGACAAAGGTACGAATATCAGACATTTGAAGGAACTCCTTTCAGAAATGCCGGCTTACAGCCAGGCGCTCATAACGCCGGCCACCAGCACAGAGGTGATGGACACGGTGACCATACCGGCCACCAGCATCTTGGGCATGATCTCCGCATTGATAGCGGCCTTTTCCTCCGCGTTGGCGCCGGTGGACTCGGACACCTCGTTGGAGATGATGACGGTTCCGGGGAAGCCGAACAGGCAGGAGCTGCCGATGGCCACGGACATCTGCCAGCTGTAGCCGAAGATCTTACCCACAAGGATGGAAACCACGGAGAAGGCGATGGTGCCGATGACCACGCAGACCAGCAGGGGCACCACCATGCTGCCCACCATCTCAGGGGTGGCGGAGGCCAGGTTGGTGAAGATGGACAGAGTGATGATGGGCATCACGATGCCGGTGGCGTGAGCCTTGCCCAGAGCGTCCTCATCCAGGAAGCCCAGCTCCTTGCACAGAACGCCGAAGATCAGGCACCATACCAGCTTGTTGATGGCATCGTTGAACAGGCTGGACACCCACACGGACAGCAGCGCCACCAGAATGACCTTGGCGATGATGGCATTGGGTGTGTTGTATTTATCAGGCAGGGCGGGGATCAGCTTCCTGCGCCCGGCAGCGGCGGCCTGCACCGCACCGGCGGAGACGTCCACCTTCAGCTCGCCGGCGTCGATCTTGGCCTTGATGCGCTTGGCCTCGCTCTTCAGGCACAGGGACGCCACGGGGTAGCCCACGAAGCCCTGGGCACACATGACCAGCGTGGCGAACACGGCCAGCTCGGGGAGATTGGCCTTCTGCGCCATGTCCTGCATGGTCAGGGTGGCCACCACGCCGCCGGACAGGATGGGCGCGCCCACCAGAGCGAAGCCGCGGTCGATGATCAGCTGGCCGATGAAGAACACGGCGGCGGAAATGGCGATGCAGGCCACGGCGGAGATGATGACGGTGCGCCACTGGGCGCCGAAGTCACGGAGCTTGATGGTGGTGCCCAGATGCACCAGCAGCATGGTGACCAGCAGACCGGCCATGCTCAGCAGGGTGGAATCGGCGAACAGGGTGGTGGGGAATATGCCGGTCCAGAAGCCCGCCAGAAACACGACGGAGGCGACCAGCAGCATGGATACGATGGCTTTTGTCTTGGCGGAGATCATATCTCCTACGGCGAACACCACGAAGATGACAGCCGCTGAAATAATTGCAGTCATGATTTTCTTCTCCTTTGATTTTGAAAAATGGGTGGGAAGGTAAAATGAAAAGCGGCTCCGTCTGAAAGACGAAGCCGCTCAACAAACATTTTCGGGATGAAAATGGATGAAACGGTATCAGTTCTTTGCAGCCGGTGATTGGTATCGGTAGCTAAAATAGGCGTACCAATAAAAGCCCCAAAAGATGGCGCTGGTACCGGCATAATAGGAGACAGCGGCACGGTTGTCGGCCATGTCGTTATGGAGCATATCGTTCTGCATCATGTGACGTGCCATAGTGTGTCTCCTTTCCGCCGGTGAACGGCTGGTTTTTATGTTGGCGCTATCTTAACGCAGCGGGCGGCGAAAGTCAACCGTTAGATAATCCATACTTTCGCGGTTAAAAGCGATAAATTTTTGTCGAAAAATGCCATATCCGATTTCGGCATGAGGTCATCCCGCGGCGGCATGGATGGAGAGATGCAAAATTCCCACCGGAACGGTATGGTTTTTGTGAAACATGACAGTGGACGGTGGCGGAGCACAAACGGTATAATAGACAGGAAGCTGTAAAAAAGGAGAAAACGCATGAACAGAACGTTGTTTGCCGTAAATTGCGCCTGTTGTACGTCCGCTTGCTGTGCGGGCGTGTGTTGTCGCGTCTGCGGGAGCTGTGTGTTTTCTGCCGAAGCCGGGATATAGACCCGGTATCGCACCTGTTGTATACACAGGCGGCGGAGGATGCGCAGGCATCCTCCGCCGTTTTGATTTTCGAGAGGAGATCGGAACTATGACTTCCAACGCGGATATTGCCAGAGCCATGGCGGAAAATATGGCAAAGGCGGCGGTACCTCTGTACGGCAAGAAGATGCGCCTGCCGGACAGGGGCGCCATCATCGGGATCATCAAGGAGTTCCGGCGGCTGCTGTTCCCGGCGTATTTCGGGGATCCCCAGCTGATGGCGCTGCTGGCGGAGAACTATGCGGCGCTGCTGCTGGAGCGCATCGAAACGGCGCTGACGGCGCAGGTGGCGCTGGCGCTGCCGGAGGAGCAGTCCTTCGCCGCCGGTGCGCTGACCCATGAGATACTGGAGCAGCTGCCCCGTATCCAGGAGACACTGATGACGGACATCGAGGCCACCTTTGACGGCGACCCGGCGGCCGCGGACAAGGAGGAGATCATCTTCGCCTATCCCGGCCTGTTCGCCATATTCGTATACCGCATCGCCCACGAGCTGTACCTGCGGCACATCCCCATGATCCCCCGGATGATGACGGAGTACGCCCACAGCCGCACCGGTATCGACATCCACCCCGGTGCACAGATCGGCCCGTGGTTCTTCATCGACCACGGAACGGGCGTCGTTATCGGCGAGACGACGGTGATCGGCAGCCATGTGAAGCTGTATCAGGGCGTAACGTTGGGCGCCCTGTCCCCCAGAGCCGGTCACGCCAGTCTGCCGGGAAAGCGGCACCCCACGGTGTGCGACTATGTGACCATCTACTCCGGCGCGTCCATTCTGGGCGGCGAGACGGTGATCGGCGAGCACTCGGTGGTGGGCGGCAACGCGTTCCTCACCGGGTCGGTGGCGGACAACACGCGGGTGGTCATCACGGCGCCGGAGACGGTATTCAAAAACGCGGAGTGACCGCGCAGGAGGGAAAAGGACGGCTGCAAGGCCGTCCTTTTATGCTGCCGCAGCGCAGGCACCCGGCTATTTGCATAGTTTTTGGCGCGGAATTTCAGCGTATCGACGAGTATCGCGGGGAAAAACGCCGCTTGTCAGGGATGGGCGCCATGTATTATAATATTTGATAGAATACAGTGCAAGGAGACGCAGCTATGGGGCGCATCAGCAAGGAAAACTACTATCTGGATATTGCGGAGACGGTGCTGGAGCGCGCCACCTGTCTGCGCCGGGTATACGGGGCCATCATCGTGAAGAACGACGAGATCATCTCCACGGGCTACAACGGCGCGCCGCGGGGACGGAAGAACTGCGTGGACATGGGGTTCTGCACACGGGAGGCCATGCAGGTGCCGCGGGGAGAGCGATACGAGCTGTGCCGCAGCGTTCACGCCGAGGCCAACGCCATTATCTCCGCCAGCCGCCGGGACATGGTGGGCAGCACGCTGTATCTGGTGGGCAGGGACGGCCGGACCGGGGCGCTGCTGGGCGACGCCACCAGCTGCGCCATGTGCCGCAGGCAGGTGATCAACGCGGGTATCAGCAAGGTGGTCATACGGAAGACGGATACGGAATTTGAGGTCGTGGACGTGCAGGACTGGGTGCAGCAGGAGGATGACGTTCCCGCACTGTAAAGAAGGGCTATCCGGCCGAAGGGCCGACAGAATACAACAACTGAACAAAGGAGAATGTGTGATGCTGAACGACTCTAAGATCGCCGCCTACACGGCGATACTGCAGGAGGAGCTCCTGCTGGCCACAGGGTGTACAGAGCCCA
>OGZA01002033.1_pt1 | contig 12948 bp, 17 predicted proteins | sample 1576591 | NCBI WGS metagenome assembly OGZA01 (sample SAMEA3541565, study PRJEB24748) | human gut metagenome | biome: human gut; feature: human-associated habitat; material: faeces | place: China | collected 2012
CTTTTTCGCCTGCGTGGTGGTGGTCGCCATCGCGCTGCTGCCCAGCCTGTACGCCAGCGCAGCGGGGTCCGCCTGCTCCACAATTTTCCGAACAAAGGAGATCGGTTCCGTGCGGAAGATGGGAAAGCCGACCTTTTGGACAAAGGTGATGTCTTGAAAGTTGACAACGCCGTGCGCGGTATCTATGCGGTCCACAAGGAAGGATCTGCCGTCGATCTCAAATACCGTTTCACCGGGAACAAGATTTTGTGCCGCAAATTCCTCATCGGTGAGGGCAGGCGGCGTGGTCGGCTCGACCGGCTGCTCTGCGGCGGTGTCTTTGGCGCGCTCCACATAGAGCCATTCCGCCGCTTCCTTTTCGTTGACTGCCTTTCTGACCTGATCCAGATATTCCAACCTTTTCTTCCGAGTATGGCAGTAATACGCTTTTCGAGTACCCAGCGTTGAATAGCGGTCATTGAAAACCCTGTCAGTTCCCTGATTTGCTGTGTCCGAAGGAGATCGGGCAGGTATGAAAAATGTGCCTGCAGCACTTCATATATTTGCCGGTTTACATTTTCATCATTTCCATAAAGCGTATCCTTTTTGTAAAGATAGGCAAGTGCATCTGTGAGCTTAATGTGATGAATACGCCCGGTAGGGGTATCTACTATCTCATATGAGATTTCTCCGCGCCGGGTTAAATTATATGCAGTCTTGTGGCATATCCCGCACACTTCACAAAACTGCTTTTGTGTAATATACTCCGGATATGCTACTGCAAGATCCGAATAATAGGTCAGCAGATCCATTTCAGTTCTCCCTTCTGGTGATTGCCGACAGCAGAGAAAACCAATGATTCTCAGAAATGTGGTCTATCCTGTTTTCTATCCTTTGTCTATTTTTGTTCGCATTTTTCAGAAAATGCGAACGCGCCTGCCATCCCTGTTTTTCTTGTATCAAATACTCAAAAAGTCCTGATTTTTCAACGGGTTCAAGGCATAGTAACTACCGTGTACTGCTTCGATGTGACGCCTAAGTGGAACAGTTTCGAAATTACTCGAAATCAGTTTGCGAGCAATCGCACGAGGGTTCGAATCCCTCCCGCTGCGCCAGAACAGCCGGCCGGATCTTCCGGCCGGCTGCTTTTTTATAGCTTTGCACAGCAAGCTATAAAAAGCGGCCATGTGGGCCCTCCGTCCCACGGCCTTAAGATCTCAGGCGCCCGGGCACAAAGTGCCCGGATGCGCGTAAAAAATAGTAGCTGCGCCGACTGTTTTTATCCCTTTTTGCTTGAGAGCCTTGACTTAAGTATGAAATCGGACTATAATAAACGCATTGAGTCCGAAATCGGATATGGGAGGCATGCATATGGGACAGGGTCCCGGAATACGGGAATTCAACCGGCTTTACAAAGAGCTGGACGATCTTTACCACAATCTTGCACTGCGGCAGGGGCTTTCCGACAGCGCCTCCATCATTCTGTATGCGCTTTATCTTCTGGGCGACGGCTGCCTGCAGCGGGATATCTGCGATCTGTCCTACATCAGCAAGCAGACCATCAATTCCTCCATCCGCAGGCTGGAACAGGATGGCTATCTGTATCTTCAGCCCGGACGGGGCAGAGACATGCACATCTGCCTGACGCCGGAGGGCCGCAGGCTGGTGGAAGAAAAAGCCGCCCCTGTGGCCGCCATGGAGGAACGCGCGTTTTCCGGCATGCCGCAGGAGGACCAGCAGGCCCTTCTGCGTCTGACGCACGCCTATCTTGCCCGCCTGCGGGCAGAGGCCGGACGCATCCTGTAAATTTCCATATCCCATCGGAGGGCGTATGGCCGCAGCCATACAGCCGGAGAAGATGACGAGTGCGCTCGGTTTTGGAAATCCGGGCGCAATTTTTCTGCCGCGCGGACATGCGCGCGGCACATTTATCCCAACCGTTTCAAGGAGTAGCATACTATGAGGATCCAATTATCCGACCACTTCACCACGGGAAAGCTGCTGCGCTTTGTGGCGCCGTCCATCGTCATGATGATCTTTACCTCCGTTTACGGCGTTGTGGACGGCCTGTTTGTGAGCAATTTTGTGGGCAAAACGGCTTTTGCGGCCGTGAACCTGATTTTCCCTCTGCTGATGATCCTGGGCGCGCTTGGCTTCATGATCGGCACCGGCGGCAGCGCTCTTGTGGCCCGTACCCTTGGTGAAGGGGACAGCGGCCGGGCCCAGCGTTACTTTTCCATGCTTGTCTATGTGACCATCGGTGGAGGCATCGTTTTTTCCGTGCTGGGGCTGCTGTTCCTGCGCCCCATCGCCGTGCTTTTGGGCGCACAGGGTGCCATGCTGGAGGACTGCGTCGTTTACGGCGGAATCCTGCTGGCGGGCCAGACGATGTTCATGCTGCAAAATGTGTTCCAGAGCTTTCTCATCACAGCAGAAAAGCCCCATTTTGGCCTGGGCGTTACCGTGGCCGCGGGGCTTACCAATATCATACTGGACTTTTTGTTCATCGCCGTGTTCCGCTGGGGCGTGGCGGGCGCTGCCATTGCCACGGCCGCCAGCCAGTTTGTGGGCGGCGGCGTACCGCTGCTGTATTTTGCCCGGCCCAACCGCAGCCTTTTGCGGCTTGGAAAAACGAAGCTGGACAGCCGTGCATTGCTGAAAGCCTGCACCAATGGCTCGTCGGAGCTGATGACCAACCTCTCTTCTTCACTGGTGACAGTGCTGTACAATTTTCAGCTCATGCAGCTGGCGGGGGAGGACGGCATTGCCGCCTATGGCGTCATCATGTACGTCAACTTTATTTTCATTGCCATTTTCATCGGTTATTCCATCGGCAGCGCGCCCGTGGTGGGATACCATCATGGAGCGGGGAACAGCACGGAGCTGAAAAGCCTGTTCCGCAAAAGCCTGCTGCTGGTGGGCGCGGCCGGAGTGGCACTGACTGTAGCCGCCGAGGCACTGGCTCTTCCGCTGACAAAGATATTCGTGGGCTATGATGCGGCGCTGCTGGCGATGACCTGCCGCGGCTTTCGTTTGTATTCGCTTTCGTTCCTGCTCACAGGCTTCAACATTTTCAGCTCCGGCTTCTTTACAGCGCTGAACGACGGCTTTGTTTCCGCCGTTATCTCGTTCCTGCGCACGCTGGTGTTCCAGACAGCCGTGGTTCTGGTGCTGCCCGCTCTCATGGGGACGGACGGCATCTGGCTCGCCATCGTTGTGGCCGAACTTCTGGCTCTGGCGGTGAGCGCCTGGTTTCTGTGGCGAAAAAGGGGAAAATACCGCTATGCCTGAACGGAGCCGGGTCAAATCACATAATGGTCGGCGGACTGGGCCTCGGCTGTCAAATCTGCCAGCGTGACGCCGTCCAGATAATCCTGCACCAGCGCGTTCAGCTTCCGCCACATGGGCAGCGTGCGGCATTCGGCCCTGCGCGGACATTCCACCGGCTCCTGTTCCAGGCAGGCCACGGGGGCCAGGCTGCCCTCCGTAAGCCGCAGAATGCTTCCCACGGTATACTGCTCGGGCGGCCTTGTCAGCCGGTAGCCCCCGCCCTTTCCGCGCACGCCTGTCAGAAACTGGCTCTGCACCAGACTTTTGAGAATGCTCTCCAGATATTTTTCCGAGATATCCTGACGCCGGGCAATAGCTTTGAGAGGGATATATCCCTCTGCCTGGTGCTCGGCCAGGTCAATCATAACACGCAGCGCATAGCGCCCCTTGGTGGACACCATCATACAGCCGTTCCTCCGTTTCTTTTTGTTTCCTCTGCCGCGGGCCCTTTCCCGCGGCCTTTTTATTGCTCCGCAATAAAAAGCTTATCTTACTGACCGCGGGCCGGGGACGTCCCGCAAAGCCTAAAAACAGCCTGCGGCTATTTTTTATGGATTGTATAGACGGAAATTGTCTTATAACATCTTGCGAGTTTTATTGAGGTGCGGAAACTGCCTGCATTTTCAACCGTTTTCCCATTTCCGCTTGTACCTTCTCACATCGCCGTATAGGTTGGTTTTGTAGAGTTGGATACCATTTTAACACTACAGCTAAGATGATACAGAACAGGCACAGGGATGCAATCACGCCTGCAAAGGCAATTTAGGATAACTTTGTACACCATTATGGTTACGCATTCGAAGTTCAAAAACCTTGCCATAAAAACAGTACCGGCAATAAAACCGATGGGGTAAAATGCTTATACATGTCCCCCTGAAAACGCCATTTAGCTGCGCAATATATCAAAGAAAAGACCCTGCCTTGAGATTATCATTTCCTTTCTGTTCCTTTGCGAAAAATCCCGTAGCAAGCAGTGGAAAGGGGCACCCTTCCCGTAAAAATCACTCGTTTTCATCTATGACAGTATACAAATACAAATTTATTAAATTTCTCTTATCGGAAAATACATATAACCCTTTCCCGTTGCTGGATCGGTATAGTCGTGAACTGCTCCGACCAGCGACATACCTTCCTCATTCATTTGTTTAATGGTATCTTCAAACGCTCCATTATGGTTTTCAACAACTATATACTCATAACCTGGTATTATCCATTTTGTCCATCCAGCCGGTGCTTCTGCATTATCAACACATTCCACTCCCGCCAGATACAAGCCTTTGCTAAAGCCATCTTCCCAAGCATTAAATGCGTGAGAACCATCGGACATGGCCCCCCATATTCCCACAATATTTCCGTTTGTATCTTTCTTCGCCAGATGTGCTACTTCACTGAAGTGACCGTTTGCATCATCCCACAATTTCTGAATAAAGCCCGCGCCGTCTAGCGTTGAACCCTCTTTCCCAATGACAACAAACGCTTTTTTTATTACTTTAATCATTGTTCGCCTCCTCGATAAATTTAAAGTTGGTGCCTTTTATTGCCCTAAGAAATTCGGGCAACTCCGGGGACGCCAAAGTGCCAAACTCATTGTAATTTTAAGTGTCTTGATACACAAAAACCAGTATTTGCAAGGGTATTTATGTTTTAAAACTTTTCGATAGCAAAAGTTCAAACCCTGTTTTTTTTATTTCTCTGCAATAAAAAACTTATCTCAATGGCCGAGGACTGCCCATATAGTCCAAGACCCACCAAAAGCTATTTTTTAGATTTCCACATATAAACCTATTATACTGTTGGGTTAATAGGAATTCAACTGCAGACCTCGGCAAAAACTTCCTGCTTTCTCCTTGACAAGCGGACCGGTTCGGGTTATAATCCCTATAAACCTATCTGAAAGGTTGGTATTTATGAAGCCTCACACCTCAGATCCTTTCCGCACACAGCCGCCGGGGCGGCTGTGCCTGTGCTGGCGCTGTTGCTGACAGCCCTTTCCGCCCGGCTTTGCCGGAACATACAAGCACATCATTCAGGGAGGAAATTTTTATGAGCCGTATCTATACATCCGCTGACCAGCTGATCGGGGCAACACCGCTGTTGGAGCTGTCCCACATTGAACGGGAACACAGGCTGAAGGCCCGCATCCTTGCCAAGCTGGAATATTTTAACCCGGCCGGTTCCGTGAAAGACCGCATCGCCAAAGCCATGATCGACGACGGGGAAGCCCGCGGCCTGCTGAAGCCCGGTTCCGTCATTATCGAACCCACCTCCGGCAACACCGGCATCGGCCTTGCCTCTGTGGCAGCCGCGCGGGGTTACCGAATCATCATCGTCATGCCTGACACCATGAGCGTTGAGCGCCGCCAGCTGATGAAGGCTTACGGTGCAGAGCTGGTGCTCACCGAGGGTGCGTTGGGCATGAAAGGCGCCATCGCCAAGGCGGAAGATCTGGCCAAAGAGATTCCGGACAGTTTTATCCCCGGGCAGTTCGTCAACCCGGCCAACCCCGCTGTACACAAAGCCACCACGGGGCCGGAAATTTGGGCCGATACCGACGGCAAGGTCGATATCTTTATCGCAGGCGTGGGCACGGGCGGCACCGTCACCGGCGTGGGCGCTTATCTCAAGGCGCAGGACCCTGCCATCCGCGTAATAGCCGTGGAGCCTGCGGCCTCTCCGGTGCTGAGCAAGGGCACAGCCGGGCCGCACAAGATCCAGGGCATCGGCGCAGGTTTTGTGCCCGAAGTTCTGGACACTCATATTTATGACGAGGTCATACCCGTGGAGAATGAGGACGCCTTTTCCGCAGGCCTTCTGGTGGGCCGTCTGGAGGGCGTGCTGGTGGGCATCTCCTCGGGCGCGGCTGTCTGGACCGCCATTCAGCTGGCCAAACGGCCGGAAAACGCGGGCAAGACCATCGTGGCACTGCTGCCCGACACCGGCGACCGCTATCTTTCCACACCGCTGTTCGCCGACTGAACGCTGCCGGAAAGGATGAGCATATATGGCTATGACGTTTGAGGAAGCGGAAGCTCTGCTCACCCCGGCCCAGCGGGATGCGCTGGCGCGCTGTGCATTGGAGGACGCGCCGCTGCCAAGCCCGTTGTCGGAAGCACAGCGTGTATTCTGCTTCGGCCTTTCTGTGCTGTGTGAATACGAGCAGCGGGATGAAATTTTTCGCTATCTGCTCTGATCGTACATCCCGCCACGGTCATCGAGGTCGTTTTTTCAGGCCTTGCATGCCGTCCCGCGTCCAACCGGGTAAGCATTACGGAACAATCAAAAAACCGCCGCCCGCGGATTCCCTCTTATGAGGGCTGCGCGGGCGGCGGTTTTTTACAGTTGTCGCTCTCCTTTATCTCGGGACAGGCGCGTATCAAACCCGTCTGTGCTCAAAACGCGGCGCGCCGTTTTCCACCATGACCACACCATAGCTGCCGCGCCCCTGCACCCGGGAAAGCGCGCCGGGGTTGAAAAGCACCACACCGCTCCGCTCCTCGCAGCCAGCACAGTGGGTATGTCCATAAAGCGCTGCGTCCGCACCGCGTGCACGTGCCGCATCAGCAAGTGTATCCAGTTCGTTTTTTACATTATATAAATTACCATGTGTATAATAAAATAACACACCGCCGAAAGCGGCCAGCCCGTCCGGCGGGGCAAAGGAGACATAATCGCAGTTGCCCCGCACGCTGTAAATCTTCAGCTCCGGGCGCATATCCTGCAGGTCCTCCGCTTCCCGCAGACCGTCTCCCAAAAAAATAACGGCGTCTGCATCCGCTTCGGCATCCACCGCGCGTTCCAGCGCGTCCAAATCTCCGTGGACGTCGGAAACGACCAGCAGCTTCATATGCTTTCCGCCTTTCAGGCCGCGCCTTACTCCAGGCAGCGGCGGTAAATTTCGCTCTTGGAAAATGCACTGTGCGCAGCGGCATATTTTGCCGCCGCCGTGGCGCTCTGGCCCGCGGCCATCTGTTTTCGCGCCAGGCCGACGGCGTCGTCCAGCGTCAGTTCCTGCGCAGGGCATGGCTGTGCGCCGGCCATCACCAGCACAAACTCGCCCCTGGGCGGGTTTTCTTTATAGTAAGCGCTGGCGTCCCCCACGGTGGTGACACGGATCTCCTCGTGCAGCTTTGTCAGCTCCCGGCAGATGGTCAGGCTCCGCTCCGGTCCGAACGCCTGCTCCAAGTCTTGTAAAGTCGTGGGCAGTTTATGAGGTGCCTCGTAAAAAATCACGGTGCGCTCCTCGTTTTGCAGTGCGGCCAGCCGCTCCTTTTTCTGACGGCGGTTGGTAGGCAGAAAACCTTCGAACACAAACCGACCCGTCGGCTGCCCGGAAACGCACAGCGCCGTGACAGCGGCGCTGGCCGCGGGCACGGGCACCACGGGAATGCCCCGGACGTGTGCGTCCCGCACGATGACCTCCCCGGGGTCGGAAACGGCGGGCATACCCGCGTCGCTGCACAGCGCGCAGGATTCCCCGGCCTCGATGCGGTCCAGAATATAACCGCCCCGCTCTTTCAGATTGTGCTCATAATAGCTCACCATCGGCTTTTTCAGGCCCAGGTGGTTCAGCAGCTTCAGCGTCACACGGGTGTCTTCGGCGGCAATAAAATCCGCTTTTGCAAAGGTTTCCGCCGCGCGTGGGGTAAGGTCGCCCAAATTGCCGATGGGCGTTGCCACGATATACAAAGTGCCGCTCATGGGGCCTCCTTTTTCGGTTCTGTTCCGTAAATTTCCAGCATGGCCGCGCTGGGGCGGCCGTCTGCCCGCGCGGTAACGAGCGGGGCCGGCACGCGCAGGCCCGGCGCGCGGTTTTTCTGGCCTTCCACCAGCACCAGCCAGGGCGCTTTTTCAGGCCGGGCCATAACAAATTGCAGACGCTTGGGTTCAATGCGCGCGCCGCGCATTGCGCACAGCACGTCCGCCAGGCGTTCCGGACGCTGGCACACACACAGCCTGCCGCCGTCTTTCAGCAGCAGACCCGCAGCCGCGCATACATCGGGCATCGTGCAGGAAAGCTCATGGCGCGCACCCGCCCGCGCCGTGTCCGGACTGACGCGCCCACCTGTAAAATAGGGCGGGTTGCAGGCCACGACATCGCGGCTCTGGGCATATGGGTGCAGGCCTGCAAGGTCCCGCAGATCTGCTGTGACCGGCGTGATATGCCAGGCCTCCGCAGCCTGCACCGCCGCGTGCAGCTGCGCTACGGCGCCGGGCGCGATATCCAGCGCAAGGCATGGACCGCGGTGCCCTCTGTCGTGCCAGCGCAGGGGAATGACCCCGCAGCCGGTGCCCAGATCGCACACAGCCTCGGCGCGGCGCACGCGGCAAAAGTGAGCCAGCAGCAGTGCATCCTGGCCAAAACGGTGGCTTTGCGTGATGAAAACGGGTGTGCCGTTGGCAAGGTGTTCCTGCTGCAAAGGCGGAGGCTCCTTTCGAATCGGTTTCAGCGGCACGCCCAAGTAGAGGAGGCCGCTCAAATCAAAAATTCAGGCCCCTCGCGGATGCAGAGGCCGAAATCGCCTGAATAAGGAAAAAGCAAGGCGGGCACGCACGGTGCCCGCCTCTTTGTTGCTTTGCTCTGCTTTTCCCGGGAAATCAACCCTCGGAAATAGCGGAAACCGGGCATTCGCCGGCGCAGGTGCCGCAATCCAGGCAGGCGTCCGCGTCGATGACATACTTGCCGTCGCCCTCGGAAATCGCAGAAACCGGGCACACGCCGGCGCAGGTGCCGCAAGCGATGCAGTCGTCAGAAATTTTGTAAGCCATAAGTATCCATCCTCTTCTCCGCGCGATCGAATTTTTTACGGCAGCGTGCGCGAGCGGCGCGGGTCAGCGCATGCAGCCGCCAGAGGCTGTGCCTCCATGTGTTCTCATTTTAACATAAAATGCGGATTTTTCAAGGGGCGCAGGGCCACTTTCACGCACTTTTTACACGCCGGGAAACAGCTTTTCCCCGCACGGCCCGGCAGACGCAGACCTACGCGGGGCAAAAGCGTTCATTCGGTGATCTCTTCCGGCTCCGGGTCCGGCGCGATGGGTGCGCGCTTGCCGCCGCGCAGATACTGGCATTCGTCCTTGTGGAACGTTTTGAAGCCGGTGGCTGGGGGGTCCATCCGCACGCGCAGGGTACCGGAGATGACATTGGTCTCCACCACGGCGCCCACTCCCTCAGGCGTTTTGACAATGCTCCCCACGCCCGGAGTGATCCTGTTCAGATACTCATATGCCGGCTGCTCGTAGGCAAGACAGCACATCAGGCGGCCGCAGCTGCCGCTGATTTTGGCCGGATTGAGCGAGAGGCCCTGTTCCTTGGCCATTTTGATGGACACCGGCTGGAAATCCCGCAGAAAACGGCTGCAGCAGAACGGCTGGCCGCAAATACCCAAGCCGCCCAGCATTTTGCTCTCGTCCCGTACGCCGATCTGCCGCAGCTCGATGCGCGTGCGGAACACACCGGCAAGGTCCTTGACAAGGTCACGGAAGTCGATGCGCCCGTCGGCCGTAAAGTAGAACAGGATCTTGTTGCGGTCCAGCGTATACTCCACATCCACCAGCTTCATGTCCAGCTTGTGCTTGGCAATGCGCTCCTCGCACACCGAAAAGGCGCGTTTTTCGTCCGCGCGGTTCTGCTGCATGCGGCGCACATCCACGGCGTCCGCCATGCGCGTGACCGTCTTGAGCGGCTTGACGATGCTGGAATCCGGCACGTCATGAGGGCCTTTTGCTACCTCGCCGCACTCTGTTCCCCGGGCCGTTTCCACGATAACGTGGTCCCCCTGTTGGAGTTCCAGCTCGCCGGGGCTGAAATAATAGGATTTGCCGTTCGCTTTGAAGCGGACGCCGATCACTTTTGTCATAGCTTCTTTCCTTTCGCCGCCGCTGCAATGGGTGTCAGTTCCGCCGCCCGCGGCATTTGAAGCGGCGTTTTATCAAGAGAGTGGGGGCGCGGGGAAGAAATATCCGCGCAAAGTCTCCGCCCGCCGGCAAAGCCCTCCCGCCCAAAGCGCAGGCTCATGCCGTCAGGCGCGCGGCAAGGCAGGTGAGCGCCAGCTTACCGCTGACATTGCCTGCCAGCAGCCGGGCCGTTTTTCCGGCTTCCCCTGCGCAGCGCGCGGCGCGGGCCGGGCTTACAGGGCTTTGGGCCGCCTCGCTGCCCCGCAGTGAAGCACTGCACACGTTCAGCAGCAGGCCAAGAAGCGCCTGTGTGCCCGCGCGGTCTTTTTCATATTTGGAAAGCAGCGCCAATGCGCCGTAAACGTCCTGTTTTTCGGCCAGGCCCGCCAGCTTCAGCGCGTCCAGCAAAAGCGTCCGCCCGGCCGCGTCCTCCAGGCAGCGCTTCGCACTGCCGATCTTCCCACCGAACAGCGCCGCATACCGAGCGGCCTCAGGCTCCTTTGGAAAGTGCTTCTTCAGATACGCCGCGCACACCTCCTCGGCCACGGGGGCCAGGGAATAGGCGCAGCAGCGGCTGCGGATGGTGGCCATCACGTTCGCCTCGCTGGGCGCCGTCAGGATAAACAGCACACCCTCAGGCGGCTCCTCCAGCACCTTCAGCAAGGCGTTGGCACTGGCGCCGTTCAGCTTGTCCGCGCCTTTGATGTGCACGGCGCGTCCCCCAGCGGAGAGCGCGGTGTTGAATATCTCCCGCCGCACCTCGCGCACACGGTCCACGCGGATATCCCCGGAAACGCCTTCGCCCGCCAGCAGCAGGTATTCCGGGCTTTGACCCGCCAAAACCTGAGCGGCGGAGGCGCCGCCGTTTGGGTAAAGGTAATCCGCGGCCAGGCAGCGCGCGGCAAAGCCCGCGCCTGTGCCTGCCTCGCCGCAAAGCAGGATACTATGAGAAAGCCGCCCGGCCGCAAGCGCGGCCGAGAGGCTTTCCTTGAGTGTTTCATTTCCGAGCAGGGAATCCAGCGCAGCCATTACAGCTTTTCAAAGCGTTCCACGTTGGTGACGAACACCGTCGCGCCGCCCACAGTCACTTCCAGCGGATAGGCCGTCGTGACACCGATGCCGTAGCTGGCGGTGCTGGGCACCACCTCTTTGCGCTGCTTGGAGCAGGAGGCGATCAGCTCAATGCACTTATCCACCTTTTCATCGTCGGTGCCGATGAGCAGCGTCATGTTGCCCGCCATCAGGAAACCGCCCGTAGTGGACAGCTTTGTTACCGAAAAGCCGCCCTTCGTCAGTGCGTTACAAACAGCATTTGCGTCTTCCTTGTTGACGATCGCGGTGATCATTTTCATAACAATACCCCCTAAACATTACAGGGCGCGGGGTGCGCCTTCTGCTTACTTTCATTTTAGCACAGATCGCACGAAAAATCCACTGCCGCGCGGGTGCAGGCACAAATTCCCCGTGTCAGCGCCAGTTGCTGCGGTTCTGGTTCTGCCAGGTACGGCGCGTCTTATGGTATTTGATCTCCTGCTTGACCGTGCGGAAGAAATCCCCGCCGAAAAACAGAAGAAAGTTTGCCAGCGAGAGCAGCACCGCCGCCCGGGTGCTCCAGCCTCCCATCAGCAGGTCGATGAGACACAGCGCGCCCGAGAATAGGGCCATATACTTCATCTTAATGGGGATGATGAAGAACAGCAGCACCTGAAAATCAGGGTAGAGCATGGCAAAAGCAAAAAACAGCGACAGGTTGATGTAGTAGCTGGTGCCGTAACCTGTGAGCGCAGCCGCCAAGATGGCCCCGAGCATGCCGCACAAGTAGTAGACGTTGAACTGGAAATCGCCCCAGGTATTTTCCAGTGTGTTGCCGATGAGATAGTAGAAATAAAGCGTCAGCACAAGGCCCAGCGGGCTGGTGCTCTGGGGAATGAACACAAAGGTGAACAGCCGCCACACCTCGCCGTGCATCACGGCGGCCCAGTTCAGCGAAAAACGGCTGAGCAGCAGGATGTCTGGGTTGAGCAGATTGGCCAGATAAACCATGGCCTGCCCCGCGATGATGACCAGCATCAGATGGGGAATGCAGATGCGGCCGAATTTCCGTTCGAGCTTATAGACCCATTTCATGAAACGTTTGGTTCCTTTCTCCACCGCCCGCGCCGCGGGCGGATATTGCTTTTTGTTGAATCCGCCGCGGGCGGAAAAACCGGCGGCGATATAAAGATATTGTATCAAAACCTCTTTCAGTATTCAACAATTAGTTATGTACAAACTGTAACATTCGCGGAATATTGTGGAAAACCGGGGCCTATTTTACGCCCTTTTCAACGCTTTCCACAGGGTTTTCAACAAAAGCTGTGGAAAACCCGCTATACTCGGTGTAAAACTCGGTTGAAATGTTGAAAGTTTTCCTTGTCCGTGTTGAAAAACGCTCCGCGCCGGATCCCGGCGCGAAGCGAAGCATGGCATGTACTTTTGTTTTGAAGTATGCAGTTTGGGCGCATATATATTTGAAGCTGCCGCATGAAAATATATATTTTCTAGAGATGGGGCTTCAAATCTTTTTCTCACGGGCTTACCCACAAAATATTGGGGGTGTGTTTGCCGCCTTATGCCGACGCATCTTTATCCGCATTTGGAGAAACCGCAGTTGCGGCAGATGACACAGCCTCCCTCATGCTCCACGGGGCCGCCGCATTCGGGGCAGATATGTATCTCCGACGCCGCGGCAGGCACATGGCTGCC
>OGZA01002035.1_pt1 | contig 12936 bp, 8 predicted proteins | sample 1576591 | NCBI WGS metagenome assembly OGZA01 (sample SAMEA3541565, study PRJEB24748) | human gut metagenome | biome: human gut; feature: human-associated habitat; material: faeces | place: China | collected 2012
GAATCTCCAACTTCTCCTCGTTTGTCCCGTTCTTACTATCCATCACCTCATCAATCACCACGTTACAATTATAGATAACCTGGTACACTTTGTTCATCTCCGTGTCATTTTCAGACTGGCTATAAATTTCGTCGGCCCAAGTATATACCGGGATAAATTTATTCGTTTCATAGATCGCCTCTTGTTGAGCCGGATCAGAAATATCAATATCATCTGATGCCACATCATGGTAAGAAAGTGTCCAGCGGAAATTTTCCGTGTTATTCATCAGGTAACGGTAATTTTCCGTCTCCTCCGGAACCAATGATCCTTTAGTCTTGACATCCACCCAATCGGAACAAGCGGAGAAACAACAGGAAAGTCCTATAATTACACTAAATATTTTCTTGTTCATATCTATCACGTTTTAGAAATTAAGATTTAACGAGAAGTTATAAGAAGGTGTCGGCGCCATCCGCAAATCTCTCGTGTTCGGAATAAAATCAGGATCTATACCGACATTATTCTTTTTCCAGATCAATCCCAGGTTTGTTGCAGTAAACCCGATATTAGCACTACCAAGCATGATTTTATTTACCCATTTAGACGGGAGTTCATAAGTCAACGATATTTCTTTCAAACGGATATGATCTCCTTTTTGGACATGAATATCAGCACCTCTATATCGTTGAAAACTATTGTTATCCGTTCCCAAACGGGGTACATCGGTTTTAGCCTCATCACCCGCCTCTCTCCAACGTTTTGCCATATCTTCATTAATTTCATAATTAGCACCACCGTATCTACTTGCAGGCTGTTGTGAAATCGTCGGTTTCTGGAAAATATACCCTAACTTATAGGTGATCCCCACGTAAAGAGACAATCCTTTACAAGTGAACGTATTAAAAAATCCACCAAAGTACTTCGGTGTCAATGTTCCCATATACACCAAATCATCATTCGTAATATTTTCCGTAGATTTTATAATCTCCCCGTCCGCATTGTACACCAGAGCATTTCCCTCTTCATCCAAACCGGCCCAACGAGTAGCCCAGAAGTTATTCATATTATACCCTTCTATCATACGACCACTTCCTCCTCCACTAGATGCAAAACTGGAATATAGTTCATAAGGAGAGGATTTTACTTCATTCGTGTTATAAGAGAAAGTTAAACTGGCCCTATAATTAAAATCACTTTTCTGTACAATCGTTCCATTCAAAGCAATATCCACTCCTTTTCCATCCACCTTAGCAGCATTACGAGTAAGTGTGTAAGATCGGGTAGAATTTGCCCCGAATATCGGGTTTATCGTGTACTCTGCAAACAAATCTCTCGAATACTTGCGATACACTTCGATAGAACCGGAAAGACGATGATTCAATACGGCAAAATCCAACCCAAAATTCAATACACCTGTCTTCTCCCAACGAATTGAAGGATTGGCTGCGGCAGTAATACTTGACGAAGGTAATTGAGTAAAACCATCATTACTCGTGGATAACGATATATTCGTGAAAGGATACTGGCCCGGATCAATATTTCCATTATACCCGTAAGTCGTTCTAAATGTCAATTGATTCAACCATCCTACATTATCCATGATAAAATCTTCCCGGCCAATATGCCATGAAAATCCGGTGGACCACATCGGAGTTGCCCGGTATTTCCGATCAACACCAAAATTATTATAATCATCATAACGCACACTTCCAGACAATACGTATTTATTCATCAAAGTATAAGACAAATTTCCGTAATAAGACAAGTATCGCCGTTGATAATCGGTTTCCGGACTAGCATCTGTCAAGTAACTATTATATCCCCAGATATTTATATAAGGATTCGGCAACTGACTACCGGCAATCAGTGTTTTTTCGTTATAACCATAATATCTAGCCCCATTCGCCCAATCTCTCGTCTCACGGATTTCCATTCCAGCCAATGCTGTAATTTGGTGAATTTCATCAATAACCCCATCATAATTGATCTGTCCCCGAATACTGTAATTCTGGGAATTACCATTAGTCACGTTCAAGATACCTCCCCACGGAAGATTATTTGTTAGCGCACCCGTATTTGCATCATAAGTCGTGGCCGTGTTATAAAGATCTCTAGCCTCGAACGTATTCTCGTTAGCAAAAGTACGATTCTTGGTATTCTTCCTTTCAAACATGAATTGTCCGTCTAATGACAACCCTTTTACTCCCGGAATTGGAATATTCAATCCCACAGTCATCGCAAAAGTTTGCTCTTTACGGGTATCATCTTTGTTATCCAATTCGTCCAAATAATTATACTTCCAATTTTTATATCCCAACGTTTCTTTTTCCGTTACAAAATCTTCATTGTACGTCTTATAGTAATCAACTCGATTACCATTTTCATCCACGAATTGATTATAAGGTAATAAGATCAAACCACCAGATGCCTGTATCATGGAAAGTCCTAAAGCATTATTTTTAATATTAAACAAAGTAGCTCTTAACCCCGTGGTCAACGTAGCCCAATTCAATATTTTAAAATTCATGTTGGAAGTCAACGTGAAACGATCACCTTCTTCACCCTTCATATTAGATCTCTCGTTTGCATAGGATGCGGAAAGGAAATAAGACATCTGATCAGACGCCCCACTAAAAGATAAATTATATTGCTGTGAAAAAGAAGGTTGCAACAGATACTTTTTCACATCACGATAAGCCTCCCGACCAGCTAATTCATTCAGTATGGCATCCGCATCCGCCTGATTAATAAGCCCGTCCTTAGCGTCCAAAATCAATTTAGCAGCTTGTGAAATCGGGGCTCCTGCCGAATAGGCGGAATTCACGGGTCTCGTGATATAACCTTTCTCTACCATTTCCTTCTCGTAATCAATCATTTCGGCAGAATTCATGATCGGTAAGGTATTAAAACGAGGGGAACCGGAAGTCGATACATTCATTCCAAAATTTACAGTTGTTCCTCCTTTACCTTTTTTACCTTTTTTTGTCTCAATAACAATAACCCCATTGGCCGCACGTACCCCCCAAATAGAGGCTGCTGCCGCATCTTTCAAAAAAGTAATCGATTCAACATCACTGGGATTTATATTCTTCATTTCCATATCCGTGGGGAAACCGTCAACAACCAGTAAAGGCCTTGTTGTGTTCAAAAGAGAACTTTTTCCCCGGATATTCATGGAAATATTCGTCTGCTCATCAACATAACCATCCGTACGATCGGAACCATACAAAAAAGTCATATCCGAATTCTTGACATCCACGTAAACCCCCGGAACAACACCTTCCAAACGATTCATGATATTCGGACTAGGACGTTTTTCCAATTCTTTAGCTGTAACCACGCTAAATGAACCGGTGGCACGTTCTTTCGGTAAACGGGTGTAACCCGTTGAAACAACAACAACCTCATCCAATGCCTCCGTGGCTTCCTTCATTTTAATGTTTAGAGGGGAATCGCTATTAATTGCCACGATTTGCATCTCGAAACCGACCATTGAGAAAAGCAACGAATCGCCCCGCGAACAAATCGCCGTGAACTTTCCTTCCACGTCAGACACGAATCCTAGCGTAGTTCCCTTAATAATAATATTCACTCCCGGAAGAGGCAGACCTTGTTGATCCGAGATCTTACCTACCACCGTAAGTTTATTCTCTTGCTGTTGGCTTGTTAATTTCACGGGACTAACGACCACCGTGTTATCCACGATCGAGAAAGTAAGTCCTGAATTCTTTAAACAATACTCTAAAACGGCTTTTACATCCGTATTTGTGAAATCAGGATTCAGTCCCGTAATATTACCCACTTTTGTATCATTGTACAAAAAAGTCAACTCCGTTTGCTTTTGAATTTCTTTAGCAACTTGGATAAATGAACTATTCTTCATCTTCACAGTGACATTCTGAGCCACTGCCGTGAATGACAAAAATAGTAATAAAACAATCGTCATTCTCATCATTAATCGGTTCTTTATTAGCCATAAACCTCCCGGAAGAGACTTATTTCGGTTCTTCTTCATAATGTAATTAATTAATTTAGTTAGTTTTACACACTTGCCTCCCCTCGTGGCCATCGAGGGTTTCACTCTGTAGTTATATATACATCATTTCCATGTAATTCAAATCGCACATCTCCCGTCATCTGCAACATTTTCATCACCTGGGAGAAATCACCATATCGCTTCATATTTCCCGACAGAGAAATTCGTTTCGCTCCCTCATCCTTGAATATCACACGAATATCGTACCATCGTTCCAACGTTCTCATTATATCTTCCAACGGTTGTTGTTCAAATACGAAACGCCCATCTTTCCAACTCGTAAAGTTTTTTACTTCAACCTCCTGCTTTACCATTTCTCCCGATAACGCACTCACCTCTGCTTGCTCTCCCGGTTTCAATAGCATTGAACTACCGGGGCTGTAAATCCTCACGGATCCTTCTGCAAGAGTGGTTTGCGACCGTTTTTCTTCCGGGTAAGCCCGGATATTAAAGGAAGTTCCCAACACCGTTACCGATGAACTCATGAACTGCACGGTAAAAGGTTTATTCGCATCCTTTGCCACTTCAAAATAAGCCTCACCCTGTACGAAAACCCGTCGTTCCTTTGCCCCGAAAGCCACCGGATACTGGATAGAAGTTTCCGAATTCAACCACACCCTTGTTCCATCCGAAAGCGTCAGGCAAAACTCTCCACCACGAGGTATTTCCAATTTATTGTAAACCACCGATTCGCTTTCTACCCCACTGGCATATGTTACCCCTGATCCCGAAGCACTAATCTGTGTTCCATCCGTGATAATCGTGCTATCCGTAGCCTCTTTGCCTAAAGGAATCATTTGCCCATTTGCCAATGTCAACACGGCTTTGCTCGTCCCCGGAAGGATATTTGAAGCTAGAGAAGGACGCACCATTTGTTCTTCCTCTCGATTCAACCCTACATATAGAACAAGAGCAATCACAAATGGTAACGCAACGGCAGCTACCCTGGCCATGTTTATCAAAAATCTTCTTTTACGACGTTGTTGGTACTTCTTTTGCAAGAAACGTCCGTAGGCCACCCGGGAATCATACATTTCCAACTTCTCCATTCCAATCGTGTAAAAATCCTCTGAAATCATTCGTTGAAAAGCACGTTCATTCTCATCGGAAACCTTTCTCCAACCAGATAATTGCCTTTCCTCTGATTCAGAAAGTTTTCCTTTCAAACTCTTCTGAATAATTCGTGCTATTTCAAATGCTTCTTTCATCTTGAATTCTTTTACGATCTAAAAACAATCAAGTACAAAAAAAGTGTCACTCGAATGACACTTTCTTGTAAATTTAACAATTCGATAGGAATAAAAGGATAGCCGTTATATCTCCTAACCGACTCTTCAATAATTGTTTTCCGCGTTTTTTATGTGACTTTACCGAATCTATGGAGAGATTCAATTTCTCCGCAATTTCCGCATTATCGAAACCTTCCATCACCAGTTGGAACACTTGTCCCGTCTGTTCCGGTAAATCCTGAATAGCCTCTGACAACAAGGTTAGTAACTCCTGCTCCACGATCTGGTTAAAAAAGAATGTCGTTGTTTCCCGTTCCTTCAAGAAAGACATATACTCTTGTTCGATCCGGGCATGCTTCAAATAATTCAGACATTGATTCTTAGTAACCAAATACAGGTAAGATTTCAAGGCCACCACAACATCAAAAGTCGGTTTATCCGTGTAAAGTTTGAAAAATATCTCCTGTACAATATCTTCTGCCACGTCCGGGTCATTCACGAAATTAGTGGCAAACGCACAGAGTGAGGCATAATACTTTTCAAACAGGACTTTAAAGGCCCGATCATCCCCAACCCTTAATCCCTGTAACCATTTTACCTCATCCTGTTCCGACATATTATTATCACGTGTTACTCCATCATTTAGAACTATACAAATATACGAAAAATCAAAATAAAACTACTCTTTCACAGAGTCATGACGATATACCCGCATGACTCCCTGTATACGTTTTAAACGGGAAATCAGTTGTGATAAGTGTTCCGTATCACTAACCAACACGGTGATTTGCCCGTCAAATAATCCCTCGCTCGAATTAATGGACAATCCCCGTAACGTGATCTTCGGGTCCTTCGCTATCACTTCGGTAATCTTAGTCACCATTCCCGCATCTTCACGTCCCACGATACTCAACACCGTCTGGTAAGAAGTTGCACCGGCATTCGTCCAAGCTGCCTGCACGATTCGATACGGGTAGCGACGCTGCAAATCAAGAGCATTCTTACACTGGGTCCGGTGAATCTTAATCCCCTCACCAATAGAAACGAATCCCAGAATATCATCCCCGAATACCGGGTTACAACAACGGGCAAACTTGTACACCACGTTATCGACATTCCGGTCGATCAATAACACATCCTCACTAATCGGGCGGGACGGAATAACCTGCACCTCTTCTCTCGGGGTGACCACCGTACGCTCCTCTTCTTTCGGGCGAGTAATGAACTCCTTAATCTCCGCCATATCTAACTTTTCCTCGGCAATCGCCTGGTAAAGATCAATAGCAAACTTATATTTATAATGTTGTTGCAAACGATGAATCACCTCGTCTGTCAACTCTAACTTCCAATTTTTAAACCGACGAGCCAACATTTCCTTACCCAGCGTGGCCTGAGCCCGCGAATCTTCGGTAAGAAACTGACGAATCTTGTTACGAGCCTTTGAAGTCGTGGCAATATTCAACCAGTCGGCATTCGGCTGTTGATTATTCGAGGTTAGGATGGATACCTGATCCCCATTCTTCAACACATAGCGCAAGGTCTCGTTACGTTGGTTTACCTTTCCTCCTACACAACGGGACCCTACAGCCGTGTGGATAGCATAAGCAAAGTCAAGTAACGTCGCTCCCGCCGGTAAAGTCTTCAAATCTCCCGCCGGGGTAAACACGTGTACCTCCTTATCTTGCAGGTTAATTTTAATATCATCCAACATATCCACGGCTCCGACTTCCGAACTCTCCAATATCTCTCGTAACTCAGTCAGCCACTCCTCGATCGCCTTATCCGCCGTTCCCCCCTTGTACTTCCAGTGAGCCGCAAATCCCTTTTCAGCAATCTCATCCATCCGTTCCGTACGAATCTGCACTTCCACCCATCGGTTATTAGGTCCGAGAACGGTGGTCTGCAATGATTCATAACCATTGGATTTAGGCACAGAAATCCAATCTCGCAATCGCTGCGGGTTAGGCGTGTACCTGTCGGCCACAATCGAATATGCCCTCCAGCAATCGGCCTTCTCTTCCGGCCCCCTGCTATCCAGTATAAAACGAACCGCAAATATGTCATAGATTTCCTCGAACTCCACCTGTTTCTTCCGCATCTTGTTCAAGATCGAGGCTATCGTCTTGGTACGCCATTTCACCTTGAATTTAATTCCCCGGTTATTGAATTCTTCCACAATAGGGGCAATAAACTCGTTGATATATTTTTCACGGGCCTCCCGTGTTCCCTCCAGCTTTAAAGAAATCTCCTTGTACACCTCAGGCTCTCCATAACGTAAAGCAAGGTCCTCCATCTCCGATTTGATATTATACAAACCTAAACGATGGGCAAAAGGAATGTAGATATAACTGGTTTCCCGCGCTAACTCCCGTTGTCGTTCCGGAAGTAAAGTCTCAGCATGCCGTAAATCATACAATTTTTCCGCCAGAAAAATCAACTGCACCCGTACATCTTCAGCAAAACTCAGTAGTAATTTCCGGAAATTTTCGGAATCAACCACCCGGTGAGTAGTATAGATATGACTTATATCCCGTAAACCGGCTAATATCTGGGCCACTTTCTCTCCAAATACCGTTTTTATCTGTTCCAATCTCAACGTTCCGGACTCTATTGCCCGATGTAACATCAAACAAATAATAGAAGTTCTCCCTAACCCGATCTCGGACGTGATAATTAATCCGATATCCAACAAACGATGAATATCTTTCTCTGTAACCGCTTGTGAATTTGCCTCGCTGCTCATTGCCGTGTCGAAAGCTTTTCGCACGAGACGAATATCCTCGGTTGAAATCAAGTTCTTACATGACTTTAATAAAGATCTATATTTTTGTTGTACAGTAATGTATGTCGTAGTTTTTGCCATAACAGGTTAATTTAGTAAATTCCAATTCCTATTAATCATATCAAAAAAAATGCCGTACTCCCCGATTTTCATTCTATTCAAGATATAATAACAACTAATTATGCAGGACAACGACAATACCCGACCAAAGGTTACCCGCAAGCCCCCAAAATTGATTTATTTCAAGCTACACAAGATAAAACCGTATCGTTATAGTCATTTTTATGCTATCACCGAGAAAAAATCTGAATTATTTGACTATCGGTTTCACTATAATCTCGAAATTCCGACCATAGTTAATCAAGTATAATCCCCGATTTTCCAAACCTCCAAATCCACTCACGGGATGGAACCGGAAACGGGTAAATGCTCCGCTTATATCCTTTTCCCGCAACACGTTCAAAGTATTCCCACGTTCTATGTCAACCAAGGGGATAAAGCACATAACAATGTCAAACGCCCGGTTCACCACATTACTCGGCTCCGAATAAAAATAATCCCGGTGTTTCGCAGAAAACTCTTTGGCCACATCACCTTGATAATCCACGTAACTATTCGCCATCATCTTCACGTTCAACTTAAACAACACTTCCTCATCAATAGAAGTAAATTTCAACCAATCAGGGAAACCAATTACCGTGATCCGGAACTGATCTGCTAGGGCAGACAACACGGGCAACGTCCGACTGGCCGCCGCTTCATTTATAGTTGGAAACAAGATAATATTTTCCACCCCCAGCCTCATGACCTTGCGTAATGAATCCAAATGCATTTGAGGCCGCCATTGACAATTCGTCATATCTTCCATCCCGTTCGCCTGTAAGCGAGTTCGTACCAGATCCGTTAAACGACTCTCTCCCCCGGTGCGCCCCCCCCCATCCGGAATGATATTTATCAGATGAGCCTGCGTACCATTCGCAACAATCCAGTCCGCCATCTCTTCTACCAAAGAAACCGTAGACGTATTCAACTGCACAAAATTCGGGAAACGGACTAAATCTCCTCCCCGTGAAGAAAGCGGGAAAATCATCGGAATCGTCCGATTTCCTAGCTGTTCGGCAACTGCCTTATACGTGTTCGCATACACGGGACCGATAATCAAATCCGGAGATAACAAATTCAATTCCCCTACCAAGCGTTGCACGGTATTGGGATCACGTTCCGTGTCATAAACATACAAATCGATCGTGTATCCCAGCCGTTTCAAACTATCCACGGCCATCAATACCCCCTGATAAAATTGCAGGAAAGGTTCCGTACGAGAAGATAAACGCCAATGCTCGTTCCGTATATTCACTCCCAGCGTGTCCACCGGAATTTCCTCCTCGGATAAGGGCAACTTGTTTTCCTTCACGTACAAAGGCAACATAAGAGCAACTTTCACGTGGCGTTGCTCACGAGCGACTTCGGGAATAACAAACACAGTATCACCCACAACCTGCTGCACCATTCCTTCCAATGAATCGCGGGCAGGCGGGAATGTATTTGAATGACTTTTCTCGTATTTTTCCATCTCTTCACGCCGGGCTTGTTGAACCTCTTTCGCCTGACGTTTTTCCCAGCGTAATTCAGCCTCCAACACGTTTCGGTCAATCTGCCTCAATGCCAATTTCACAACAGCACCTTCCGCAATCGGTCGGCTCACATCGTACTCCGGATTATCTTTCAGAATTCGTTTCATCTTGATATTAAACTTCCGGGAAAGAGAATATAGCGTCTCTTTCGGTTTCATCCGGTGATAATAAAACTTATCATCAATAGATTTAAAGGGTTCGACCACTGGAATTCTCAACACGTCCCCGATCGAAAGGGCATTGTCACTCTTATCATTTAATATTTTCACTTCATCCACGGAGACACCATAAGCCTTACATATGGAAAAAAGCGTTTCCTTGGCTTTCACCGTATGGAGATAATAGGACTTTCCCTGATACACGATTTTCTCTGTCGATTTCTCTATCTTGATTTCCTGCGCCCCGACATAACCCGTCAAACCCAGCAACAGAAATACTAAAATGAATCTTACCATCTTTATCACTTCTTATTTTCAAAGCAAAAATAGTAAAATAGTAGTGATAATTGAAAAATCTCTGCTATTTTTGCAAAGTTAAGGTATTTCAATACCAGTACTGCCCGTGTTCAGTAGTAATGAACCCGGCAAGTTTTATAAATTTACAAACGTTATACACTCTATGGGTTTCTTTAAAAAAGGACATATCATCGTGTTATTGATCAACATAGCCGTAGCCAGCATCGTGTTGTTCGTGATCGGGTATATCGTGTTGAATCGATTGGAGAAATACACGAATCATGGTTACTATATTACTGTTCCCGAACTCCGAGGACTCACTCCCGACGAGGCGAAACCTTTCGCCAAAGAGAAGAATTTGCAAATCCTTGTCATCGATTCTATCTATGACAACAATGCCAAACCGGGAACTATCGTGGAACAATTCCCGTCACCGAATGCCCACGTGAAGAACAACCGGGCCATCCAATTGACCATCAACGCCAATGCCCCGGAAAAAATTATTTTCCCGAACCTTCGCAACGTGGCCTTCCGTCAATCCTTGCAACGATTGAAGAACTTGGGACTCAACGTTGGAAGAATCGAATACATTCCTTCCAACTTCAAAAACCTAGTACTTGATTTCAAATACGAGGGAAACATCATCGAACCAAATAGTTTGATACAAAAAGGAGAAACAGTGGATATTGTACTCGGGAACGGGAACACGTCCAACGACCAAGTAGCCATCCCATCATTAGTGGGGAAAACACTGGCAGAGGCAAAAGCCATACTATTGCGGGCATTCTTAAACGTGGGTGAAATCCTACCCGACAACACGATCAAAACCGAGGCTGACCAATCCACGGCAATTATATACCAGCAAGAGCCTGAATTCGAAGAAAATATGACGATGAAAATGGGAGGAGACATCACGCTCTACCTCACGAAAGATAAAGAAAAAATAATGGCACTGGACTCCCTGTCCATTGAGGAGCTACAACCATGATAGAAGAAGAAGTAGAAGATTTAGAAGAACTGGGCGAGGACGAACCGGAACAAGAGCAAGAAATGTACGAACATTTCCGTCTGGAAGTTGATCCCGGCCAAAATTTACTGCGTATCGATCGGTTTCTGGTCGATCGGTTACCCAACGTATCCCGCACAAAAATACAGGAAGCTGCAGAAGCCCAATGTGTACAGGTCAATAATAAACCGGTAAAATCCAATTACCGGGTAAAACCCAAAGACATTGTCACCTTGATGCTCCCCCACCCAAAACGGGAAATACGGGTCATACCGGAAGATATTCCTTTAAATATCGTGTACGAGGACGACTATCTGCTGGTCATTAACAAAGAACCGGGTATGGTGGTACATCCTTCCTACGGGCATTACACGGGGACTCTCGTAAATGCTTTGGCATGGCACTTGAAAGGGAATCCGTTATTCAAAGAGAACGATCCCCGCCCTGGACTGGTTCACCGGATAGACAAGGACACTTCCGGCCTGTTGGTCATTGCCAAAACGGAAGAAGCTAAAACCAAATTGTCTTCCCAATTTTTCCATAAAACCTCCAGTCGGAAATACGTGGCCGTATGTTGGGGAAACTTGGAAAATGACAACGGAACGATTATCGGTAACATCGGAAGGAGTATCTCTAACCGAAAAATCATGGGTGTATTCCCGGAAGGTAGCGACTACGGCAAACACGCCGTGACTCACTATCACGTGCTGGAACGTTTGGGTTACGTGAATGTCGTGGAATGCGTGCTGGAAACCGGACGTACCCACCAAATCCGGGCTCATTTCAAATCAATCAGACATCCGCTATTCAATGATCCGGAATACGGTGGTAATGAAATCCTGAAAGGCACCACATTCACGAAGTACAAACAATTCGTGCAAAATTGCTTCGCTCTCTGTCCCCGACAAGCATTACATGCCAAAACCCTTGGTTTTGAACACCCGGGAACGGGCAAATGGATGGACTTCAATTCTGAAATACCACAGGATATTCAACAGCTCATTGAAAAATGGCGGGGCTACGTGGCAAACCGGGAACTGGAAGATATTGAATAACCTAGACAAATACGTATTTCAAAATACACAATATCGAGAGTATATACATCGTGAGATTTAACTCTCGATATTTACCTGCAAACAATTTAAACAACACATAAGTCAATAACCCCAACACAATACCATCGGCAATCGAGTAAGTCAACGGCATCATAATAATGGTCACAAAAGCAGGAAAAGCCTCGGTCATATCATCAAAACGTATTTTCTTCACCGCATCAAACATAAAACTCCCCACGATCACCAATACCCCTGCTGTAGCGATACCCGGAACCAACAAAAAGAACGGGGCAAAGAACAAAGCGACAATGAACAACCCACTAACAACAGCAGCTGTCAAACCGGAACGCCCACCTTCGGCTATACCAGCAGTACTTTCAGCGTAAGTCGTGGTGGTTGACGTTCCGAGTAAAGCCCCAACCGTTGTTCCCACAGCATCCGCCATCATCGCAGGTTTCAACTTCGGGATACTCCCGTCAGGTTTCACCATCCCTACTTTATTTGCCGTACCGACCAATGTTCCTAAAGTATCAAAAATATCCATGAACACGAGCGAGAAAATCGCAATCAACATATTCGGGGACAACAAAGAATGAAAATCTAGCTTGAAAAAGACCGGCTCCAGAGAATGAGGCATCGATACTAAAGAAAAGCCTTCCGGTATCCGGGTAATCCCCAAAGGAAGACTTAATAACGTGACCGCCACAATCGCATAGAAAAGAGCCCCTTTCACTTTCCGTGCAGCCAACGCTCCTCC
>OGZA01002043.1_pt1 | contig 12900 bp, 9 predicted proteins | sample 1576591 | NCBI WGS metagenome assembly OGZA01 (sample SAMEA3541565, study PRJEB24748) | human gut metagenome | biome: human gut; feature: human-associated habitat; material: faeces | place: China | collected 2012
TAGGCAAGGCCCATCCGCAAGGGGATGATCTGGATGGGCGTAAAGTCCACCAGCAAATTCTTGGTCAGCACAAAGCAGCTGCCCCATACCAGAATGGTGATGATGGCGAAGATGTGCCCCATCACTTTGGATTTTTCCATAGGAAACGCCTCCTGAACTATTTTTTCGCAACATATCTATTATAGAGGAGAGGCTTTCTGAAATCCAGAGGAAAATCCAATTTTTCGCAAAATTTTCAGGGTGAAAAGCCGTTGCCCTTTGTGGAGAAACATGGTATCATGAGAGCGGAACAATTTCCGCGAGGAGGAATCAAATATGCAGCATGCAACATTGGTGGTCATGGCGGCGGGCATGGGCTCCCGTTACGGCGGCAACAAGCAGGTGGACGGCGTAGGGCCCCACGGCGAAATTCTGATGAATTACGGCATTTACGACGCGGCTCGTGCCGGATTTGATAAGGTGGTGTTCGTCATCAAGCCGGAGATTCGCGACCTGATCCACCGTCTGGCCGGCGACGCGCTGGAGACGCTGCGCACGCCCGATGGCCGCAAGGTGGAGTTCTGCTACGCGGAGCAGACCTTTGACTCCGTGCCGGACTTCTATCACATCCCGGAGGAGCGCACCAAGCCCTTCGGCACGGGGCACGCCGTGCTCTGTGCGCGGAGCTGCGTCGGCGAGCCGTTTATCGTCATCAACGCCGACGATTACTATGGTGTGGACGCCTTCCGCGTAATCTATGAAGAGCTTGGGAGGCTCGAGGCCGAGGGCGAGGCGACCATGGTCGGCTACCGCCTGGATAAGACCGTCAGCGAACACGGCAGTGTGACGCGCGGCGTGTGCCATGTGACGGACGGGAAGCTCGACCGCGTTGTGGAGACCTTCAAGCTCACAGTTTTTCCCGACGGTACCATCCGCGACGTGGACAAAAATCCGGAGGGCGACGTCTACGCGCCCGATACGCCGGTGTCCATGAACTTCTGGGGCTTCATGCCGTCGATTTTTGACCAGATGGAGACCTATCTGGAGGACTTCCTCCGCGCCCTGCCGCCGGAGGAGCTGAAGGCCGAGTGCCTGCTGCCCAACATGGTAGGGGACCTGCTGAAGAAGGGGCAGCTGTCCGTGTCCGTGCTGCACTCGGCGGATCGCTGGTTCGGCATGACCTATCACGAGGACCGCCAGGCCGTGGCCCAGGAGCTGGCCCGGCTCCACGAAAACGGTACATATCCCGCTACGCTGCGGAACTGAAAAGGAGAATCACTTCACATGCAAAGCAGCAGAAAACAGCCGTCCCGGCGACTGGAAAAGCGAGAAAATAGCCGCCGTTGGCTACTGATCCCGGCCCTGTGCGCCGCCGTCATTCTGGCGGTGGTGCTGATCGTGGAGCTGAATAAGCAGCCCCAGGTGCTGCCGGACAACTCCAACACCACTCCCGTTTCCCATGACCAGCCCACGACTCCGGACCCCGAACCGGAGCCGAACCCAGAGCCTATACCGGAGCTTCTGACTCTGGTGAACCCCTGGAATCAGGTGCCGGAGGACTGGACGGTGGACCTGGTGACCCTGCCCAACGGCCTTGAGATTGACAAGCGCTGCTATGACGCGCTGATGGACATGATCGACGGATGCTACGACGCCGGTCTGACGCCGGTGATCTGCTCTGCCTACCGGACTCAGGACTTCCAGCAGACTCTGCATGACAACAAGGTGTCCGAGTGGATGGAGCAGGGCTATAGCCGGGAGGAGGCCCGGGAGAAGGCCGGGCATCAGGTGGCGGTCCCCGGCACCAGCGAGCACCAGCTGGGGCTGGCGGTGGACATTGTGGACGTCAATTATCAGCTGCTGGACACCAACCAGGAGAACACCGCCGTGCAGAAGTGGCTGCTGGAAAACAGCTGGCGCTATGGCTTCATCCTGCGCTATCCTACGGACCAGACGGATGTCACTGGAATCGTGTATGAGCCGTGGCATTATCGGTATGTCGGTAAGGAGTACGCCCAGGACATCTACAAGAAGGGTCTCTGCCTGGAGCAGTATCTGGAGCAATGGGGAAAGTGAGACACTGGCTCATGCGGCAAGAGTGGAAAAAACAATGGACAAACACCTATGATCGCTTCAGGTACCAGATACAATAATAACTGCGGCCCGGGTGGCTTGTGCGCTGACTGCAAACGCAGTCGGTACACGCTGCCCGGGCCGGAATTGTTTTCAAATAGGTGCAGTACTGATTCATACTGAGCGCGCACGCACAGCGTGCGTAAACACACTGTGACTAAAACCCGCAAACTCTGCACCGGGGCCACGCAGGGGATTCTGGAAGCGCAGGCCACAGTGGGGACGCCCATTCGGCACAAATGCGCCCTACGTCTACTCTCAATTGAACAAAATTTACATTTTGTTCAATCTTGATTGCACCAAAAAAATGCCCCCTTCCTGCCTGGTCCCGTGAATGACAAAAGCACCGGGAGTATCTTCTCTCCGGTGCTCCTGCCCCTTGCTATTTTTTCGCGCCTGTGGTATCGTATCAGACGCCGGGCCGTTGTCCGGCTATGCCATTCAATAAGGAGGCTCCCATGAAAATCGCTTCCTGGTGCCGGGCCAACGCCATGCCCCTGATTGCTGTGCTGACGGCGGCGGTCACGGCCTGTTTTGTGCCGCCGGACGCGGCCTATGCCGGATATTTCGACTGGAAAACCCTATCCTGCCTGTTCTGCGTGCTGGCGGTGGTGTGCGCCCTGCGCAGTGTGGGCCTGTTCCCGGTGATCGCCCGGCAGCTGCTGCAGCTGTTCGGAACCGCCCGCAGCGTGGGCACGGCCCTGGTGCTCATCACGCTGGTGGGCTCCATGCTGCTGACCAACGACACGGCCCTGCTGACCTTTCTGCCTCTGAGCTGGATGGTCCTGCAGGAGGCGGGACAGGAAAAGCTGACCGCCTATGTCTTTATCCTGCAAAACTGCGCCGCCAACTTAGGCGGTATGCTGACCCCCTTTGGGAATCCCCAGAACCTATATCTGTTCGACCACTATCACATTCCCGTGGGCCAGTTCCTGTCCATTATGCTGTTGCCGTTTGCCCTGTCCACGGGGCTGATTCTGCTGTGCTGCCTGCTGATCCCCCGGCAGGTACTGGCGGTGCCCCAGCGGGAGCTGACGCTGGACAAGCCCCGAGCCATCGCATACGAACTGCTGTTCTGTCTGGCCGTGGGGATGGTCCTGCGGGCGGTCCCCTACCCGGTGGGCCTGGCGGTCATCGCGGCGGCGCTGGCCGTTATGGATCCTCGGGCGCTGAAAAGCGTGGACTGGGGGCTGCTGGTGACCTTTGCCGCGTTTTTCGTGTTCTCCGGCAACATGGCCCGGATTGAGCCGGTGCGGGAGCTGTTCGGCCGCCTGCTGGGTCACGGCGTCCTGCCGGTATCGGCGCTGACGTGCCAGGTAATTAGCAACGTACCCGCCGCCATTCTGCTGAGCCAGTTCACGGACCGCTTCTGGGAGTTGCTGATCGGCGTCAATATCGGCGGCGCCGGGACGCTGATCGCGTCCCTGGCCAGCCTCATCACCTTCCGGGAATACACCCGCCGCTGCCCGGAGCAGACCGGCCGGTTCCTGGGCCTGTTTACCCTGGTCAGCTTCGGCTTCCTGGCAATTCTGCTGGCGGCGCTGAGCCTGTAGGGGTTTACAGCCGGGCCGGAATGCGGTATGATACAGCCATAGAAAGCGAGGTGCGAAGCCATGGACTACCGGGAGGATTCCCCGGAAATTCTGCTGGATTTCCTGTCGTATCATGAGACCATCAAGGCCCACTCCCAGCGGACGGTGGACGAATATTATCTGGACCTGCGGAATTTTTTCCGCTATCTGAAGTGGACCCGGGATCCGGCGCTGCAGGAGCAGCCCATGGAGTCCGTGGACGTCCGGGACGTGGATCTGACCTTTGTGGGGTCCGTGACCCTGACGGAAATCTACGCCTATATGTCCTACCTCAGCCGGGACCGGGTGCTTCACCCCAACAGCGACCGGTCCGCCAAGGGGCTGAACCCCACATCCCGGGCCAGGAAGCTGGCCACCATCCGCTCCTTTTACGGGTATCTGTGCAACAAGGTCCACAGGCTGGACCGCAACCCGGTGAAGGACATCGACGCGCCCAAGCTGAAAAAGACCCTGCCCCGCTATCTGACGCTGGATGAGAGCATTTCCCTGCTGGAATCCGTGGACGGGCCCAACCGGGAGCGGGATCTGTGCATCCTGACGCTGTTTCTCAACTGCGGACTGCGTATTTCGGAGCTCATCGGGCTGAACCTGTCGGACATTCACGAGGACGCCCTGCGGGTCCTGGGCAAGGGCAACAAGGTGCGGATGGTGTACCTGAACCAGGCGTGCCTGGACACGCTGCGGGACTATCTGGCGGTGCGGCGGCCCATTACCGGGCCGGACCGGGACGCCCTGTTCCTGTCGACCCGCAACCAACGAATCAGCCGCTCCATGGTCAACGCCCTGGTGAAAAAACACCTGTCCCAGGCGGGGCTGGACAGCACCCAGTATTCCTCCCACAAGCTGCGCCACACCGCCGCCACCCTGATGCTGCAAAACGGCGTGGACGTGCGGGCGGTGCAGGAGGTCCTGGGCCACGAGCACCTGAATACCACGGAAATATACACCCATATCGACAACGAGGCCCTGCGGGTGGCTGCAAAGGCAAATCCCTTGTCACAGGTGAAGACCAAAGGGAAAATCAAGGATGACGACAACTGAGAGGGTCCGTGTGGACCCTCTCCCCTTTTTGCGGCAATTTCCGGGAAAACCCGGGAATTTTTCCGGCCAGGCCATTGACATTCTGCCCGGAATGCTATACCCTAACGAGAGGTAATTATTTTATATGGAGGTTTCTCATGAATACGGCAGAGCTTTCCAGCATGAGCAAGCAGGTCCGGCGGGATATCATCAACATGACCGCCAACGCCGGCAGCGGCCACCCCGGTGGTTCCCTGTCTGCGGCAGACCTGATGACTTGCCTGTTTTTCAACCACATGCATGTGGATCCCAAGCACCCGGACGACCCCAATCGGGACCGGTTCGTGCTGAGCAAGGGCCACGCAGCCCCCTGCTACTATGCGGTCCTGGCGGAGATGGGCTTCATCAGCCGGGATGAGTTCAAGAATTTCCGCCAGCTCCACAGCATTCTCCAGGGTCACCCCGACAGCAAGAAGGTCCCCGGCGTGGACGCCGCCACCGGTTCCCTGGGCCAGGGCTGTTCCATCGCCGTGGGCATGGCCCTGGGTGCCAAGGCGCAGCATAAGGACTGCAAGGTCTATACCCTGCTGGGCGACGGCGAGTGCCAGGAGGGCCAGATTTGGGAGTCCTTCATGGCAGCGGCCCACTATCATCTGGATAACCTGACCATCATCATCGACAACAACGGCCTGCAGATCGACGGCACCAACGACGAGGTCATGTCCCTGGGAGACCTGCCCGCCAAGCTCCGGGCCTTCGGCCTGGACCTGCACGAGATCGACGGCCACGACATGGACACCATTGAGGCGGCCCTCAGCGCCCCCGCCGTCCCCGGCAAGCCCAAGTGCATCCTGGCCCACACCGTCAAGGGCAAGGGTGTCTCCTTCATGGAGAACCAGGTGGGCTGGCACGGCAAGGCCCCCAACGAGGAGCAGCGCCGGCAGGCTTTGAAGGAATTGGAGGACTGAGACCATGAGTGAAAAAATCGCAACCCGTGAAGCCTACGGCAAGGCTCTGGTAGAGCTGGGCGCCGCCAATGAGCAGGTGGTGGTGCTGGACGCCGACCTGGCCGGCGCCACCATGACCAAGCATTTCAAGGCCGCCTATCCCCAGCGCTTCTTCGACTGCGGCATTGCCGAGGCGGACATGATGAACATCGCCGCGGGCCTGTCCACCATGGGCCTGGTCCCCTTCTGCTCTACCTTCGCCATGTTCGGCGCAGGCCGGGCTTATGAACAGATCCGCAATTCCATCGCCTATCCCAAGTTCAACGTGAAGATCTGCTGCTCCCACGCCGGCGTGTCCGTGGGCGAGGACGGCGGCAGCCACCAGGCCATCGAGGACATCGGTCTTATGCGCCTGATCCCCGGCATGACCGTCATCGTTCCCGCCGACGCCAAGGAGGCCCGGAAGGCCACCCTGGCCCTGGCGGAGTTCCGGGGTCCGGCCTATATGCGTCTGGCCCGTCTGGCCACCCCCGTGTTCGAGGAGGATTATCCCTTTGAGATCGGCAAGGCCAACGTCCTGCGGGAGGGCACCGACGCCGCCGTGTTTGCCTGCGGCCTGATGGTCAGCGAGACGTTGGCGGCCGCCAGGCTGCTGGAGGCCCAGGGCATCCACATCGCGGTCATCAACGTCCACACCATCAAGCCCATTGACGCCGCCTGCGTCACCCAGTGGGCCGAAAAGTGCGGCAATGTGGTCACCGTGGAGGAGCACAGCGTCATCGGCGGCCTGGGCGACGCCGTGGCCGACGTGCTCATGGGCAAGGTCAGCTGCAAGTTCCGCAAGATCGGCGTCAACGATCAGTTCGGCCAGTCCGGCAAGGCTGCCGACGTTCTGCGGGAGTATGGACTCACCGCCGACCAGATCGCCGACCGCATCCGGGAGACTCTGTAACCTCATTCGATGCAAAAATCGGGAGAAATCGTCTGATTTCTCCCGATTTTTCTGTCCTGATATGATTATTGGGGAATGACCTGCACGATTCCCCGGGCGCAGTCCACGGACACGAAGGTGCCGTCTTTTAGGCGGCGGGTGGCGTCCGAGGCCGCCACGATGACGGGCTTATTCAGCAGCAGTCCCACGGTGGCCGTGTGACAGTCGGCGCTGGCCTCCTCGCTGACGATGGCCGCAGCCTGCCGCAGCCAGGGCAGCACCTCGTTGTTGGTATAGGGCACCACCAGCACGTCGCCGGGGTGGAACTTCTCCGGAATATCCTCCAGCGTCCGGCAGACGCACAGGGGACCGGAGGCGATCTGGCTGCCCACGCCGATGGCGTTGACCAGGGAGCCGCCCACCTGAGCGATGCGGATCATATTGGTGGTGCCGGAAATTCCCACCGGCACGCCTGCGGTGACCACCACCAGGTCCCCGTGCTTCACCAGCCCCGCCTCCTGGGCGGACTGAATGGCCAGGTCTACCAGCTGGTCGGTGCTGCTGGCCCGGGGCATGGTAATGGGCACCAGGCCCCAGTACAGGGCCATCTGGCGCTGCACCTGGGGATCCAGCAGCAAGGCCACCACCGTGGCGGCAGGCCGGAACCGGCTGACCATCTGGGCGGTAATGCCCCGCTGGCTGACGGTCAGGATGGCATCCGCGCCGATGTCCTCCGCCGTGGTGCAGGCGGCGTGGGCCGTGGCGGCGGTAATGGACAGCCGGGTGCGCTTGGGCGTCTTGGTGGGACAGACCCGGTCGATGTTGCTTTCGGTTTTACGGGCAATGGCGTCCATGGTCTGAACGGCCTCCACCGGGTACTTCCCCGCCGCCGTCTCGCCGGAGAGCATAATGGCGCTGGTGCCGTCATAGATGGCGTTGGCCACGTCGGTGATCTCCGCCCGGGTGGGCCGGGGATTTTCGATCATGGAATCCAGCATCTGGGTGGCGGTGATCACGGGCTTCCCGGCGGCCACGCACTGGGCAATGATGTTCTTCTGGATAGCGGGAATCTCCGTGAAGTCGATCTCCACGCCCATGTCCCCCCGGGCCACCATGATGCCGTCAGCCACGGACAGGATGTCCGCCAGATTGCTGACGCCCTCCTGGTTCTCGATTTTGGCGATGATCCGGATCCTGGAGTGATTCTTATCCAGAATGTGCCGGATCTCCCGGATATCGGCGGCAGACCGGACAAAGCTGGCGGCGATGAAATCGAACCCCCGCCGGATACCGAACAGGATATCCTCCCGGTCCCGCTGGTTCATATACGGCATGGACAGGGACACGCCGGGAACGTTGACGCCCTTCTTGTCCTTCATCACGCCGTCGTTCTCCACCCGGCACCGGATCTCCCGTTCGGTGGTCCCCAGCACCGTCAGCCGCACCAGTCCGTCGTCCAGCAGGATGGTGTTACCGGGCTTCACGTCCTGGGGCAGCTGGGCATAGGTGATGGAGCACCGGCTCTCGTCGCCGGGAACGTCATCGGTGGTCAGGGTAAAGCTCTGGCCGGTTTTCAGCTGCACCGGCCCGTTCTGAAAGCTCCTCAGCCGCACCTCCGGCCCCTTGGTGTCCAGCATGGCGGCCACCGGCAGGTGAAACTCCTCCCGCAGGGCCACCAGCTGGTCCAGGCGGTGCTGATGCTCGTCATAGCTGCCATGGGAGAAATTGAACCGGGCCACGTTCATGCCCGCCTGCAGCATCTGCCGCAGCACCCCCTCCCTGTCGGTGGCCGGACCCAGGGTGCATACGATTTTTGTCTTTCTCATGGTCTTTCCTCTCTGCTCTGTTGGGGTGGCAATCCTGAAAATGCGCCCCCCTGGGCACCGGTGGGGTCACAGGGGGGACGCAAATGGGGTCGTCTTATCTCTCAGAATGCCTTGCCGTCGCAGCCCAAAACGTCCACGATCTTGTGGGCCACCAGCTCCTTGATGGCCTGGCGTGCGGGCTTCAGATACTGCCGGGGATCAAAGTCCGCCGGATGCAGAGCGAAGTGCTCCCGGATGGAGGCGGTCATGGCCAGACGCAGATCGGAGTCGATGTTGATCTTGCACACGGCCAGGGAAGCGGCCTTGCGCAGCTGATCCTCGGGCACACCGATGGCGCCGGGCATATTGCCGCCATACTGGTTCACCTTGGCCACCAGGTCCTGGGGTACGGAGGAAGATCCGTGCAGCACGATGGGGAAGCCGGGCAGACGGCGGGAAACCTCCTCCAGCACGTCGAAGCGCAGCTGGGGCTTGGTGCCGGGCTTGAACTTATAAGCGCCGTGGCTGGTGCCGATGGCGATGGCCAGAGAGTCGCACCCGGTCTTGGACACGAACTCCTCCACCTCCTCGGGGTGGGTATAGGAGGAATCCTCGGCGGACACGTTGACCTCATCCTCGATGCCGGCCAGGGTGCCCAGCTCAGCCTCCACCACCACGCCGTGGTCATGGGCGTATTCCACCACCTGGCGGGTCAGGGCGATGTTCTCAGCAAAGGGCTTGGAGGAGGCGTCGATCATCACGGAGGTGAAGCCGTCCTCAATGCAGGACTTGCACAGCTCGAAGCTGTCGCCGTGGTCCAGGTGCAGGGCGATGGGCAGGCCGGTCTCGATAACGGCGGCCTCCACCAGCTTCTTCAGATAGGTGCGGTTGGCATAGGCCCGGGCGCCCTTGGACACCTGCAGGATCAGGGGGGCCTTCAGCTCGGCAGCGGCCTCGGTGATGCCCTGAATGATCTCCATGTTGTTCACGTTGAAGGCGCCGATGGCGTAACCGCCGTTATAAGCCTTCTCGAACATTTCCTTTGTTGTAACCAGTGGCATAATAAATCGCTCCTTTTGAAAATTTGGTCTTGACTTGTATGGAATGATTGGGATAAGATGTACATATGCATTGTACCACATTTTTTCTTTTTTGCAAGCCCCGATGGTTTACTTTATCAATCTTTTATGATAAAATATTCCGCACGGCAAGAAAATTCTACTGGGAGGTAGTTAATCATGAAAGAATTAAAAGGTGCCTGTATCATCGGTCAGTCCGGCGGGCCCACGTCTGTGATCAACGCCAGTGCCTACGGCGTCATTGACACGGCCCTGAAATCCGGCGTCATCACCCAGGTGCTGGGCGCGGAGCACGGCATCAAGGGCGTTCTCAGCGACCGTCTGTTCGACATGGGCCTGGAGGATCCCGAGGAGCTGCGTCTTCTGAAATACACCCCCTCCTCCGCCCTGGGCTCCTGCCGCTATAAGATCGCCGACCCCGAGGTGGACGACACCGACTATCGCCGGATCCTGGAGGTGTTCAAGAAGCACAACGTCCGCTACTTCTTCTATAACGGCGGCAACGACTCCATGGACACCTGCAACAAGATCAATCAGTATATGCAGTCCGTGGGCTACGAATGCCGGGTCATGGGCGTTCCCAAGACCATCGACAACGACCTGTTCGGCACGGATCACTGCCCCGGCTATGCCTCCGCCGCCAAGTACATTGCCACCTCCCTGATGGAGGTGAACCTGGACGCCCACGTGTACGACACCGGCATGATCGTGGTTATGGAGATCATGGGCCGCCACGCCGGCTGGCTGACGGCCGCCGCCGCCCTGGCCGGTGAATACGGCGCAGGCCCCGACCTGATCTATCTGCCCGAGGTGGACTTCAGCATGACCCAGTTTATTGAGGATGTCAAGCGCGTATACGCCGAAAAGGGCTCCTGCATCGTGGCTGTGTCCGAGGGCATCCACTATGAGGACGGCGGCTTCGTCTCCGAGGCCAAGGTGGCCGCCAACGACGGCTTCGGCCATGCCCAGCTGGGCGGTCTGGCCGCCATGCTGGCCCAGGTGCTGAAGGAGGAGACCGGTGCCAAGGTCCGGGGCATCGAGCTGAACCTGCTGCAGCGCTGCGGCGCACATCTGGCCTCCGAAACCGATATCGAGGAGTCCTACATGGCCGGTAAGGCCGCCGTGGAAAACGCCATCAACGGCATCAACGGCCGCATGATCGGCTTCGAGCGCGGCATCCGGGACGGCAAGTATGCCTGCAAGACCAAGCTCATCCCCCTGATGGAGGTGGCCAACACCGAAAAGAAGGTCCCCCGGGAGTGGATCAACGAGGCCGGCAACGGCGTGAACCACCAGTTTGTGGAGTACGCGCTGCCCCTGATCCAGGGCGAGCCGGATCTGCCCAAGGTGGACTCCCTGCCCCGCTTTGCCCGTCTGAAGAAGATCCTGGCCAAGTAAATCCCCGTTTCAACGATCCCCTGGCGCTTGTGCGCCAGGGGATTTTTGACTTTTTCCTGCAAAGCGAAAATGCTTTACAGCTTTGTCAGATGCGCGCCTGCGGCCTTCAGCATGAGCCGCTTGGTGCCCACCCGGTCGAAGGCCACCTCTACCAGGGCATCGCCGCCCATGGGCCGCACGCTTAGGACCATCCCCTGGCCGAAGGCGCTGTGCCGCACCCCGTCGCCGGGCTGCAGCTGCAGCAGCGGTGCGGATGCAGCCGCCGGACGCACCGGGCGCTCCGGGTGTGCCGGACGCTCCGCACCGTGCCGCGCCTCCCGCTGCGGCGCATAGGCAGGCCCATCGCCGAAATCGTCCCAGGAGGACGTCGGACGGGGCTCGGGCTTCCCCAGCCACTCCATGTTCTCCTCCGGGATCTCCTTCAGAAACCGGGAGGGCATGCAGGGAGTGGTTCGGCCGAACAGCATCCGCTGCCGGGCATTGGTCAGAGTCAGCTTCTCCTTGGCCCGGGTCATGGCCACATAACACAGCCGCCGCTCCTCCTCCATTTCCTCCGGCTCACCCATGGCGCGATTGCCCGGGAAAAGTCCGTCCTCCATGCCTACCACGAACACGCTGGGAAACTCCAGGCCTTTGGCGCTGTGCATGGTCATCAGAGTCACGCAGTTGTCCCCGGCCTCCTGGCCGTCCAGGTCCGTATACAGGGCCACCTCGTCCAGGAAGCCCGACAGGGTGGGATTCTCCGGATCGTTTTCCAGGAAGGCCTGGATGCTGGAGCTGAGCTCCTCCACGTTTTCCAGGCGCCCCCGGCTCTCCACGTCGTTCTTCTCCTGGAGCATCCCCACATAGCCGCTGCGGCGGCACACATATTCATAGAACTCCACCAGGCCCATATCGTCCGCCTGGCGGCGCATTTCGTCCATCATCGCTGTAAAGCCTGTCAGCTTGCCAGTGCTTGCCTTCAGCTGGGGATAGTCTCCCGCCCGCCGCAGAACCTCCATCAGCGGCAGACTCTCCTCCGTGGCGATGACCTGGGCCTTGTCCATGGTGGCCGCGCCGATCTTCCGGGCGGGCACGTTGACGATCCGCCGCAGCCGCAGGTCGTCGGCGGGGTTGTTGATGACGCACAGATACGCCAGCATGTCCTTCACCTCGGCCCGGTCGAAGAACTTGGTGCCGCCGATGATCTTATAGGGCACGCCGTTGCGCTTGAAGGCATACTCCAGGGCGTTGGACTGGGCGTTCATGCGGTACAGCACGGCGTTGTCCCTCCAGTTCACCCCCCGGCGATAGTTCATCATGATCTGCCCCACCACATAGTTGGCCTCGTCCCCCTCGTTGAAGCAGGTCTTCACGGTGACCACCTCCCCCGCTCCGTTCTCGGTCCACAGGGTCTTGCCCTTGCGGCCCACGTTGTGGCGGATCACGGCGTTGGCGGCGTCCAGAATATTCTGGGTGGAGCGGTAGTTCTGCTCCAGCCGGATGGTCCTGGCCCCGGCGTACTGCTTTTCAAAGCTGAGGATGTTCTCGATGTTGGCCCCCCGGAAGCGATAGATGCTCTGGTCGTCGTCGCCTACCACGCAGATGTTCTTCCGTCCCCCGGCCAGCAGGCTGGCCAGCATATACTGCATGTGGTTGGTGTCCTGATACTCGTCGATGAGGACATAGCGGAACTTGTTCCGGTAATATTCCAGGGTCTGGCGGTCCGACTGCAAAAGCTCCACCGTGTGCAGGATGATGTCGTCAAAGTCCAGGGCATTGGCGTCCCGCAGGCGGCGGTTATAGGCGGCATAGACCCGACCCATCCGCACCCGTCTCCAGTCGCCCCGCTGCTCCCACAGCTGGCTGAACTCCTCGGGCATCATTATGGCATCCTTGGCGTTGGAGATCACCGACAGCACCTCCCGCACCGGGAAGGTCTTTTCCTCCAGCCCCATCTCCTTGAGGATGTCCTTGATGACCCGCTTGCTGTCGTCGGTGTCGTAAATGGTAAAGCTGCGGTCGAAGCCGAGCTTG
>OGZA01002053.1_pt1 | contig 12862 bp, 8 predicted proteins | sample 1576591 | NCBI WGS metagenome assembly OGZA01 (sample SAMEA3541565, study PRJEB24748) | human gut metagenome | biome: human gut; feature: human-associated habitat; material: faeces | place: China | collected 2012
AAGGAATACGACTCGGCGTCCAAAAAATTCTTCGACGAATTCTATTACGTCCTGTAGCGACGAGCAAGAGGTCGAACAGACAAGCTTAGAAATGAATGCCCGGCTAAACCTGACCATCTCTACCCGCGCTACAGCGGATGACCTGATAAAAGGCGGCGACGGCAAGTTTTCCAGCCTGGCACTTTACATATTCAACAAGGAAAACGGCGTATGCGAATACTCGGAATTAATCCCGGTTATCACTCCGCAATACGTGGACGAGTTAACTCGGTCAATCCAGGTCTCACCGCAGGATAAAATCATCTATGCCATCGGCAATTACAACGACGAGGATAAAGTTTATTCGATGATACCCGACGGTTCCAAACTCTTGCCGGAGCTGGAAACGATGACTATATCGAATAAGAACGGGTTTAAAGATACAAACCTATTGATGGTCGGAAAACAGGTGGTTCAAATCGACGGTCTTGTGACAGATGCCACTATTCCAATGGAAAGACTCGTTGCCCGCCTGGATGTATATATGTTCAAAAGCAGAAGGTTAGAGAACAACACGGTTATTTTAAAGTCCATCGAACTGGTCAACCAAATAACCAATACACGGGGAGAATATCAGAATACGATCATGGTATCGCCGGTCGAAACTCAAAATGACCTCAGAACGATCAGTAGCAACAATGTACTGGGAGTCATGCCGGATGATATGTCAGGAATTATTCCCGCCAATGCGACGGAATCTTTTTACAGTTACCAGAATATTGCTGCATCGGCAGACCCTGATCCAAACGTTACTCCTTACCTGTTGATAACAGCAGACATAGACGGGGTGAGCCACCGGTATAAGGGGTACATCACCGACAGCGGACAAACGACCGATAAGTACAGCCTGAAACGCAACACGGTCTACCGTATTATCGCGATGCTTGATAATCCGGATAATCTGCTGATACTTAAAACAACCACTTTGCCGTGGACGAAATCATCCTCACAGATCGGCCATGTGGTTAATGAAGGAGATTACAGCTTCAGTGCCAATAACACGGAAGCAGCAACAGGAATCGTACAGTATCCTTATGTGCTGAACGGTGAATCACAGAACAGTACATCGTATGCCAGTTATAACTTCAAACTGACGGCCCCGGCCGGAGCTGTCTGGACAGCGACACTGACAAACGGCCTGGAGTTTACTTTCGGAACGGAAGGTTCTACCAATGGCAAACTTGCCATATCGAAAGGGATTGCCGGCGACAATACATATGAAATCAAGGTAGGAGCTTCCAGACCCTGGAACAGCCAGGAAAGGAAAGTCTATCTCTATATCACCGCCGAAGGGCAAAAGTTAAAGATCAATCCGGTCCGCAGCAACGGACAGCGGGCGCTGCCGGGTAACAACGACACGGATATTCTGATCACACAAACAGAATATAAATAAAAGGAGAAAAGGGTTATGAAACGAAATAATATCTACATCATTCAATTGATATCGGCACTGGTCCTGCTGTTCTCTTCCTGTAGCCAGGAGGAACTGATGGACCAGCCGGAGGCTGTATCCGGTTCCGGCAAGATAGCCCTCCGGCTATCCCTGTCGCAACCGGCCGTCACCCGGGCCGATACGGAAGTTGGAGAAAATGATCTGAATGAAAACCTGATCAAGACACTGGACGTTTTCATTTACAGGGAAGAGCAGGAAACTTGTTCTTTCTACCAGCATATCACCCCTTCTCCGGAGCAGACAGGAAGCGGGGAATATACCGCAACACTGCATGCTACGCAGGATCAGTTTGTCCAGAATGCAACTTATAATACTTATGTGGTATCCAACTATTCCGGGAGCATACCGGCTGGCGGACTTAGCCGCTCAGACCTGAAGGCATTGAATGTATCAGCATTGAATCCCGATAAAATACAGGACAGTTTTCTGATGGACGGTACTGCCGCCAATATCCTGAATGACGGACGTGTCGTTAACAAGGAAATTGCAGTCTCACTGAAACGGGCAGCATCAAAAATCAGGGTATCGACAGCCTATACGAACAGCTTCTCGGCTTTCGCCGGCGGAACCATCAGCAAAAAGCTGTTCCAGTACGCAACAAATATCTCCGTACTGGAAAACGGTAATCCGGTTGTTCCTCAGTTACAGAGCATGTCCGGTTTTACACCCGGTACGGGAACAGATAAAATTGTAGTCTATTCCTATCCGAACGACTGGAGCCAGAAGAAACAGAATGAAACCTATCTGATAGTCAACATCCCGGCAACAGGCCCTGATGGCAAGGAGTATGCACAGAACTATTATAAAGTGCCTGTCAACTTCCGTATTCCGGCCGATGATACGGCAAATCCATCCGAAGAACAGGAGGCTGAACGTAATGCAATATACAGATTAGAACGCAACCACCTGTACGACATAACAGTTCTGGTAGACCAGCCGGGATCGCCCACTCCTGAGACTGCAATCGAGATCAGTGCCAATTATGTGATAAAAGACTGGACAACCAAAGAGGTGATCGTTGCAGTGGAAGGTTTCAACTTTATCTATGTAGAGGATACAAATATAAAGTTACCTAACAGCACTAAATTTACAACCACGTTCCAGTCATCCACACCGGATGTCGAAGTATCTGATATAGCTGTCAATGGCAAGGAGATCGTAAACGGCAGTGAAGGAGTTTTTATCAACTATTCGCATAATGTAAAAACCGGTGATATCATCATAGTCAGCGCATTACCTGAAAACTTCGTTGCCAAAGAGATCACTTTCATCGTAAAAAACGGCGTAGGTCTGACACAGAAAGTAACGGTTTTACAATATCCCGCCTTATATATAGGCTCTGATATTTCCGCCGACGCACCGGGCGGTAGCCAGGGACAGAACAATAATAAGATGTTCGTGATCGGTTCTTTCGTTGCCGACTTCTCTTCCCTACCCGATCCGGATGAGTTTGACGAAGATTTCGGAAGCGGATACACCCATTATGCAGCCAATCCTGCATTAGGTAAATCATATGCAGAATATATCAGAAACAATGCCGTATTAGGAAATCCGCTGACAGACAGCGAGGGCCAGACCATCGATACGGAAGAAAACAACCGCCGTATATCGCCACGCCTTATGCTGGCATCCCAGCACGGGGTGACAACGGCAGACAGCTATACGAACTCAAGGGATAAATGCGCAGCATATGTGGAAAACGATGCCACCACCAATGAAAGGTATTCGGATTGGCGTATGCCTACCCTGGCTGAGGTCTATCTGATCGATGTACTTCAGAATATCAAGGTGGCAGAAGTAAAAAAGATCTTGGAAGGTAGCTGGTACTGGAGTGCCAGGGCCAGTTCTGCCGTACAGTTCATGGACCCCAGAGTGGGTAATACAAATTCTTTCAATGCACTGCACTCGTCAGTTCGTTGTGTCAGGGATGTTAAATTCTAAAATTGAAATGTTATGAAAAATGTTATCATATATTTAATGGCTTCACTTGCATTGTTTGCCTGCCAGGATGAACTTGAAGTGGAGAAAGCAACGAAACCGGGCAAAGAGCTTTTGCGGGTATCGGTAAACATCCCGGAATATAGGATTGCCACACGTGCGGCCTCTTTCGAAAACAACCTCTCGGATGTCTGGCTGCTGGCGTTTGACCGGAACGGACTGTTCCTTGAACGTGTTCAGGCAACCGAACTGAACAGCGGGGAGGCAGACGGTGTAGGCAGCGGTTCTTTTAAAGCAGAAGTACCCGAAGAAACAGGGATCATCCATGTGGTAGCCAACTACGACAACTGGTCTTCCTTCAACGACAATGCTTCCCTGCAAAAAGATGAAAAGGAAGTAATGCCTTCTTTATATGGCAATAAAATGGTTTTCTGGGGAAGAAGTGAAGTTACTTCTTCTTCTTTATCCGTGACACTTTTCCGTAATCAGGCCAAAGTGACGGTGCAAAACGAAGCATCCAACTTTACGGTTACCGGTTATGCGCTCGGCAATATGGCAACCAGCGGTACTGTTGTGCCGTTTATGCCGGAGATGACTCCAAACCCGTTCATCATACAGGATAATGCCACCACGTTGCCTCTGGGTACGCTCTCTAAAACAAGCCAGAGCGATGCGGACTGCAACCTGGAAGCCAAATATATGTTCGAGAATCCTAACTACTTCAATGACCAGTCTTATCTTATTATCAAAGGCCACCTGGAAGGAGGAGGTCCGGAACTGTATTACAAAATACAGTTCCTGGACACCGATAAAAAACCTTATACGATCGTCAGAAACTTTCAGTATAAAGTCATAATCAATTCATTCAGTGACCAGGCTAATGGTAGTACGACTTTTGCGGATGCCAAAAATTCGGAAGTATCCAATAACATCTATGCCGAAGTCTTCAAGGATTCACCCTCTATCTCCGACAGCGACAATAACCGGCTGACGGTAAGCAGGCTGAATTTCCTGTTCACACAGGGTGGCACGCTGAACGTTGCAGCACATTATACGGAAAACGAAGTGCTGAACGATAGCAAGATCAGTGTCTCGGTACAGGAAGACAGAGGTAGTATCATCAGCAGCCTGTCGTACGACGGTAACGGGAATATCACAGCCCGTGTCGCCAAAGTTTCAGCCGGCCAAAATGAAGCGACCCTATTGGTGAAGGCGGGGGAACTCTCCCGTATAATCACTGTTACTTCCAGTACATTATATAGTTTCGACCCGGCCGCCTTATCTCCTGAATTATATACCGGCAAAGATCAGGATATGACTTTATCATTCCGCATACCGGATGTTATTCCAAACTATCTGTATCCTTTGAAATGCGAAGTGACGACAAAGTACTTGTATCCGGTAGAGCCGAACAAGAACCTGGAAATAGCATTCGAGGACGGCGTCTATAAATATGTATACTGGGTATACAGTCCCGGCATTAAAGAACTGAGTTTTAAAACAAGCCTGGACAACAGCAACGAAACAATAACGATAGAGAACGACTATTTCAAAACGGCTGAAGTCAAACTGATATCGCGTCAGCTTGAAGGAGTATCTGTCAATGGAAATAACATGGTAACCTATGGAGCAGGCAATTCTGCCACCCTCAAATTTACCATTCCCGAATATCCGGATTATCCTCCGACATATCCGCTGACTGTATTTATTGCAACAAAGAATTTGACTACGTCTCAGGCAGGCTGGAATGCCGTAAACGGTGGGTATAGCTATACTTACAACATGGCACCAACCGGAGAGCAGACCGTTCAGTTCAAATCGGTCCAGCCTGACAGCCGTGAACAAATAGTCATCAGTGCTCCGGGATTCAGCAATGCAACTATTGCGGTTGACAATTACTTGGCTGCCAATATCGGTGTTTCGGGAGAATTGCGTGCCGTCTATAACGGACTGACATACACACTCCAGAGTCGTTCCGCAACATCATCCAACACTAGTATTATCAATAATTTCACAACCAACAGGAGTAGTATGTATAACATCACCGTAAAATCCGGCAACAAACTTTCGGATACGGTTACAATAACCTGTTACGGTTATACCGGTTCATTTACAGTAGGAGAACTGCTTACAGGAATGCGTTTAAATTTATATCAATAAAAGGGAGAAAATCCGGGATGGATTTTCATTACTGGTTAAGTGAGAGAAGGACTGTACAAGCATATTTGCAAGTATGGTCCTTCTATATTTTAATTCACAATTTCTTTACTATATGAATTATTTAATCTATTTTTGTCCACATAAATAAATATACCATTTAGCAACCACTTACAAAACAGACTATGACAAAAAAAGAAGCAATCAAATTTTTTGAGGAAAAGAAAGTCCGCACCCTCTGGGATGACGAAACTGAAGAATGGTACTTTTCAATAATCGATGTGATAGCAGTCCTAACGGAAAGTGATAATCCCCGCAAATATTGGAGCGTATTAAAGACAAGGCTTAGAAAAGAAGGCAATGAAACGGCTACAAATTGTAGCCAGTTGAAAATGCCTTCACTTGATGGTAAAATGAGATTGACAGATGTAGCGACTACCGAACAACTTTTTCGCCTTATCCAATCTATACCTTCTCCCAAAGCCGAACCATTCAAACTTTGGATAGCCCAGATTGCCAAAGAACGATTAGATCAGATGCAGGACCCGGAACTATCCATCGAACAAGCTATGATGGATTATAAACGTCTCGGATATTCCGATAGCTGGATAAACCAACGATTAAAATCCATCGAAATCCGCAAGGACCTAACCGATGAATGGAAGAAACACAATTTACAGGAAGACATACAATTCGCAACACTTACTGATATTATCTATAAAACGTGGGCAGGAAAAACAGCCAAAGAGTACAAACAATTCAAAGGATTGAAAAAAGAGAATCTACGGGATAATATGACAAATACGGAACTTGTTCTCAATATGCTAGCAGAAGCGGCAACAACAGATTTGTCAAAAGAAAAGGACCCCAAAGAATTTCAGGAACATGCAAACATAGCACACCAGGGAGGAAAAGTTGCCCAAGTTGCCCGTGAACAACTAGAAAGTCAACTGGGACATTCCGTCGTTTCACCCCTCAATGCAAAAACGACACTCGGATTGAATAAAGAAAACAAAAAAGGCCATACTTCCTAAAAGTATGGTCTTTTGTACCCCCGAGCAGAATCGAACTGCTATCTAATGTTTAGGAAACATCTATTCTATCCGTTGAACTACAGGGGCAACTTTATATAAAGTGGGGGCAAAAGTATAATCTTTTCTGCAAACTGGCAAGTATTCAGGCAGTAATCTGATCAATCAAAGAGACTTTGCATAACGGAGAGGGATTTTATTTCCGGAAAGTCCGGCAAATGCAGGCGATAATATTCAACGATACGATTGATAACTCCGACCCTATCCTGACGGGAAAAAGAATACAACGACATATTCTCAAAGCTGATTTTCAAGAGGCGGGCAAAGACCTGACTCTCTTCCCGGTTCAGATAATGCCGGTGCATGGGAATGCGATCCACAAAGACACCGTTCTGCATATCGAAATAACAACCCGTCGAATACGAATCGGCATTCGGATAAATCCCCATATAATGAAGCAGGCGGAGCAGGAACACCAGATGGAAATTTGCCACTCCCTTATCGGCATACTCTAACAAGTGGATGGATTCATATAAATAATCGAACAGTCGCTGGTCAGGCTCCGTATCCTTTACCACCCGGAACAATACTTCCGCCAGGAAAAGCGCCAGCACATTCTTGACCGGATTACAAAAGACTTCAGTCAGCGGATAACACAACTTCGTCTCACGAATCCGGTGCAGGTCACGCTTATTCAGATGCTCCACCTCCATCTCTAAAACCGAAAGGGGCATAAACAGCGCCCTGGAAACAGGCGACTTCTTTCCACGACTGCGCGCCACCAGATAAGAAGTACGACCGAACGCCTCCGTATACATATATATAATAGAGTACTTATCGTTATAGGGGATGGCATGCAGGACGATCCCGCGTGTTTTACATAACATATCTTCCGTTCTTTATCGGATACAAAGATACAAAACAACAAACTATTTACGATATTTGCAGGTTATAATACTATAAATACATTTGAGTTATGTTAGATCTTACTACCCCGTCGCTTTTGTTTTCAGCCATATCATTAATATTACTGGCCTACACCAACCGTTTCCTGTCGTACGCCAGCGTGGTCCGCACATTGAAAGAAAAACACCAGCAGACACACGATCCGAAAGATATTGCACAGATTGCAAACCTCCGCAAACGGCTTTACCTGACCCGTTCGATGCAGATACTCGGGATACTCAGTCTGCTCCTTTGCGTAATTTCCATGTTCTTTATCTATATTTCATGGCAAATCATTGCCGCCTGGATATTCGGTGTCGCACTGCTGCTACTGGCCGCTTCCCTATGCGTATGTATCTGGGAAATAAACATTTCCGTCAAGGCTCTCGAAATACATTTACAAGACATAAGTTCTAAATAGAAGTTAAAACAAGAATATCTATTAAATTTTACCTTGAAATGTTTTGGTAGTTCAGGGAGAACATCTATCTTTGCACTCGCAATCGGGAAATCAACAACCCCAGAGCGCTGAAAGTGAGAACTTTGACATGATGGCCCATTCGTCTATCGGTTAGGACGCAAGATTTTCATTCTTGAAAGAGGGGTTCGATTCCCCTATGGGCTACTTTACAGAAGCAGTCGGATCAATTGTGATTCGACTGCTTTGTTTTTATACCTCCCGTCACGCTTTCTCCACCCTGCTTTTTTTGCTATTTTCACTACATTTATACCATCTAAGTCAATTATTTTCACTACATTTGTTAGCATTTTTAGATATATAGAAATTTAGTGATTTTAAAGGATATAAACTCATGAGTGAAGAAATGAAGAATACTTCCGGGGAATACTCTGCGGACAGTATTCAGGTACTTGAAGGGTTAGAAGCAGTACGAAAAAGACCTGCCATGTATATTGGCGATATCAGCGAAAAAGGTCTACACCATTTGGTGTATGAAGTTGTTGACAACTCTATTGACGAAGCACTAGCCGGATTTTGTTCCCAGATCGACGTAGTTATAAACGAAGATAACTCTATCACAGTAACGGACGACGGCCGTGGTATACCGGTAGGTATTCATGAGAAAGAAGGCAAATCAGCCCTGGAAGTAGTATTAACCGTTCTACACGCCGGTGGTAAATTTGACAAAGGTACTTATAAGGTATCCGGAGGTCTGCATGGCGTGGGTGTTTCCTGTGTGAACGCACTTTCCACTTATCTGAAAGCAGAAGTCCGCCGTGAAGGTAAAATCCATATGCAGGAATTCTCTTGTGGTAAACCGTTGCATGGTGTAGAAGTTGTCGGTACAGCCGATACGACCGGAACGACTATCTCTTTCAAACCGGACGGCAGTATCTTTACTGTTACTGAATACAAATACGATATATTGGCTACCCGCTTACGCGAACTTGCTTTCCTGAATGCAGGTATCAGCCTGACATTGACGGACAAGCGTGTAACGAAAGAAGACGGTTCTTATAAGTCGGAAGTATTTCGCTCGGAAGAAGGATTGAAAGAGTTCGTCCGTTACGTAGACCGTTCCAAAGAATCCCTGATTCCTGACGTTATCCATATCGTTACAGAAAAGCAGGGTATTCCTGTTGAAGTAGCCATGACATACAACACATCTTTCAACGAAAGCGTGTTCTCCTATGTAAATGATATTAATACAATTGAAGGTGGTACACACCTCGCCGGTTTCCGTCGTGGTCTGACACGTACACTGAAGAAATATGCTGAAGACTCCAAGTTGCTGGAAAAAGCAAAAGTAGAGATCCAGGGCGATGACTTCCGCGAAGGTCTGACAGCCGTTATCTCTATCAAGGTGGCCGAACCGCAGTTTGAAGGACAGACAAAAACAAAACTGGGTAACAGTGAAGTGACCGGTGCCGTAGACCAGGCCATCGGAGAAGCATTGGGTTATTATCTGGAAGAACATCCGAAAGAAGCAAAAATCATCGTCGACAAGGTCGTTCTGGCCGCACAGGCACGTCAGGCTGCCCGTAAAGCACGTGAACTGGTTCAGCGCAAATCACCGATGACCGGTGGCGGTCTGCCCGGTAAACTAGCCGACTGTTCTTCGAAAGACGCAGCAATCTGCGAATTATTCCTGGTCGAAGGGGACTCGGCAGGCGGTACGGCTAAACAGGGCCGCGACCGTGTGTTCCAGGCTATCCTGCCGCTTCGTGGTAAGATCCTGAACGTAGAAAAGGCGATGGACCACAAAGTGTTCGAAAGTGAAGAAATCCAGAACATCTTCCGTGCAATGGGTGTTACTATCGGTACAGAGGAAGATCCGAAGGAATTGAACCTGAGCAAGCTCCGCTACCACAAGGTTATCATCATGACCGATGCCGACGTGGACGGAAGCCACATTGCCACATTGATTCTTACTTTCTTCTTCCGCAGAATGCGTTCCTTGATCGAAAACGGATATGTTTACCTGGCTACTCCTCCCCTTTACCTCTGTAAGAAAGGTAAAGTAGAAGAATACTGCTGGACAGAGCAACAACGCCAGGCATTCATCGATAAATATGGTGGAGGTAACGAGAACCAGATCCATACACAACGATACAAAGGTTTGGGAGAAATGAACGACCACCAGTTATGGGATACGACCATGAATCCTGAAAACCGTACGTTGAAACAGATCACGATCGACAGCGCAGCAGAAGCAGACCAGATCTTTGCCATGTTAATGGGTGAAGAAGTAGGTCCGCGCCGCGAGTTTATTGAAGAGAATGCAACTTACGCAAATATTGACGCTTAATCAGCGGACAATTAACAATAGACAATTGACAATTTATTAGCGACTATCTATAATTGTCAGTTGTCAATTTCAATTGTCAATTAAAAATATAGTTATGAATTATCAAGTCCGTCGTCCGAGTTTAGAAGCCTTATTCAGGGAAGTTGACAATTTCAGTCCGAAAAAAGAAAAACTTCAACCTCCCCGCATAGGAATATCTTCAAACCGGAAAGACGGACTTTCCTGTATAGCCGATACCTATGTGCAATCCGTACTGAAAGCAGGAGGCGCACCGGTGCTGATCCCTGTCATTACGGATATGGAAGCACTTACGGCAATTGTATCCGGACTGGACGGACTGCTGATGAGCGGCGGCGGAGATATCAACCCGCTTTATGTCGGGGAGGAACCCGTTCCGCAATTACAGGATGTGGATACTTTCCGCGACGAGTTCGATCTTATCTTGCTTAGGCTGGCAACTAACCGCCAGTTACCCGTCATGGGTATTTGCCGCGGCCATCAACTTATCAACGTAGCCTTCGGCGGTTCCATATATCAGGATATCCATTCGCAACACGAAGCCAGGTTGTTCAAGCACAGCCAGACAATGCCGCGCGAACAGGTTTCCCATTCCGTACGGATCACTGACACTTCTTCGCGCCTGTTCGATATATTAAAGAAAGAACCGGATATATTCGTCAACTCTTTCCATCATCAGGCAGTCAAAGATATCGCACCCGAATTTAAAGAAACGGCAGTTGCCCCGGATGGTATCAACGAGGCCATGGAGCATCCCGAAAAAGAGATTTTCAGTGTGCAATGGCATCCCGAAGCAATGGCTGCCAACGACGACTGACTTATGCTCGAACTGTTCAGGCATCATGTGGAAATGGCCCGCCTGTTCAAGGAAGCCAAACGCATCCATAGCCGGAACGTCATACTCGATTCTCATACGGACACACCGATGATCTTCCCCGGCCAGTTCAATATCGGACTGAAAGAGGGAGGCAAAGTAAACCTGCCGCTGATGGAAGAAGGAATGGTCGACGCTGCGATCATGGTCGCTTATATCCCGCAAGGCAAACGGGATGACGAATCATTGCAGCAGGCAACCGATTTTGCCATGAACCGGTTGAACGAGATTCATCGCCAAATGGAAATTAACCGCGGCAGAATGAACATCGCCCGGACTTCACAGGAAGTATGGGTAACGAAAGATGCCGGCAAGAAAGCGATCATGCTGGGTCTGGAAAACGGTTATGCCATAGGTAAAGACATTCGAAACATAGCCCGTTTCAAAGAGCTGGGCGTCAGCTATATCACGCTTTGCCACAACGGGAGCAACGACATATGCGACTCTGCCCGCGGAGATGCAGAATGGGGCGGACTAAGTCCTTTCGGAAAAGAAGTGGTTGCCGAAATGAACCGGTTGGGCATCTTGGTAGATGTGTCGCACGCTGCCGAAAGTACCTTCTACGATGCGTTGGAAATCAGCACACAACCGATCATCGCTTCACATTCTTCGGCACGCGCCCTGTGCAACCATCCGCGCAACCTGACGGATGACCAACTGAAAGCACTGGCCGAAAAACAAGGCGTAGTACAAGTATGCCTTTATAAAGGCTTTATCAATGAAGATGCTGAAAAAGCATCGCTTACCGACGCCATACGCCACATTAATCATATAGTGGACCTGATCGGTATCAACCACGTGGGCATTGGCTCCGATTTCGACGGCGACGGCGAACTGATCGGATGCCGGGCAAGCAACGAACTGATCAATATCACCCTGCGCCTTCTGAAAGACGGCTACAAGGAGAATGATATTGCAAAGATATGGGGAGGCAACCTGCTGCGTGTCATGTCACGTGTACAGTCGGCCTATAACGGATGATAATAAAGAAATACTAACAGATATATGATGCACGTTTTGTATATAGCTCTATTTGCTTTTTCATTGCTCGCCTGTAGCCAGGCAAAGAACCAGCAACAGGAAGTAACGACAGTCAGCCAGACGCCAATGACAACAACGCCTTCTTTCAATGCCGACAGCGCCTATGTTTTTGTTGAAAACCAGGTAAAATTCGGCCCACGCGTACCGAACACCGATGCCCATAAAGCATGCGGCAACTATCTCGCCTCCGAACTGAAACGTTTCGGGGCCAAAGTATACGAACAGGAAGCCATGCTTACCGCCTACGACAATACCGGACTGGAAGCCAAAAACATCATCGGCTCTTTCAACCCGGAAAACGATAAACGTATCCTGCTCTTCGCCCATTGGGATTCGCGTCCTTATTCCGACCACGATCCCGACCCGGCTAATCATCGCAAAGCGATCGACGGAGCCGACGATGGAGCCAGCGGTGTAGGAGCCTTGCTTGAAATAGCCAGGCAGATCGGGCAAAAAGATCCCGGAGTAGGTATCGACATCATCTTCTTCGATGCGGAAGATTACGGTACTCCGGAGTTTGTAGACGATTATAAACCCGACACCTGGCCGTCGCCAACAACAAATTTCGGCTCCGGGCGGTTTTTTATCTCCTCCGCCA
>OGZA01002056.1_pt1 | contig 12849 bp, 11 predicted proteins | sample 1576591 | NCBI WGS metagenome assembly OGZA01 (sample SAMEA3541565, study PRJEB24748) | human gut metagenome | biome: human gut; feature: human-associated habitat; material: faeces | place: China | collected 2012
GTGTTCAGCGGGGCCGGGCTTTTCTCTGCTTTTCCACCGGACAGACCGGATACTTATTCTTTCGGCGCTTCTTCGGCAGAAGGCGTTTCGCTCTGCACAGAGGCAGGCTCCTGCACAGCCGGTTCCTTCACGTGCACAGAAACCCTGCGGCGCGGTGCGGAGCTTTTTTCGTCCTCCGCCTTTTCGGCGTCTGCGCGGGGCGCGTCGTCCTTGTCCAAGGGCGGCAGTGTGCCGCCTTCCATCAGTATGCAGAATTCCTCACCGGAAAGCTTCTCACGCTCCATCAGCGCTTTGGCCACGGTGTGCAGCTTATCGATGTGCTCGCTGAGCATCACACGCGCCGCCTCATAGGCCTCGTCCAGCATCTCGCGGATCTCGGCGTCTATCTCAGAAGCAACTGTTTCGGAATAACCGCGGCCTGCACTCAGGTCTCGGCCCAGGAACGTCTCGCTCGGCTCGTTCCCATATACGACGGGTCCCAGCCGCTCTGAAAAGCCATAACGCATCACCATGCTGCGCGCAATGGCCGTGGCGCGCTCCAAATCGTTGGACGCGCCTGTGGAGATATCGTCCAGAACCAGCTTCTCGGCCACGCGTCCGCCCAGCAGCGTAACGATATTGTCTTCCATCTGCTTTTTGGTAACGTAGTTCTTATCCTCTTCAGGCAGGCTCATGGTATAGCCGCCCGCCGCACCGCGGGGAATAATGGAAATTTCATGCACGGGGTCTGCCGTCTCGCAGTAATAATGCGTGATGGCATGCCCTGCTTCGTGGTAGGATGTCAGGCGCTTTTCCCGCTCGGTAACGACGCGGCTCTTTTTTTCGGGGCCGGCCACCACCTTGATGCTGGCTTCCTCGATGTCCTGCTCCGTGATGGCTTTGCGCCCGCGCTTCGCTGCAAGCAGCGCCGCCTCGTTGACAAGGTTCTCCAGGTCTGCGCCTGTGAACCCGGCTGTTGATTTCGCAATGGTTTTGAGCACCACGTCTGGCGCGAGCGGCTTGTTGCGCGTGTGCACCTTGAGGATCTCCTCACGGCCTTTAATGTCAGGCAGGCCCACATATACCTGGCGGTCAAACCGGCCCGGGCGCAGCAGCGCCTTATCCAGGATATCCGCGCGGTTTGTGGCCGCGATAACGATAACGCCCTCGTTTGCACCGAAGCCGTCCATCTCCACCAGCAGCTGGTTCAGCGTCTGCTCACGCTCGTCGTGTCCGCCGCCCAGCCCTGCGCCGCGCTGGCGGCCCACTGCGTCGATCTCATCAATGAACACGATACAGGGCGCAGTCTTTTTCGCCTTATCGAAAAGGTCACGCACACGGGACGCGCCCACGCCCACATACATCTCCACAAAGTCAGAGCCGGAGATGGAATAGAACGGCACGCCCGCCTCGCCCGCACAGGCGCGGGCCAGAAGTGTTTTACCAGTGCCCGGAGGGCCCACCAGCAGCACGCCGTGCGGGATGCGCGCGCCCAGCGTGTTGAATTTCGTCTGATTTTTGAGGAACTCGACAATCTCCTGCAGCTCTTCTTTTTCCTCGTCTGCACCGGCCACATCCTTAAATGTGGCCTTACGGCCCTGCTCGGCCTGGTCCTTTACCTTGGCCCGGCCTACATTCATCGCGCCGCCCCCGCCGGACTGCTTGTACATGAAATAGTAGAAGCCTGCCATCAGCAGAACGGAGATCAGCAGCATCGGCAGCATCGTCAGCCAGACCGGCGTTTCCGTGGCGGGCAGCAGGTCCATCTTCAGTTCCGCACCGCCATTCTTTTCGGCATAGATCTCGCGGTAGCGCTGCAAATTATCCTTGTCCAGCAGTTCGCCCGCATACGGCAGCGTATAGGTGAGCACAGCCTGTTTTGCCGTGTCCGAAGCGGCGCCCGATGACGAACCGCCCCACAGGCCGCCCAGAGCGCCCGTTTGCTGGCCGCCGAGAGTCATGCCCGGCTGCTGCTCCAGCAGCTCCTGCGTGGCCTCCTCCGTCAGCGTAAGCTGCATGGCCCCGTTTTTCATATTGAGCACGAACTCGGACACTTTGCCCTGTTCAAAATAATCAATGACCTCTGAATATTTCATCGTCTGGGTATCGCCGCCTGTGCTGAACAGGATGAACGCCATGATGATGAGGCCCAGCAGGGCGATGATCATCAGCCCGCTTGTGCTTTTCCGGTTTTTATTCAAATCAGTTTCACTCCTGAAGGAGGCTTCTTCGGCGCGCCTGCCTTAAATACGCTCGCACCGCCGCGGTGCGCCGGGCCGTCCGCTTATACGGAATAGACCTCGGGTTTCAGAATGCCGATGTACGGCAGATTGCGGTATTTTTCATCGTAATCCAGCCCGTAGCCGATGACGAACTCGTCCGGCACCGAGAAGCCGATGTAATCCGCCTGCAGGTCAACCTTGCGGCGGCTGGGTTTATCCAGCAGCGTGGCGATGCGGATGGAGCGCGGCCCCCTGCTCTCCAGCAGCTCCTTGATATAGCTGAGCGTGAGGCCGGAGTCCAGGATATCCTCAACGATCAGAATATCCTTGCCTGCAAGGGGGACGTCCAGATCCTTTACGATCTTCACGACACCGCTGGATTTGACCCCGGAGCCATAGCTGGACACAACCATGAAATCGATCTCGGCAGGCACGTCGATCTGACGCATCAGATCCGCCAGAAACACCACGGCGCCCTTCAGCACCGTCACCAGCATCAGGTTGCTGTTTTTGTAATCCGCCGTGATCTTGCCGCCCAGCTCCCGCACCTTTTCGCGGATCTCATCCTCGCTGAGCAGGACGCGCAGGACGTCCTCTTTCATATTATCGTTCATGTTACTTCCTCCATCTGCCGTGCCGTGACCGTCACAGCGGTTTTTGTAAATTCATCCGGGGCCAGGCCTTCGGCAAAACCGAAGCCCGCCGCCCATAAGACTGTGCCTCCGCTGGCGAGCACCGGCAGGGCGTCACGCGCCGCGGAAGGCACCCTTTGTTCCGAAAACAGCTTTTTCAACGGTTTTGTCACACCGCGTCCCGCGGGGCGGAACATATCGCCCGGGCGGCGTGTACGGAAACACGGATTATCCTGTATTTTACCATAATCCGCGCAAAATTTTAAGAGGTTTCTCACATCTTTCTCAGAATTAACCATTTTTTCATAATTGACCAGCTGAACCTCTACCAAAAGCCCGCCCGGCGCGGCAAAAACACCCGGCGCAAACGGCTGCCGCCAGCTTCCGGCCTCTCCGCGCGGCGGTTCCGGCCGGGGACCTACGGCCAGCAGGCCCTGCCGTATGGAAAGCCATACGCCCTCACAGAGCTGCACCGCACCCTCGCCTTTTGCCAAAAGCGCGTCCGCCTCGGGAACAAGGCTCATTTTCTGCTGCGGCGCTGCGGCCGCGATGAGCCGGGCCAGCGCCGTATGCCGCACGGCCGCGGGCGCCGCAGCCAACGTCTGCGCACAGTAAGCGTCCGGGATATTTCCCGGCAAATACACAGCTCGGGGCACGCACGCCTGTTCCAGCAGCGCTCCAGCCTGTTCCTCCAGATAATCCGCCACCGCGGACATCTCGGCGGCAAAACGCGTTATGCTGCGCGCGGCGCCCGGGTGCGCGCGCTCCAGAGCGGGCAGCACGCCGTGGCGGATGCGGTTGCGGGCATATGCGTCCGTATCATTGGTGGCGTCCGTCACATGCGGCACGCCGCAGCGCGCCAGATAAGCCAGGACATCCGCCCGCTGCGCCCACAGCAACGGGCGCACATACGGCCCGCGCACAGGCGGGATGCCCGCGGCGGGCCGCGCTGCCGCGGGCCAGATTGAACAGCACCGTTTCGGCATTGTCGGAGCAGGTGTGCGCCGTTGCGACCTTCGCGCCGTGCGCCTGTGCCAACCGTGCAAAAAAAGCGTACCGTTCCTGCCGGCCCCACTCCTCGCCCGCGTTTTCAGGCGGCGAGAGCAGCGTCTCATCCAGCGGAACACCCCGCGCCGCACACTGGGCGCGCACAAAGGCGGCGTCCCCGTCTGCAGCAGCGCCGCGCAGGCCGTGGTTCACATGAGCCGCGCGCAGACGCAGCCCCCACACATTCTGCACGGAAAACAAAAAATGGAATAATGCCATCGAATCCGCCCCGCCGGAGAGCGCCACGATAACAGTATCCCCTTTTTGCAGCATTTGATGTTGGGAAATATAGGCCCCGGCGCGGGCTTCAAACTCATCCATGGGCATAGTCCACGTTGGTGAATCGGGTGTGCGCGCCGTCCCAGCCCAGGTCCACCTTCCCCACCTCGCCGTGGCGGTTTTTTGCTACGATGCATTCGGCTGTGGTGGCGTCGGTTTCCTCGCCGTTGTCGTAATAGGCGTCGCGGTACAAAAACAGCACTACGTCCGCGTCCTGCTCGATGGAACCGGAATCTCGAAGGTCGCTCAGCACCGGGCGGTGGTCTGTGCGGTTCTTCTCCGCGCTTCGGGAAAGCTGGCTCAGTGCAATGACCGGCACATTCAGCTCTTTTGCCATGATTTTCAGGTTACGGGTGATCTCACTGATCTCCTGCACGCGGTTCTCCGTGCGCTTGCCCGTGCTCATAAGCTGCAGATAGTCGATGATGAGCAGCCCGATGTCCGGGCGCGCCGGGTCCTGATTGATGCGGCGGATCTTCGCCTTCATCTCCGGGATGGTGATGTTCGACGTATCGTCCAGATAAATATGGGTCTTGGCCAGCACCTCGGACGCGCGGGCCAAGTCCTCCCAGTCCGCCGTGGAAAGCCCGCCGGTGCGGAAGGCCTGGCTGTCGATGGCCGCCTCGCTGGAGAGGATGCGGCTGACGAGCTGGTCCTTTGTCATTTCAAGGCTGAACACGGCCACGGGCACATTCTGCTTTTTCGCCACGTTGGTCGCGATGTTCAGAGCAAAAGAGGTTTTGCCCATACCGGGACGGGCCGCGAGGATGATCAGGTCCGAACGGCCCAAGCCCGTGAGCATGGTGTCCAGATAATTAAAGCCTGTGGGAATGCCCAGATATTTATCTTTATTGGGACCGGAGATCTCCTGCAGATGAGCATAGGTGTCGATGATGACGCTGCTGATGGGCGTGAGCGCCGTGGAATCGCGTCCCGAGCGAATTTCATAAATTTTCTGTTCCGCGCTCTCCAGCAGCAGGTCGGCGTCTGTTTCCTCTCCTGTCTGCTCCAGAATGGTCTTGGCCGCATTCATCAGCTGACGCACACGGTATTTTTCCGCGATGATCTTCACATAGGTGTCCGTATGCGAAAGCGAGGGCACCGTTTCAGCCAGCTGGGTCAGGTAGACCTTGGCCGCGTCCTCGGTCTCAAAAACAGCGGCATCCTGCACCGCTGCCAGAAGCGTGACAAAATCCACAGGCGCGCTGCCTGTAAACAGGCGCACGATCTCGGAGAATATCTCGCCGTTCTGGCGGGCATAAAACATCTCCGGGCGCAACGTCTCCACCATTTTGGGAATGATGTCTGCGTCCAGGATCGCCGCGCCCAGCACAGCCTGTTCGGCCTCCATGCTGTACGGCAGGTTTACGCCGAGTGATTCCAGCGACAGGTTGAGCCCGCCGGAAACAGCGCTGCGGTTATTCGCGGGCATTGCGGGCCCTCCTTTCCGTATTCCGAAAATCTCCTGCGGCCGCGCGGCCGCTTATTCCTCCACCTTGACGGTCAGCTTCGCCGTCACCTTGGGATATACCTTTACCTCGACCTCATAGGAACCGAAGTTTTTGATGTCGCCGTCCAATACGATCTTGCGCTTATCCACCGGCTCGCCCACTTTCTGTGTGAGCGCGGCGGCGATGTCCTTGGAGGTGACGGAGCCGAACAGGCGCCCGCCCTGGCCCGCCTTGGCCTTGATGGCGACGATTTGCCCATTCAGCTTTTTGGCCAGCGCCTGCGCGTTGGCCAGCTCCTCCGCTGCATGATGCTCGCTGGCCGCCGCTTTTGTCCTTACCTCGTTGACGGCCGCCGCGTCGGCGGCCACGGCAAGGCCGCGGGGCAGCAGATAATTGCGGGCGTAGCCGTCCGATACCTCGTGCAGCTCGTCTTTCTTGCCGATGGACTTTACGTCCTGTTTGAGCACTACCTTCATGGTGCAGACCTCCCTGTGTGTATTGCAGGCCCCGCGCCCCCTCTGCTCACGGCGGAGAAAACGCGGGCCGGATATTTTTGCAACCGAAACAACTATACCAATTTTGTGCGGGAAAGGCAAGCGGTTTGCCCGGAAAATACATCCGGCGCACGGAGAAACCGCGCGCCGGGCATACCGTTTTGCATTCAGCTGTTCTTCTGCTTCTCCGTCCGCTGGCTTTCGCGGTATTCAGAGATTGCGTCCAGCAGCCGGCGCTTTGCCTCTTCCAGCGATGCATTTCGCAGCTGCGCGCCCGCCATTGTCAAATGGCCTCCGCCGCCCAGCTTTTCCATAATGACCTGCACGTTCACATCGCCCATACTGCGGGCGGACACCGACACCTGCGCGCCGTTATCCACCGCCACAAAGCTGGCCTCCACACCGTTGATGGTAAGCAGGTCGTTGGCGGCCTGGGGCACTACGACGCTGAGCTCTGCGGGCACGCTGTCGGAAAACACGACGGCACAGCCCATATAGATTTCCGCGTCCGTGACAAGCTGCGCCTTGTAGGCATAACTTTCAAACGACGAATTGAACAGTTTCTTCACTGCCTGCGTCTGCGCGCCCATGCGCCGTAAGTAAGCGGCTGCCTCGAACGTGCGCACGCCCGTGTGCAGCGAGAAATTGCGCGTGTCCAGCATGATGCCTGCCAGCAGCGCCTGCGCTTCCAGCGGCGTAAGGCGGTTCTCCTTGGTCATGTCGATGTACTGGAGCAGCTCGCTCACCAGCTCGGATGCGCTGGAAGCATAAGGTTCATGATAGAATACTACACTGTCGTCAATGTGGCCCACACATTTTCGGTGGTGGTCGATAACGACTACGGTTTTTGCCGCCCTGTACAGTTCCGGACTTTCCAAAATGGCCTTCAGATGCGTATCCACGATCACCAGCAGCGTGTTTTTATCAATGCATTTTTCCGCTTCGTCCGGTTCGATAAAATCATCCCCGCAGCCAGCGCGGCGGAATTCCTCAATGAGGTTTGCCGCAAGGCTCTGGCGCTCGTTGACCACCACGGCGGCGGGTTTGCCGCACAGCTTCGCAAAGCGCAGCATACCGACGGCGGAACCCAAAGCGTCCAAATCGGACGCGCGGTGGCCCATGATCAGCACGCTTTCGCTCTGTGCCATCAGATCCTTGATGGCGGAGGCGATGATGCGGCTTTTCACCTTGCTGCGCTTTTCCACACTGCGGGACACACCGCCGTAGAACTCAAAGCCCTCGGCACTTTTGACGGCGGCCTGGTCGCCGCCGCGTCCCAGCGCCATATCCAGCGCCTGCACAGCCATGGCCTCGCCCTCGCGCAGTGTGGCGGCCAGCCGCCCTACGCCGATGGAGAGCGTCACGGTGCCCGCCTCTTCGCCGATCTCGCGCACTTTATCCAGGATGGAAAAGCGGTTTTTAACGATCTCCTGCATATGGCGCTCTTCCACCACAGCGATATACCGCGAAGCGCTGATGCGCCGCAGAAAGCCTGTGGTGGCCCCGATGAACTGTTCCAGCGCCAGATCGATCTCACCCGCTACGCGGGCGCGGTCGCTCTCTTTCATTTCCTTGAGGATCTCGTCGTAGGTATCCACGGCAATGAGCATCACCGCAGGGCGTGTGGCAAGATACTCTCCCGCCTGCCGCTTGAGCGTGGTATTGTTGACAAAATAGGCCACGAACAGGCCGTCGCCCGCCTCCACGCCGCTGCCGTACACGGAATAACGCTGGCCGCCGAACTCGATGTTCTGGCCCGTCTTTTCTTTCGCCAGCGCCGGCATGAACGCCGGGACCACCTTCGACATGGGCAGCAGGCACACGTCCCTGCCGCCCATTACATCGTCACGGAACGCATCGTTGTACCACGCCACGCTGCCGCCTGTGAGGATAACGACCGGGACGCTCATAGCGGCAAAACTTCCCTGCGCCGCGCTGGATGCATCCGAAGCGCCGTGCAGCAGACGCGCCAGCCTGTGCCGGAACCAGCGGATGTTCAGCCCGACCACGATGCCCACAACGAGCAGCACGCCCACGACAAAAACAAGGTAAGTGGGCTTCACCAGCGCCAGCGCAACGCACAGCGCGATGCAGGCCGCGGACAGGATGATGACGGTCGCGTCAAGCGCCGCAAATCGTTTTTTCATGCCGTGCCTCCTCTTTTCTCAGGCGCCGCCGCTGCGGCGCGCCTCATACCTCCATCAAAATGGGCAGAATCATGGGGCTGCGCTTTGTCTTGCGGTACAAAAAGGCGGACACCGTCTCGCGGATACGCGTTTTGACGCTGCCGAAATCGCGCTTGTCCGCCGCACTCATGCGGCCCAGCACATCGCGCACCTGGTCGCGGGCGTCGTCCAGCAGCTTTTCGCTCTCACGCACATAGACGAACCCGCGGGACACAAGGTCCGGTCCGGCCAATACTTCGCCCGTGCGGGCGTCAATGGTAGCCACAACGATAACAAGGCCGTCCTCAGAGAGGTGACGGCGGTCCCGCAGGACCACGTTGCCTACGTCGCCCACGCCCAGGCCGTCCACCATCACCGCACCTGCGGGCACTGGCTCGCCCACGGTAAGGCCGTCGGCGGAGAGTACCACACAGTCGCCGTTCTCACCGATATAAATATTCTTTTCCGGAATGCCTACGGCAGCAGCCGTCTGGGCGTGCTTTTTCAGATGCTTGTATTCGCCGTGCACAGGCAGGAAGAACTGGGGCTTTGCCAGCGTGAGCATCAGCTTCTGCTCCTCTTGGCAGGCGTGGCCCGAAACATGCACGTCATACATGGATTCGTAGATGACCTCGGCCCCCAGCTTCAAAAGGCCGTTGACGACCTTCGTCACCATTTTCTCGTTGCCCGGAATAGGGTTTGCCGAGATGATGATAAAATCGCCCTCGCCCACACGCACGTTGCGGTGACTGGCAGCAGCCATGCGGGACAGCGCGCTGAGCGGTTCCCCCTGGCTGCCCGTGGTGATGAGCACGATCTTCTCCGGCGGATATTTGTTGATGTCCTCAATATCGATGAGAACAGTCTCCGGAGCGTGCAGATAGCCCAGCTCCAGCGCCATCTGAGTGTTGTTCACCATGCTGCGGCCCGACACGGCCACCTTTCGGCCTGCCTTTACGGCAAGGTCGATGAGCTGCTGCACGCGGTACAGGTTCGAGGCGAACGTGGCGATGATGATGCGCTTTTTGCCCGCGCGGCTGAACAGGGCCTCCATGCTGGCGCCCACCTTCTGTTCGGTGGCCGTGAAGCCCGGACGCTCGGCGTTGGTGGAATCCGACAACAGGGCCAAAACGCCGTGCTCGCCGTATTCGGCAATGGTGACAAGATCCGTCGGGCCGCCGGAAATAGGCGTGTAGTCGATTTTAAAATCGCCCGTCTGGATGATGGTTCCCGCAGGGCATGTGATGGCCAGGGCCACCGCGTCGGGGATGGAGTGGTTCACGTGGATGGGCTCCACGGTGAAACAGCCCAGCTTGAACTTCTGGTGCGGAGCGATCTCCACCATTTTCGTGCTGCGCACCAGCCCGTGTTCTTCCAGCTTGTTGGTGATGAGCCCGATGGTAAGGCGCGTGGCATAAATGGGCAGATTGACCTCTTTGAGCAGGTAGGGCAGGCCGCCGATGTGGTCTTCATGGCCGTGCGTGATAACAACGCCCTTGATGCGGTCCTTATTCTGGACAACATAGGTGAAATCCGGAATGACAAGGTCCACCCCGAACATGTCGCTGTCCGGGAACACGATGCCGCAGTCCACGAGGATCATGTCGCCCTGACACTCGTACAGAGTGATGTTCTTGCCAACCTCGCCCAGACCGCCCAACGGCATGATCTTGACCGGGACAGCCGGGGTGCCGGCGCTTGCAGCGGCGGGTCTGCGGCGGCGCGGGTGGTACGGCCTGCGCGCGAGCTTCGGCGCAGCCGCAGGGACCGCGCCCGTCTGGGAAGCTGCCGGCTTCGCCGCCGGAGCCGCAGTGTTCTGGCGCGTGTCGGATACGCCGGGGGTTGCCGCCTTGGGCGCTCTGGGCGCGCGCGGCCGGGATGCTTTTTGATTATTTTCCATTCGTTCCTCCATTTCCCGCGCGCTACAAAGAAGCCCTGCCGTTGTTCACGGGCAGGCCGCTTTTCGCCGCGCATCTGCGGGAATTCTTTTTTATTTTCGTTTTTTATCAGCGGGATACCCCGCAAATATTTAAAAATAAAACGGCCCGGCCGGACAATGGGATGCCCCATGCATAAAACGGCCCGCCGGACGGCTTTATAAAACGTCGCCTGAATGCGGTTATTGTTATTCTAAATAATACCGTTTTTGGGTAGTATTGTCAAGTTTTGCCATCGTGCTTTGTGAGTATTGGATAAAAAATACCGCATTATTCGCACAGAGTGCTTCGTTTTTATCGCCAGCGTTCCGGCACGGGCCGCTCTGCTGCCACTTGCATGGCCGCCTGGTTTTCTCTATAATGATAGAGTCTGTTATGAGTTTATGAGAATACGGAGCGTTTTTATGAAAAAGATCACGATATACACCGACGGCGCGTGCAGCGGTAACCCGGGGCCGGGCGGCTGGGGCGCAATTCTGGAATACAAAGGCGTGCGCAAGGAGATCTCCGGCGGCGAGGCGGAGACCACCAATAACCGCATGGAGCTGATGGGTATCATCCGCGCGCTGGAACAGCTCAAAGAGCCTTGCGACATCACCTTCTGCAGTGATTCCAAATATGTGATGGACGGCCTTTCCAAAGGCTGGGCCAAGGGCTGGCGCGCCCGCGGCTGGGTAAAAAGCGACAAAAAGCCCGCGCTGAACAGCGACCTGTGGGCGCACCTGCTGGACCTGTGCGAAGGCCACACCTTTCATTACAATTGGGTAAAGGGCCACGCCGGGCACCCGGAAAATGAACGGTGCGACGAGCTTGCCGTGCAGGCGGCGGCCCAGTACAAGTAATATCGGCAAAAAAGCTGCCGGAATATATAATTTTTTCCAATTGCCCGTTGCAAACCACACCAAAATAGTATATATTATAGAAAGGCCGGACACACTGCTCCTGACCGTCTGCGGGCAGCGGCCATTCAAAAACAAGGCAAGGTGAAAACTTTGAGCAATATCATCTATGTGGACAACGCCGCCACCACGCCTGTGTCGAAGCCTGTTTTCGACGCCATGGCGCCCTATTTCTGCGAACAATACGGCAACCCGTCCAGCATCTTTTATTCCGTCGGCGCAGCGGCGGGCGACGCACTGGCCGCCGCGCGCGAAAAGGTGGCCCGCGCGCTGGGCTGCGATACCGGCGAGGTATTTTTCACGAGCTGCGGCTCCGAGGCCGACAACTGGGCCATCAAGGGCACGGCGCACAAATTTGCAAAGCAGGGCAAAAAGCACCTGATCACAAGCTGTATCGAGCATCACGCCGTGCTGCACTCCATGCAGGCGCTGGAACGCGAAGGCTTTGAGGTGACTTACCTGCCCGTAGACGCGGAGGGCTTTGTCTCCCCCGCCGATGTGGAAGCCGCCATCCGGCCGGACACAGCGCTTGTGACCATCATGTTTGCAAACAACGAGATCGGCACCATCGAGCCCATCGAGGAAATCGGCGCAGTATGCCGCAAGCACGGCGTGTGGTTCCACACCGACGCGGTGCAGGCTGTGGGTGCTGTGCCCATTGACTGCCATGCGCTGCCTGTCGATATGCTGAGCCTTTCAGCCCACAAGTTCAACGGACCGAAGGGCGTGGGGGCGCTGTATATCCGCCGCGGCGTGATGCCGCTGAATTTTCTGGACGGCGGCGCGCAGGAGCGCGGACGCCGCGCGGGTACTGAAAACCTCGCGGGCATCGTCGGCTTGGCCACAGCGCTGGAAGCCGCAGTGAACGGCCTTGACGAAAAGCGCGCACGGCTTGCCCGGATGCGCGACTATGTGCTGGAGCATATTCAGAAGATGCCCCAGGTAAAAGTGAACGGCCCATTGGACGGCAGCAAACGCCTGCCCAACAATGTGAACGCCAGCTTCACCGCGGCCGAGGGCGAAAGCCTGCTGCTCATGCTGGACATGCGCGGCGTCTGTGCCTCCTCCGGCTCGGCATGCGCCTCCGGCAGCTTGGACCCCAGCCACGTGCTGCTTTCCATCGGCCTGCCCCACGAGATCGCTCATTGCAGCCTGCGCATCAGCTTCGGCGTGCAGAACACGATAGACGACGCGAAGGCCGTGTGCGACGCGCTGGATGAGGTCGTGCCCGCCGTGCGCCAGCGCAGCCCGCTGTGGCGCGCATGATTTTAAGATGTGAATTTCCGGAAAGAAGGACAAAGGATTATGTATAGTGCAAAAGTGATGGACCATTTTGCGAACCCGCGCAATGTGGGCGAGATCGAGAACGCGGACGGCGTGGGAGAAGTCGGCAATCCCAAGTGCGGCGACATCATGAAGATGTTTTTGAAGATCGACAACAACGTCATCACCGACGTAAAATTCAAGACGTTCGGCTGCGGCGCAGCCATCGCCACTTCCAGCATCGCCACCGAGATGATCAAAGGCAAGACCATCGACGAGGCGCTGAAGCTGACGAACAAGGCCGTTGTGGAAGCGCTGGACGGCCTGCCCCCCGTGAAGCTGCATTGCAGTGTGCTGGCCGAGCAGGCGGTGAAGGCCGCTCTGGCCGATTATTACCGCCGCCAGGGCGTGGACCCCGAGCCGATTGTAGGCAAGCTGGAGGCGTGATGACGCTCTACGGGCGAGTCACTAGTCATCCTTA
>OGZA01002058.1_pt1 | contig 12827 bp, 14 predicted proteins | sample 1576591 | NCBI WGS metagenome assembly OGZA01 (sample SAMEA3541565, study PRJEB24748) | human gut metagenome | biome: human gut; feature: human-associated habitat; material: faeces | place: China | collected 2012
GGTGCGTGCCGCTGAGCACCCTGCCCGCCTGTGCGGCGCTGGTGCCGCAGCTGATGCTGCCCGGCGTGCAGGGCGTGGGGCACGCGGAGTTTACGCTGGTCGCCGGCTGCGCCGAGCTGATCGCGCGCGTTCTGATCTGCGCCTTCCTGCCGAAGCTCGTCAACGGCGGGGCGATCGATTCCTCGGCCTCCGTGGGCGCATACATTGCGCTGTGCTTTGGCGATCCGGGCGCGTGGGTCCTGGCGGTCGTTTCGCTGATCTATCCGGTCGCGCGGTATCTGTTCGGCGGCGCGCGCAAAAAGCAAAGCGAGCATGCCGCCTGAAAACCGGCGCGGCTGCGCAGGCCGGATGCGCAGATGCTTGCAGGCGCCCGATCCCGTTGACAGGCGCTTTGCGGCTGCGTATAATACAAACGGTGCGTACCTGCCGGCAGTCAGGCAAAAAGCCTGACTGCCGTTTTGATACCGACAGGAACAGGATCGGAGGGACTTTGTGTGAATATTACGGTCTATCTCGGCGCAAATGAAGGCAATGATCCAGCTTTGCGGGAAGCGGTTCAGGAGCTTGGCACATGGATCGGCACAAGCGGAAATGCGCTGGTCTACGGCGGCTCCAGATCCGGGCTGATGGGCGCGATCGCGGACAGCGTTTTGCGCTCTGGCGGAGAAGTGACCGGCGTCGAGCCGCGCTGCTTCATCGAGAGCGAATTCCAGCACGACGGCTTGACCGAGCTGATCGTGACCGAGGACATGGCGGAGCGCAAACGCAGAATGATCGAGCTCGGCGATGCCTTTATCGCCTTCCCCGGCGGCACGGGAACGCTCGAGGAGATCGCAGAGGTCATGTCCAAGGTGTCTCTGAAGCATCTGGATGCGCCCTGCATCCTCTACAACCTGAACGGTTACTACCGTGCGCTGCAGGCGCTTTTGGAGCAGATGATCGAAAAGGGACTCTCGTCCGAGGAGCGGCAGGAGGGCATTTACTTTGCCGACAACCTCGAAGAGATCCGGCGCATCCTGAGCCCCGCGTGATTTCCGACCGGCCGTCTCCCGGATATGCAAAGATCCCCTCCGTATGCGGAAAAGCATACGGAGGGGATTTGTTGTTTGGCTCGATGCCGGCTGCCGCGCGCCGCCTCAGCCGAGATACTGCTTGTCGTAGTTGTTCTGGATGCAGGAGATGACCTGCGTGATGACGGTGTTGAACGGGGTGGGCACGCCCAGCCGCGCACCGTAGCGCGCGATCGCGCCGTTGAGCACCGAGATCTCCGTCTGGCGCCGGTGCAGCACGGCATCCTGCGCCATGGAGGGATAGTAGTTGCCGAGGTTTGCGACGATGTTCGGCTCTTCCTTTTCCATGAGCGGCCAGAGGTCGCCGATGCCGAGCGCCTGCGCGACGGCGCAGCCCTCCTTCCACACGTGCATGACGATGTCGTGCCCGTAGGGGTCGGCGAACGTCTCCTTCACCTTCAGGCGCATGACGGCGCTCACACCGTTGTAGCCGCTGTTGGCGATGACTTTCTTCCAGATGTATGGGCGCACATCTTCATCAAAGCTCGCGTTGCAGCCGCCCGCGCGGAAGCACGCCTCGAGCGCCTTGCCGGCGGCGTCGGCCTTCGGGTTGCTGCGCACGGCGCCGAAGTGCATCTGGATGCCCTTTTCCGGCTTACTCACGCACACGCCGGGGCCGGCCAGCTCCGTGCCGATCAGGCCGCTGCCGTAGAGGATGCGGTCGGCGTCCACAAACTGCGCGAGCACCTCGTCGTTGCCGAGACCGTTTTGCAGCGACACGACCGCCGTCTCCGGTCCGATGCAGGGCATGGTGTCAGCCATGACATCCTCCGTCTGCGTGGCCTTGACCATGAGGATGACCATATCCATCGTGCCGATGTCGCGCGCGGTCGCGCTCGTGTGAAAGCCAGTGAGCACCTCTTCGCCCTCCGGCGTGCGGAAGACCAGCCCGTCGGCCGCGATCTTGTCCATGTGCGCCTTGTACTTGTCGACGAGCCAGAGCTCGGCGCCGCCCTTGCGCAGATAGGCGGCAAAGACGCTGCCGGCAGCGCCGGAGCCGATCATTGCGATTTTCATGCGGTTGCCTCCTTAGCAAACTGCCGGCCGGTTGTTGCCCGGCCGGCAGCGAAAAAACGGGGTGAACTTACTTCAGGTACTGCTTGTCGTAGTTGCCCTGGATGCAGCGCACGACCTGAGACAGGACCTTGCACACCGGAGTGTCGATGCCCAGCTGCTCGCCGTACTCGGCGATCTTGCCGTTGAGCACGTCGATCTCGGTCTGACGGTGGTTGAAGAGCATATCCTGGCACATGGACGGATAGTAGTCGGCGATGTTGGTGACGATGTCCTTGTGATCGTGGGCGATGAACTCATCGGCGTCCATCGGCACGCCCTTGGCGGTCGCGACCGCGCAGGTCTCGCGGATGACGCTGTGGAACAGCCACTGGCCGAACGGATCCGCCTCGACCTCGCCGATCTTCAGGCGCAGGACGGCGCACACGGTGTTGACGGTGGCGTTGACGCAGACCTTTTTCCAGATGAACTTGTAGATGTTGTTGTCGGTGCCCGGCTCGCCGTCGCGCCAGTAGGCGTCGCAGCCGCCGTCACGGTAGCACTTGAGCATCTCGGCGCAGGCCGCGTCGTTGAGCTCCGAGCGGACCGCACCGCCGAAGTTCATCTGCACGCCGCCGGCCGGGGTGGACACGCAGTGCGCGGGCTCGGGCAGAGCCGTGCCCAGCACGCCGGAGCCGATGATGCAGCGCTCTTTCGGGAAGACCTTGAAGAGGTTGTCGTCGTTGCCGAGGCCGTTGATGAGGGAGACCGCGACGGTCGTGTCGCCGACGACGGGCATGGAGTCCTGAATGGCCTGCTCGAGCTGGGTCGCCTTGGTCATGTAGATGATGACATCGACCTTGCCCTCCGCCGCGGCCGCGTCGGCAGCGGTGGTATAGGTGCGGAAGCCCTTGAGCTGGTAATCGTAATCCTTGTAGCCGCCGTCTTCCTCCTGATGGATGGTGAAGTGCATGCCTTCCTCGGCGACCTTCTTCATGTGTGCCTCATAGCGGTCGATGAGGATGATGTCCGCACCGCCGGCGATGCCGGAATACAGCGTCAGCCAGCCCGCCTTGTTGCCCATGAGCTCGATGACCATGCAGCGGCCATGGCTCGCGGCGGTCGTATGGATGCGGTCGATCACCTCGGTCGCGATATCCACAGCGGTATGGAAGCCGAAGGTAACGTCCGTTCCCCAGATATCGTTGTCGATGGTCTTGGGCAGGCCGATGACGTTCATGCCCTCCTCAGCCAGCAGATTCGCGGTCTTGTGCGTGCCGTTTCCGCCGAGGGTCACGAGGCAATCCAGCTTCATCTTCTTATAATTCGCCTTCATCGCCTTCACCTTGTCCACGCCGTCTTCGCTGACGACGCGCATGTTGCGGAACGGCGTGCGGCGGGTGCCGAGAATGGTGCCGCCGAGGGTGAGGATGCCGGAGAAATCCGACTGCTTCATCTCCTTGTAATCGCCCGCGATCAGACCCGCGTAGCCATCCTGAATACCGACGATCTCCGCGTCAAACATGGAATAGCTGGCGCGCGCCACGCCGCGGATACAGGCGTTCAGGCCGGGGCAGTCGCCGCCGCTGGTGAGGATACCAATGCGTCTTTTCATGGTCAATAAAACCTCCCGCTGAAAAATTCGAGCCTTTTGTGTGATTTATTTTACCACCATCGCGGTTTCCGTACAAGCGTTCGAGCCATTTTCCGCACTGACTTGCGCATCTTTCCGCTTTCCCTCGGAACGAAGCAAAAATGCAAAGCCTCCCCAGATGCGGGGAGGCCGTGAATGTGTCTTAGAACTCGGAAATGATCTCCGTCCAAACCTGATCGTAGAACTTCGTGTCGTCGCCCAGATACTTGAACACCTCGCAGTGATCCAGCGCCTCCTGCGACGGGTTATTGACCGGGGAGGCGTTGTATTCGTCCGCGCCGATGATGTCAATCGCGGCGGTGTTCGGAATCGCATAGCCGACGTATTCGTAGTTCATCGCGGCGATATCCCCGCGGCAGAGGAAGTCGATGAACTTTTCCGCGCCGGAGACGTTGCGCGCGTTCGCCGGGATGCAGATGGAATCATAGAAGATGTTGCTGCCCTCTTCCGGCACGACGTAATCCAGCTCGTCGTTCTCGCTCATGCAGAAGGTCGCGTCGCCGCTCCAAACCATCGCGACGGCCGCCTCGCCCGCAATCATCTTGTCCTTGACCTCGTCCACGACGTAGGCCAGCACCATCGGCTTCTGCTCGATGAGCAGGTTCTTCGCGTCTTCCAGATCGGCCGGGTCGGTGGAGTTGAGGTCGTGCCCCGTCATCACCAGCGCAATCGCCAGCGTGTCGCGCGGGGAGTTGAGCATCAGCATATCCATCGTGTAGGCCGGGTCCATCAGGGTATTCCAGCTGGTCGGCGCTTCATCCACCATCTCCGTGTTGTAGAGAATACCCATCGTGCCCCAGGTGTACGGCACGGCGTATTCGCTCTGCGGGTCGTAGCCCTCGTTCATAAAGCGCGGGTCGATGTTGGCGACGTTGGGAATGTTTTCCCAGTTGATCTTCTGGAGCAGATTCTCCTGAATCATGCGCTCGATCATGTAGTCGCTGGGGATAATCACGTCGTAGCTCGAACCGCCCATCGCGATCTTGGCGTACATATCCTCGTTCGTTTCAAACGTCTCATAGATGACCTTGATGCCGGTCTCCTGCTCGAACAGGTCGAGCACTTCCGGCTCGATGTAGTCGCCCCAGTTGTAGACGCTGATGGTTTCCTGCGCCGCCAGCGCAAAGAGCGGGCAGAGCGTCAGCGCGGCGGCAAGCAGCAGCATGGTGAGTTTCTTCATGTTTGATTTCTCCTTTTCTTTTTTAGCTTGCTCAGATTGAGCCGTAAACGCGAAGCGATATGCGGGAAATCCAAGAACCTCGGGTTCCCGGCGAGGGGCTTAGGGGGCAGCGTCCCCAGTCGCCCCTTAGTACGGTATCTTCACTTCGTCGATCTTCTTCTGGCTGCGGCCGTCCTTGCGGAAGTCGCGCAGGTTCAGCCCGATGAGCAGAACAAACACACAGGCAAAGATGATCGTGGACAGCGCGTTGATCTTCGGCGAAATGCCGCGCTTGGCCATCGTGTAGATGGTGATGGACAGGTTGCTCACGCCCGAGCCCGTGGTGAAGAAGCTCACCACGAAGTCGTCGATAGACATGGTCAGCGCCATCACAAAGCCGGAAAACACGCCCGGCATGATGTCCGGCAGAATCACCTTGAAGAAGCCCTGCATCGGCGTCGCGCCCAGATCCTGCGCCGCCTCGGCCAGATTCGGGTCGATCTGGCGCAGCTTGGGCATCACGCTCAGCACCACGTAGGGCACGCAGAACGCGATATGCGACAGCAGCAGGGTCAGGTAGCCGAGCTGAATGTTGGCCATCGCGTAGAGCAGCATCAGCGAAACGCCGGTGACGACCTCGGAGTTGAGCATCGGCAGATTGACGATGTTCAGCAGCGTCTTGCGCGGGAGACGCTTCATCTGGTAGAGCGCAATCGCGCCGACCGTGCCGAGGAGGGTCGAAAAGATGGCCGCCAGCAGGCCGACAGAGAGCGTCGTGCTCAGCGCGGACATGATCGCCGCGTCGGAAAACAGCTCCTTATACCACCTGAGCGTAAAGCCGCCCCAGTTCGCGCGGGATTTGCTGTCGTTGAAGGAATAGAGAATCAGCAGAACGATCGGCGCATACAGAAACGCCATAATCAGCGCGATATACGCTTTTCTGAGCTTCTTCATCAGAGGATGCGCACCTCCTTCCGCGGCTCTTCTTCCTTGTCAATGCGCTGAAGGCCGCCCATGAACGCCAGAACGACCACCATCACCAGAAGCGAGAGCGTCGAGCCGAAGTGCCAGTCGCTCGATTTGCCAAACTGGTTCTGGATGATGTCGCCGATGAGCGGCACCTTGCCGCCGCCCATGAGCTGGCTGATGACGAACGTCGTAACCGCCGGAACGAGCACCATCGTGATCCCCTCCAGCACGCCGGGCAGGGAATACGGCAGCGTCACGCGCAGGAAGCTCTGCACCGGGCTTGCGCCGAGGTCGGCGGCGGCCTCCAGCAGGCTGCGATCCGTCTTTTCGATGACGGTGTAGATCGGCATAATCATAAAGGAGAGGTAGTTGTAGACCATGCCGAGCACGACCGCCTTCTCGTTATAGAGGAAGATGATCTTCTTGCCCACGCCCATGCTCGTCAGCCAGCGGTCAAACGCCGGAACTGCATCGCGCAGCGACGCGATCCAGCTGTTGAGAATGCCCGAATTTTCCAGAATGGACATCCAGGAATAGGTGCGCAGCAGGAAGTTCATCCACATCGGCAAAATGATGAGCATCAGCCACAGGCCGGGGCGCTTAAAATCCCTGCCGCTGAGGATCAGCGCGACGGGATAGCCCAGCAGCAGGCAGATGATCGTGGTGAACAGCGCGATCTTGAGCGAACGCAGCAGCAGCTTGAGGTAAGTCGGCTCGAGCATGCGCCTGAAATTGGCGAGGGAAACGACCGTCTGCTTCTGCGGGCGTTCGGCCGTCACCGTGCCGTCCTCCAGCTGAAAGAGCGTCTGGCCGTTGTCTCCCGCGACCTCGACATACGCCGGGGTTTCCTCCACGGTCACGCCGTACCAGACCACCATCGCCAGCGGAACGGCGATAAAGAGAACCGCCCAGAGCACAAACGGCACGGCAAGCGCCTTATTTTTCTTCATGGCCGCTCACCTCACACGCGCGCGGCATGCCGCTTGAGAATGTCCGGCGAATAATCGCTCTTGCGCATGACCTGAATATCCTCCGGCGCGACGGTGAGCTTCACCTGCGTGCCGACCGGGCGGGCATGGGTGGAATGTACCAGCAGCACGCTGTCGCCCACGCGCACCTTCATCTCGTAATGCACGCCCTTGAACAGCAGGGATTCCACAATGCCCTGCGGCACGCCCTGCACCGGATCGTCGGCGGGCTTGAGCTTCACGTCCTCCGGGCGCAGCACGACGTCCACGTCCGCGTTTTCGCCGAAGCCCGTATCCACGCACGGGAAATCGCACCCGAGGAAACGCACCAGCTTATCGCGCACCATCGTGCCGGCCATGATGTCGCTGTCGCCGATGAAATCCGCGACGAAGGCGGATTGCGGCTCGTTGTAGATATCCTCCGGCGTGCCGAGCTGCAAGATGTGCCCCGCGCTCATCACGGCCACGCGGTCGCTCATGGTCAGCGCTTCCTCCTGATCGTGGGTGACGAAGATGAAGGTGATGCCGCTCTCGCGCTGGATGCGCTTGAGCTCCAGCTGCATCTCGCGGCGGAGCTTGAGATCCAGCGCGCCCAGCGGCTCATCCAGCAGCAGCACATCCGGCTTGTTAATCAGCGCGCGCGCAATCGCCACGCGCTGCTGCTGACCGCCGGAAAGCTGGTTCTGGTAGTGGTGCATCCTGTCTTTCAGGCCGACGCGCACGAGCATTTCCTCCGCGCGCCGCGTGCGCTCTCTGGGCGGAACGCCCGCGTAAATCAGCGGCAGCTCCACGTTCTTGAGCGCGTCGAGCCGCGGCAGAAGCTGAAACTGCTGAAAGATGAAGCCGATTTCCTTGCTGCGGATATGCGCCAGCTGTTTTTCATCCAAATCGCGAATCATGCGCCCATGCAGAATGTATTCGCCCGACGTCGGCGTATCCAGACAGCCGATGATATTCATCAGCGTGGATTTGCCGCTGCCCGACGGGCCGAGGATGGAGAGAAACTCGCCCTCTTCAATATCCAGATCGATTCCTTTGAGAATGGTCTGCACTTCATTGCCCATCTGATACTGCTTGACAATGCCGCGCATTTTGAAAAAGTCGTTGCTCATAGCGGCCTCCGCTCATCGGCCGGTGCGCTGCTGGGCCTGTATCTGCTCCATCAGCTCGGCCATCGTCACGCCGGAGGACTTGAGCACCGTGTCGCCCGCGTTCAGGCCGCTGGTGATTTCGCAGTTCATGCCGTCGCTTACGCCGACGGTCACGCTCTTCTGCTCCACGCTCTTGCCGTCCGCACCGCGCACGAGCACGTAAGGCTTGTTGTAATCGTCAAACTGCACCGCGTCCTGACGGATGAGCACCGCGTCTTCGGCCTGCTCCTTGAGCACCTTGGCACTCACCTGCATGCCGGGATAGACGTTCTCTGCCGCGTCAAACGCAACCGTCGCCGTGTAATACGACAGATCGCCGGAGGCCGTGCCGTTCTTATTGAGCGCCGTCACGCTGCCGGTGAAGCTCACATCCGGCGCAAGCACGTTGACCTGCGCCACCTGACCCGGCACGACTGCCACCACGTCGTATTCATCGACGTTCAGCTCGATTTCAAGGCTGTTCATGTCGATGATCTGCGCGGTCGTCTCGCCTGCGGTCACCACGCCGCCCTGCTCGACGTACAGCCCTGTCACCTCACCCGCGATATCGGCCTCAACGGTTTCGCCGCCCTCCAGCCGATACAGGCGCTCGCCTTTTTTGACCTGCTGGTTCTGCGTCACATACACCGTGCGCACCTTGTCGCTCTGCGCGGCGGTAATCGTCTGCACACGCTTGGCCTTGACCAGCCCGTCAAAATTGTAATAGGTCTCGATGCTGCCCAGCGTCGCCTGCACATCGGTATAGGCCACGTCCTGCGTCTTTCGGGAAACCATCATGAACCAACCGACCACGGCGGCCACGATCACGAGAATCACAACCCACTTGATCCATTTTTTCTTTTTCTTCACGGATTTTTCTCCTTTACTTTTCAATACGGTGTCTAGTATACAACGAAAACCGCTTTTTTTTCTACCAAATGTCTGCCGTTTTCAAAGGCGGTCAGTGTTTTACCGCCTGCTTTCGGCAGCCACCTCCCTCGGAGAGGGAGGCTTTGCCCTTTCGTACCTGTGTCTTAAAACCAAAAGGCTCCCTCCTGGAGGGAGCTATCAGCGAAGCTGACTGAGAGAGTTTTACCCCTCCGCCCGCAGATCAAACATCTTCGCCGCGACGAACATCGAAGCGACGTTCACCGCCAGCGCGGCAAGGAAAATCGGGCACGACAGCGCGGCGGCCGTCTCCGTGACGTTCATGTCGCCAAGCTTGCCGACAAGTGCCACTGCGCCAAACTCAACGGCCAGCGCAAGCAGATAAATCCACTGTCCTTTGGTAATGCCCATACGAATCAGCAGCGGCATGCACAGCGCATGCGTCGCCAGCACCAGCGCCGAGCTGAGCAACATATCCCCCATTGCCGGTGCCGCGCCCGTCCGAATGAAAACAATCAGCGAACTGAGCGCCATCATCATCGCCATGCACAGGTACGTCACGATGTATTTATCTGCGACGCATTGCAGCCCCGTCAGCGGCAGCACGGAAGCGTATCGGTCAAATCGGCTGCGCTCGTCAAAACCCATCAGATTCATTGGCACGATGATGGAATAACACATCGCGAAAAACACGCCGTTTGGCCCGCCGAAGGAAAAGCAGACAATCATAAACAGGCAGACCGCCAGAATCCGCTTGGCGGATATCAAATCCTTGAACAAAATCCCTTTCATTGCACCTTTTCCCCCTTTTCGAGCATCAGCAGCATTTCTTCCAGCCCTAGCCGTTCCGCCTGCGCGCCGCGCGGCGCGGCCTGCCGCTCCATCAGCACGCGAATGCCGCCGTGACCCTCCAGCGTGCGCGCCACGCCGCGTTTTTCCATCGCTGCATAATCTTCGTGCGTCATATTCAGCAGCGCATAGCGCTCCAGCAGTTCGTCCTTTTCCCCCGCCATCTGCACGCGGCCCTTATGCAGGAAGACCACGTAATCGCAGATTTTTTCCAGATCGGTCACGATATGCGAACTGAGCAGAATCGCGTGTTCTTCCTCCCGCGTGAAGTCGTTGAGCAGGTCGAGGATTTCGTCGCGCACAACGGGGTCAAGGCCGCCTGTCGCCTCGTCCAGTACGAGCAGCTTCGCCTTGTGGCTCAGCGCGACGGCAATCGCTAGCTTCATCTTCGTGCCGCGCGAAAAATCCTTCACCTTCTTGCCCTTCGGCAGATCCAGCCGCACGCAGAGCGACGAAAACACCGCATCATCCCAGTTTGCATAAATGCCGTGCATCACCTTTCCGACCTGCTGCGCGGTCAGCTCGTCGGGCAGGCAGGCTTCATCCAGCACCACGCCGATATCCTGCCGAACTTTGGTGAACGCCGCTGTCCGCCCCGCCTTTTCGCCCAGCACGCGCACCTCGCCGCCGTCCGGCCTGCACGCGCCCAGCATCATGCGAATCAGCGTCGATTTACCCGCGCCGTTTTCGCCGATCAGCCCCAGCACGCAGCCCTGCGGCAGGGTCAGGTTCACATCCTCCAAAGCAAAGTCGCCGTATCGCTTGGCAACGTGGTTCAATTCAATCGCATTCACGGTTCATTCTCCTCCCGAAGCGCGCGGAGCATCTCGCAAAGCTCTTCGCCGCTCACATCCGCCTGCGCCGCCAATTCAGCAACCTTTTCCAAATGCGTCTCGATCTGCCGTAGCAGCTCTTCCCGAATCCATTCCCGGTTGCGCGCGGCGACAAAGCAGCCCTTACCTGCCACCGTGCACACCAGCCCTTCGCGTTCCAGCTCGTCATACGCCCGTTTGGTCGTGATAACGCTGATCCGCAAATCCTTCGCCAGCGCGCGGATGGAGGGCAGTGCCTCGCCCGCCGCCAGTTCGCCGGAGAGGATCTTCTGTTTAATCTGCGTCGTAATCTGCTCATAAATCGGCAAGCCGGACGCGTTGCTGATGAGTATCTCCAATCCGTTCACCACCGTTTCAATTGTTCATGAACAGTATATACAGTTTAGACCGGACTGTCAACCCATGATTTGATTTTAATTGAAAAAACATGCGATAAGAAAGATTACGGGAAATGTACACACGCATCCCTCAGCCATGTTTCCATGGCTTCATCGGTACAATGCCATCTCTCTCATCTGGATACAGCCGATCACTACGGGTGAAATCTGCTTCAAAGGGCAGCGGATCAGCGGCAAAATTCCGCATGCCCTTGATCAGGAAATCACATCCCAAATTCAGATGATTTTTCAGGATCCAATGGCGTCCCTCAACGAGCGCGCCAAGGTGGAATACATCGTCGCCGAAGGGCTTTACGCGATGCATAAGCATATGAGGCCGCCAACCCCGACGTGAAGATCGAGTGGGTTGACCTCGCTTCTCAGGATTATAACGTGAAGGCTAGCACCATGCTCGCCGGCGGCGACACCACCGACCTGTACTGCGTCAAGGAGCTTTCCGACATGCAGAACTGGGCGAAGGAAGGCCTGATCGTGCCGATGACCGAGCAGATTGCGGCCGACGGCGTGGATATGACCAAGTATGCGGGCATGGACAGCTGCTATGTGGCGCTGACCGACGGCCAGCAGTACGCGCTCCCGTTCCGCGCGGATTACTGGGTGATGTTCTACAACAAGGATCTGTTCGATCAGGCCGGCATGGCGTATCCGACCAACGACTGGACGTGGGATGAATACGCGCAGATGGCGCGCGACGTCCACGAGAAGACCGGCGCTTACGGCACGCATTACCACACCTGGCTCTCCTGCGTGGCGAACTGGGCGGTCTGCGACGGCGTGAACACGCTGGCTGACGGCGAATATTCCGACCTCAAGTACTTCTACGAGCTGTATCAGGGCCTTGAGGATGAAGAAGTGTGCATGAGCTACGACGAGCTGAAGGCCTCCGGCCTGCACTACTCCGGCGCTTTTGCGCAGGGCAACGTCGCCATGATGCCGATGGGCTACTGGTATGCGTCCACCCTGATCGGCTACATCAAGGACGGCACCGCCAGCATGAACTGGGGCATTGTCGCCGTGCCGCATCTCGAGAGCGTGGCCGCCGGTTCCTCCTTCGGTTCCCCGACCGGCATCGCGATCAGCAACGCCAGCGCGAACAAGGAAGAAGCCTGGAAGTTCGCTTCCTGGATGTGCTCTGAGGATGGCGCGAAGGCCATCGCGACGACCGGCACCCGTCCGGCGTATGTGAGCGAAGCGGTTGCCGCGGTGATGGCTTCTGCGGACGGCTTCCCGACCGATGAGAACAGCAAGGCCGCTCTGCTGCCCACCGCCATCGCGCTGGAGTGGCCGATCGGCGAAGGCGTCAAGGAGATCAAGTCCATCGTCAACGAAGAGCACAGCCTCATCATGACCCGTGAGCTGACCATCGACGACCACCGATCTGCGCAAGACGATTCAGGTGGGTCTGCGCCGCTTCATTCAGGCGTATTCTGCGGATTACAACCTGATTATGGCCGCGTCGCTGTGCTTGCTGCTGCCGGTGACGGTCGTGTTCCTGTTCCTGCAGCGCTACTTCATCGAGGGCATTGCCACGACGGGCATGAAGGGCTGATATGTTTGCTGCTGAACTGAACGCGCATCCGCTGCATGACCGGCTGGGGACGGATTACCGCCCGTTTCCCCGGCGGCAGGAGCGGGACGCATGGAACGCCCTGTCCGAGAGCAAACGCGCGCAGCTTCTAAACTTGGCGGAAGAGTCCGGGCAGGGCTACCCGATGGTGACGGCGACGCAGTTCATCGCGTTTTGCCGAACGGGCGACCGAATGGCCTATGAAAAGCCGTATTTTGCGCGGCGCAACCGGCTGATGGGCGCGGCGCTGGCGGATATCCTGTATCTGCTGGAGGATAAGCTCGACCGGGTCAGCCCGCTGATCGCGCGGCGCGTGTGAAACGAGATCGACCGGCGCGTCGTCACCCCG
>OGZA01002067.1_pt1 | contig 12798 bp, 8 predicted proteins | sample 1576591 | NCBI WGS metagenome assembly OGZA01 (sample SAMEA3541565, study PRJEB24748) | human gut metagenome | biome: human gut; feature: human-associated habitat; material: faeces | place: China | collected 2012
ATAGCCCTTGATGTCGAACGGGGCAACAGGCGCTTTTCCATCCTCGGGAGGATCGATTCTCGTGCTCAGTTCCTTGTACCTTTGGACCAATGCGTTGAAGCGACTCTCGTCGAACACGACTTCGACCATCTGGGTTGTTCCGGTATCGGGATCCTGATCTCCGAAAACCTCAGCATCGCCCCAGGAGAAGCCCTGCACCTTGGCAGCCTCAAGATGCTCGTGGAACTCGTTGAACAGCTCGGCGAACTTCGCCTTGGCCGCGTCACTCTCGGGCAGAGTACTGAAGTCCTCGCTCCCGCCTTCCTTGAAGACGGCTTCCATCTGGGCGAACAGCTCGTTGCACTTGGCCATGTTCTCGGGTAGCTTGCTGGCGAACAAGCCGAATGGCTTGTCCCCGGAATAGAGCTTCACCGCCTCCTCGATGTTGCGACGCATAGTGTGGGGCTTGCGGTAGTAACGGATGATGCCGAAGGGCTTCTCGTCGCCCGCGAACAGGCGGTTGGTGCGACTGAACGCCTGGATGAGCAGGGCGTAGTCGATGACCTTGTCCAGATAGAGGATGTTTATCCACTTAGAGTCGAATCCGGTGAGCATCTGGTCCACCACGATGAGGACGTCGATCCTTTCTTCGGGATGCTTCTCGACGTTGAGATACGGATCCTTGTGGGCCAGGCGCGCGGCCATCTCCTTCTTCATGGTGGCATGGGTCGGTATCGTGTACTTCGTGCCGTATGTGGCGTTGTAATGCTCAATGATCTCCTTGAGGCCCTCCTCCTTGCTTATCGCCTTGTCGCCCGAATTGTCGATGTTCGGGTCGAAGAGCGCCGTGACCTTGAGCTGTGGGGCCTCGTCCCTGAACATCCTGAAGTACTCGATGGCCTCGGGGATGGAGCTGGTGGCCAGGAGACCATGGAACTTACCACCATGGGAGATACGCTCCCAGCCGGACAGGATGTCCTCCACCACCTTCCTGCGATGCTCGTCGTCCTGATACTGGACAGACGGCACGAAGTGCTCGATGCCGTGCTTCTCGGAACCGGGCTTATCGTTGACGTCGCCCATTCCGACCTTGGACGTATCCATCCAGTAGTAGTAAACCTTGCTCTTGCGGTCGTCCGAGAGGGCGCCGCCAACGCTGTCCGCCTTGGCTTTGTTCAGCGCCACTGCCTCGCGCACGGAGGCGTCCTTGAAGGTGCACATCATGTAGGGGTCGAACCCCAGCACGTTGCCGTCGCGGATGCCGTCAGCGATGCTGTAGCGGTGTAGCTCGTCGCCGAAGACGTCCGTGGTGGTGGACATCTTCTTTGCGTTCTCCTCGTGGATGGGAGTGCCCGTGAACCCGAAGAACAGGGCGTCAGGGAAGGTGTCCTTGATCGTGCGCAACATGTCGCCGAAGGTCGAGCGATGGCATTCGTCGATGATGAACACGATGCGCTTGCCCCTCATCTGATCCAAGTCAGAATCGGTGATACCGCCCTCCTCGGAGCGGATGAGGCTCATCTTCTGGATGGAGGTGACGATCAGCATGTCGTTGGCGGAGCTACTCTTGAGCCGACTGCGTAGCTCCGCGGTGTTCTGCGTGCCCTGCACAGCGTCGTCGTCTGCTGCCTGCGCACGGTACTCGGCGAGGCTCTGGGTTCCCAGCTCGATGCGGTCCATGAGGAAGACCACCTTGTCGGCTTTTCTAGAATTGGCGATGAGTTGCGCGCTCTTGAAGCTTGTCATGGTCTTTCCAGAGCCCGTGGTGTGCCAGATGTACCCGCCACGAATGCCCGGCATGCCCCATTGCTTGCGAGCGTTCACCTTGGCAACGCGGTCGGAAATCGCACGCGCCGCGTAGAGCTGGTAGCTGCGCATGACCTTGAGTGCGCCGTCGGACTTGTCAGCGACGGTGTAGAAGCCGATGAGCTGGTGCGCTTCGGGAATCGAGAGGAATTTAGAGGCGATGGTCTTCCAATCGTTGACGGGTTCGTTGTTGAAGTCCGCCCAATGGAAACAGAAACGCTCATTGACCTTCCCTCCGGTGCCGGGGGAGGCGAAGTAGAGCATCTCTTCAGGGTTCATAGCGACGAACACCTGGACCAGGGAGAAGATGCCGGTGAAGACTCCCTCGTGCAGGTACTTGCCAATCTGGTTGACGGCCTGACTCGCAGGGACGCCCGTGCGCTTGAGCTCGATGTGGATCACCGGCATGCCGTTGATGAGCAGCATCACGTCGCCGCGGCGGACACCTGTCAGTTTGCTCGACGTGGTGAACTGGGGCTGCTGTGCGATCTGGTACCGCGTCTGGCCAGTGGCAATCTCCTGCGCATGGAAGATCTTGAGGGATACCTCCTTACCGCAGTGGAGCTTATCGTCTGCATTGTCTCGCGTAATGGCCACGGTCTTGCCGTTGATGAAACCGTTGAGTTTCAGCGGGGTTCGCAGGGATGTCACCTGCTCCAGGATTTGAGCCATCTCAGAGTCGGTAAGGGGGCAGCCGTTCAGGCGATCGATGTTGTTGTTGTTCTCGAAGATAATGGCGGCCCAGTTGTCTACGAGCTGCTTCTCGGTGGGGTTCCAGAGAACTCCGTCCTTGTCATCCCAGCCGTTGTTCTTGAGATTGGCGATGAGTGCCTCTTCGAACTGGGCTTCGTTCTCGAAAATCATGCTGCCTCCTTTTCTGGTGATAGAGCGTGGGGGTGCGTCGTATTTCGCGCACGCTGATGAAGGGTGATGAGGTGGTCTAACTGCGTGAGAGTGCCCCCGATAACCTCTTGCTCGGCTAGACACGGAACCGAAATAGATTCGCGCATGAGATCATCAGGAACCAATTCGTTCATCATGGTTCCACTCTTTGTAACCTTAACGAGGATGGGTCTCATCGTCTCTTCGCGCGGAATATAGTATTTCCAGAAGCTATAACACTGCTTGACGATGGGCCTCAGACACGAAAATCGCGGTGACATAAGCCCGTCACCTGCGTCGTTAAGGACAAAGCGCCCATAGGCGTGCACTTTATTAGCATGGCCCTCGAAGGCGATATCCCCAACTCGAATGACTTTGTAGTTTCCTAACGAACCGTCGGACGCACCGTTTCCGCCATTGAAAGTCATCGTCGCAATGGAAAGCGTTCTATCGTATCCATACTCACAATTGGCATTCCGCTCGTTGTTGGCCACGTACAAATCAGAGAACTTACGCTGTTCCCAAGCTGATTGTTTAACTCGGGTCTTATTCATTCGAAAGGCCCAAGTCTTCAGTTTTATAAACGCAATATCCCTCGTAGTGGTAGCTCGCGTCGATGCCCTTCATGAACACTTCTCGGTCGTCAATCGCCGTCGTGAGCGCGGATTTCAGGACATGCTTGATCTCAATGGCGCGAACAGGGCTTCTCTCCATGGCAAGTAGGTAGTCTTCCTTGTCTACCTTGCTCCAGTCGACAACCTCTCCCAGTTCCGTTTTGAGAATGAGGTCGAGCCAGATTCGCGTGCTCCTGCCGTTTCCTTCCCTAAAGGGATGGGCGATGTTCATCTCGACGTATTTGTCCACGATCTCATCGAAGGTAGACTGGGACATCTTTTCGATCGAATCCAAGCTTGACTGAAGATACATCAGGGGAGCGAATCGAAAACCGCCCTTAGCAATGTTTACCGTGCGAATCTTGCCGGCGAATGGATAAACATCCTGAAAAAGGTACCCATGGATCTTGAACAAGCTCTCCACTGAGCCCGCAGTGAGCTTGTCGAGCAGGCCTTTTTCGAAAAGCTCAAGCGCACGTATCTTGCTGAGACGTTCTTCCTTGCGAGCAAGCTCTGCCTGATCCGTGAGACCCAATATATTCTCTAGTGCCATACGTATCTCCTAAACAAACATCTTCTCAAGGAGAGATTTCTTCACATTTTTCAGTGCGGTCAACTTACGCTGATGAAGGGTGATGAGGGTGTCAAGGTTTCCTAGAAAGCCACCTATTTCTAACTGTTCCTTGACGCTTCGGGGAAAACTAATTTCCGTTTCTTCAAGTATCTCTGTGTTGGTGGAGGCCATAGTGCCGCCAACAGCACGATTGATTATCGAACGTTTAACATCATCCGTACTCAGTTCGTAATGAAGATAGTTAGGACTTATCACCGAAGTGGCTGGACGGACTCTTAACACGCGCCCAGAGAACAGCCAGCCACTTTGAGCTGCGGTTACTTGTGCATTAACGTCAACAGAACCAACGCGCGAAAACAGAATATCGCCTTCGATTGCGGAATACTGCTCAAGTCTCGCGCGGTCACTTTCGCTCACCTGAGGTAGGCCAGCTTTCTCGTCAGGAAGAAAACTAGATTTGAAATGTTCCGTCGTAACAATGGGAATTCCATCATCTACGTACTCTCCTGCATGAAGCAGACTTCCGAAAGGTCCTGTTTTAATTGAAGCGACTTCGCCTAACTTACGCTGTTCCCAAGGGTCAGTGAAACCCTTGAACCTGATCTTTGGTTTTCTGCTCTCCACGTTACTCACCCCTTACTCACCACCAAGGAGCTTCTGAAGCTCAGCCAGTCCAGCCATGTCGAACTCGTCTCCCACGAGGTTGTCAATCATGCTGGAAAGCTCCCTCTCACTCGCCTCGATCTGCTCGCTCAGGTCTTTCAGCGTCGTTTCGTATTTGGAGCTGAGGGCGTCCACCTTCGAGGCCAGGTCATCAACGAGGGAGTTTGGCATTCCGTACACGGCGTTTGCGAACGGCGCAATCCATTTCTTGGAGAGAATCTCTCGGACTTGCTCGTCGGTCAACGCTTCAATGGTCTCCTTGCATGATGCGTGAAGCTCGGCCCCGGCAGTCTTGATCTGACCCTTGAGTTTCTTCTGCTCATTGATGAGATCTTGGACGCGTTTCAGCGTTGCGGCATAGCCCCTGAGCTCGGGATCTGTTTTGGCCTCCGCGGCAAGAGCCTTCGCGAGTTTCTTGACCTCGGTGGCCTTCCATGCCGCGTTGTCGTCGTCGAGCGCCTCCGAGAGGGTCTCGCGCTCCTCTTCGGAGAGCTCCTCGGCGCTTTGATCGATGTCAGACGTGCATGCGTTCAGCTGTTCTTCCAGTGCCTTGATCGCATCAGATTGATCCTTGAGTAGCGTCGCCTCGATCAGGTAGAACGGGATGACGCGCCCCTCCCAGCCGTCTTGAACCTCGACTTCCTTGTTGTTCTTCTTCTTGATCACCATGCGCGGGTCGACCTTGGTGGCGGCGGACATGCCTTCGGTTTGGAGCACCTCTAAGTCGAGTGATACATTCGCTGTCCATGTGTCGTCAAGCGCCTGGTACGCAGCATACGGATCGGCAAGCTCGATGCCTTCGAGAGCATCGAACAGCTTGGAGGCGATCAACTGCTCCATCCTTGCGGCATCTACCGCGCACGGGTCGGAGACGAGCACATCGTGAACCCAGTCGATGACGGGGGCCACGCATGCGTTGAACGACTCGCGGTACGCCACCACATCGGGATTTGCCTCAATCGTCGCACGGATGTCCTTCACGGCGGGCATCACGTACGCGCCGTCGCCCGCGAAGAGCTGGTCGCGCAGGCTCGGCCAAGCGTTCCAATACCGCTCAAGCTCATCGACTTCACTAGCGGGAATCCCACCAAACATGCTCGCATAGATGTCCCAGCTTTCGGGCCTATCCGACGAGTCCACATAGCGCGGGATGTTCAGGTTGTAGTCGTTGGAGCGGATCTCATCAAGAGAGACGAGGCGACTGAAGCCTTCGACGCTCTTACGCTCACACACGACGTCAGAGATTCGCTTGATGTCACATGCGCGCAGTTTGTTGTTCTTGCCGACCTTCTCAAAGCCCTTGGAGGCGTCCACGATCAGCACATCGGACTCGTCGCGCTTCTGGCGCAACACCATGATGATTGTGGGGATACCGGTTCCGAAGAAGATATTGGCCGGCAGACCGATGATGGCTTGGATATGGCGGTTCTCCAACAGGTTGCGCCTGATCTGGCCCTCCTCGCCACCGCGGAATAACACGCCATGGGGCAGAACGATGCACATGATGCCCTCGGGGCGCAGGTGGTAGAGGTCATGCAGGAGGAATGCATAATCTGCTTTGCTTTTGGGAGCTAAACCGTATGCATAGCGCGGATCAACGTCCTTGTCGGTAGGGTCCCAGCGCTGGGAATACGGCGGGTTAGAGACAACCGCGTCCACATAGAGCGGGTTGTAAGTGCCCGCCGGGTCTGACTCGTCGAAGTAGGGCCAGTCATCTTCCAGGGTGTCGCCATTTCGCGCGGTGATGTTTGAGGGCAGGATGCCACGCATAATCAGGTTCATGCGCGTGAGGTTGTAGGTGTTCTCCTTGAGCTCCTGGGCGAAGTACTTGATGCCGTCCGAGCTGCCCACGCGCTTGGCGACAGCCTTACCGATGTTAATGAGCAAAGAGCCGGAGCCAGAGGTCGGGTCGTAGATGGAGATCTCACTCTTCTCCCTGCAGTGGTCAGCCACAATCTCGCTCATCAGCTGGCTGACTTCGTGAGGCGTGTAGAACTCGCCGGCCTTCTTGCCGGCGTTCGCGGCGAAGTTGGAAATGAGGTATTCGTAGATGAAGCCCAGGACGTCGTAGTCAGCACGGCCGTCCATGGGGATATCCTTGATAGTGTCCAGCAGGTCGCGGATGGCCTTCGTTTGAGTGGCGGCGTTCTCGCCGAGCTTGGACAGGCCGGTCTCAAGAGTCTCGAAGATACCCTCGAACACTTTCTTGTGAGCCGGGTTGATGTTGCGATTGAAGGCCGAGATGGAGGTTCGCACGTCGTCGACGGAGAACTTACGACTTGTGTCCGCGAAGTCCTCGGACAGCCAGGTGGAGAAGAGGCTCTCGTGTCCGATGAAGTAGCCGATGTTCTCCCGAATGTACTCAACGGTCTCGCGGTCGTCCTCGGAAAGCGCTCGGATGTCCTCGTCCTCGAAGTCACGCGCTTTGCACCAGCGAATCTCTGTTTCTGACAGGAACTTATAGAAGATGAAGCCCAGGATGTAGTCCTTGTACTCATTGGCCTCGATCTTGGAGCGCATCTTGTTGGCTGACTCCCAGATCTTCGATGCGAGCTGATGCTTGTTCATCTACTCCATTCCCTTCCTGTAGAGGGCGTCTAGTGTGCCGCCGTTATTGTTTATCCATTCTGTCCAGCCGTTTTGCCTTCCGCCCAACGCGAATACGGCAGTGGCACTGGGAGAATTGAATTCGAGATTGTCTTCGAGGGTCACGCCTTGAGTTGTCTGGCCCGCATAAACGCGGTTTAGATTCCCGCGGTCTTCATCGAGAAGATAGTAGATTCCTCGAGGCGGAATATCCGGCAACTGTTTGGTCTCTAGGAGCTTATCCCTCGGGATAACGATGGTCACCAGAGACTCACCCTCGACACGGCAGATGCGAATGCCGTCAGGATCGCCTCCGATGAGCTGTATTGTGCTGGTTTCAAGGCTAGTCATCGTGTCTTCTCTTCAGCCCAATCAGCAAGTTGTGCGATGAGGCCGGCTCTGACCATCGCACTGAAGTTCGTCCCTTGGAGTGCAGCTGCGGCCTTTGCAGCATCACGTAAGTTCTTGGGAAGCCTGATGGTGATGGCAACCTGCTCGCCTTGTGCGAGGTATTGCTGTATTTCGGTAGGATCAGCGCCGTTCTTCACTAGCTCTATATAACTCATTGAACGCCTCTGAGACATTACTTTTGCAATACAAGATATTTTAACTCAAAGCGAACACCGCACAACATCGTAAGCCGTCATTCGACGACGAGCGCTTTCCACGCCTTAGCACGCCTTAAAGTGCGCTAGAAATTCGCGGCACAATAACCCCCTCCTATCACCCGCAAAACCTCGCCAACACAACAAAAAGCCCCCACCAAACCAACACGATTTGTCGTTTAAGCCTAAAACTGTATTCGGGCTATTCGACGAAAGAAAGACCCCGGAACACTTGTTTCCGAGGTCTCTGCTTCACATTTATCCCCTGTTTCAGCAGGTGACTATCTCATAGTCTGTCTTCAATTGGATATAACTGACTACCAGATATGACCCTGCTCAATAGGTGCGACAAGTGTTCGTTTACTCCCACTCGATGGCAGCAGTTCTGATGTCCCGTCATTCCAGTTGCATCCAGTTTTCGGTGCCGTCTCGAATCGAGTGCCGCCAGGTAACGCCATGTCGCGCTTCGTCGGCTTCGGGGACAAAAGTCGGGACAACTTCAAATACTTTTTTCGAACTCAGGGCTTTGAGTTTTTATTTTTGTCCCAAAGAGTGCAGCGGGCCGACTTTGGAGGCTCAATAGCGCCGAAAGCGCCCGTTTTGAAACTCAACCGCCCTTTAACCCGCAAGCCGCCAGCTGCAATCGTAAGTGAATCAGCGCGGGTGGTTTGCGCGCCATTTGCAAAACCCCAGGTCGCGACCCTTCGCCATTCGTGGGAAAAGTGAGTAGTCTCAGGTGGCTTACTCATGAGTTGAACCGCTTTCGCGATTAGGGGCCTAATAGCGGCTTCTCCACTAACTGCCCCTGGGTTTGCCTTTGTCCGCCGCACGGGATGGCTCCCGAGGCAACGCGGTGAGATAATGCCATCCAACGCAGGCAATGGAGCCTGAAAATATAGGTGACGGCGGCATGGCCCGAGCCAGCACTTTTGGCCCGCCTCCGTAGCCTCCTTTTTCATATGCGGTCCGCGATACGCCTATGGGAGCGATTCGCTCGTGCAAGGCTGTAAACACGCAGAGAAAACGAGGTATTGGATGAATAGCGAACCGATCTACAAAGAATTCCTTCTTGGAGAAGGCTTAAGCGAGTTGAAGAAAATTCGAGATGGCTGGAGGGATGAAAGCGGCTATTCCGAGTCGAGGGGAGGAACCTCTTTAATACCTGAAAATCTATGCAATGTCTCAGGGTCCGAACGGCTTAACTATACCTTCATCATGGACAGAGCCAATGAGTGCATGTATCGACTGATTTGCGAGTCGATTTCCATGCTTCTTACAGAATATGGATACATAACACTACGTGCCCGCGTTCGCAGAAGCGATGCTTACCAATATCTCCCAAAAGACGGCCTAGCCGGGCCGACCGTCCTCAAAGCGAGCAAGAGGGTGGTCCGCATAATCAAGGTGGATGTCGATGGCTCCCCGAGCGTTTTTGTATTCAAGGAACCTGGATTAGACCAGAGTCTCCCGAAAGAGCTTGAGGATTCGCTGAGGGAAAACTTTGGGGTATCGAAAATCACCTACGTCTCTTTGGTTATGGACGGAGCGAAGAGGGAGGTTCTCAATTACGAGTCGGTGAAGGACGCTACGCCCTACATCTCGGTTAAAGAGTTCTTCCGCCTGTTCTTTCCACAAGAGGAGTTCGACAAATTCGAGGAGGCTGTGGTTGAGCTTAGGCAGAAAGCGCGTTCCTACTATGGCTTGAGCATAACCAAATCGCTTAACCATTTGCGCATGGGCCATTTCAGGAGAGACATCCGAGACCGTCTGATCGGCTACAAACCAGACGTGGAATTGGGGTCCGAACAGAGAATGGCCATAGACAAGAGCTTTGTCGTAGACGGCAGATACTCGGCGTTGACCGGTGACACGGATTTCGCAGTAAGCTTCCAGACCGCAGAATGGCTAAGGGATTCTTTAACGCATGCAGGATGCATAGATTTCGCCCCCATCGCGTTGGAGTACTTCAAATCGCTCGAACAATTCCTGTACAGATTTCTTTACGCCATACATAAGACTTCGAAATCGAAGAGTAGGCGTATTTACTACGGCAAAAAGCTCGGAGAAAACCCTTACTACCTGCCTGCGAAAAGAGATGGCGTTCCCGACAAATCGCGACACATAGAAGTCAAGGACGGAGAAATCGAAATCAACGATGAGCTTTTCACGGATGGTTTCGAATATGTCTTAGACCTCGGTAGGCTCACAAGGTTCTTCGGCGACTATGTTTGCGAGAAGCAGCAGCTGTACAGCCGCAATGAAGACCTTCTCGATACGGCGATAAGCGAGGATACGTACGAGTCGATAATTCGCGCACTCCAAAGCGCTCGAACGATGAGGAACGGCATTGCTCACAAAGACAATCTCTACGATTGGACCGAGATGGAAAGCGCCCGGTCGTCAGTCCTCTTGGCTTTCTACTTAGTCCTAGGTTCTTACAGCATCGATACTGAAATGCGAAGCCTCCTCGGCATCGAAAGCGATTGCGTGCAGAAAAGCGAGGAGTGGAAGCTCTGCAACTACGTGGCATCGGCGGCCGTTCCTAAAGGCAATCCTCTTGAGTTTCCCGTTTTTTATCTCGATGGCGACGATTCCCCCGAGGCCGCCTTGTTTGCTTGCCCCGACGACGAAGAATCCGATCCCGACCGATATGGAAAAGCCCAATCGTTCTCGGGTGTGTACTTCAAGAGAATCGGATCGCATAAGCGTTACGATATCTCGTACCCAACTGACCGTCTTCCCTCATTGGTTGAACAAGGGATGCTGATTATCTGCGGTGAGGGGCTGAAGCTCATGGGGCCTCAAAAGGTCATCTACAGAGACGGAAATATCATTATGGTGGATGATGACAGATTAAAACTCCGTCCGGGTGAAAAGATTGAAAACAAAAAAGTCAGATTCCGTACTCTTGGATGCTATCCGCTTACTGGAGGTATTGAATCTGAAGCAGATACTCTGGATGAGATTATTGATGAGACGTTAAGTGCTGTTTCTTCTGAACGTACTAGCAGGGTGATCGATCATGAGGCAGCAGGCAGCATGGAGAGAAGAAAGAGAGAGGGGTATTTCTAGAATGAAAGGATTATTGAAATTTATTACATGCGGAAGTGTGGATGATGGAAAATCCACTCTGATCGGACATATTCTTTATGATGCAAAGCTTCTCTATGCAGATCAGGAGAAAGCTCTGGAGCTGGATTCCAAAGTAGGAAGCAGAGGCGGTGCCATTGATTATTCTCTTCTTCTGGACGGTCTGATGGCAGAGCGTGAGCAGGGAATCACCATTTATGTTGCATATCGTTGTTTTACAACAGATAACAGAAGCTTCATTGTTGCAGATACACCCGGACATGAAGAATATACAAGAAACATGGCAGTGGGTGCGTCCTTCGCAGATCTGGCAGTCATCCTAGTGGATGCTTCACAGGGAGTACTGGTACAGACAAGACGTCATGCAAGAATCTGCGCATTGATGGGAATCCGTTACTTTGTATTTGCAGTAAACAAAATGGATCTTATTGAATATGATGAAAAACGTTTCCGCGACATTGAGAATCAGATCGCAGCACTGATAGAAGAACTGAAACTTGCCAATGTAACTATTATTCCGGTATCTGCCACAGAAGGTGATAACGTTACAACCAAATCTGACAATATGCCATGGTACAAAGGTGAGGCGCTTCTTTCTCATCTGGAAACCGTAGATATTAAGGAAGATACAGAGAAGGGCTTCTATATGCCTGTACAGAGAGTCTGCAGACCAAATCATGAGTTTCGCGGATTCCAGGGACAGATTGAGAATGGTGCCATCAGGGCAGGCGATCTTGTAACTACTCTTCCCAGTAAAGAAGAAGCTCATGTAAAGAGTATTCTTGTTGGCGATAAAGAAGTTCAGGAAGCGGTACAGGGACAGCCTGTTACTATCCAGCTTGACAGAGAAGTGGATGTTTCCCGCGGATGTGTACTTACCATTGATTCCGGTGCAGTTCTTACAGATTCTGTGGAAGCAGATATCCTCTGGATGGATGACAATGCTCTTACAGACGGCAAGAACTTCTTTGTGAAAATCGGTACAAAGATGATCCCCGGTCTGGTTACAAAGATCAATTATTCTGTAGATGTTAACACAGGTGAGAAGAGAAGCGCATATACTTTAAAGAAAAATGAGATTGCTTCCTGTACTCTGGAATTCTCAGAGAAGATTGTTGTAGACGAATTTGACAGGCACAGAACACTGGGTGAGCTGATTCTGATAGATCGTGTCACAAATATGACTTCTGCCTGCGGTGTTGTGAGAAAAACCTTTGTTTCTCAGGATAGATCCCAGATCGGAAAAGTGGACGAGCAGGTTCGTGCAGGACTGAAAGGTCAGACACCGGTAGTAGTGGAATTCCCGATCGGTAAAGAAGGAATCACTCTTGATTTTGCAGAGCAGGTAGAAAAGGGACTGACTGTACTTGGAAGACATACCTATCTGTATCATCCGGCAGCGAGTGAAAACTATGCAGAAACTGTTCGCCATCTTAAGGCAGCAGGTCTGATCGTACTTCTTGTTCTTGATGAAAATACAGCAAAAGACGAGACATTAAAGACTCTGGATGGTTTCTATGCGAACTGGCAGATTGACGGAATCACTGTGAAAGATGCGATTGATTTCGTGAAAAAGAAATCTGCATTTACAGTGCAGAGTGTACATGATGGAAATTATATCTGATTATAACAGGGCTATAAATCGCCGCAGAGACAAAGAAAGTCTCTGCGGTATTTTGTTTTCTTGACAAGTGTCGTTACAGCGGATTATACTTATTTTCAAATATTCAGAATCCATAATAATACAGACAGGAAAGATAACAGAAATATGCAAACGAACAATGAGAGTAAACGAAACCCCAAAAAAGAGATGATGCTTGGAACTTTGTTTGTAATTGCTACGATCATCATCCTGGCGATACCAACGAAGAAAAGACAGAAATAAAGATGAGTGAATATCGATCAGAATGTAGAATGGGCAATTGGTTACTGTTCACACACCATTATCCCGCGAGGTGTTTTGGCATGAATATGCCAAAATCCCGAGACATACAAGCCA
>OGZA01002069.1_pt1 | contig 12792 bp, 8 predicted proteins | sample 1576591 | NCBI WGS metagenome assembly OGZA01 (sample SAMEA3541565, study PRJEB24748) | human gut metagenome | biome: human gut; feature: human-associated habitat; material: faeces | place: China | collected 2012
GCAGCAAAAGCTGCGGGCTTCCTGTTTGTCATATTGGTTCCGGAGGATCAACCGCCGATCTCAATTGCGCGAACGATGCCGTCCTTTACATAAAGGTTCATCGTCCCGCCGTAGCTGATCGCTGCATCCACGCCGCCGGTGAACCAGCTTTGGCCGTCGCGGTTCCAGATCAGAACGCCGGAGGGCACATTGTAGGTGCGTCCGCCGTAGTTGATCGCCGTTGTGCCGACCCACGCGGAGGTGGAGACCTTGCTGAACTTGGTCAGATTGACCACAGATGTGAAGCTGCTCTCTCCCGCAACCGCCGCGACAAAGTCGCCGACCTGAACGGAATAGCCGCCTCTCTTTTCAATCGGCTTCCCTCCGCCGAGATCGATCGTGATAAACTGGTTGTAGATCGTTCCGCCGGAGATATCCGAACCGTCCGGTCTGCTCTCGGCCTTTATCACGCGGCCATAAAGCGTCGAACCATCGCCCGTGCCGCTCAGCGCGATCAGGTCGATCTGGCCGCTGCTGTTCGTGCGGGCGTAAATGATCTGGCTTTGCGGAATGATGACCTCTGTAAGCTCGGAGAGGCTCTTGAGCTCGCCGTCCACATAAATCAGCGCATTATCCGCGAGCTTTCTGCTGCCGAGCGTTCCCTCGCGGACATCCAGGTTGCCGCTCGCACCGCCGGATTTGGCCGACAGGCTGACCTGCTTATCTTTGGAAGCGGAGATACCGACAAGCTTGCCGCTGTATTCGGAATAGGTCCCGGCGATCTCGATGATGCTGCTGCCGCAGAACATTTGGAGCTTGCCGTTGGAATCCACAACTCCGACCGCATTCGCGCGGGCCGAGTTCTCACTGTCCACGGCGCCGGCCACGCTGCCGTCGCTTGTGAGCAGAAGCGTCATGGTCTTGCCGGGCTTGAATTTGCTCAGACTCTCCTGCGCCGTGGGCAGGACAGTGAACTGCGTTCCATTCAGCACCGTGATGCTGCTCGGCGCGCTGGGCGAGGGATCGCAGGCCTCATAATACACTGCCACGCGCGTATCGCAGGCATAAAGCGTGTTCGACGAGGCGTCATAGGTAACAACATCATTTCTGCGCAGGGCGGAAACGGAGCTGAGCACGCCGTTGCGGTAAACGGCGAAGTCCGTTCTGCCGCCCGTCAGGGCGCTGATGCCGACCGTTGATTTATCCGCCGAGAGAATGACCGCCGCGTTGCTTACCGCAGCGCCAGTCGTGCTGCTTACCACGGGAACAAAGGTCAGCACCTTGCCGTCCGCATCGAACAGCAGATCGCCCTTGAGTCCGTTGAGCACGGTGGCGGAGCTTGGGCGCACAAGGTCATAGCTGTTCTTCTTCCCGCCGGAGACCCGCGCGGTATTGCCGTTGAGGGCTATCAGCGTTACGCGCTCGCGCGAGACACAGTTTGCAGGGTTGTAGACCCTTGTTGTTGTGGATGTCTCACCGTCCTTTGCGGTGCTGCTCGTCGCCTTTGCGCCGAGCACATTGACAAACAGCTGCGCCGCCTGCGCGCGGGAAATAGCTGCGCCGCCTGCAAGCTCCACGCCCGCGCTCACGCCGGAGGCCTTGGCAAGGTCAATGTAGCCCTCCGGCCAAATGCCGCCCGAGGCCGCGTCCGCATCCGTGCGGAGCAGGCGCATGAGAATGGTCACAGCCTCGCCGTAGCTGATGGCGCGATCCGGCTGGAAGGTGCCGTCCGGCATACCCGACAGCAGCTTCTCGCCGCGCACGGCATAGTTGACATAGCGGGCGGCCCAGTGGCTCGCGCGCACATCGGGGAAGATCGTCACCGTTTTATAGCGCAGAACATCGCTGCTGCCCATTAGGGTCACCAGCATCTTGCAAAATTCCGCGCGGGTGAGCTGCGCATAGGGATTGAACTGCCCGATGCCGTTGCCCTCGACCACGCCGAGCAGCCGCAGCACCTCCACATTCTGCGCCGTCTTCTTGTCCGTCACATCGGAGAAGCTGCCCGCCGCCGAGGCGGGGATCGCCGCTGCCGAGAGCGTCAGCACAAGCGCGAGCAGCAGGGAAAATACTCTCTTTTTCATGTTCTTTCTCCTCTCATTCCGCCCGCAGCGCTTCGACCGGCTGGAGCTTCGATGCCTTGATGGCGGGGTAGCTGCCGAAGAGCACGCCCAGCGCAACGCTCAGCGCGAAGGCTGCGATGGTGACCCACGGCACAGGATAGATCGTTTGCTGGTAGATGATGCGTCCGAGCACCACGCTGCCGATCGTGCCGAAGATGATGCCGACGATGCCGCCCATGCCGCAGAGCATACCTGCCTCGATCAAAAATTGGGTAACAATGCTCGAGCGCTGCGCGCCGATGGCGCGGCGAATACCGATCTCGCGGGTGCGCTCGGTCACGGTGACGAGCATGATGTTCATGATGCCGATGCCGCCGACGAGCAGCGAGATCGCCGCGATGCCGCCGAGCACCATACCGATCATGTTGAACGACTCATTCTGGTACTGCTGCCAGTAGTCCGCCGCCCGCACCTCGTAATCGCCGCTGCCCTGCGGGACAAGTCCCTTGAGGAAGCCGCCAATGTAGGCGATGGCGGTGTTCGCCGATTCGCTGTCGCGCGCCTTGACAATGTATTCCGTGAAGCGCGCGCCGCCGAGCACGCGGCTCGCCGTATAAGGAAAGACGACCATGTTGTCCATCTGCTTCATACTGTTGTCGCCCTCATCGCCGCGCGCGGCGTAAACGCCGACGACGGTGAAGTTGTTGCCGTTGACCTTGAGCGTCTTGCCGACCGGATCGACCGTGCCGAAAAACTGCTTGGCCATCTCCGCGCCGATGACGCAGACCTGATTATAGTTCTGAATGTCCAGATACGCAAGGTCGCGTCCCTTGGCAACGGTCAGATTGTTGCACGCGCTGTACTGGTCGGAGCCGTAGTAGAGCGACGGCGGACCGCTGATGAGATTCCACTGCTTGTCATACTCCATCTGCATCGTGGAAGAGTTCTTCGTGCCGTAGATCACGGTGGCGTTCGCCCCTCCGTTCGGCGTAATGCCGATGACATATTCCCTCAGTCCTTGGCAGTATTCGTAAAGGTCGGGGAAATAGTCCTTGCTGACGTCGTTGCCGTCCGCGTCGTACATCCATGAATAGATGCTCACCTGAACGCGGTTCGCGCCCATCGCGGAAAACTGCTTCATCATCTGTGCCTTCATGCCCTCCATGACCGAAACGATGGTCATGACGGCGGCAATGCCGATGAAGATGGAGAGGATCGTCAGCGCGCTGCGGCCCTTCTTGCCGATGATGGAGCGCCACGCCATTTTGAAGGCCTGTAAAATGTTCACAGCCAATCCACCTCCTGCTGCCGGTCGTCAACGATCTTGCCGTCCGCAAGGCGGACGCAGCGCCGCGCGGTGGCGGCGATGCCGTTGTCGTGCGTGATGAGAATGACGGTGCTGCCCTCCTTATTGAGCTGCTGGAGGAATTGCAGCACCTCGTGGCCCGTTTTGGAGTCCAGCGCGCCGGTCGGCTCATCCGCCATGATAATGGGCGGGCGGGTCGAGATGGCGCGGGCGATGGCGACACGCTGCTGCTGGCCGCCGGACATCTGCGTTGGCTTATTCCTGCGGCGGTCGACAAGGCCGACGCGCTCGAGCGCCTCGATGGCCAGCTCGTGCCGGTCGTCGATGCCGATGCCCTGATAGACAAGCGGCAGCTCGACGTTCTCCTGCACGGAGAGCGACTGGATGAGGTTATACTGCTGGAAAATAAAGCCGATCTCTTTGTTGCGGATGCGCGAGAGCTGCATATCGCTCAGCTCGCTCACGTCCGTTCCCTCGAGCAGATACTCGCCGTAGGTCGGCACGTCGAGGCAGCCGAGTACGTTCATCATCGTCGATTTGCCAGAGCCGGACTGACCGACGATGGCGACAAACTCGCCCTTTTCGATGCTGAGCGAAACGCCGTCGAGCGCGCGGACCTCGCTCTCAAGGCCCTCGGAGTAGATCTTATAAACGTCTCGCAGTTCGATCAATTTCGCCATGGCGCTATCCTCAATATACCATGCCGTAATTGTCCCAGCTGGTGGCGGAGCCGGTCATATACTGCGTAAAGACCTCCGCGCCCTGCTCCACGCCGGACTTGATCTCGACATTGTTGTTGTCCTGAATACCGATCTCGACCTGCACGGGATAGAAGCCCTCGGGGATCGTTTCATCGGAGTACGGCAGCTCGATGGCATTGTCGGGCATGCTGTCCGCCTTGAGATAGACGACCGTAGCGCTCGTGCCGTCCTCAAGTCCCACCGTGCGCACGGCCTGAATGGGCAGAACAAGGCAGTTGTCGCTCTGGCTGGCGGTGAGGTTATAGTTGATGTTGCTGTTGATTTGCAGCGTACCGTCCGCATTATCCGCCTCAATGGTGAAGGGATAGGTCGCGACACCGTTATTCACGCTGCTCGAGAGGCTCACGGAGCTGATCGTGCCGAAGCTCGGATTGCCCCATTGATTCAGATCGACGCCCATGCCGACCTTGAGGTAGCTGACGTTGCGCTCGTCCACCGTCGCGCTGATGGTGACGGTGTTCGTATCGGAGATGGTCAGCGCGGTCGCGCTGGCGGTGATCTCCTGCCCGGGTGTGATGCTCAAGCCGATGACCATGCCGTCAATGGGCGCAACGGCGTTTGCGTAGGCGGCATTTTTTTCCGCCTCCTCCAGCTCCTTCTGTGCCTTTTGCAGACTCTGCTCCAGATCAAAGATGGTGTTCTCGGTGTTCTCGCCGTTGACCTGCACCAGCAGCTGACCGGCGGAAACGGAGAGATAGTCGATCAGATTGGTGGATACGACCGTGCCGGCGGGAATGCTCAGCTCGCTCGTGCGGTAATAGTCCAGCTTACCCGCCTCGTAGGGATAAACGGTCTCACCGTTCACCACCACGGTCGCGGAGGCCGCCATATCCTTGGCGAGCACGCCTGCGTTCGGGACCACGATCTCCACGCTGAACAGCTCGGAGCCCTCGCTCGTCACACGCTTGACCATATGTACCTTCTCCACCCTGCCGTCGATCGAGGACATCAGCGCGGGGACGGAGACCTGCACGGTCTGGCCGGCGTAAAGCTTGCTCTGATAGGCGTAGCTGTAATACTGCGTGAGGCGCATCTGCGTGTCGTCCACGAGCTTGGCGACCTTCTGTGCGCCGACCTCGTCGCCCACCGTGAGCTGCGCGGTCTCAAGCAGCTTACCGGCGTAGGGCGCCGTCAGCGTCAGCGCCGCAATATCCTTGTAGGCCGCATTGAGCTTCTTCTGATAGCCCTCTATGTTCGTCTTTGCCTCGCGCACCTTTTTCTCCGCATCGGGAGAATCATAGGTAAAGAGCGGGTCGCCCGCGGCGACCTTCTGCCCCTCGGTCACGAAGACGTCGCCCACGGTGCCCGCGGTCGCAAGCGTGATGCTCTCGCTCTTCTTCGCCTTGACCATACCGCTGCCTGAGACCATTGAGGTGATGGAGCCGTAGTCCACAATGGCAGTGCCGATCTCCGCCTCGCCATCCTTCTTTCCGAATTTCTTAAAGAGGGTGAAGCCGACCGCAAGCACCAGTACGGCGGCAATGATGCGCCGCACGGTCTTTTTGCGCTTTTTCCTGTTTTTCGGCGGCGTTGGAGCGCTGCCCGGGGCGCCGGCAGGGGTAGGCGTTTCCACGGCGCTCTGCGCCGGCGTCGTCTGCGCGACGGGTTCCATCGTCTGTTCCATGTTGATGTTCTTCCTTTCCCGGATTTGCTGTGTGTAATACACTTCATATAGTATAACACAGGTTTCTTAAGAAGTCTTTGCGAAATGGTTACAATTTGGATACAAAATGTAACCATTTCTCTGTGCTGTTTTTAAGACGAAATTTCTTCCTCTTTTGTTCCTGAATTTTCAAAAAAATTATATTCTTTTTTTCGCGTCTGCGCGGCGTGGAGCAGCAGGCAGACGATGAACACGCTGCTGCAGTAGCCGAAGACCGGATAGACAACGCTGATGAGGTCGCCGAAGCCGACGCTGCTCGCGGCGTAGCCCAGCGCTCCCAGCGCGAGAATGAACCATCCGCGCCCCTTCTCCACGCGCTCCGACCTCGCCGCGGCGTAGGTCGTGATGGCGACGGTCATGGACAGCGCCGAGCCGTACATACACAGCAGGAGCAGGATGCCGTAGACATAGCCCAGCGGGCGGCTGAGGCCGTAGGCGAGCGCCAGCATCGGCAGCTCCGCGTCCGCGGTCTCCGGCACAGCCATCACCGCAAGCAGCACACTGTAAGCGATGAGCAGAAGCAGCGCCGTGCCGAGGAGCACGCCGCGGCGCGCCGCCCTTTTGGAGGACGCCGCCTCGCCGAGCGGCGCTAAAATGCCGACCGAGCCGAAGAAATTATAGAAAGCGAAGGTCACCGCGCCGAAGGCCGCGCTGCGCATGAGCGGATTGCTCCCCTCCGCTGCGCCGAAGGCCGGAAGGCTCACGCCGTACCGCGCGAGCGCCATGCCGCCGAAGAGCAGCGTGAGCGCGACGATCACCGGCACGATGAGCGAAAAGGCTCCCACCGCGCCGCGCAGGCCCCGCAGCGCCACGAGTGTCACGAGCACAGCCATCAGCGTCCGGCCGAGCCGCGTCGGCAGCGAGAAAAGCTGCTCGAGCAGCGCGCCGCCGCCGGCGTACATGATCGCTATGACGCCGAAGAGCAGGATCAGCTGCAGCGCAGACGACAGCTTCCGCAGCCACGCCAGCCGCTCCCACGGCACGAGCACCGCGTCCATCTCCGCGATGCCGGTGCGGGAAATGATGTACATCAGCGCCAGCCCAAACACCGCCAGCAGCGCCATCGCCGCAAGCACGCCGAGCAGTCCCCCGCCGCCGAACGAGCCGAAAAACTGCCACAGCTCCTGCCCCGACACATAGCCCGCGCCGAGAAAGGAGCCTGCAAAGGTCAGGCCGATGCTGCCCGCGTTCCACTTCTTCTCTTCCAAATCCGATCCCCTCCGCTGTTTCTTCCGTAAGCTCCGCTTATGATACCGTTTTTCGCCCGCAGCGTCAAGGGATTTCGGGCCAAAGAAACTTTACGCTTTCTACACATTTTCTTCTTGATTTTTTTGTGTAACTTGCTATAATCAAATTTGCGTTTTTTATCCATATCAAACATACAAATATTTTGAAGGAGTGAACCGGCAATGAGCAAGACCTACATTCCCGCCCACTATCACACGCCGCTGAACGTTTATGAGATGCAGCGCGCCATCGAATTCATCAAGAGTAATTTTCAGGTCAACCTGAGCAACGCGCTCAATCTGCGCCGCGTTTCCGCTCCCCTCTTCGTGGAAGAAAATTCCGGTCTGAACGATAACCTCAACGGCGTGGAGCGCCCCGTCAGCTTCGATATCCCCGACGTCGGCCACAACGCGCAGGTCGTGCAGAGCCTCGCCAAGTGGAAACGTCTGGCGCTCAAGCGCTACGAGTTCAATGTCGGCAAGGGCCTGTTCACCGATATGAACGCCATCCGCCGTGACGAAGAGGTGGACAACCTCCACTCCATCTACGTCGATCAGTGGGATTGGGAAAAGGTCATCGACGCCGGCGACCGCAACGTCTCCTACCTCAAGCGCACCGTGCGTGACATTGTCGGCGCCATCGTCGAGACGAACGACGCGCTCGGCATCGCCTTCCCGAGCCTGCACACCAAGCTCTCCCGCGACGTGTTCTTCATCACCACGCAGGAGCTGGAGGACAAGTACCCCGACCTCACCCCCAAGCAGCGCGAGGATGCCATCTGCCGTGAGCACGGCACCGTCTTCCTGATGCAGATCGGTCTTACCCTGCACTCTGGCATCAAGCACGACGGCCGCGCGCCCGACTACGACGACTGGACGCTCAACGGCGATCTGCTGTTCTGGAACGACGTCCTGGGCCGCGCGTTTGAGATCTCCTCCATGGGCATCCGCGTCAGCCCCGAGTCCCTCGACCACCAGCTCACCGTCTCCGGCTGCGACGACCGTCGGGAGCTTCCCTTCCACAAGATGCTGCTCGCCGGCGAGCTGCCCCTGCCCATCGGCGTGTCCAACTACTGCCTTGCCTCGTTGGAATACTACTACATCGACAAGACGATGATGATCAAGGACTTTATCGACGAGCGTCCGATGGTGACACTGTTCACCCGCCCCCGGCGCTTCGGCAAGACGCTGAATATGGATATGCTGCGCACTTACTTTGAAAAGAGCGACAAGGATACCTCCGTCTATTTCCGGGATAAGAAGATCTGGGCCTGCGGCCAGAAGTACCGGGATTATCAGGGCAAGTACCCTGTGATCTTCCTGACCTTCAAGGATGTGAAGTTTGATACTTGGGCGGAGACCTTTGCGGCCATCCGGGATATTTTCGCAAAGGAGACCCGGCGGCACAAGGAGTTGCTGGCCAGCGATAAGTGCGACGAGTACAGCGTAAAGACCTATGCAAAGCTGGCAGACGGCAAAGTCAGCGAGGTTGAGCTGGCTTCGGCACTGCTGGACCTGTCCTCTATGCTGCACAAGCACTATGCCGTTGCGCCCATTATCATCATCGACGAGTATGACACCCCCATCCAGCAGGGCTATCAGAAGGACTATTACGACAAGGTCATCCGGTTTATGCGAAACCTGTTTTCCGGCGGGTTCAAGGATAATCAGCACCTGTCCTTCGGCTTCCTCACCGGCATTCTGCGGGTGGCCAAGGAGAGCATCTTCAGCGGGATGAACAACCTGTCCATCAACTCCGTGCTGGACAACAAATACAGCGCCTACTTCGGCTTCACCGCCGACGAGGTGATGGAGATGGCGGAATACTACGGCGCTGCCGATAAGTACGACGAAATTTGCCAGTGGTACGACGGCTACCGCTTCGGCAAGACGGAGATTTTCAACCCGTGGTCGGTGGTCAACTACTTCAGCAACGAGTGTGAGCCGAGACCCTTCTGGGTCTCCACCGGCAGCAACGATATTATCGGGGAAGTTCTTGCCCAGGCAGATGAGGAGATTTATAACCGTCTGACCTCCCTGGTCAACGGCGAGACCTTCACCACCTTCATCGACACCGGCGTGATTTATCCGCAGATCAAAAGTAATCCCTCCACCATTTACAGCTTCCTGCTGGTGACCGGCTATCTGAAGGCACTGAAAACCACGCCCTCCTTCAGCGGCGATTTTATGTGCGAGGTCTCCCTGCCCAACAGGGAGATTTCTCTGGTGTATAACAAGGAGATTTTGCAGAGGTTAGAGAATCTGATCCCGTCGTCCACGGCGATTTCCGTTCAGGAGGCCATCTTCTCCGGCGATAACGCACGGCTGAAAGCGCAGATTCAGACGCTGCTGACCCAGTCGGTCAGCTCCTTCGATACCGCCGGGGAGAATTTCTACCACGGCTTTATGCTGGGACTGTGCGCCCTGCTGGGCGGCGCTTTCGTGACCTCCAACCGGGAATCCGGCGACGGGCGCTATGACATTCAGCTGAAGCCCACGCAAAAGGGTCTTCCGGGCATCCTGATTGAGCTGAAAGCGGAGAAAAATTGCAGCGACGAAAAGCTGAAAAAGCTGTCCGAGACGGCCTTGCAGCAGATCAACGATAAGAAATACGAAACCGAGCTGACGACCGCCGGAGTCAGGATGATTTATAAATACGGCGTGGCCTTCAGCGGTAAAAAGGTCGAAGTGGCAGTCGGATGAGGAGTGAGAATTCCAAAGTATCAAATTGATACTTTGGAGATGTGCTTATATCAAACGCTAAGGAGATTTGGATTATGGGAAACAAATTTCAAAAGCTTCTATACAATTTGTCAGCGGCAGCCCCAGTTTGCTTTGTATTCTCCATAGTATGGCTCATACAGAAGAAAACTTGGCAGTTACCAGTAGTTTGCGTTGCGATTGCTATAGCGATAATACTTTTATTTTATAAGTCGTTTGAATATGGCCTGAAAAATTTATCCCCTATTCCTATCAGAACTGCAGATATATCTCCGAATGACAACTGGATTGTTATTTACATTCTTACATATTTGCTTCCCTTTGCGAGCATTGTAATTGATGACTTTAATCTGATCGTGTGCTCAGCGATTGCGCTTTTAATTGCAATCGTCGCACCGTTTATCAATTCTGCTATCCCAAACCCATTGTTATTTATAAAAAAATATCATTTCTATCAGGTGAGCGGAGAGCACGGAATATCTGGGTATATCCTGATTACCAGGAAAAAATATCGCAGTAAGCAGGAACTTAAGACTGTAAACCGTATGTTTGACTTTTTGTTATTGGACGCAGAAAGGAAGTAAGAAATGTTTGAGAATTGCTCAGTAATGATCATCAAGGCTGGAACAAAGGATGGAGAAATTCTCCGTTTGGAGTTGGCCGCTAAAACCCAGAAAGCAATCTGTGAAGCCTTTGCTTCTGCAAAGTTGGACTTGATTAACGACAAAACAAGAGTTCCGTTTGACGGCAGCTACAAGCCTCATAATGACGAATTCTTAGCCATCGAGAGCTTTCAGCTTCCTGATGAAATTATGGACGCCATAAGAGATCCATTAGGCGTTGCTGCTTTTGACAAAGAAAATGACGAGTTTCCCGAAATCAAAGCAATTTTTGTAGGAGAACGCACTCAGACGGGCGAAACAGAAAAATTTAGTGTAGCCTTTCAGCGGTTCAGAAAAGAACAGTATATATCAACCAGATGGTACAATCTGTTCTTTGAAAACAATACTTTTTTCCAAGAGAAGCGTTTTGGAATTAGTATTTCGGATACAATTGATTGCTATTACACGGACGGAGAATTACAGTTTACATCCTTTTATTTTGCCCGTCAGGTATTTGATTTGAGTGACTACTACCGCTCGGCTACAGATGTTGAAGTCGATTCATTTGCAAAAAGCGAGAAGCTTTCCATTGAGGATTCTGTTGCGTTTAGAGGAATGGCGAATACTTGGATTAGACGCAAGATTGCAATGATAAACGATTCACAAGTCCTTGTCAATTATACAGCTTCGGAAATCAAAATGCTGGCATCAGAATCCGGTATTGATATTGATATAAAAGAAGAGGCTATCGTTATTCCTGATGACAAAGAAAAAGTCAAAGTCATCCTAGGTTTTCTTGATGAAGAGGCATATAAAGGGCCCTTTTCTCAAAAAACATATTTGGCAAATTCTAAACGCATTATTAGAAAATAAAGGTTTTGGATATGATCCCAGTCCGTTTTATTCTAGGGTATATTATTCTCAAACATTAACTATCAATAGGGCACCGATCGCTTAGCCGGTGCCCTATTCCTATAGGAGCCATCTATAAGTCAATAGTGATTATCAGCCGTCCTCCCATTATCGGGAGGGCGGCTTTTTATGTCTTGATAGAAAAATTGAGAGATTTCTCGAAACACCCTGCCAAATGGCACCCCTTATTCAGAGTAAGTGAAGGGATCTTTTGAAAAGCTGAGAGGATTTTTCAAATTACTTTGCCAAAATCTCAAAAAATTTCCCAATTGGTTAGTAGGAGGGGCACTTAAAAAAATTTTTTTAAACCCATTTGTTATTTGCCCGAAAAGTTTCCAGTTGATTAGTAGTAGAGTTCGCAGAAAAATTCTCAAAAGTTTTTTCGTTCAAATCCGAAAAAATTTCCCAGTTGGTTAGTAGAGAGGCTTTCAAAGAATTTTTCAAAGTTCTTTCGTACAAATCGAAAAAAATTTCCCAGTTGATTAGTGAGGGGGTCTATAAATTGCCCTTCTCGCTGGCTACCTATTGAGGGGACTGTCTCCCTGTGTACCTTGAAAATTGAATTGCCGCCTCCAAAGGATATGCTTCCGGCAAGTGATGCCATGACTTTCCGAAAAGAAACGAGCGCACCGAAGAAGCAATACGCCGTGGTGAGATTCCGGGGCAGGAACGATGCGGATGAGTGGCAGCAAGCAAAAACCGTCGCAGAAATGCGGCTTCAGAACAAGCAAAGGAGGTTCAAATCTATGAAGAAAAGTGAGCTCAGAGAGCTTTACCAGATGATGTTCCCGGAATACCCAGACATCGTGATCGTTAAAGAGCTTCGGGAGATGCTGGGCATCAGCCGCAAGCTGGCCTACAAGCTGATCAACTATGGGTACATCCGCGCCGTGAAGATCGGCACGACGCTGAAGATCCCGAAAATCAGCGTCATCAACTATGTGATGGAGAAAGAGGTGAAGAAGGTTGGATGAGATCAAACGCCTGACACCCGCCTACAAGGCACTCTGAGCCGATATTTACCGGTAGCGTACACGGACCTACGAACGGTGTGGAAAGCCCTTTGCACCCAGTAGTAACCGGCAGAAATACTGCCCAGAATGTGGCTGCTCCATCCGACGCAAGCAGAAGGCGTACTCTGCCAGACGGCGGCGCAGCGTCGAACATTAAGCGCCGTGAAAGCCTTGATTTCCGGGGCTTTTTTGAGGGTAAAGCGGGTGCGGGCCAATTATTTGACTTCGGCATTCCCAAAATTCTTGGAGGACCACGGCCTGCGCCGGATGCGCTTTCACGATTTGCGTCACAGCTGTGCCAGCTTGCTGCTGGCCAACGGCGTTCCCCTCAAGCACATTCAGGAGTGGCTGGGGCACAGCGATTTTACCATCACGGCGAACATCTGCGCCCACTTGGATTACAAGTCTAAAACAGGAGATGGAGACAGGGCTTGCTCTACCGGAGGGTGGCGACTTCGGAAGTCGTTGGAGGGAGGGCTAAGCCGAAAATCCGGAGAGAAAAACAAAAGTCTGCTTTGATCACTTACTCTTAGAAAAAGGTATAAG
>OGZA01002072.1_pt1 | contig 12775 bp, 12 predicted proteins | sample 1576591 | NCBI WGS metagenome assembly OGZA01 (sample SAMEA3541565, study PRJEB24748) | human gut metagenome | biome: human gut; feature: human-associated habitat; material: faeces | place: China | collected 2012
GTTACACGTGATCTGGGTTACCGACGGTTCCACCGATTCTACAAATATGTTATTGGCCACATACCCGAACGTAACGGTTCTCTTTTCCCCCGAACGTAGAGGAAAAACAGCTGCCTTGAACCGGGCCATACCATATATTAAAACGTCATACACCATTTTCACGGATGCCAACACGATGCTCAACACGGAGTCGATAAAAGAAATTATGACTTGTTTCACCAATCCCCAAACGGGATGCGTGGCCGGAGAAAAACGTATCGAAAATAAGGACAAAGATAACGCTGTTTCAGGTGGAGAAGGTTTTTACTGGCGCTACGAATCAAAATTAAAAGCGTGGGATTCCAAGTTATACTCGGCAGTAGGAGCTGCCGGAGAATTATTCGCCATCCGCACGAAATTATTCAACCCCATGCCCGAAGACACTTTATTAGATGATTTCATTCTCTCGCTACGAATTGCCATGCAAGGTTATAAAATTGCTTATTGCGACAAGGCCTACGCTATTGAATCCGGCTCCATGGATATGCACGAAGAACAAAAACGCAAAGTACGCATCGCGGCAGGGGGATTACAATCTATCGCACGGTTAAAAGGGCTACTCAACCTATTCAAATACGGCACTCTCACTTTTCAATATATATCACACCGGGTACTACGCTGGTCGGTTACGCCCGCTCTATTATTCCTACTATTCCCGTTGAATTTGATTCTCGTCATTGTACAGGGAGCATCCCTTTACAAGATCATACTCATCCTACAAATTATCTTTTACGTTCTAGCTTGGCTCGGGGCTATTATGGCCCAAAAACAGATAAAAATAAAGATTCTATTTATTCCTTACTACTTCATGTTCATGAATTTAAACGTGTTGAAAGCACTTTTCTATCTGAAAAAACACAAGGGTAAAGGAACTTGGGAAAAAGCGAAAAGAGGATAACAATTACAATTGAGACTTAAAATAATCTATCGTTTTCAACAACCCATCCCGCAAAGGGATCATCGGCTGCCAGCTTAACTTCATTCTAGCTAACGTTATATCCGGTCTGCGCTTTCTAGGATCATCTTCCGGGAGTGTTCCAAACACGATTCGGGACTTTGACCCTGTCAATTCCAATACCAAATTTGCCAGTTCCAACATCGTGAATTCCCCTGGATTACCAAGATTCACTGGACCGGTAAAATTATCCTCCGTGGCCATCATTCTAATCATACCATCGATTAAATCATCCACGTATTGAAAACTTCGTGTCTGGGTTCCATCACCATAAATCTCAATATCTTTTCCCTGTAAAGCATTCACGATAAAATTCGACACCACACGCCCATCATTTTGAGCCATACGAGGTCCGTAAGTATTAAATATACGAATAATTTTCACCACGACCCCGGCCTGACGGTGATAATCCATGCACAATGTCTCCGCACATCTCTTTCCTTCATCATAACAAGAACGCAGACCGATAGGATTCACGTTTCCCCAGTATTCTTCAGTTTGCGGATGTTTCACTGGATCACCATAAACCTCACTCGTAGACCCCTGTAACAACTTTGCCTTAACCCCTTTCGCCAATTCCAACATATTTACCGCACCAAAAACAGAGGTATTTATAGTTTTTATCGGGTCATATTGATAGTGTACCGGAGATGCCGGACAAGCCAGATTATAAATCTCATCCACTCCCTTCATATAAGGCCAGATAATATCCCGTTCCTCCAATTCAAAATTAGGATTACCTACCAAATGCTGAATATTTTCTTTCGAACCGGTAAAAAAATTGTCTAAACAAATCACATAATTACCTGATTTTATCAATCGATCACACAAATGCGATCCCAAAAAACCTGCTCCGCCAGTCACTAATACACACTTCATAATTCACCTCTATTATTTATACAAACATATAAAAAAATATTCGGAAATCACACTAATTAGTGTGATTTCCGAATATTTATATTTACAGAGACAATTAGAACGAATATCAGTACATCTGATTCAATTGCTCTTTAATCTTATCACTCGTGATATAATCATCGAAATCCATTCGCTTGTCTATCATCCCGTTAGGTGTCAATTCTATGATCCGGTTACAAACGGTTTGGATAATCTCATGGTCATGAGAATTCATTAAAACGATTCCTTTAAACGCCACCAATGTATTATTAAAAGCCTGAATGGATTCCAAATCCAAGTGATTCGCCGGAGAATCCAATAACAAGACATTCGCATTTGTCAACATCATCTTGGCTATCATACAACGCATCTTCTCTCCCCCAGATAAAACTTTCACCCGCTTATAGATGTCCTCCCCGGAAAATAACATTTTCCCGAGGAACCCTCTTAAAAACGTTTCACTTGTGTCTGCCGAGTACTGTCCTAACCACTCTACCAAAGTCATATCCGTCTGGAAATAAGCTGAATTATCCAATGGAAGATAGGCATTTGTGATTGTTACTCCCCACGTAAAACTACCAGTATCCGGTTTTTCATTCCCTGTAAGGATCTCCAACAAGGCTGTCATCGCTCTCGGATCACGTGACAAAAAGGCAATTTTATCCCCTTTCTCTACAGTAAACTCCACATCACGGAATAAGGTCTGTCCTTCGATAGATTTACTCAAATTACGAACATCCAAAATCCGGTCACCCACTTCCCGTTCCGGGGTAAAGATAATCCCGGGGTATTTCCGGGTAGAAGGTAAAATCTCCTCTACATTCAATTTCTCTAACATTTTCTTACGGCTCGTGGTTTGCTTTGACTTTGCCACGTTAGCACTAAAGCGGGAAATAAACTCCTGTAACTCTTTCTTCTTCTCCTCCGCCTTTTTATTCTTAGCCTGAGCCTGACGCAAAGCTAACTGGCTCGACTCATACCAGAAACTATAGTTACCGGCAAATAACTGAATCTTACCAAAATCAATATCTACCGAATGTGTACACACGGAATCCAGAAAATGCCGATCATGCGATACCACTACGACCGGGTTCTCGTAATTAGCCAGATAATTTTCCAACCACATAACCGTCTCCAAGTCCAAATCATTCGTGGGTTCGTCCAATAACAAGTTATCCGGTTTCCCGAATAAGGCCTGAGCCAACAAAACCCGTACTTTCTGCTTACCACTTATATCTTTCATCAAGGAATAATGCAAATCTTCCTTGATACCTAATCCACTCAACAAGTTCGCCGCATCACTCTCCGCATTCCATCCGTCCATCCCGGCAAACTGCTCTTCCAGTTCGGCAGCCCGAATCCCATCCTCATCCGAGAAATCCTCCTTCATGTAGATCGCATTCTTCTCCTGCATCACTTTCCACAAAGAGGAGTGTCCCTGTAACACGGTATCCAAAACCGTACACTCGTCATAAGCAAAGTGGTCCTGTTTCAATACCGACAACCGTTCTCCCGGTCCGAACATCACGGTTCCTCGCGTTGGCTCCAAATCGCCACTCAATATTCTCAAGAACGTAGATTTCCCGGCACCATTGGCACCGATAATACCGTAGCAGTTACCCGGCGTAAACTTCATGTTTACATCCTGAAAGAGGATACGTTTGCCGAACTGTACGTCCAGATTGTTTACTGTTATCATATATTGAATACCTATTAATTTTTCGAATGAGTGCGCAAAGATACTAAAATCTATTGACTTTTTGGAACTTCCCGCAGCGTATAACTTGTTGTACATTTGTTTTTTTCTATAATGATATAAGAAATATGACACAAAACATTTTCGTTTACATGGACTTTCAGGTCGCCTGGAAACGGGAGGCGGGAAAGGATAGTACGGCTGATCTTTACCGCGTGGTTCGCAACCGGCTGTACCGTTTTTGGAAAGGCGCTTCGCTGCAATGGACAGATATAACCGCCGCCATGGTAGATGATTTTGGCAGTTCGCTACGCGCCGAAGGGCTGGCGGTGAATACGGTGAACAGTTACCTGAGCAGTTTCCGGGCACTTTGCCATACCGCTTTGCGGGAAGGATTGCCCGGCCGGCCAGCGACCCTTTTGCCGGGTTGCATCTCAAACGGGAGGAAACGGCCAAACGCGCCTTGAAGATTGCGGAAGTCAATAAAGTGATGCAGGCGGACTATCCGGGGGAACCTTCGCTGCGTGAAGTGCTTGACCTGTTTATTTTCTCTTACCTCGCCTGCGGAATCCCTTTTGTGGACCTTGCCTGCCTGACAAAGAAAAACATCGTGGGCGGCGAGATCGTCTATTATCGGCATAAGACCGGGGCACTGATACGGGTGGGGGATTACGCCTGCCATGCGGTTACTCTTGAGAAAGTACGGGCAGAAAGGTTCTCCTTACCTTTTCCCGGTCCTCTCGGCGGGCAAGGACGGACACGAAGCCTATAAAACTGCGCTTCGTAAATACAACAGCCTGCTCGTGATTATCGGTGCCCGCCTGCATCTGTCGGTGAAGCTGACTTCCTATGTGGCACGCCATTCGTGGGCTACCGAGGCGCTCCGTCAGAATATCCCGGTGGCAGTAATCAGCCAGGCCATGGGACATACTTCGGAGAAGACAACCCGTATCTACCTGGCCCAACTGGACCAGTCGGTACTGAACAAGGCGAATGCGAAGATTACGAAGAAAGCGGCCGATATGTTTCTGGAAAGGGCCTGAACCCTTATTTACGAAATAAGGGTGGCAAGTATTAATATTAACTTCTACGATGCAGTAAAACTTGTTTTTCAAAGCATCTTGTACGGCAAAGATAGGGGATAAAAACAAAGTGGAAGCATATATTAAGATATTTTTGAAACATGAATTTGCTTTAGACTAGATTGTTATGTACCTGAGTGGTGCCTAAGCAACTATTTTTGTCTGTCAGCTACTAACTTTTACTTAAAAAGTCTTATCCTGCCTGTTTTGGTGTATACTGTCCCCGGGCATCAATCTAATTAACACCCTTTCACGATATAGACCTATGCAAAACCAGCCTTTTTCCCCTTTAAAAGAGCTGTTTTCCCATCAGTTTACAGGTCTTTTTCTTTCCCCCAAATGAAGCCCGGTACCTTATTTCGTAAATAAGGTTTATGGGGTAAAGAAAGATCATAATGGGAAATAGACTCTTTTATATACTGATACTCATGTGTTTGCATATGGTATCCATTCCTCTTCACGGACAATATGTGTCATTGAAAAGTAACCTTCTCTATTTGGGAACGAGCACCTCGAATATGGGATTCGAGTTCCGCCTGGGTAGAAAAATGAGCCTCGACCTTTGGGGCGCTTACAATGCCTGGGAGTTCAAAAACGATATGTCGCTCAAACATTACCTCGTACAACCCGAACTGCGCTACTGGCCCTGCCAGACGTATGAGGGCCACTTCTTCGGCCTTCACGGCCACTACGGCCATTTCAATATCGGAAATATCCCGTTTATCCCGGGAATGGAAGAGAAAAACTACCGGGGCTACCATTGGGTGATCGGCCGCCATTGGGGGGAAGCGTTTGTCGGTGCCGGCTACGCCTATATGCAATATGAAAAATACGTCTGCTACGACTGTACGGAAGTGCTCGGAATATTCCGCCGTCATTATTTCGGCCCGACGCGTGCGGACGTCTCCCTGATCTTTTTTATCCACTAATCCGCCCGGCATATGAAACATTTCCTATACATATTATATATAGCCTTTTCCGCCGCCCTTCCGGCCCGTACCCTCGCAGAGGGTGGGGAAGGAGTACCGCCCTGTGTGAAGATAGCCGGCGAACCCACTGCCGCGATCTACAACCGCTATAACAAGGAAATCCGTTTCCTGATCCCCGAAGAAGAACCCGGCCGCCTGCGCACCGAGACGCTGGTAGCCTACCTCGACTACCGCCAGGGCAGTGTCCGCGTGGAGCCTGACTTCGGGAAGAACCCGGAAGAACTCGCCTATGCCGACAGCCTGTTCCGCCGCCTGAAGGCATCCGGCATCTCGCAGTTCCGGCAGGTGCTGGTCACCGGCTACGCCTCGCCCGAAGGTTCCTACCAGCATAACGAGACATTGTCGCGCCAGCGTGCCGAAGAGTTCCGCACCTACATCAGCCGCCGCTACCTGCCGGAAGGCTGCCCGGTGATCTGTGGCAGCGTGGCGGAAGACTGGAGGAACTGCGCCGCATGGTCTCTGTTTCCGGCAAACCCTATGCGGAAGCAGTCTGTTTCATCATCGACAACTACGGCATTTTCGAAGGCCGCGAAACCTACCTGATGCAACTGGAAGACGGCCGCGTCTACGGCGAACTGCTGCGCGACTTCTTCCCCTACCTGCGCCGTGTGGAACTGCGCCTCAGTTACGAATCGACCCCGGTCAGCGACGCCGAAGCCGCCCGCCTCTTATATTCGCATCCCGCCCGGCTCACCCTGTCGGAGATGTACCGCGTAGCTCGTTACTACCCGCCGGCCATTACCTCGACCGTGAAGACGTAAAAACCTACCCCGCACCGCCATCAACCGCCAGGTTATGTTAGAGTTGATTATCAGCGACGAAAGTGTCTCTCTCCCCTCTCGAGAGACTAGTTTTTACACAGTCTCTCAAGAGGGGAGCCAGTAACAATCAGTCTATAATTGGATAGTTCTATTTTGATAATAACAGAAACAACCTAATAATTATGAATAAAACAGACTTAATAAAATCAATGGCATCCCGGGTCGGATGTACCGAGGTGGTTGCGCGGCAGATGGTGGAGGTTCTGATGGAGGTGATGGAAGAGGGACTGAGTGACGGGAACGATATTGTTCTGCAAGGCTTCGCACTTTCCGTCCCTGGAAACAGAGTTTTCGTGCAGGCCGTAATCCCCGTACCGGAGAGAGTTGTCCGATCGCTCCCCGTACCAGCGTCAGGTTTAAGGTTGGTAAGAATTTGTTGAGAGCAATGAATAAACGTTAATACGGATCGCGTTCGTTCCGTTATTTATGGCGGGGACTTTTCACTATCAACAGGATAGCATGAAAAATCCCCGCTTTTGTTATGGAAAGAAATTTACTTATCCTATGTGCTTATTGAAAATAATTATCTACTTTTGTGCTCTAAAACATTAAAATAAACCGAACAAAGATGGCTGCAACAAAACGTATCAAGCGTGCATTGGTCTCTGTATACCATAAAGAGGGACTGGATGAAATATTAAAGAAACTTCATAGCGAAGGTGTAACCTTCGTGTCAACAGGTGGAACTCAGACATTTATCGAATCATTAAATATCCCTTGCGATGCAGTGGAAGACCTGACCGGTTATCCTTCTATCCTGGGAGGACGTGTTAAGACTCTTCACCCGAAAGTTTTTGGAGGTATCCTCAACCGCAGAGATAACGAAGGCGATAAAGCGCAGATTGCAGAATACGAAATTCCTGAAATCGACCTGGTGATTGTAGACCTCTATCCGTTTGAAGAAACAGTAGCTTCAGGCGCAGAAGAACAGGCAATTATCGAAAAGATAGATATAGGCGGTATCTCATTGATCCGTGCCGCTGCAAAGAACTTTAAAGATGTAGTGATTGTAGCATCCAAAGCACAGTATCAGCCGTTGATGCAGGTGTTGAATGAAAAGGGTGCAGAAACTTCCCTGGAAGACCGTAAATGGTTCGCCAAAGAAGCATTTGCTGTTTCATCCGGCTATGACTCTGCTATTTTCAATTATTTCGACGGAGGCGAGGGTTCGCATTTCCGTGCTGCCGTAGACCAGCCGATGCACTTGCGTTATGGTGAAAATCCTCACCAGGCTGCTAAATATTATGGCAAGTTCAACGATATGTTCGACCAGATCCATGGTAAAGAGATCTCCTACAACAACCTGTTGGATATCGATGCTGCCGTTAGCCTGATCGACGAGTTCGATGAACTGACATTCGCTATCCTGAAACATAATAATGCCTGTGGTATCGCATCCCGTCCGACTGTGCTTGAAGCATGGAAAGAGGCACTGGCCGGAGACCCGGTTTCTGCATTCGGCGGTATCCTGATTACCAACAGCGCAATCGATAAAGAAGTAGCTGAAGAGATCAACAAGATTTTCTTCGAAGTAATCATCGCCCCGGAATATACAAAAGACGCTTTGGAAGTGTTGATGCAGAAGAAAAACCGCATCATCCTGGTCCGCAAGGAAGCAAAGACGTGTCCGATGCAATTCCGTTCACTGTTAAATGGTGCATTGATGCAGGAAAAAGACCTGAGTATCCAGACTGCCGCAGATCTGGAACCGATGACTGACAAACAACCTACTTCTCAGGAAGTAGAAGACCTGTTGTTCGCTAATAAACTGGTGAAGCACAGCAAATCGAACGCTATCACTTTGGTAAAGAACAAACAACTTTGCGCAAGCGGTATCGGTCAGACATCTCGCGTGGATTCTTTGAAACAGGCCATTGAAAAGGCAAACGCTTTCGAATTCGATTTGAAAGGTGCCGTTATGGCTTCTGATGCATTTTTCCCTTTCCCTGACTGTGTTGAAATAGCTGATAAAGCAGGTATTACTGCTGTTATTCAGCCGGGTGGTTCTGTAAATGACAAGCTGTCTGTTGATTATTGCAACGAGCATGGCTTGGCTATGGTTAAGACGGGTGTCCGTCATTTCAAACATTAATAATATGCCAATAAGACAATATGCCAATGTGCCAATTATAAGCACTTTTCATTGGCACATTAGCACATTGGCAAATTAACACATTATTTTTATGGGATTATTTTCTTTCACACAAGAAATAGCGATGGACCTGGGTACTGCGAATACCATCATCATCAGTGGTGGTAAGGTCGTAGTGGATCAGCCATCGGTAGTTGCCCTCGACCGGCGTACCGACAAAGTATTGGCGGTCGGAGAAAAGGCACGCCAGATGCACGGAAAGACGCACGAGAATATTCGTACGATCCGTCCGCTTCGTGACGGTGTGATTGCCGACTTCTTTGCTGCCGAGCAAATGATACGAGGCATGATTAAAATGATAAATCCGAAACACCGCTGGTTCTCACCTTCGCTGCGCATCGTGGTTTGTATTCCTTCGGGCAGTACTGAAGTGGAGATCCGTGCCGTACGCGACTCTGCTGAGCATGCCGGCGGACGCGACGTCTACATGATTTATGAACCTATGGCTGCTGCAATCGGTATCGGTATCGACGTAGAAGCACCCGAAGGCAATATGATCGTGGATATAGGCGGTGGTACGACCGAGATCGCTGTTATCTCGCTGGGCGGTATCGTTTCCAATAAATCGATCCGTATTGCAGGAGATGACCTGACGGCTGATATTATGGAGTATATGCGCCGCCAGCACAATGTGAAGGTGGGTGAACGTACTGCCGAACTGATCAAGATCAATGTCGGTTCGGCGCTGACGTTCCTGGATAATCCTCCTGAAGATTATATCGTACATGGTCCGAACCAGATGACGGCTCTTCCGATGGAAGTTCCCGTTTCTTATCAGGAAATCGCACATTGCCTGGAGAAATCGATCTCCAAGATGGAAGCGGCTATTCTGAGTGCACTCGAGCAGACTCCTCCCGAACTGTATGCCGATATCGTACGTAACGGTATTTACTTGGCAGGTGGCGGTGCTTTGATGCGCGGGCTTGACAAACGTCTGACGGATAAGATCAATATCCCGTTCCATATTGCAGAAGATCCGTTGCATGCGGTTGCAATAGGTACAGGCGTAGCATTAAAGAATATAGATAAATTTAATTTCCTTATTCGATAAGGGGAATAATGTGCCAGTTAATCAATATGCCAATGTGCCAATAAAAGACACATTCGTCGGTGTATTGATTAATTGGCATATTGGCACATTATCAAATTGGCACATTATTATTTATGCGTAAACTGCTGGACTTCCTGGTAAGAAAGAGGCATTGGTTCCTGTTCGTTTTGCTTGAGATTGTTTCGCTGATGCTGATTTATCGTAATAATGCATACCAGCGGAATATCATCTTCAGTTCGGCAAACGTATTGACAGGACATATTGCGTCCGTTTCCGGTTATGTAACATCGTATCTGAACCTGCATGAGATTAACAAGGAATTGCTGGAAAGGAACGGGCAACTGGAGATGGAATTGCTGGAGTTGCAGGACCGTTTGGATATGATGGTGGCGGATACGGTTGCTTTTGCCGGGTTTGCTCCTGATTCGACCGAGCAGTTTGCATATAGTTTTATTCTGGCCGGGGTGGTGAATAACAGTGTCAGCCATCTTTCGAATTATATCACTGTAAACAAAGGAAGTAAAGACGGAATAGCACCTGATATGGGAGTTGTTTCCGAAAGAGGAGTTGTAGGAATTGTTTCGACGGTGAACGATCATTTCTCTGTGATCATACCTCTGCTTAATCCGAAATCGCAGTTGAGCTGTAAAGTGTTGGGAAGTACTTATTTCGGGGCTTTGAGTTGGAAAGGGCGTGATATCCGTTTTGCCAATCTGGAAGAATTGCCGCGTCATGTGGAGTTCCAGAAGGGAGATACGATCGTGACAAGCGGTTATTCGAGCGTGTTTCCGGCAGGGCTGATTGTCGGTACGGTGGCAGATTTTGAAAAACAGCATGATGACAACTTTTTTTCACTGGAGGTGGAATTGGCTACGGACTTTCAGGCACTGAACAATGTCCGTATCATCAAGAATTATAATCAGGCAGAACAGAGAAGAGTAGAACAAGAGGCGAGAAGAAATGATTAATTTATTACGGGGATTGGTTTATTTCGTTGTACTGGTATTAATTCAGGTTTTGATCCTGAATAATATCCATTTCCTGCGGATTGCAACGCCGTTCCTGTATCTTTATTTTATTATAAAGATGCCGGTGGGTACGTCGCGCGACCTGGTCGTTCTTTTCTCTTTCCTTATCGGCCTGGTGATCGATATGTTTTCAAATACCCCCGGAATGCATGCGGCAGCCTGTACGCTGGCCGGATTTATCCGTGAACCGCTGATACGTTTTTTTATGGGGAAGGACTTGCCCGAGGGGATTTATCCTTCCTATAAGACCTTTGGCTATGGTGGCTTCTTCCGGTATGTGCTTTCATTTGTGGTGATCCAACATGTCACTTTATTCCTGATCGAATCGTTGACGCTGTTCGATCCGTTATTCCTTGCCATCCGTATCGGGGCGAGTGTGGTAACGACTACATTATTAATTTGTACAATAGAAGCATTCAATATAGAGACACAAAAGAGTGGAGACTAATACGAAGTATACACTTGAGAACAGGCGTTATGTGATAATAGGCGCTGTGGTTCTACTGGTTCTCGTCTTTATCATCCGTTTATTCTACCTCCAGGTGGTTGAGAACGATTATAAAGCATGGGCAGACAGCAATGCGTTCTTGAAAAAGACCCTGTTGCCTTCCCGCGGAATGATTTATGACCGTAATGACAATCTACTGGTTTATAACCAGCCGGCTTACGATGTGATGCTTATCATGCGGGAAATCCAACCGTTCGATACGTTGGATTTCTGTAATATCCTGAGTATTACAAAAGAACAGTTTGAAAAACGGATCGCCGAAATAAAGAATCGGCGGTTGAATCCGGGATACTCGTCGTATGTCCCACAGGTTTTTATGAATCATCTTTCGGCACAGGAATGCGGTATCTTACAGGAAAAACTTTATAAGTTCCCCGGTTTCTATATCCAGAACCGTACGATCCGGCAATATGAATATCCTTATGCGGCGCATGTACTGGGAAATATCGGCCAGGTAAACCGGAAAGATATAGAGGCAGATGACTATTATGTGCAGGGGGATGATTCCGGACGTGCAGGTGTTGAACGTTCCTATGAAAAGCAACTGCGCGGGGAGAAGGGAGTGGAGATTCTTTTGCGAGATGTGCACGGCCGTATCAAGGGTAAGTATGATGACGGTGCGAGTGATGTAGCTCCGGTTTCCGGGAAGAACCTGAAGCTTTCGCTGGATATTAACTTACAGGCTTATGGCGAAAAGCTGATGAAGAATAAAGTGGGTAGTATCGTTATGATTGAGCCGGAAACCGGTGAGGTCCTCTGCCTGGTCACTTCCCCCAATTATGATCCGAGTTTATTGGTCGGACGCCAGCGTGGAAAGAATCACAGGATGTTGGAGGAAAATCCTCAGACACCGCTTATCGACCGTTCCATAACCGGTTTTTATCCTCCCGGTTCAACCTTTAAACCTACACAAGGGCTGATTTTTCTTCAGGAAGGGGTTATCACTCCTTCAACGATGTATACTTGTGCCCATGGATATACTTATTCGATCAAGCGGAAACCCGCCTGTCACGGGCATGCTTCTCCTTTAAGTCTTGTTCCGGCTTTGGCTACCTCGTGTAACTCCTTTTTTTGCTGGGGATTGCATGATATGCTGGATAACCGTCGCCGGTATCCCACTGTTCAGGAAGGCTTTGAGGTCTGGAAGAATCATTTGGTGTCGATGGGGTATGGCTATCCTTTGGGGATTGACCTGCCTGGTGAAAAAAGAGGATACATACCGAACAGTAAAGTGTACGATAAACTGCACAGGCGCTGGAACTCCAGCACGATCATCTCTATTGCGATAGGGCAGGGAGAAATATCCGCAACGCCGTTGCAGATATGTAACCTGGCGGCAACGATCGCCAACCGGGGCTATTTTATTACTCCTCATGTCGTAAAAGAAATACAGGATACCCCTTTGGATTCGCTTTATACAGAAAAACGTTATCCGACGGTGGATTCAAAATATTATGAAATAGTGGCAGAAGGTATGCGTAATGCAGTACTGGGAGGGACTTGTTGGGCTGCGGCGATACCGGGTATTGAAGTATGCGGAAAAACCGGTACGGCCGA
>OGZA01002074.1_pt1 | contig 12767 bp, 10 predicted proteins | sample 1576591 | NCBI WGS metagenome assembly OGZA01 (sample SAMEA3541565, study PRJEB24748) | human gut metagenome | biome: human gut; feature: human-associated habitat; material: faeces | place: China | collected 2012
ACAAGAACAAGGCGGCCATGGGCGCCCTGTCCGACATGGGCATCCACAAGGTGGATCTGATCCAGTACCTGCTGGGGCAGAAGGTCATCGAAACCACCGCCAAGGTGGTCACGCTGAACAAGCGCGACGCGGAGGGCAAGCTCATCAGCGTGGACGACAACGCCCTGTGCATTCTGAAGATGTCCGGCGGCGCGCTGGGCACCATGGCGGCCAGCTGGACGGTGTACGGTCACGAGTGCCAGTCCACCGTGCTCTACGGCACCAAGGGTCTGATGATGATCTACAGTGAGCCCTCTGCGCCCATCATCGTCAGCGATCTGGAGGGCAACCGCACCAGCTTCGCCTTCGACACCACCTCCGAAAAGTCCGGTGTCATTGACGAGTTCGTGGACGCGCTGGTACATGACCGTGATCCGGAGGTATCCGGCAAGGAGGCACTGACCACCATGCGCACCATTTTCGGCAGCATCCGCTCGTCCGACATTGCGCGGCCTGTGGCGGTGAACACCGACTTCGTGACCCATATCTGAGAGTTCTGAGCACACGGGGCGGGCGTAAGCCCGCCCTGTATTTTGCAGGAGGTAGCACATGTATCGTATCGGCATTGATCTGGGCGGCACCAACATTGCCGCCGGCGTGGTGGATGAATCGCAGCACATCGTGGCGGAGGTCAGCGTACCCACCGGCGCGGAGCGCGGCGCAGAAGCGGTGGTGGCGGACATCTGCCTGGCGGCGGAGCTGGCCATGGCCAAGGCGGGCATCACGGCGGCGCACTGCGCCAGCATCGGCATCGGCTCCCCCGGCACCTGCGACGGCAGCCGCGGCGTGGTGGTGCGGGCGTACAATCTGGGTTGGTTCAACGTACCCGTGTGCGACATGGTGACGGCGCGGCTGGGGCTTCCCTGCCGGCTCAGCAACGACGCCAACTGCGCAGCGCTGGCAGAGACGGTGGCGGGTGCCTCCGTGGGCTGCCGCAATATGGTGCTGGTGACGCTGGGCACCGGCGTGGGCGTGGGCATCGTGTCCGACGGCAAGCTGCTGGAGGGCGTGGGCGGCACCGGCGCCGAGGCGGGACACGCCATACTGGTACTGGACGGCGAGCCGTGCACCTGCGGACGTAAAGGCTGCTGGGAGGCCTACGGCTCCGCCACTGCCCTGATCCGGCAGGGACGGCGGGCAGCTCTGGCGCATCCGGAGTCCCTTCTGGCGCGCTGCGGCGACGCTCTCACCGCCAAGGACGTGTTTGACGCGGCAGACGGCGGCGATGAGACGGCGCAGGCGGTGCTGGCGCAGTATTACGTCTATGTGGCCGCAGGCGTCACCGATCTGGTGAACATTCTGGGGCCGGAGATGGTGCTCATCGGCGGCGGCATCAGCCGCCAGGGTGAGCGGCTGCTCTCTCCCGTGCGGGAGTATGTGGCAGCCAATTGCTTCGGCGGTCACGACAGGCTTCCGCCGGTGATCGAGGCCGCCCGGCTGGGCAACGAAGCGGGCATCATCGGCGCCGCTGCGCTGTGACACAAAAAAAGAACGTCCCCACGGGGACGTTCTTTTATGTCAGTCAATAGTACGCACAAAGCTCATGCCGCTTTTCTGCATGTGCACATCCAGCCGGACGCGGTCGCCGCGGATGTAGCTGCGGGTGTACTCGTAAATGCGCCCGTCCTCCGTGCGGGTGAGCCGCTGGTGGAAGAAGGCGCAGCTGCCCGGCTCCACCCCCAGCAGTATAGAGCGGTGGTCGTCCAGAATCACCGCCTCATAGCTCTCGTCAGCGGCAAAGGGGACGATGCCCACATGGTACAGCAGGCTGTAAAAGCTGTGGGTCTGGAGCATGTCGCGGGTCAGGTTCGGGTAGATATACTGGGGATAGTAGCTGGTCTCCAGGATCAGCGGCTCGCCGTCCACGTTGCGGACGCGGGTGAAGCAGTACACCGGTGTGCCCTCCCGCAGCTCCATCTTCTTGCATATAGCCGCGCCGGGGACCTCCACAGCGAAGTCCACCAGCGTGGAGGAGGGCACCTTGCCCATGGAGGACACCTCCGTGGTGAAGGAGTAGCGAACGCCCCGGCGGTTGGTAGCGGGGTCGGCCACGAAGGTGCCGCGTCCGCGCTTGCGCACCACCAGCCCCTCGTCCTCCAGCTCACCGATAGCCTGACGGACGGTGTTGCGACTGATGCTCAGGCAGCGGCACAGCTCCGCCTCGCTGGGCAGCAGCGCCCCCACCGCCAGAACGCCGGTGGAGATGTTGCGCTTGATGATGCCCACCAGCTGCGCGTACAGAGGAATATCGCTGTCCAGCGACAGCGTGGTATGTAGAATCGGGTTCTGTTCCATGATCGGGTTCCTTTCCCTTGCGGTAAGTTGTACCTATTGTACCATACGATCCGGCGGAATGGTAGGGGGTCACAAAAATTTTTATCACCCTGTCGGTTTTCCCCCACCTCGCAGGGCGGTACGCAAACAGCGCCGCTGATGCGGCGCTGTTTGCGGAACAAAAAGAAGGAAAACCTTTCGGTAGTAAGCGAAATTACTTGTGGTCGACGCTGTACATGTGCTCGATCAGGCACAGCACCTTGTCGGAATAGCCCATCTCGTTATCGTACCAGCTGACCACCTTCACGAAGGTGTCGGTCAGGGCGATGCCGGCCTTGGCATCAAAGATGGAGGTGTGGGTGTCGCCCAGGAAATCGGAGGAGACAACGTCCTCGTCGGTGTAGGCCAGAATACCCTTCAGCTCGTTCTCGCTGGCCTTCTTCATGGCGGCGCAGATGTCCGCATAGGAGGCGGGCTTGCTGAGATTCACGGTCAGATCCACCACGGACACATCCAGCGTGGGAACGCGCATGGACATACCGGTCAGCTTGCCGTTCAGGGACGGAATGACCTTGCCCACAGCCTTGGCAGCGCCGGTGGAGCTGGGGATGATGTTGCCGGAGGCCGCGCGGCCGCCGCGCCAATCCTTCAGGGACACGCCGTCCACGGTCTTCTGGGTGGCGGTGGTGGAGTGTACGGTGGTCATCAGGCCGTCGGTGATGCCGAAGTTGTCGTGCAGCACCTTGGCGATAGGAGCCAGGCAGTTGGTGGTGCAGCTGGCGTTGGACACGAACTGCATGTCGCTGGTATAGGTGTTCTCGTTGACGCCGCAGACGAACATGGGGGTGTCGTCCTTGGAGGGTGCGGACATGATCACGTGCTTGGCGCCGGCGGCGATATGACCGGCGGCCTTCTCCTTGGTCAGGAACAGACCGGTGGACTCGATGACGTACTCAGCGCCCACCTTGGCCCAAGGCAGGTTGGCGGGGTCGCGCTCGGCGAACACGGGGATGGACTTGCCATTGACCACGATGTTGCTGCCCTCGGCGGAGACGGTGCCCTTGAACTTGCCGTGCATGGTATCGAACTTCAGCATATACGCCAGATAATCGGCGGGGCAGAGATCATTGATGCCCACGATCTCAATGTTGGGGTGATCCATGCAGCAGCGCATGACCATACGACCGATACGGCCAAACCCGTTGATACCGACTTTAATACTCATAAAACATCTTCCTCTCTGATGGAATATCCTAAATGTATGGTATGTTTAGAATTATATGCACTTTCATAGCAAAATGCAAGCCTTTTTTCAAAACTTTTTAATTTTCACGGAAATTTGACAAATTGCTTGTATTTTTACGTTTTGTTTGGTATGATGTGCCTACACAGGGGACAGTTGGCACGGTTGGCGGCGGCGAAAGGCTGGCATGCTGACCGTGGAAGGAGGCGACGGCATGGAGGAACTGACCCAGCGGGAGAAGCTGCTGTTTGATAGATTGCCTCTGGCCGCCATGCAGCTGCGCACGGCCTTGGGCGGCATTTACTTCGGCGCCCAGAGGCTGGCCACGCCGGAGGAGCGGGAAAACGACCCGGAGCTGGACAGGAACGCTGCGGTGCTCTACCGCAGCTATTATCAGCTTTTGCGGCTGGCCAAGGATCTGGAGTCCGTGGAGCTGCTGGGGCGTGAGGAGCCGCTGCCCCGGGAAAATCTGGATCTGCTGGTATGGCTGGATGAGATCATCCGGGAATGCCAGGTACCCTTCGAGCTGAAGGGCGTAACGCTGGAGCTGCTGTGCAGCGAGCGCTACGTCATCACCGCGGTGAACAAGCGCTGGCTGGAGCAGGCCGTATGGCACCTGCTGTCCAATGCGCTGGCCGCCTGCGGCAAGGGTGGCCGGGTGACGGTGACGCTGCTGGCGCAGCGCGCCCATGTGCTCATCAAGGTGACGGACAACGGCCGGGGCATACCGCCGGAGCAGCAGGACATGCTGCGGACATGGCATCTGCGCCCCGCAACGCCGGAATATCTCACCGGCGGTCTGGGCATCGGCCTGCCGGTGGTGCATCAGGTGATGAAGCTCCACGGCGGCCAGATGCTGCTGGACAGCAAGGAGGGCGCCGGCACCACCGTAACGCTGGCGCTGCCGGCGGAGCGGACATCCACCGTGCTCCACGAGCCAACCATCGAGTACCACGGCGGCTTCCAGCGGGCGCTGGTGGAGCTGGCGGGCGCACTGCCGGCGGAGGCGTATCTCATCAAGCAGCTTGACCAATGACATTCCGGGCGGAGGGACGACTCCTTCCGCCCTGTACCATCGATCGACAAGGGCAAACCTGTTGATCGATGGTATCCTTTCCACATTTTGCATGTTTTATTCGGAGCGATCACTATGAGCGAAAAGAAAAAGGTGCTGGTAGCCATGTCCGGCGGTGTGGACAGCTCTGCCGCCGCCGCGCTGCTGGTGCAGCAGGGCTATCAGTGCGACGGAGCCATGCTGAAGCTGGCGCCCAACGAGGACAGCCGCTGCTGCTCCGCCGACGATGCGGAGGACGCACGGCAGGCGGCCGCCCGGCTGGGCATGCGCTTTTATGTGTTCAACGAGACGGCGCGGTTCCGGCGCTGCGTCATGGACAAATTCGTGGCGGAGTACGGCGCGGGGCGCACGCCCAACCCCTGCATCGACTGCAACCGGGAGCTGAAATTCGGCGCGCTGCTGGACAGGGCGCTGACGCTGGGCTACGACTATATCGCCACCGGCCACTATGCGCGGGTGGCTCTTGATGAAACGACCGGCAAGTACCGGCTGCTGCGGGGCGCGGAGCGTCGCAAGGATCAGAGCTATGTGCTCTATCAGCTGACCCAGCGGCAGCTGGCGCACCTGCTGCTGCCGGTGGGCAACTACGACAAGCCCGCCATCCGGGACAAGGCGCGGCAGGCCGGGCTGGACAACGCCGACAAGGGCGACAGCCAGGATATCTGCTTCGTACCGGACGGAGACTATGTGGGCTTCCTGCGGCGGGAGGGTCTGCCGCTGACGCCCGGCGACTTCGTGGACAGGGACGGGCGCGTTCTGGGGCGGCACAAGGGGCTTCCCTGCTACACCGCCGGCCAGCGGAAGGGGCTGGGCGTAGCCGCCGGGAAGCATGTGTACGTCCTGTCCAAAAACGGCGCGGACAACACCATCCTGCTGGGCGACGACGCGGAGCTGTACGCCTCCTCCCTGCTGGCCTCCCATGTGAACTGGATCAGCGGCGAGACGCCCGCCCAGCCGGTGCGCTGCGCCGCCAAGACCCGGTACAGCCAGACGGAGGCGCCCTGCACCGCCTATCCCCTGCCGGACGGCGGGCTGCGGGTGGTGTTCGACCAGCCCCAGCGCGCCATCACCCCCGGTCAGGCGGTGGTGCTGTACGACGGCGATGTGGTGCTGGGCGGCGGCACCATCGAAAAAAGCGAATAAAAAACGCGGCACATCGTGCCGCGTTTTAGCGTGTCGATAAACCCGCACCCCTGTCATTCCGAACCAGTGACCGATGTCACTGGTGTGGGAATCCGTAACCTTTTAGCTGGGAATCTGCGGAAAAGTGCAGGAATTATGCGTTTTGGAAACGGATTGCCACGCCAGTCTGTACCCCAAGGGCACTTGCTTCGCGGCGCGGACTGGCTCGCAATGACAGGCTTTTTTGACAGATTGAACCGCGGCACGATGTGCCGCGGTTCATTTGCTTAAAAGTGCGTTTCCACGAATTTGTTGAACTTTTTCACGTCCATCTCGTCCTTGTAGGTGTTCTTGAAGCGCTTCACCGTCTCGCTGTTGTACTGCACCAGCGCGCGATACTTCAGCATACCGGCCACCAGACCCACGCCGCCGCAGATGTAGCCCCACGGCTCGGACTTGGTGCAGGTATACGCCAGCACCGCCAGCAGCAGCAGCGAGATCACCACACCGGCGATCTGCTTTTTGGGGTGGATGCGATCCACGGCCTCCTGCGTCACCACACCCTCCTGCACCATGGCCTTGGCGAACTGCTTCTGGACACCGAACAGGCTGGCCGCCTGCAGCATCATAGGTGCCACCACGAAGAACGCAAAAAACGTATCGACTACGCCAATGATCAAAATACCGAAATCTCCCATTTTCTCCCTTACTCCTCCTGTGCGGACTGGTTTTTGAATATGATGCGCATATCGCTTCGCGCCGTGGCGTACAGCATGTGGCTGTAGCACAGCGAGAATTCCACAATGTCGCCCACCTGCAAGCGCCGGGGGCAGTCCTCCACATCCACGATGCAGTGGTCGGAGGAGCCGCCGATGACCGTCAGCCCCGGCTCCCGGGGGATCAGGCTCTCCAGCTCACCCACGTCGGCGCGTCCCAGCGCCAGGATCGCCCGGCGGCGGATGCCCCGATCCTCGTAGACGGGCTTGCGGCCAAAGGCATCGATGGCGAATTCCCCGATGGGATAGGTGGGCTTGTCCTTGACCTCCACCACCTCGGCGCGCAGCGTCAGCGCGTCCATGCGCAGATAGTCCATGTCGCGGATGCCCCAATCCACCTGCAAGTCCTTGCCCAGCAGGATGGCCTCCCCGATGCGCAGGTGGTTCACCCCGGCGGGCATGGTGCCCCAGTGTACCAGCGTGAAGGAGCTGGTGGCACCGCCGGAGACGATCTCCAGCTTCCGCCCGATGCGCTGCTCCACCTGCCGCGCCAGCCCCACAAGCTCGTTCATCTTCTCCGGCGTGGGCTTGGTGGAGCCGTAGCAGGTCAGATTGACGCCGATACCGGCCAGATGCACATGGGGCAGCTCGCGCTCCACGCGCTCGCACACGTCCACAAGCTCCTTTTTATCCCAGAAGCCCTCCCGCAGGTCGCCCAGATCGGTCATGACGATAACGCGGTGGGTCTTGTTCTGCCGGAGGCACTCCTCCTCCAGCGCCAGCAGCGTAGGCCACTCGCTTTGCAGAGACGTCTCGCACAGTGCCACCACGTCGGGCAGCTCCGTCAGTCCGGGGATGCGGATCAGCAGCCACGGTCCCGGCACACCGGCGGCGCGGCACTTGGCCACCTGCTCCAGGCGGCTGGTGCCCAGCTCCGCCGCTCCGGCGGCGCGCAGCACACGCGCCGCCTCCGGCAAGCCGTCCACGCCCTTTATCACGCCGCACACACGGATACCCATTCCGCGGCAGCGGGAGATCACCGCGTCCGCGTTGCTCCGCAGAAGTGCCAGATCAAATTCCAATTGGGGATACTGCCGCACAGCGACACCTCCTGTTTATGTTCCATACGAATTAAATTTAATTTCAATAGAAATACAACAGTAATATTGTATCACAAGTCCGGCAGTTTGTCACACCTTTTCGCAAAATTTCCCCTGCTTGTTTGCCCCGGGCAAAAAAAGAAAGCCCCGCAGGGCTTTCTTTTTTTGATGTACGGATGTCTTACTTGGCAGCCAGAGCCTTGTTGGCCTCAGCCATTTCCTGGAAGATGCCAGCGTGCTTCTTGCCAACGATGGCACGGATGACCAGCAGAGTGGCGATCATCAGGATGCAGGCAATGATCAGGCAGATGACCACGTTCTGGATTAGACCGGCCAGAATGAAGCTGACGAAGGTCACACCGGCCACAGTCAGAGCGTAGGGGATCTGGGTGAACACGTGGTTCAGGTGGTAGCAGTGCGCACCGGCAGAAGCCATGATGGTGGTATCGGAGATGGGGGAGCAATGGTCGCCCATAACGCCGCCGGAGCAGGCAGCCGCCAGACCGATGGTGCACAGGATGGGCTGGGTGTTATAGTCAAACACCTGGACAACGATGGGAGCCATGATGCCGATGGTGCCCCAGGAGGTACCGGTGGCAAAGCCGATGGCAGCACCGATGATGAAGATCACAGCGGGCAGGAACTTGGCCAGATCGCCGGCGCCAGACATGGCGTTGACAACGAAGTCAGCGGAGTTCATGCCGTAGCGGGTCAGACCGCACAGCGTCCACGCGAAGGTCAGGATCAGGATGGGGGAGATCATCTGGATAAAGCCGTTGGGAACGGACTCGAAGGACTTTTCGAAGCCGATGGCACCGCGCAGCCAGAAGTAGATGAACGTAAACACCAGAGCCAGCATGGAGCCGATGGCCAGGCCGGCGCCGGAGGATGCGTTGGAGAACGCGCCCATGAAGTCGCCCACATATTCGCTCTCGGCATCATAGTAGCCGCCGGTGTAGATCAGACCCACGATGCAGGTGGCGATCAGCACGATAACGGGCAGCAGCAGATCCAGCACGGAGGACTTGCCCTTGGAGCCGGTCTCGTAATCGTCAGCGCCGGCGAAGGGACGCTCGGGGGTGGTGAACAGATCGTTCTTGACCTGGGCGTTGTACTCGTGGGTCAGCATGGGGCCGTAGTCAATGTTCAGCAGGGAGATGACCACGATCATCAGCAGGGTCAGCAGGCAGTAGTAGTTCCAGGGGATCTGCTTGATGAACATCTCAATGCCGCTGACGTTCTCGGAGTTGACGTAGCCGGACACGGCGGCAGCCCAGGAGGACACGGGAGCGATCATGCAGACGGGAGCAGCCGTGGAGTCGATGACGTAGGCCAGCTTCGCGCGGGAGATGTGATGGCTCTCGGTGACGGGACGCATAACGGCGCCCACGGTCAGGCAGTTGAAGTAGTCGTCGATGAAGATCAGGACGCCCAGCAGCATGGTCATCAGCTGTGCGCCGGCGCGGGTCTTAACGGTCTTGGTAGCCCAGCGGCCGAAGGCCTCGGAGCCGCCGGTCTTGTTCATCAGGTCCACCATGATGCCCAGAACCACCAGGAATACGATGATGGCGATGTTGCCGGCATCAGAAACGGTGGTGACGATACCGTTGTTGCCCTCGACCAGCTGCACCAGCGTCTCCCAGGGAGCGTAGTTGCTGACCAGCAGAGCACCAACGAGGCAGCCCAGGAACAGAGAGGAATAGACTTCCTTACTGATCAGAGCCAGAACGATGGCCACGATGGGGGGCAGCAGGGACCAGAAGGTACCTGCGAACGGGGTGGTGGCACCCTCGATCAGGATGGGAGCGTCCTTATAGCTGATGCCCAGTACGACCAGCAGCACGATAAAGACACCCAGCGCAACGAAATACGCTATCTTTGTGCTTTTCTTTTCCATGTGTGTGATTTACCTCCTCACAAATTGGTGCCACCATCCTAACGTTTTATTAACAGATTGTCAACATTTCAGCAAAGCCGGAGGCGGGTAATTTTGAACAAATTATGAATCCGATTTTCTCCCTTTTCTCCAATTTTGGCGTGTTTTTTCGAAATCTTTGCAGCATTTTTATATTCCTTTACGCCGTCTTAACGCAGTTTCTGCGGCTCTTTTTTGGAAATTTATGTTGACTTCTCGTTAATTCTATCGGGCAACATGCCGGAATATCGCTATGCTCTCTGCAAAAAAAGAGACGGCAAACGCCGTCTCTTTTCCATATATTGGGTTCGCAGGGGATTTACTTAGCCAGAGACTTGTTGGCCTCGGCCATCTCCTGGAAGATGCCGGCATGCTTCTTGGACACGATCGCCTTGATGACCAGCAGGGTCGCCACCATCAGCACGCAGGCGATGATGAGGCAGATGACCACGTTCTGGATGATACCGGCCAGGATGAAGCTGACGAACGCCACACCAGCCACGGTCAGAGCATAGGGGATCTGGGTGAACACGTGGTTCAGGTGGTAGCAGTGTGCACCGGCGGAAGCCATGATGGTGGTATCGGAGATGGGGGAGCAGTGGTCGCCCATAACACCGCCGGAGCAGGCAGCTGCCAGACCGATGGTGCAGAGGATGGGCTGGGTCTCAAAGTCGAACACCTGCACGACGATGGGAGCCATGATACCGATAGTACCCCAGGACGTACCGGTGGCGAAACCGATGGCGGCGCCGATAATGAAGATCACAGCGGGCAGGAACTTCGCCAGCTCGCCTGCGCCGGACATGGCGTTGACGACGAAATCAGCGGAGTACATGCCGTAACGGGTCAGACCGCACAGCGTCCAAGCGAAGGTCAGGATCAGGATGGGGGAGATCATCTGGATGAAGCCGTTGGGGACAGACTCGAAGGACTTCTCAAAGCCCACTGCGCCGCGCAGCCAGTAGTAAACGAACGCGAACACCAGAGACAGCATGGAGCCGATGGCCAGACCCTGACCGGAGGAGGCGTTGGAGAACGCGCCCATGAAGTCGCCCGCGCACTCGCTCTCGGCATCGAAGAAGCCGCCGGTGTAGATCAGACCGATGACGCAGCAGGCGATCAGCACCACCACGGGCAGGATCAGATCCAGCACGGAGGACTTGCCCTTGCTGCCGGTCTCGTAATCGTCAGCACCGGCGAAGGGACGCTCGGGGGTGGTGAACAGGTCGTCCTTCACCTGCGCGTTATACTCGTGGGTCAGCATGGAGCCGTAGTCGATGTTCAGCAGAGAGATGACCACGATCATCAGCAGCGTCAGCAGGCAGTAGTAGTTCCAGGGGATCTGGCGAATGAACATCTGGATACCGCTGACATTCTCGGAGTTAACATAGCCGGACACGGCAGCCGCCCAAGAGGAAACGGGGGCGATCATGCAGACGGGAGCGGCGGTGGAGTCGATAACATACGCCAGCTTGGCGCGGGAGATGTGGTGGGACTCGGTGACGGGACGCATCACGGCACCCACGGTCAGGCAGTTGAAGTAGTCGTCCACGAAGATCAGCACGCCCAGCAGCATGGTCATCAGCTGTGCGCCGGAGCGGGTCTTGACGGTCTTCTTCGCCCAGCGGCCAAACGCCTCGGAGCCGCCGGTCTTGTTCATCAGGTCCACCATGATGCCCAGCACCACCAGGAACACGATAATGGCGATGTTGCCGGCGTCGGAAACGGTGGTGACGATACCGTTGTCGCCCTCCACCAGCTGCACCAGCGTCTCCCAAGGACGGAAGTTGCTCACCAGCAGCGCGCCCACCAGGCAGCCCAGGAACAGAGAGGAATACACTTCCTTGCTGATCAGAGCCAGAACGATGGCCACGATGGGGGGCAGCAGGGACCAGAAGGTACCTGCGAACGGGGTGGTGGCACCCTCGATCAGGATGGGAGCGTCCTTATAGCTGATGCCCAGTACGACCAGCAGCACGATAAAGACACCCAGCGCAACGAAATACGCTATCTTTGTGCTTTTCTTTTCCATGTGTGTGATTTACCTCCTCACAAATTGGTGCCACCATCCTAACGTTTTATTAACAGATTGTCAACATTTCAGCAAAGCCGGAGGCGGGTAATTTTGAACAAATTATGAATCCGATTTTCTCCCTTTTCTCCAATTTTGGCGTGTTTTTTCGAAATCTTTGCAGCATTTTTATATTCCTTTACGCCGTCTTAACGCAGTTTCTGCGGCTCTTTTTTGGAAATTTATGTTGACTTCTCGTTAATTCTATCGGGCAACATGCCGGAATATCGCTATGCTCTCTGCAAAAAAAGAGACGGCAAACGCCGTCTCTTTTCCATATATTGGGTTCGCAGGGGATTTACTTAGCCAGAGACTTGTTGGCCTCGGCCATCTCCTGGAAGATGCCGGCATGCTTCTTGGACACGATCGCCTTGATGACCAGCAGGGTCGCCACCATCAGCACGCAGGCGATGATGAGGCAGATGACCACGTTCTGGATGATACCGGCCAGGATGAAGCTGACGAACGCCACACCAGCCACGGTCAGAGCATAGGGGATCTGGGTGAACACGTGGTTCAGGTGGTAGCAGTGTGCACCGGCGGAAGCCATGATGGTGGTATCGGAGATGGGGGAGCAGTGGTCGCCCATAACACCGCCGGAGCACCGCGGCGAGGCAGTCCTCAGAGCAGACGTAGGCGCCGCGGCCGGCGAGGCGGCCCGTAGGGTCGAAGCTCACAAGGCCCTCGCCGTTGCGCACGATGCGGCGAAGCGCGCCCTTCCCAAGGGTCGCGCCGCAGCCGATGCAGGTGCGCTGGCGCTTTGTCGTCTGTGCTGCCATCAGGTTCTACCCCTTAGGCCTCTGCCTCGGCATCGGCATGGACGCCGCAGTACTGGCTGTTCGGTCGGGCGTGGTTGCGGCAGCGGTTGCCGTCCTCGTCGACGAAGATGCAGAAGCCGTCGTCCTCCTCCACCTCGTCGTCCATCTCGACATCGACCAAAGACGCGCCCTGGAAGCTCTGGGGCTTGATGTCGATGTGCCAGCCGGTCAGGCGCGCGGCGAGGCGGGCGTTCTGGCCCTCCTTGCCGATGGCGAGGGACAGCTGGTCGTCGGGCACGATGACGCCGGCGTAGGCCTTCTCCTCGTCGATGAGGACGCGGGTGACCTTGGCAGGCGACAGGGCGTTGGCGACGTAGACGGCAGGATCGGCATCCCACAGGATGACGTCGACGCGCTCGCCACGGAGCTCGCCCACGACAGCGCGAACACGGCT
>OGZA01002078.1_pt1 | contig 12755 bp, 8 predicted proteins | sample 1576591 | NCBI WGS metagenome assembly OGZA01 (sample SAMEA3541565, study PRJEB24748) | human gut metagenome | biome: human gut; feature: human-associated habitat; material: faeces | place: China | collected 2012
ATCGCCGACCCGGAGGTCTCCTCCCACATGTCGCCCTGATTGGGATGGATCAGCTGTCCCCACAGTCCGCTGTCGTACTGATAGGCGCTCAGCGTGGCCATCATCTTCTTGTATTCGGCGAGAATCCGGTCGCGGTAAACGTCGTATTTCGACGATTTGGGAAGCATCCGCAGCATTTCGGGCATTCCGACGGCCATCCAGCCGTTGCCGCGCGCCCAGAAGAATTTGGCGGTGGGGGCGTGGTAGAAAATCCCGTTTTCGCCCGGAAGTTCGTCGAGGTAGAGAATCATCTCTTTGGCGGCCCGCTCGATATACTTTTCATCGCCCGTCGCCAGATAGGCCTGCGACTGGAGCGCCGTGATCATGAACATATCGTCGATCCACAGGCGCGTCTGGTACGAATAGCCCAGGTTGTGATAATACTCGGGGTTCTTCATCTTCTCCGCATTGCCGTGATCGGCGGCTCAGTTTATCATTGCGTCCCATTCGCCGATTTTACTGGCGATGCCGGAGGCTGAAATTTTGTGTTTTGATGCAAACGGCATCCGTCCTTGCGCGTATGAAGAAACAGAAAGCTATCGGATCACAAAGCTGTTTCTCGACGACCGCAAGCGGCGTAAGGCGTAGCAGAGCGAAACTGCGGTGCTGTTCAACGCAAACTTCGGGTTTGCATCGTTCATTGACACGATTAAGGAGATGAGATATAGGCTATGCATATACAATAGGGTATGCATAGCGGAAAAAGAAAGTAAGTAAGGGCGTATGGGGGATGCCTAGGCTCTTGGAGGCTAAGAAGGACGTGGTAAGCTGCGAAAAGCTGCGGGGATTTGCAAACGAGACGTCGGTCAAGATAAACTCCCTTTCGGAAAACTCGCTGTCCGTCATGGCTTGCAGCTTGTTCACCGCTGCGGCGGCAAGCTGGCGCATATCCTCGTCCATGTAGGGCATGGCGGCAAGGATATTTTCAAGCGTTGTTTCCCGGCTGTCCTCGGCGTAGATCGCAACAATGTTTTCTTCCTCAATGGTAAAGCGGGTATTCATGCTATCAAACCTCCAAATCCTTTTTATGCTCTTTCTGTTTATCTTTCGGCTGCTGCGCCGCCTGTTTCTTGTATTCGTCCAGCTTCTTCAAAATGGACGGTTTTTTCTGCGGCTGTTCCCGTTTCTCGGCTTTTACCGCTTTTGCAAGGTCGGTAACGGAAATCGCTTCCCCCGCCTTTGCCCGCTGCTCAAAATCCGCGACGGTGGGCGTTTGCGGCGTATTATTGATAAGCCCGTCAAAATTGTTGTCGTTCTGCTCTATGGTGTCCTCGACGTGCTTTAAGGGATTATCCCGCTGCGGCTGCTCGGCGGCTATGGCATAAGCCTGTGTGCCATTTCCCATAATGAGATACTTCCCGTCCTCCGACGCATGATGAAAACCAAAGCCCGCCGCTTCGATCTGTTCACGGCTCATATCGGTAATATGAAAATTGCCCCTCGGCGTTCTAACGGTTTCACCCGTCAAAAGGCTGTCGGGGGTCGCTTCCGGCTGCTGCTTTTCAAGCTGCCCGTCCTTGTAGGAATATCCTTGCGCCGCGATTGCTTCAAGGGTCTTGCCCGTAACGTCGCCATAAATCCGCTTGTCTGCGTCAACCAGCATTTGCAAAGTGTCTTGTACGGTGTCGGACAAGGCTTGCTGCTGTTCGGGCGGCAGCTTGTCAAATACGGGGGTCTGCTGCTCCTGCAAAAACTCCGGCACTTGCTGAAAACCGATACTGTCTACATAGTGGGCGGTGTCCTCGTCGTTCTGATGAAGCACAACAATGTCGGAAACGGAAAGGCTATGCCCCTTAAAGTCGGCGGGGTGGTCGATATTAAACCTTTCCCAAATGTCGCCCAGCGTCATATCCTTTGTAAGCGGTGCAGTATAGACGAGTTCATAATTTACCCGGTCAATGGTAAGTCCAGCCGCTTGCAGACGGTCATAAGGCTCAAAGCGCAAGTCCCTTGTTTCGTCCCCGCGCTTTAACTGATAAATGGAAAAGGTATCGCCCTGCTCCTGCTCGGCTTGCCGCTGCTGCTGCAACTCGGTAAAATGCCCCTCAATCTCGGTAATGAGTTCCTTTGCGGTGGTCTGTATTGTTTCAAGGGACGCTTTTAACTCGGTCATTTCCTTGCCGCTGCTCCAACCAGCCACATAGCCGAAAGAGTAATCGGAAGTATCAAGGCCGAAATGCTGGCAAACCGTATAAGCGACGCTTTCCGCTTCTACCTCGCAGGTATGGCGGTCAACGCGGTTTTGCTGCTCCGGCGGGGCGTTTAAGTCTACGTCGTGCAGCTTCGCATGGGCGATTTCGTGAATGGCGGTCTTTACCGCCTGTAATTCACTCACGCCCTCTTTGATTGCAATACGCTTGTCGGTCAAACTGAAATACCCATTTGCGCCGTTTGTGATCTGCTCAAATGCAATCGGGACGGGGGACGCTTTTTCAAGGGCGGCGAAAAAATCCTCGTACTGCTCCACATCGGCAAGCAGCGGTTTAACGGAAAGGTCGGGAAACTCCTTGCCCTCGGTCTGCGAAATATCAAAGACGGTTATAACCTTAAAGGCGGGGACGGTGATTTCCTTTTCTTCCTTTACCACTTTTCCCTCGCGGTCAAGCATGGGCTTTCTCGTTTCGGGGTCGATTTTATCAACCAGCTTTTTCACCTTGTAGGGCGCGGGGGCAAAGATTTTAATGCCTTTCTCGCCTTTCTTTACATGGCGGTCAAACTCCTTTTCCCATTGACGGAAGCCCATTACCAAATTGCCGCCCTGCATAGCAATTAGGATAGTGTTATTCAAACTATAATCATGGAACTTTGACATAGCGGTTAGAAACTCTTTGTAGCGGTCGCTGTCAAAAATCGCCTGTACGCCCTGTTCCAAACGCGCGGTGATCTCCTTTACCTTTTCGGCGGGCTTTTCGGAAGTAAGGATAATGGGGACGACGGGGCGGGGCTGCTGCGGCTCTGCGGCCTGTGCGTCTGCTTGCTGCGTTTCGGCTGCGTCCATATAGGCTTTGTCCTGTTCGCCGCGCTCCGGCTGCGGGTAACTCATAATGCGGTATTCTTCCGGCACTTCGCGCCCCTCAAACTGCCGTTCCCACTCGTCGCCGCTTTCCACGATATAGCCGTACTCGGTAAACGCGCCTTTTTCCTGCGCGGCAGCGTTCCTGCCAAAAGTAGAAAGGTCAATGCCGCCTTTCCATTCTTCGGGCATTTGTACCATGCCGGATTGATTTAAGTAATAGTCGCCCAAATCGTGGTAGTTATGTACTTCGGGGATATGGACGTAAAAATCCACGTTGTAGGTGAAGTCAATTACCTGTCCAATATTTGCAAGCCCGTTTTTCTGCTGCAAAGCTGCGTTCAGCTTGCCAACCTCGGCGGGGTCAAGCTGTTCGAGCCGCGCCGCAAGAAAATTGAGTTCGTCCACGTCGGCGGCGCATACCATTTCATAAGGCAAGGCAATATGTTTCTCCGGGTCGTCGGAATAGCCGCGAATGGAAAAATCCTGCGGGTTGTCGGCGGTAATGCCGACGTTCCGCATAGCTTCGTGCAACTGCTCCTTTGTGGCGGGCATATCCAACCAATAGCCGCCGGGGTCGCCCGCGTCAAAGCGGCTGCGGTTGCCTATCATAATAGAAAACTGTTCGCTCATGTGTTCACGCTCCTTTTCCTGCCCGGTATTTTCGGGGATAGCTGCCGCCTGTTGCTGCTGCGGGGGTTCTTCGCCCTCTATGGTGTAGTCCGGCATGAGCATACCGTTTACTTTGAAATAGTCGGCGTACTCCTGCGGGATAGGCGGGGAGATTTCCGTAAACAAGCGGTCATACGCTTTGATACGCCCATTCAGATACTTTTCCATAGCTGCCTTGTCGGTGAAAACCTTTCTATCTTGTCCGGCAATCTTCGCTTGCCCGTTCCTGTTCGGGCTGTTGGTATAAACGCCCCATGTGAGAGAATAGGAGTAAGGGACGCTTTGCTGCTTCTCCCTGTCGTAACGGGTGTTTTCGTAAATGTGGTAATTCATCTGATATACCCGGTTGCTGCGAATATGGCGGTTATGCTCGGTGGTCTGCCACTCGTTAGCGGTGTGCTGGACGTGCGGCGTTCTCACATATTCAAGTGTTTTATCCAGCAAAAGCGTTCTTCCCGCCTGTTCTTCCCATGCGGCGGCGCGTTCTTTAAGGTCGTCAAAAATCGCCTGTTCTGCCGCCGCGCTTTCGCTGCGCATGGAAAGTAGCTGCGCAATCGGCAAGGAAGCATAAGGGGCAATCTCCCTGTCCTTTGCTTCAAAATATATCCGGCGTTCTATCCGCATGGTTTCGGCGGCTTCTAATTTGTCATGGTCGTATGAGGAATACGGCATATTCTTTCATCACGTCCTTTCTCGGTCATATAAGGGTTTGGGACTATCCCAACAAGCAAAATGCCCGCGCTCTCTATGGGAAGCGCGGGCATTTCTCGCAAACGGGTACTCGTTTGCTGTGCTTGCTATGTAGTTGTTTTTATCCGTAAACGCCTGTTTCTCTCGCTTTGGGCTTTCTGTCTGCGGCGTATCTTTGCCGCGCAATCGGGGCAGTATTTCGCCCGGTTGCTGCCCGCCGCAAACGTGCTGCCGCATACCGCGCAACGCTTCAAATCGGTTTCCCCGCTGCGGGTGATCTGTTCGCAAAGCTGCCTGTCGGCGGGTAATACCGCTTCGCGGAAATAGCGGCATAGCAGCGAATAGCTGATACTCTGCACACAAACGCAAGTTTCCCCGTCGTCCAGCAGCAGACAATTCCCGCAATCGTTGTTTGCACAAGCGGCGCGGGTCATTTTCTTTACGGCGCGGTATTGCTTTTCATCAAGCCTTATCATTTTCGGTTCTGCTCGACGCGGAAGTTTACATACTTGCCGCCTGTGTCGGCAAGCAGCACAACTCCGTCAAAGGTCTTTCCCGTCTTGGTCGAGTACATACCTTTGATTTTTACCTTTCCGTCTTTCAAAAGGGCGGCGGCAATCGCCTTTGTGAAAGCCTTTTTGCGCTGCTCAAAAAAGCGGTCATTCTTCCACATCACAAAGCTGCAAGCCCTGTCGGAGCAGTAAAAGTTTTTCTTGCCCTCGTAAACCGCCGCGCCGCAACGGGGGCAAGTGCCGATTGCTTCCCGCTGCGGGGTAAACAGCTTCGCTTTATCCTCGGAAATCGCGGAATAGGTCTTGACAAGCCCCGCTGTCATTTCCTCAATCCCGCGCATGAAGTCGGCGGGGCTGTCGCTGCCCTTTGCAATCCCGGTAAGGCGCGTTTCCCATTCTGCCGTAAGCTGCGGGGACGTAAGGCTGTCGGGCAGAATAGCGACAAGGTTATACCCGTCCTTTGTGGGGATTAGCTTTTTGCCCTTGCGCTCGGCAAAGCCCGCGCTAATGAGTTTTTCAATGATACCCGCCCGCGTCGCGGTGGTGCCTAACCCTTTGCGCTCCGCGTCCTCCGGCGTGTCCTCCTTTCCCGCACTCTCCATAGCCGAAAGTAACGTATCTTCGGTAAATGCCTTTGGGGGCTGCGTGTAACGTTCGGAGATCTCCGCTGCCGGATTGTCAAAGGTCTGCCCCTCGGCAAGCGGGGGTAAAACCGCTTCCGGCTCTGCGTCCTCGTCCTGTTCCCCGGACGCGGCGCGGGATAGTCTTTCAATCTCGCGCCAACCCTCGCAAAGCGTCGTCCTGCCCTTTGCGGTAAAGGTATAGCCGCCGCAAGTGAAAACCGCCGTAACCGCTTCATACTCATAGGGCGCGGCAACGGCGCAAAGCAGTTTTGCGCACACAAGGGTCATTAGCTTTTTCTCACTTTCGGCAAGGGAAGAAAAGCCCGTTTTCACAAACTCCGCTGTCGGCAAAATGGCGTGATGGTCGGTTACTTTGCTGTTGTCGCAAATCCTCGCAAGGTCGGCTTGCAGCTTCACGCCCTGCATAAAGGGGAGAGCAGCGCAAAGGCCGGTGATAAGTTCCTTTGTGCTGCCCTCCATATCGGAAGTGATATATTTGCTGTCGGTGCGGGGATAGGTCAAAAGCCGTTTTTCATAAAGGGCTTGCGCATAGTCAAGGGTCTGTTTCGCCGTAAACCCATACAAACGGTTTGCTTCCCGCTGCAAGGCGGTGAGGTCAAACAGTTTCGGCGGGGCTGCGGTCTTTTTCTCTTTTTTAAGGGAAGTACAAACGGCCTGCGATTTCTCGCAAGCCGCTTTCATCTGCCGCGCCGCCGCTTCGTCGTCCTGCCTTTCGGAAAGGGCGGCAACGCCGCCAACGTCCAGCCGGACGACATGATATTTCTCTTTCTTAAAGCTGCTGATTGCATAGTCGCGGTTTACCAGCATAGCAAGGGTGGGCGTTTGCACTCTGCCGACATTCAATGTTTTATGGTAGAGGATAGAGAAAAGGCGGGTCGCGTTAATGCCAATGAGCCAATCGGCCTTTGCTCTGCAAAGCGCGGATTGATAGAGGTTGTCATAGCCGCGCCCGTCTTTGAGATTTGAAAAGCCCTCGCGGATTGCACTTGCTTCCATGCTGCTAATCCAAAGGCGGGAAAAGGGCTTTTTGCAATTCGCCTGTTCATAGACAAAGCGGAAAATGAGTTCCCCCTCGCGCCCGCTGTCGCAAGCATTGATAATCTCGGTAACGTCGCTGCGGTGCATAAGGTCTTTGAGAATGGAAAACTGCTGCTCCTTGCCGCTGGCAACAATAAACTGCCACTCCTGCGGGACAATGGGAAGATCGTCGTACTTCCATTTACGGAATTGTTCATTGTAGGTCGCCGCGTCTGCAAGGCTAATCAAATGCCCGATACACCACGACACAAGGTAGCCGCCGCCCTCAAAATATCCGCTGCGCTTTTCATTCGCGCCCATAACGGCGGCAATCGCCGCCCCGACGCTCGGTTTTTCTGCAATTACAAGTTTCATAGATTATCGTCCTCCTGCTCGGTCTGTTCGGTTTCGACTACTTCCGTTTCCTCGTCGTCCTCGTCAAAATCAAGGTCGTCAAGGCTGCTGCTGCCTTTCGCCGCGTCCTTTTTGGGCTTCAAAATCTTAAAGTAGTAGAACGCGCCGCCGCCCGCTGCGGCAACAAGCAGCACGACAAGCAGAATACCCATGCCGCCGCCTTTTTCTTCTTCCGGCGGCTGCTCGGTTTCTTCCGGCTCCGGCTCGGCTTCCTTGCCCGCGCACTCGCTCATGTTGACGCTGCAAACGGGACAATCGGTGTTGACGCTTCCGGCAACGCATTTTTCAGTACAGCTACAAACGGGGGCTTCGGTCTGCCCGTCCTCCATAAGGGCGGTTAAATCCGCTTCGTCCACTTGGTTAAGGAAATGGACGGTATTTTCCCCGTCCTCGGCGCGGTCAATGATGATGTAAAAATAGTTTCCGTTTTTCGTAACGACGGTAATAAACTGCTTATCGCCGGACGCTTCGCCCGTTATGTCGTCCACAAGGCTCATGTTGCCCTCCGGCGTTAAGGGCTGCGGCTCATAGCCGCCCGTCGTTTCTTCCGGCTCGGTTTCGGTTACGGGGGTAGGCGGCTCGTCGCTCACATCACCGCCGCCCGCAAAAGCGGTAACAGAAAAGCCGCCCATGAGTACAAGGGCGGCAAGCAAAGCGGTAACGCTGCGGAACAGTTTTTTATGCTTCATCTTCGGTTTCCTCCTGTTCGTCGGTGTAGTCTGCGTCCGGCTGTGGCAAGGCAATTTCGCCGCTGGCGTAAGCGGAGAGGAACGCGGCAAGCTGCGCCCCGTCAAGGTGTACCGCTTTCACCATTTGAACGATCTGCGCGTTTTCTTCCTCGATTTTCTGCGCTTCAAGGTCTTTCAGCCTTTTTTGGTATTCAAGGATTTTCGCCCTCGTTTTCTCAATATCCCTTTCGATACGGTCAAGTTTCGTGTTTGCCATAGAAATAAACTCCTTTCAAAGTCAGTTGTAATGTAGCCGCCCATAGGCGTAAAAATGGGATTGCCAATAGCTTGTATCAAGTTTTGCGTATTGTATCGGGTCGCCACAATGCAGCATGACGGGGCTTCCGTCCCCGTCCTCGCCAACGTAGATACCCACATGAGATACCCCCGGCGTGTCGTATGTACCCGTAAAGAAAACCAAATCCCCCGGCTGCGGGTTGGAAACGCGGGTTGAAATGTTGTAAAGCCCTTGCGCCCCAAGTCTGCCCGTATTGTATAGGCCGCTGTTCGTCAATACATAACTCACAAAGCCGCTGCAATCAAAAGAGGTTTCCGGGGTGCTGCCGCCCCACACATAGGGAAAGCCGACGTATTTATCCGCTTCCTCTATGAGCCGCGCAAACTGTTCATCGGAATTAAGCAGCGCGGCGGGTACTTCATAATCGGCGGGCGGGTTTTCATAGTATTTAGACACATAGCCGGACGACGGGAACAAATCGGGGCGGTTTCCCAGCGACGACATATACATAGCGTACATGGATAGCTGTTCCTCGCCCATGATGTAGACGGGGACATGGGAAAGGTTGAAGTTTTCCAAATCCACATGGAGAATGTAATAGTTGTAGGGTACTTCAACCTCATATTCGTTGCCCTCGCTGTCCGTCCTCGTTTCGGTGCGGTATCGTACCTGTACTTCTTCCTCAACGGTCAAGATATACTGTTTCTCAAAGAGCATTTCAAGGGTGCTTTGCGCTTCATCAAGGGTAAACACGCCCTCATGCAGCGCGGAAAGGATAGAGATTAGCACATAGGGGTCATGCTCGATCTCGTCCGCGTTCACCCGGTATTCGTCATAGCCGGGGTATTCGCGCTCGATATTATTCAGCATATCTTGTAACTCGGCTTCCATAGCGGCATACGCGCTTTCCGCGCCTGTAATATCCGCGTCCTCGGAAAGATAGGACGACGCAATTAAGCCGCTGCCGCTGTTGCCGCCAAAGAGGGAGCAAGAGGACAAGCCGCCGAAAAGCAGAAGCACGATAAAGGCAATCCCGCCCACAAGCAAGCAGCCTTTCCAGTGCCGGACGACAAAGAACGTCGCCCGTTTGGTTTCCTGCGCGGTTTTCTTCGCCGCCTTTGCGGTGGCTTCGGCGGTCTTTTTCACTTTGCCGCCCGCTTTCAGCGTCTTTGCATACTGCTTTTTAATGCGCTGCTTCTGCCAAAAACGGGAAATCGGGTTTGAGTGCGCAAGGGCGGGGTTATCGTGCAGCGCCTTTTGATAGAGGAAATCGGCGTTTGCCTTTACCGCCTTTCTCTCGGCTGCCGCCGCTGCCCGGTAGGGTTTCAGCTTGTGGCTGCGTATGCCGCGCTTTACCGTCCGCGCCGCCATACCGCCCGCTTTCTCGCCCGCAAGTTCTACCCTGTGCCCGCTTTCCACACCGACATTTTCTTTCTCAACCTCGTAGATTTTCCCATGTACGGTGCTGTTCAACTCCTGCGCCGGACGGGACAAGGGGTTATGCCGCAACTTGCCGTTTGGGGGCTTATCCGTCTTTTCAAAGGAAAGGCGCGTCTTTGCCTTGCCTTTCGCTTCGTCAAAAACGCGCTCTTTCTTGATTTTGGTCTGCTTGGGGATAGCCGCCCGCGCTGCGTCTAAACGGTCTGCCGCTTTCTCGGATTTACGGATAGATTTCTGCAATTCCGGCGTTGCCCGTTCCGCTTCGGAAAACTGCAAGCGGGAAGTATGGGTTTTTAGCTGCGCCGCGTCAAGGGCTTTTTTCCCTGCGCCCTTTGCCGCTTGCCGTTCAACCTCTGCGCCGATACGGTCAACAGCCTTTTCTGCCGCTGCGGTAGGGGCTTGGGAATAGTTTTCCTCCTGCGGCCTTTCGCTGATACTCGTTGTTTCGCCCGTCGTGAGGTTTTCCGCAACCGCCCCGTCGCGGGTCATTTTCTGCGTTACCTTGTCGGGGGCTTTCCATTCCTTGCTCAATCTTCATCACCTCCAATCCGCTGTTTTGCAAGGGTGCAATAGTCGGGGTTTAACTCAATGCCGATATAGCGGCGGGAAAGGTGCTTTGCCGCCGCTGCGGTGGTGCCGCTGCCTAAAAACGGATCAAGGACAATCCCGCCCACGGGACAGCCCGCCAAAATGCACGTTTCCGCAAGTTTGGGCGGGTATGCTGCGAAATGCCCGCCATGATACGCGACATTGTTGATCTGCCAAACGTTGCGACGGCTGCGGACGGGACAAATCAACTCGTCGGCGTATGCGCCCTTTTCGCGGGGGCGGTTGATTTTCTGCGGCTGGTTTTGCCCCGGAACAGTAACGTTATACTTGTTTCCTTTGCTAACTCCGCTTTTCAGCCGCCCCGCCGTTGTGGGGGCTATCGGCTCGGCTACTGCTTGCCAATTGTAGTAATACTTCTTTGACTTGGTAAGCAGAAACACATATTCATAGCAGCGGGTCGGCCTGTCCCGCGTGCTTTCTGGCATGGGGTTTGTTTTGTGCCAAATGATAGAACTGCGCAAATACCAACCGTCGCCCCGCAAGGCAAGGGCTACAAGCCACGGAATACCGATTAAATCTTTGGGCTTACAGCCGGGGGCGCGGTGGTTGAACGCCACTTGCTGCCCGTTCCTGCCTTTGGGATATTTGGGGTCTTGGTGGTCGGCTTTGCTGCCTGTGCCGCAATAAGTGTCCGCGATATTCAGCCAACAAGTCCCCTCCGGCGTAAGCACCCGCTTTACCTCATGGAATACCGCCGTAATGCGGGAAACATATTCTTCCGGCGTTGCTTCCCGTCCGATCTGCCCGTCTGCGCCATAGTCCCGCAAGGCATAGTAGGGCGGGGACGTTACGCAACAATCAACTGCGTTTTCCGGCAAGGTTTGAAGCACCTGCAAGCTGTCGCCGCAATAGATTTTGTCCGTTTCTATCCTCATGCCGACACCTCGCCGGGTTTGGTCGTCATGACGCGGTACAGTTCCGTATCCTGCGGGAAACGGTCAATAAAGGGCAAAATCACGTTGCCGTAGAAAATAAGCCCCTCGCCCGCGTCGGAATGGGTTACATAGGTCATTTGCTGCTGCGAAATGTTAAGCTGCTTTGCAAGGATTTCCCTGTCGCCCTGTGCTTGGTTGAGCATATAGACAAAATCGCTGTTTTCAAAAACGTTTGAAACTTCTCTGCTCGTCAAAAGGTCTTTGACGTTCTGCGTGATACCTGTCGGAATACCGCCCCACTTCCTAAAACGCTTCCAAATCTCGACGCTGTATGCTGCGGTCTGTTCCTCTTTCAAGAGTAAATGAAATTCGTCGATGTAATACCGCGTCGCCTTGCCCTCGCTGCGGTTTACCGTTACTCTGTTCCATACTTGGTCTTGGACGATAAGCATACCGACTTTTTTAAGCTGCGTACCGAGTTCCTTAATATCAAAGCAGACAAGGCGATTATGAATGTCAACGTTTGTCCTGTGGTTAAAAATGTTCAAGCTGCCGTTTACATAGAGTTCCAATGCCGCCGCGATACGCTGCGCTTCCTTTTCCGGCTGCTTCTTGATCTCGTCGTAGAGGTCGCCCAAAATCGGCATATTCTCCGGCTTCGGGTCGGCAAGGTAGTTGCGGTACACGCTGATAACAGCGCGGTCAATCAAGGTCTTTTCGACAGCTTCCAGCCCGTTTTTACCTCCCATAATCAACTCACAAAAGGAAAGGATAAAATCGCTCTTTAAGGCTATGGGCGTGTCGCCCTCGCTGTAATTGAGGTTAATATCCATAGGGTTAATGTACTGCGTGCTGTTCTGCGAAACCTTGATAACCTGTCCTTTCAAACGTCCGACAAGGGGGTAATATTCGGCTTCGGGGTCGCAAATGATAATGTCGTCGGACGTGATAAGAAAAGCGTTTGTGATTTCGCGTTTTGCAGAAAAACTTTTGCCGCTGCCCGGTGTGCCGAGTATCAAGCCGTTGGGATTTTTCAGCTTCTTTCGGTCGCACAAAATCATGTTGTTGGAAAGGGCGTTTAAGCCGTAATACAATGCTTCGCCGCTTTGGAACAGCTCTTGCACCGTAAAGGGAACGAAAACGGCGGTGCTGCTGGTCGTCAAGCCGCGCTGGATATGGATAAGGTTTTCCCCCAACGGGATAGAGGACATAAGCCCCTGTTCCTGCCGGTAGTCAAGGCGGGTCAAAATGCAGTTGTATTTCTGCGCGATTGCCGCCGCTCCAAATACTTCGTTATCCAATTTCTGCTTGGTATCTGCAAGGTTTAAGACAAGCAGCGTAAGCAGAAACATTCTTTCGTTGCGGCTCTGCAAATCGCGGAGTAGGTTTTTTGCTTCCCCGCCGTAGGTGGCAAGGTCGGACGGAATAATATCCATGTCGTAGCCGCTGCGGATTGCTTTTTTCTGTTCCTCGATTTTCATACGGTCAAGGTCGGTAATCTTGCGCTTAATCGTCTTGATTGCTTCGTTGTGGTCGATACTCTGAATGTGCAGATTGACGATAATCCCGTTTTCCGCGTCCATGAAGTCGGCAAGCATACGGTCGGAGAGTTCCGGCGCGACGATCTGCAAAAAGGAAACTACGCCAAACTTGCCGCCCATTTGAAACATTCGCCCGTCGCCAAATCGGAAAGAGGACGGCGCGATAAAGTCTTTGACAGAAAGACCGCTTGCGGGTAGCCATTCCCACGCAAAGTTAAAGCGTTCCCCGTCCGGGTGGAAAATCCCATGCAGCACTTCAAGACGCTGTTTCCCGTCCAATACCCGCGCCGCCGCGCCGATCACCTTAAAATGGTTGAGGGTGT